>Ga0068854_100000092_pt1 | contig 63516 bp, 47 predicted proteins | sample KBSCornC42_FD_66590 | JGI IMG/M metagenome (GOLD analysis project Ga0068854, IMG submission 66590) | Corn rhizosphere microbial communities from Kellogg Biological Station, Michigan, USA - KBS Corn C4-2 | ecosystem: Host-associated > Plants > Roots > Rhizosphere > Soil ... | reverse complement strand
ACCGGCACGCTGTTCCGGTCGAGCGCGGACAATATCGCCTCACCGGTGACGGTCCTGACCTCCGACGATATCGCCAAGCGCGGCATCCAGACTGTGCAGGGCGCAATCCAGACATTGGCCTCGAACAACGGCCCGGCGCTGACCAACAGCTTCACCGCTAATGGTGCTTTCGCCGGCGGTGCGTCAGCGGTCTCGCTGCGCGGCCTTTCGACCAATTCGACACTCGTTTTGTTCGACGGGTTGCGCGCGGCTTATTATCCCCTGGCAGACGACGGCAGCCGCAACTTCGTCGACCTGAATACCATCCCGGATGAGATCGTCGACCGGGTCGATGTGCTCAAGGACGGCGCCTCCTCCACCTACGGCGCGGACGCGGTTGCGGGCGTGGTCAACATCATCACCAAGAAGCAGATCCAGGGCATCAGCGGCATGGCCGAGGGCGGCGTCGCCCAGCGCGGCTATGGTGGCAACCAGCGCGTCAGCCTCACTGCCGGCTTCGGCGACCTCGCCTCCCAAGGCTTCAACGTCTATGTCAGCGGGCATTATATTAACCAGGATCCGATCTACAGCCGCGACCTGCCCGCGCCGTTCAATTCGGATGTTCAGACCGGCCTATGCTACAATGGCACCTGCGGGATCGATAATCGTCAGAATGCGCCGCTCAATTTCGCGGGGATTTCGACGATCGCGCCGGTGTTCGTCGTTCGCCCGGCCAACCCGGCGACCTCGGCCGCGCTCCCCGGAAGCCGCTATCAGCTGCTCAATCAGGCGGCGGGTTGCGGCAATCTCCACCCCTACACGCTGACCGCCGCCGAATTTGCGGGCTTTGCCAATTCGCCGCCGGTCGTCTGCACGCAGGACACGACCAATGACGGGGGCCAGGTCGAGCCACACACGCAGCGGTGGGGCGTATCCGCACGCGCCAGCGTGAATCTGGGCGAGAGCGCGCACGCTTATCTCGAGTTCAATTTCGAGCAGAGCAGCTCGGCCTATGTCGGCTACGGGTTGCCCGGGCCCGGCATTCCCACCAATTCGCTGATCCGCGCCAACGGCCCGACCGGCATTTATTATCCGCGCTTCAGCACGGCGGCGCTTGCCGGCGGCGCCAACGCGCCGGGCTCGGCGCCGCTTGCCCTTCCGGTCTATATCTGCCCGCGCACCACGGTCGGTGCGTGCAATGCGACCAACGGCCAACTTAATCCGCAAAATCCGTTTGCCGCGGCAGGGAATTCCGCGCTCATTCTCGGCACCTTGCCCGACCTGAAGCAATATACGTCGCAGCGCAGCCGCGTCTATCGTCTGGCAGGCGGCATCAACGGCACGTTCGGCGACAATTGGGATTATTCGGTCAACGCGCTCGGCATGGTCAACGACCTGCGCCGCAGCTACGATGGCTATGTCTACATCCAGCACCTGCTGGATGTGATCAAGGACGGCTCGTATAATTTCGTCAATCCGATGTCGAACAGCAAAGCAGTGCTCGACTATCTCGCGCCGCACCTCGACAATAATGACAATTCGCAAATGTACGAGCTCGATGCGAACCTGAGCCACGGCTTCTTCCAGTTGCCGGGCGGCGAGTTGCAAATCGCGGTCGGCGGCTCGATCCGTCGGGAGTCGGTCAATTCGCCGAGCGGCAATTCGGACATTAACGGGCCCACCGAACGCTATTTCGTGCTCAACGCGTTCGGGGCTATCGGCAAGCGCTGGGTGGAATCGCCGTATTTCGAGATCAAGGCGCCGATCCTGACAAGCCTCAACCTGGATCTGTCGGGACGCTACGACAATTATTCGAGCGGCCAACATTCCTTCTCGCCCAAGGCGGGCGTCGTATTCACGCCGATCCGCCAGATTACCGTGCGCGGCGCGATCTCAAAAGGCTTCCGGATCCCGTCGTTCGGTGAATCCTCGGCATTGCCGACGACCGGCTATGTGCCAATCGCGCTCAGCACCTTGCCCGCGGCCTTCCTCGCCTCGCACAGCAATCCGGGCGTCACCTGCACCGCGGCGGTGCCGGCGAACTGCTCGGCCTATCTGACCGCGACATTCGGCCAGCAGTCCAACGCCAACCCCAACCTGAAGCCGGAAAAGTCGCGCAACATCAGCCTGGGGACGGATATCAAGCCGATCCGCGGACTGAAATTCTCGGTCGATTATTACAATATCCGCAAGACCGGCGCGATTACCTCCGCGCCCTTCTCGGCGGCGCTCAACGCTTATTATAACGGCCAGCCGATCCCGCCGGGCTACACCGTCACGCCCGCTGCACCCGACGTGATCAACCCGGCATCGCTGCCGATCGTGTCGGTGGTCAGCGCATCCTACATCAACGCCAACACGATCAAGACCGACGGTTTCGATTTCGGCGTGAGCGGCACGCTGCATTTCGGCAACGGCTGGTCGTTCGACAGCGTCGCGGACGTCGAATATATTCGCCGGCTGGAGACGGTCTTCGCCGACGGTCATATCGAGCGCTACGACGGCACGCTCGGCAATTACAACCTGACCGCCGGCACCGGCACGCCCAAATGGAAAGGCAGCTGGCAGAACACGCTCAACTTCGGCGGGAAGGGCTCGCTCACGGCGACCGCCTACTACACGTCGGGTTACGATTTGTCCGCGATGGACCAGGGAACCGGCTATAAGGATTGCGGCCTCGATCCGGGCTTCGCGCCCTGCGGCGTGCGGCGGTTCATCGACGTCGACCTGACCGGCAGCATCAATGTCGGCAAGCAGTTCACTTTCTATGCGAACGTGCTGAACCTCTTCAACGCGAAGCCCTCGATCGATGTCGTCACTTATGGCGGCTATCTGTACAACCCGGTCATCTCGGAGGCCGGCATCATCGGCCGCGCCTTCCGCGTCGGCGGGCGGTTCAAGTTCTGACGACAGCCTGAAACGGACGCTGGGCTGACACCGCCCGGCGTCCGTTTCGCCCTTTGTAGCGTTTCGGCGGCGAGGCATCGCTGCTGGTTGCGGCGGGCTTGTTCGCCTTTGCGAATTTTCGGACGCTGGCGGGATCGATCGCATTTCCGCAAAACAGCGCAAATCGCCGTGCGCGCCGTCGGCTATTCTGGTCTGCCGACCAGCGAGAGCCTTCGTCATGCCCCAGCCCGACCCGATCGATGCCGCCGCCTCGCCGCGTTCGCGCGGCCTGCCGCAGGCAATCGAGAATACGGTAAGCCGGATCGCGCGAGGCTTTGACGATAAAGCGGCGCCGCCCAGCCTGGCCGACCTGCTCGAACTGACGGGCGATCTGGAAGAGAGCCTGCTCGGGCGGCGGCGCCCGTCGCGGGCGATCGCGCATCAGATCTCGCTTTGGTACGCACAGCTGCCGCGCGATGTGGCCACCGCACTCACGGCGCGGGCGCTTGCGGAGCGGACCCGCTACCTGCTCCACGAGGTTTAGTCGCGGTCGAGCGGGGCGAAATCGGAACTAGGACGCGAGCAGCAAGGCAATCGCCTCGTTGGTCCAGGCGAGCCGGGCCATGGTCGACAAGCGCGCATGTTCCAGTTCGAGCTGACTCGGCAGATCGATCACCGCGTCGCGCATCTGCTCCAGGCGTTCCAATTCCTCGCTCATCCGCGCGCGTAGCGCGTAGAGCCAGTCGCGCGCGTCCTCCCGCGGCAACATCGTGACGAACGGCGCACGCGTCCGCCACGGATCGCTCGGCAAGAGCTGGGTCGCGTCGATCGTGGTGATCCATATGCGGACCGCCTCCGCGCCCGCCTCGGTGCAAGTCAGATATTCGGATTTGCGCCCGGTGCCGCTGGATTCGCTCTTCACGAGGCCGGCTTTCTTGAGCCGCTCGATCGCCGGGTAGACACTGCCTGGGCTGTCGCTCGCGTCAGAGGCGAGCCGCTGGGTGAGCGCCTTGCGTAGGAAGTAAGCGGTGGTCGGCTGCCACTTTTGCACCAGCGCCAGGACATGGCTTTCGTGGTGGCTCAGCCCCTTCATCGTGCGGGCTATCGCATGCACGTGCCACGGCCGCAATTGCCGGGAAGTTCACTGCACGGAGCCGTCTTTTCGCAACAGCTAACAAGGCTGAACGAGCGCGCTAGGGTTATCAGGGCCGCAGCCAACAAGGATGGTGTGCGTGCGATGGTAGGATTCAATCTGTTGGAATCGGGCGTGCCGGATCAGCGAGCGCGGGATCGCTTTTCGGGCGAGCCCGAACGGGTCAGCCTGAGCTGTGGGGTGCTGACGGTGTTATACGACCCGCTGGAATTCTTCGTGGGGGAACAGCAGATATTTCTCTCGCCGCTCGAAGGGGCGATCCTTGAACTGTTGATGCGGCACGGCCGCGCCTCGTCCAAGGCGCTGATCGAGACATTCGAACGCGAAGGCGCCAGCGCGAACACGCTCGACGTGCATGTCTACCGCATCCGCCGCAAATTTACCGGCGCGGGACATTTCGATCCGATCGAGACGGTACGCGGTTGGGGTCTGAAGCTGCGTGTCCCCGGCAATGATATGCAGCGCTTTACGGCTGCGGCCAGCCTACCCACGCGGATGTGATCGGTTCGCTAAGCGCTCTTAGTGGTTGCCTCCCACCGGCTAGAGGCCGTGGTCTGCGACAAGCAGATAGGGCTGAATATTGATCACCCGGTTACGCGGGAGCGCGAGCTGAATCAGCATTCCGCCGTTCGGGTAGTCCTTCGCCCAACACGTCGCCATGCCATATTCGTCGCGCGATAGCGTGACGGTGACCGCCTGTGGGCGCATCGAACTCGATGCGGCGAGGTTATCGCGCAACCCCCAGCGGCGGCCTTCGAAGGTCGGTTCGGAAACATGATAGCCGCGGCCGGTATCGGGTTCCGGCAATGACAGGCCCAGCATCTTTTCGGGAATCGTGAAGTCGACCCCGATCACCTGACTCGTCTCCTTGTCGCGGACGAACGCGAGCGGGTTGTTGCCGAGAAAGACGATCCGGCCACCGTGGTCGAGATAGCGGCGGATCATTGCATGATCGTCCCCGCTGTCGGCAACCGAGGCAGGCACCTGGTTGTCCGCGAACGCAATTACGGAGCGCCCGCCCTTGTCGATTTGCTCCTCCATCGCACGTCGGAGCGCACCGGCATCGACCCGGTCATAACCGGCAGCGCTGAATTGGCTCAGGATCGCCTGGTCAACGCCGGGATTGAACCAGTGAAAACCGTCCTTGGCCCCGCCCTCGAAATAGACGAGGCGTCGGGGCTTGGGTTGGGTGGGCGCGCTGGTGGCGGTGGACAAAGCGTAGAGCAGCCCGTCATCGCCCCCGATATAGACCCGGTCGTTCGCAGGAAGCGGCGTCGAGAAGCTACGGTCTGCCAGCGGCATTCGCCACAGCAAATGGCCGTCCCGACGGTCAAGCGCGTAGAGATTGCCTTCGATATCGGCAAACAGCAGGACGTCCCCAGCGATGCTCGGCGATCCGAAGATCGCGCCCTGGGTCTTGAAGCGCCACTGCTCCTTGCCGGTGCGCAGCTCGGCTGCCTGCAGGATCAGCGCACTGCCGCTGCCGACATAGACATGACCGTCGGCCGCCGCCGTCGACAATATCCAGGAGCTTCCGTCGTGCGTCTGCTTCCACAAGAGCCGGCCGCTGCGCAGGTCGAGACCGTAGAGGTAGGAATCGCGCGCGCCCACCGTGACCACTCCGTCCGCAATCGAAGGCGAGGTATAGATCGAGGTTGTGTCATTCTGCTTGAGCGTGAAATCATGCGACGCGCCTTCGGTCGCGTAGGTCCAGCGCAGGCGGCCGGTAGCGACATCCACGCCGCGTACCTTGCCGTCCTGTCCGCCGAACACCGCGATGCCGTCGGCGACCGCAGGTGTGGATCGGATGCGGCTGTGCGCGTCGAACGTCCACAGAATGCGGCCGGTGCGCGGTGCCAGCGCGTAAAGACGGCCGTCGCCGCCGCCAACGAGTAGCCGCGCTCCGGCAAGGATCGGCGAGGACATGTAGAAATCCCAATAATCCTTGTCGCCGAGATCGGGCCCGAACCGCATCGTCCAAACCGGCTTGCCGGTAGCGGCTTCGACCGCGTGGAGGCGACGGTCGCGCGCGGTGAAATAGACCAGCCCGTTTGCCACCGCGGGCGATGAAGGGATGGGTGCGCCCACATCCAGCCGCCAGCGCTCATGCCCATCGCGCGCGTCGATCGCATAAAGATGATGATCGGCACTGCCAAAATAGAGCGTGCCGCCCGCCAGCGTCGGCGTGCCGCGGATCGGCCCACCGGTACGAAAAGTGAAGGCGATCCCCGTCAGGCTTCGCGATGGCGTAGCGGGATAGACGCCGGTCAGGGCCGGACCGCCCTTGAACATCGCGGGAACCGCGCCCGTCGCCGCCGCCGCAGGCAGCGCGACCGCGATCCAAGCGGCATAGCCTATCTTATTCGCAAACAAGGCGAATTCTCCCGGTAAAAACCCCGGGTCGAGGGTTCGCTATTCCAGTCGGGAGCGCCACTAAAGAAAGGATAAAGAAGAAGCAGGATTGTGGGGTCACGCAAGAATTTCCGCAGTGCACAACAAGGTTGACCCGGCTAGATTCATGTTTCCATCCTACGCGCGTGAGAGGGGCGCTGGTTTGCGGATTGTAATTGTCGACGACAGCGGATTGCGCGCGACAGTGCTGGAGGACGGCCTGCGCGAGGCCGGCTATGAGGATATCCACCTTGTGCCGCCGCAGGGGCCGTTCGTCGCGCGGATCGAGCGGATCGCGCCCGACGTCGTGCTGATGGACCTGGGCAGCCCGAGCCGCGACACACTCGAGGAAATGCTCGCGGTCAGCCGCGCACTGGCCAAGCCGATCGCCATGTTCGTCGACCAGTCGGACGAGGACATGATCGGCGCCGCGATCGACGCGGGCGTGTCGGCCTATGTCGTCGACGGGCTGCGCAAGGATCGGGTGAAGCCGATCCTCGACCTCGCCATCCGTCGTTTCAACGCCTTCGCCCGGATGCAGACCGAGTTGGATGAAGCCAAGACCGCGCTCGCCGAGCGCCGGACGATCGATCGCGCCAAGGCGATCCTGATGGAGAGCCGCCAGTTGAGCGAGGCCGACGCCTACGCCTTGCTCCGTACCACCGCAATGAACCAGGGTCGCCGTATCGCCGAGGTGGCCGAGGCGCTGATTACCGCTAGCAGCCTGTTGGGAGGCAAGATGTGACCCCGATCTCGATTGCCTTCGTCCCGCTGACCGACAGTGCGGTGCTCGTCGCTGCGCGAGAAAAGGGCTTTGCCGCCGAACAGGGGATCGAGCTCAACCTGGTGCGCTCAACCAGCTGGGCGACGTTGCGCGATCGGCTGGTCTATGGCCAGGTCCAGGCGGCGCATATGCTTGCGCCGCTCGCGATCGGCGTGACGTTAGGGCTGAGCCAGCATCGCACTGCGCTTGCCGCGCCGTTCAAGCTTAGCGTCAACGGCAACGCACTGACGATGTCGACCACCTTCGCCGCCGCGCTCGACCCGGATCTGCCCCGCCGTATCGACGATCCGGTTGCAGCGGCGCACGATTTTGCGGGCGCGATCGGGCTGCATTTCCGCAAGCCGATTATCGGCGTGGTCCACCGTTTTTCCAGCCACGCGCTGATGCTGCGTTACTGGCTGGCTTATGCCGGCGTCGATCCCGACCGCGACCTGACGCTGCGCGTGCTGCCGCCGTCGCTGATGGTGGAGGCGTTGAGGAACGGTGAGATTGACGGTTTCATCGCGGGGGCGCCCTGGGCTAGCGTCGCGACCGCCGAAGGGATCGGAGAGATGGTCGCCGGGGGGGCGCGCATCTGGCAGCGCGGAGTGGAGAAGGTGCTCGCCTTCCGCACGGAATGGATGGAGGGCGAACCCGATCTGGTCGATCCGCTGCTGCGTGCCTTATCGCGCGCGGCGGCCTGGTGCGACGAACCAGGCAATCGTCCCGAACTGGCCGGCCTGCTGTCGGATCCGCGCTATGTTGCGCAGCCGGCGGAGCGGATCATGCCGGCTCTTGCGGGCAAGATCATTCCACGGCTGGGCGAACCTGCCATAACTGTCCCCGATTGGCTGCTATTCCATCGTGAGGCGGCTGGCTTTCCGTGGCGCAGTCAGGCTTTGTGGATATATTCGCAATTTGTGCGCTGGAAGATGATCGAGCCATCGGCCAAGGCCGAGCGCCTCGCCGCCGATGTATTTCGTTCGGATATCTACCGGCGCGCGCTGGGCAATGCCGGCGTACCGATGCCGGGCGCGAGCATGAAACTGGAAGGTGCGCTTGACGCGCCCCGGGGCGTGGGTGCGCATCAGGGCGCGCTTACGCTCGGACCCGACCGCTTCTTCGATGGGCGCGTGTTCGATCCGCATCACGTCGCGGCCTATCTTGCCGAGTTGGGCGGACGCTAAACGTCGCCCGGCGGGCCCGCGCCGAGTTTTCAAGGTGATGTACCTTGCGCAAGCGTCGAAACGCTTCGCACGTGCACACTCAACATGCGACTAAATACCTCGTAGAGCGAGACATTTGTTTTTTTGCACTTGCGAAATGAATCGGAATCGGAAACAATCACCACCAACGCGCGACGATGTGCGTCCATCGGAAGCTAGCCTCAGCGTCGGGGTCCAAGCGTCCACCAAAGACAGCAAAGCCGCTGTCCGGTTGCCCGACAGGGTCGAACCGGAGGCGGCTTTTTCTTTGGCTCAACGCATCGATCAACGGGACATGAGAGCATGGCGACGACCTACTGGCAGGGCAAACAGGCTGCCAAAACCAATAGTTTCTGGGATGCGGGCCATCGGCCGACGCTGATCGCGGCCTTCCTCTATTTCGACCTCGCCTTCATGGTGTGGGTCCTGCTCGGGCCGCTCGCACCCGAAATCGCCAAGACACTCGCTCTCAGCCCGGCACAAAAGGGATTGATGGTGGCGACACCGACGCTCGCCGGGGCGATCCTGCGCGTCGTCAACGGCCTGCTGGTCGACCGAATCGGGCCCAAGAGGTCGGGCGCGATCAGCCAGGTGATCGTGATGGTGGGGCTGTTTTCGGCCTGGCTGCTGGGGGTCAACAGCTTTGGCGGCACGCTCGCTCTGGGCGTGATCCTGGGTTTCGCCGGTGCAAGTTTCGCGATCGCGCTGCCGTTGGCGAGCCGCTGGTACCCGGCCGAGCATCAAGGGAAGGCGATGGGCATTGCCGGCATGGGCAATTCGGGCACCGTGCTCGCCAGCCTGTTCGCGCCGATGCTCGCCAAATTGTTCGGCTGGAATGCGGTGCTCGGTCTGGCCTGCATCCCGCTCGCGATCGTGTTCGTCGTCTATCTGGCCCTCGCCAAGGATGCGCCCAATGCGCCAGCCCCCAAATCGGTGTTCGCTTATCTGGAGCCGCTCAAGACGGCCGACGCCTGGTGGTTGATGGCCTTCTACGCGGTCACGTTCGGCGGCTTCGTCGGCCTGGCGGCGTCGCTTCCCATCTATTTCACCGATCAATTCGGGCTGACCACGATCACCGCGGGCTATTGCACTGCCGCGTGCGTGTTCTCGGGCTCGCTCATTCGGCCGTTGGGCGGCGCACTCGCCGACCGGATCGGTGGGGTGAAGACTTTGTCGGTGGTCTATGTCGCCGCGGCCGCCGCGCTTGCCGGCGTGAGTGTTGCGCCCAGCGTGCAGAGCGCGCTCGGTTTTTTCGTGGTGGCGATGCTGGCGTTGGGCGCCGGCAATGGCGCTGTGTTCCAGTTGGTGCCGCAGCGCTTCCGGGCGGAGATCGGCGTGATGACCGGCCTCGTCGGCATGGCCGGGGGCTTCGGTGGCTTCTACCTCGCCTCCAGCCTCGGCTTCGCCAAGCAGCTGACGGGCAGCTACCAGCCGGGCTTCCTGATCTTTGCGGGTCTTGCTTTGGTTGCGCTGGCCGGGATCACCATCGCCAAGGGCAAGTGGCGCCGTACCTGGGAAGCCGCCGCCGCGGGCGTGCGCATCTGATTGAATGAACCGCGATGCCGGCGCGGGGCCGGCATCGCGCAAGCGGCCGACAGGGTCGCGTACAGGCTGCAGCCCCGGCCTTCCGCCGGAGCGACAGAACAAAAAAAGGGGACATCCATGAAGCGTTACATCCTGGCGGCGAGCTTGCTCGCCGCTGCAGGGCCGGCTTGTGCCGATCCGATCCTGCTCAAGCCGCTCGTCGACCTGCGCGTTCGCTATGAGAATGATCATCAGGAGGGGCTGGCCAAAAATTCCAACGCACTCACCGCGCGGTTGCGTGCGGGCCTGTCCGCCAGTGACGGACCATGGAGTGCACTGGTCGAAACCCAGGGCCTGCTTGCGATTAGCGGACAATATTATGATGGGCTGCATGGCGCAGCGACGCGTCCGCTGATCAACGATCCGCAGAATATCGCGCTCAGCCGCGCGCAGATCCAGTATCACACCAAGCAGCTGACGATCACCGCCGGCCGGCAGCGGATCATGCTCGACGACGAACGCTTCGTCGGCTTCGCGGGCTTTCGCGAGAATGGCCAGACCTTCGATGCGGTGCGCACCGAATGGACGCCGATCAAAGGCCTCAAGGCGGATGTGAGCTATGTGTGGAGCGTCCGCACTATCTGGGGAATCGACGGCTTCGGTGCGCGCCAGCAGGCCGTATCGGGAAACAATGTCCTCGCCAACCTGAGCTATGTGACGCCGGTGGGCACGGTCACCGGCTTCGCCTATCTGGTCGATCAGAATGAGGCGGCCGTCCAGAGCTATCGCCTGTCGAGCCAGACTTACGGCGCGCGTTTTACAGGATCGCGGCCGCTGTCGAAGCAGGTCAAGCTGTCCTGGCAAGCAAGCTACGCCACCCAGTCGGACTATCACCAGAATCCCAACAGCTATCGCGCGGATTATTACCTCCTCGACGCGACGCTCGATGTTTCCTCGTGGAAGCTCAACGGCGGCTATGAGGTTCTGGGTGCGGACAAGGGCGTGGCGCTGACATCGTTCCAGACGCCGCTCGCGACCCTGTTCAAATTCCAGGGCTGGGGGGACAAGTTCCTGACCACGCCGCCGAACGGCGTGCGCGATCTATATGGTAGCGTCGGCTATGGCGTGAAGAAATTGGGTGCCGCGCAAGCGGTCACGCTGCAAGCGGTCTATCACCGTTTCGACAGCGATCGCCTCAGCTTGCACGAGGGCAACGAGCTCGACCTGCTCGCCAGCGCCAAGTTCGGCCATGCGGTGCTGTCGGCGCGCTATGCCGATTACCGCGCGGACACGTTCGCGACCGACACGCACAAATTCTGGCTCCAGCTCGACTGGATCCTGTGAGCGCGTAACTTATTGCGGGCCGGGTGGCATTTCGGCGAAGGCGGTAAGCGCCGGATCCACCCGGTCCCATTCTTGGGCACGATCCGCATAGGTGACGAAGGTCGGCGCGAAGCGGCTTGGGTCGTCCAAAGTCGCCGCGCGGATCGCGACGATTTCGGGCATGTCGGCAAAACTCAGGAAGACCGACAGGCCGCACCGCGCACAGAAATTGCGCGTCTTCACGCCCCCGCTGTCCGCCACCATGTCCCACTGGGCAGGGCTGCCGGTAACGGTCAGCCCTTCGCGCGTGAAGCTCAGATACGAGCCATGCCCCGTTCCACTGTCCAACTGGCAATCGCGGCAATGGCAGTGGTTGGTCGCGACCGGTTCGCCGGCGACTTCGTATCGGATCGCGCCGCACGCGCATCCGCCGGTATAGGCTTCACTCATCGTCGATTCCCTTACGCGTCAGTTCGCGACGTCGGCGAGATCCCCGATCTTGCCAACGACGTTGGTCCAGCCCGCGCTCATCCGGGTGTAAGCCGTCTCGTTCCGCGGGAGATCGAAGCCCGAGTGGACCAGCCGTAACCGGGTGCCGCCAGGCACTTTGGCGAGCGTCCAGGTCACGATCGTGTCGAGCCGCGAACCATAGCCCTGATTGGCATCGTCGCCGCCGCGCCAGGCGAAGCTGAGCCGTTCGTTGGGAATGACCTCCAGCACCTCGCAGCTTATCGTACCGTCCCAGGCACCCGCGGGTGTGGTCTGGAAGGTGAAGCGCGTGCCCTTGGTCGGAATGAAGCCGGTCGGCTCCATCAGCCATCGGCCGATCAGGTCGGCGGTCGTCAACATCGTCCACAGCGTTTCCGGCGCGTAGGGGAACAACTCCTCCACGACGATCTCGCTGCTATCGGTCTGCACGGCGACGTCGGTCACGAATCCATCTCCTTCAGAATGCCGCGGAGACTGGCGAAACGGCTACGCCAGAAGACCGCATAATGGTTCATCCAGTCGGCAAGCGGCGCGAGCCCCTCGGGCTGGACGCGATAATAGACCTTCCGGCCTTCCGGCCGTTCGGCCACCAACCCAGCGGCCTTGAGCGCCTTCAAATGCTGCGAGATCGCGCCCTGCGTTACCCCGCTGCCTTGCGTGAGTTCGACGACGCTGATCTCTTGCACTGTCGCAATCCGTTCGAATACCGCCCGACGGGTCGGATCGGCGAGGGCGCGCATCAGCGAATCGACGGCCTGGTTCATACGAATCACATTAGTATCTACTAATTGATAAGTCAATGCTAATGAATCGTGATACGATTTATGATGCAGTGCAAAATAAACACTTGAGACGCGGCGGGAATCACGGCATCTTCCGGTTTGCGCGGACAAGGTCGTCCGTGCAGACATAACCGGAAGCGTCCATCGGCGGACGCGGAAGGTGCATCCGGCCGGGGCTTCGTGCTCGGGTGGGGATGATAGGCAAGGCCGCCACGCAGGCGCTGGGACATTCCAGCGTCTGCGTGGCGGCCTTTTTTCGTTTCTGGAGCTTGGCATGGATTTTCAGGGGCACGTTGCTGCGGATGACGGGACCGAGGATGGGGGCGGCGATTCGCGCCCGCATCTGATCGTCGTCGGCAATGGCATGGCGGGCTGCCGCGCGATCGAGGAGCTGCTCGAACGCGACGCCAGGCGCTATCGCGTCACGATCTTCGGCGCCGAGCCGCATGTGAACTATAATCGCATCATGCTCTCGCCCGTGCTCGCGGGAGAGAAGACGTTCGAGCAGATCGTGATCAACGATCGCGCCTGGTATGACGATAACGGGATCGAACTGGTCACCGGCGACCCCGTGGTCGCGATCGATCGTGCGGCGAAGACCGTCACGGCGCGCTCCGGCAAGACCGCGCGTTACGACAAATTGCTGATCGCCACGGGATCGGATCCCTTCATCATCCCCGTGCCCGGCAAGGATCTGCCCGGCGTGATCAGCTTCCGCGACATGAAGGATGTCGATCATATGCTCGCGGCCGCCGACAAGGGTGGCGAGGCGGTTGTTATCGGCGGCGGTTTGCTCGGGCTCGAAGCGGCGCACGGCCTGAGCCTGCGCGGCATGAAGGTCACCGTTCTGCACCTCATGCCGACGCTGATGGAACGCCAACTCGACGAAGCCGCGAGCTGGCTGCTCAAGTCGGCGCTGGAAGCGCGGGGGCAAACGATCCTCACCGGCGCGGACACTGCCGAGATCGTGGGTGAGACCGAAGTCCAAGGCGTTCGCCTGAAGGATGGTCGCCTGATCCCGGCGAGCCTGGTGGTAATGGCGGTCGGTATCCGCCCCTCGGTCGCCCTCGCTCGCGACGCAGGGCTGGCGGTCGGGCGCGCGATCCAGGTCGACGATCATATGGTGACGAGCGACGCCGACGTGCTCGCGGTCGGTGAATGCGTCGAGCATGATGGGCAGGTCTATGGCCTGGTCGCGCCGCTGTGGGACATGTGTCGCGCACTGGCTGACGGACTGGTCGGCAAACCCAGCGGCTATCGCGGCTCGGTCACCTCGACCAAGCTCAAGGTCTCCGGCATCGATGTCTTTTCGGCCGGCGACTTTGGCGGGAACGGGGAAAGCGAAGATATCGTGCTCCGCGACGCCAGCCGTGGCGTTTACAAGCGCGTGGTCGTCAGGGACGATAAGATCGTCGGTGCAGTCCTCTATGGCGATACCGCCGACGGCAACTGGTATTTCGACCTTTTGAAGAAGGGCGAGGATATCTCGTCCTTTCGCGACCTCCTCATCTTCGGCCAAGGCTTCGCCCAGGGAGGTGGGCAGGCGGACCCTAAGGCGGCCGTTGCGGCACTCTCGGACGATGCCGAGATTTGCGGCTGCAACGGCGTCAGCAAGGGCAAGGTCGTCGCGACGATCGAAGGTGGCGCCTGCACGCTCGACGCGGTGCGCTCGACCTGCAAGGCGTCGGCCTCGTGCGGGTCGTGCACGGGGCTGGTCGAGCAGTTGCTCGAACTCACGCTTGGCGACGATTATGGCGGCGAGCGGTCGGTCAAGACGCTCTGCAAATGCACCAGCTTCGGCCATGCCGACGTGCGCCGCGAAATCGTCGCGCAAGGGATGAAGTCCATTCCCGAGGTGATGCAGCGGATGAGCTGGTCGACGCCGGATGGCTGCTCGTCCTGCCGCCCGGCGCTCAATTATTACCTGCTGTGCGCGTTGCCGGGCGAATATGTCGACGATCAGCAGAGCCGGTTCGTCAACGAGCGCATGCACGCCAATATCCAGAAGGACGGCACCTACTCCGTGGTTCCGCGCATGTGGGGCGGCATCACCAACCCGCGCGAGCTCCGTGCGATCGCGGACGTGGTCGAGAAATATGATGCGCCGATGGTCAAGGTGACCGGCGGCCAGCGGCTCGACATCTTCGGGATCAAGAAAGAGGATCTGCCTGCGGTATGGGCCGATCTCAACGCCGCCGGCATGGTGTCGGGCCATGCCTACGGCAAGTCGCTGCGCACGGTGAAGACCTGCGTCGGCTCCGAATGGTGCCGTTTCGGGACGCAGGATTCGACCGGCCTGGGTGTCCAGCTCGAAAGGATGAGCTGGGGCTCGTGGATGCCGCACAAGTTCAAGATCGCGGTGAGCGGCTGTCCGCGCAATTGCGCCGAGGCGACGATCAAGGACTTCGGCGTGGTCTGTGTCGACTCAGGCTACGAGCTGCACGTCGGCGGCAATGGCGGGATCAAGGTCCGTGCGACCGATTTGCTCTGCAAGGTCACCACCGAGCAGCAGGCAATGGATTATTGCGCCGCCTTCATTCAGCTCTACCGCGAGGAGGCGCATTATCTGGAGCGCACCGCGCCGTGGATCGAGCGCGTCGGCCTGGCCTACATCCAGGAGCGGATCGTCGAGGATGAGGTGGGTCGCGAGGCGCTGACCGGCCGGTTCCTCTTCTCGCAGAACTTCAGCCAGGAGGATCCGTGGGCGGCACGCGCGGCCGGCTCGGAGCGCGAGCAGCATGCCCATCTGGGTGAATTCCGACCCATTGTAGCGATCGCAGCGGAGTAAGCTCATGTATATCGGAGACTGGATCGACGTCGGCCCGTTGGCGGCCATCCCCGTGCGCGGGTCCCGCACCGTGCCGGTCGCGGGCGGTGATGAGGTCGCGATCTTCCGCACCGGCGACAATCAGGTGTTCGCGCTCGTCAATCGCTGTCCGCACAAGCACGGGCCGCTGAGCCAGGGCATCGTCCACGGCCATGCCGTATCATGCCCGCTGCACAATTGGCGGATCAGCCTCGCCACCGGCGAGGCGTTGGGCGAGGACAAAGGCTGCACGCCCACCATCCCGGTCAAGGTCGATGGCGGGCGCGTTTTGCTGTGCCGCTCGTCGACGCTGAAGGCTGCCGCCTGACGTGAGCGCGGCGGTCCGCACCACCTGCGCCTATTGCGGCGTCGGTTGCGGCATCGTCGCGACCCCTACGGGGGCGCGTGAGGTCACGATCAAGGGCGATCCCGATCATCCTGCCAATGCCGGCCGGCTTTGCTCAAAGGGCACGCATATTGGCGAGACGGTCGGGCTTGAAGGGCGGCTGCTCTATCCGATGATCGGCAAGCGCCGGGTCGGATGGGACAAGGCGCTCGATCTGGTCGCCAAGAAGTTCCGCGATACGATCGCGCGTCACGGACCCGACAGCGTCGCCTTCTATGTCTCCGGTCAATTGCTGACCGAGGATTATTACGTCGCCAACAAGCTGATGAAGGGCTTTATCGGGTCGGCCAATATCGACACCAACAGCCGGCTGTGCATGTCGAGCGCGGTCGCGGGACATATGCGCGCGTTCGGCGAGGATGTTGTCCCGGTTTCCTATGAAGACCTGGAACAGGCCGATCTGATCGCGTTGGTGGGCTCAAACACCGCCTGGTGCCATCCGATCGTCTACCAGCGCATCCAGACCGCACGCGCGGCGCGCGGCGCCAAATTGGTTGTGATCGATCCGCGCCGCACCGAGACCTGCGACGATGCCGATCTCCATTTGGCAATTCGCCCCGGCAGCGACGTCGCGCTGATGAACGGCGCGCTCGCGCATATGAAGCGCGAGGGCCTGGTGGACGAGGCTTATCTCGCAGCGCATGTGAACGTGCCCGATGGTTTTTGGGAGGCGCTTGACCAGGGCCACGACCTCTGGACCGTCGCCCGGACGTGCGACGTTCCGCCTGCCGACCTCGCCCGTTTCTACGAACTTTTTGCGGCAACTCCGCGCGCGATCACCTTGTTCAGCCAGGGCATCAATCAGGCGTTGCGCGGGACCGACCAGGTGAATGCGATCACTAACCTCCATCTCGCCACGGGCAGGATCGGAAAACCGGGGGCGGGGCCCTTTTCGATTACGGGCCAACCCAATGCGATGGGCGGACGCGAGGTGGGGGGGCTGGCCTCGACACTCGCCGCGCATATGGATTTCGCACCTGAGAATGTCGCGCGCGTCGGGCGCTTCTGGGCATCGCCCGGCATGGCGAGCAAACCCGGGTTGAAAGCGGTCGATCTGTTCCGCGGCGTGCGGGAAGGGCGGATCAAGGCGCTGTGGGTGATGGCGACCAATCCAGCGGTGAGCATGCCCGACGCGAACATGGTGCGCGAGGCGCTTGCGGCATGCCCGTTCGTGGTCGTGTCGGACGTGATCGCCGAGACTGACACCAGCCTGCACGCGCATGTCCGCCTGCCCGCCACAGGTTGGGGCGAGAAGGATGGCACCGTCACCAATTCGGAACGGTGTGTCAGCCGCCAACGTCCTTTTCTGCCCGCGCCGGCTGAGGCGCGTCACGACTGGTGGATCATCAGCCAGGTTGGCCGCCGCATGGGCTGGAAGACCGCTTTTGCCTTCGATACCCCGGCCGACGTCTATCGCGAGCATGCGCGGCTTTCCGCGTACCAGAATGACGGCGAGCGCCTGTTCGATCTTCGCCGGCATGCCGCGATCGGCAATGGTGATTATGATGCGCTTGAGCCGTTCCGTTGGGGCGGCACGGCTTTCGCCGATGGTCGCTATTCGACACCCGACCGCAAGGCGCGGCTGATCCTGGTGGCGCAGGGCGCGCTCGCCGATCCGCTCAAGGATTGGCCGCTCACGCTCAACACCGGACGCTATCGCGACCAATGGCATACGATGACGCGCACCGGGCTCAGCGCGAAGCTCGCGCGCCATCGCGAGGAGCCGTTGGTCGAAGTTCATCCCGAGGATGCCGCAACCTTTGGCCTCGACGATGGCGGTCTGGCGCGCGTTGCGACCGCGCAGGGCGAGAGCCTGTTCCGTGTCGCGATCACCGACCGCCAGCGTCGGGGTGAGCTCTTCACCCCGATCCACTGGACCGATTGCCAATCGACGGGCGGCCGTACCGGCTTGTTGCCGCGGCCTTTGGTCGATCCGCATTCGGGCCAGCCCGGCTTCAAGCTGACGCCTGCGCGGATCGAGAAGATCGAGTGCGCGTGGCGCGGTTTTTTGCTCGTGCGGGGGCTCGATATCCCGCCGCCCAAATGCCTGTGGCGGACGCGTATCACCGTGCCGGGCGGGCTGCTCTACGAGCTGGCAGGCAATGGCGAGCCGGATCGCCTCGCGGCGAGCCTGCCGAGCGGCGAGCACATCGAGGCGCGTGACAGGAGCCGCGGATCGTGGCGTGTCGCAGTGCTCGATAAGGGCCGCGTGGCCGCAGCGTTGTTTGTCACCGCGACTGGCGAATTGCCGCCGCGCGATTGGCTGATCGCGCAGCTGGAGGCGCCCGAGGTCGCGCCGACTTTGCTTGCGGGCCGCGCGCCCGGCGCAGCGGTGGATCGCGGGCCGATCATCTGCGTCTGCTTCGACGTCGGCATGCACACGATCCTGCGCGCGATCGCCGAGCAGAAGCTCACCGATGTCGCCGCGGTTGGCAAGGCGATCGGTGCCGGCACCAATTGCGGCTCGTGCCGTCCAGCTATCGCAAACCTGATCGCGCAATCGGAGCTTGCTCATGCATCCTGATACATTCGAAGCCGGCACGGTCTGGCTGGTCGGCGCCGGCCCCGGTGACCCCGATCTGCTGACGCGCAAGGCCGAACGGCTGCTCGGCCAGGCTGATATCGTTTTCCATGACGCGCTGGTCGGCAAGGCGGTGCTTGCGCTCGCCCCGCAGGCCGAACTGGTTTCCGTGGGTAAGAGGTCCGGCCGACATTCGAAGGGGCAGGACCAGATCAACGACCTGATGCTGCTCGCGGCCCTGTCGGGGCGGAAAGTGCTGCGGCTGAAGGGCGGGGACCCTTCGATCTTTGGTCGCTCGGCCGAGGAGCTCGATCATTTGATGGAGCAGGGCGTGACCGTGCGCATCTGTCCCGGCATCACCACTGCCAGCGCGGCCGCAGCGAGTGGGCTTGCCTCGCTCACGCTGCGCGGGCTCGCGCGCAAGCTGACCTTCGTCACCGCGCACGCGCGCGCCGGCGAGACGCTCGATCTCGACTGGGAGGGGCTGGCCCAAGCCGACGCGACGCTGGCCATCTATATGGGGCGCAGCGCGGCGCCGGAAATCATGCGCGCGCTGATCGCGGCCGGGCGCGCGCCGGATACGCCGGTGATGATCGCGACCAATGTGTCGCTGCCGAGCGAGAATATCGTGCGCGGCCGGCTGGATGCGCTCGGCTTCCTCGTCCGCGCGATCAGCGAGGATGCGCCGACGCTGATCCTGGTCGGGGAAGCGGTCGCGGCGCGCAGCCGCCAGTCCAGAAAGGCGCAGCGCGTCCGCTCCTGCTGAACTATAGGTGGGCTTGCCCTAACGCTTCCCGCGCCAGGCGGCGAGATCGTCGGGGCGGTTGATATTGGGCAAAGCGCCGTCGGCCAACGGAATGCGGCGCGGTTCAATCTCCGCGATCCATCCGCGGATCGACCGGCTCTCGCTTCTGCCGATGTGATCCAGCAAGCGGTCGGCGAGGTGGGTGGGCCAATAGCCGATGAGATGCTGGCCTTCGACCACCGCAGCCGTCTCGCCCATCAGTGCCCGTGCCAGATCGTCGGGTAGGACGGGCATGTCGCAGCCAGTGCTGAGCACCCCTACAAAACCTCCGTCGCGCGCATAGGCCAGCGCAGCCGCCAGCCCGCCGAGCGGCCCCATATCAGGCGCGGGCAAATCGGCGAGAGATGTCCACCGCGGATCGGTCCGACCGCAGATCACGATCTGCGCGACGTAGGGCGTCAGCGCCGCGACGGCATGCTCGATCAACTGGCACCCATCGAGCAGCGCCAGCGCTTTGTCGCTTCCGAAGCGGGAGGAGCGGCCGCCAGCAAGGACGGCACCCAGCAATTTCGCGCTCATATTCGCATCATGCCGCAAGCCGGCGCGAATTGCAGTCGGCAATTCCAATGCATTGGATGTGCGAAGTTTGGGAACCTCGCGGCCGCCCGGGCTTTCCGCGATCCTCAACAGGAGACTGCCGTGACGAGCGAAGCCGACGCGCATACCAAGCAGCCGCCCCTGCAAGGAAAGAAGGTGCTGGTCACCGGCGGCACCACCGGCATCGGCCGCGCCGTCGCAGTGCTGTTGGCGAGCTATGGAGCGGAGATTTTCATCTGCGGCCGGACCCCGCAACATCTTGAGGATGCGCTGCAACGGATCAATGAAGTCGGCAAAGGCGATGGCATCGCGATCGATCTGGCCGACGCCGACAATGTGAAACGCTTCTTCGATGCGGGTGTCGCCGCGTTAGGCGGGGTCGACGTGGCCGTGATCAACGCGGCGATTCCCGCCGAAGGAATCACCAAGATGAGCCAAGCGGAGCTACGCTACGCAATCGCGGTCGATTTCACAGCGTATCTGTTAGGTGCGCACGCCGCCGCCGAAGCGCTCAAGGACCATGGCGACATCATCTTCATCGGATCGATGGCGGCGCACACATTGAGCGCGGAATCGAGCGTCTACGCCGGCATGAAGAAGGGCATACAGGGCTTTTCGGAGGCACTGCGCAAGGAGCTCGCGCCGAAGAACATCAAGACCTGCCTGATCGAGCCGGGCAAGACCGGCGCTGATTTCCAGTATAAGGACTTCACCGCCGAGGAGCAGGCAGCGGCGATCCGTAGAGAGGAGATGCTGCGCGCGGAGGATATCGCGGTCGCCGTCCATTATGTGCTGACCCAACCCAATCGCGCGATCGTGCAACAGCTCACCATCGCGCCGCGCGAGCAGCCCACGGAATGAGCTTCGCGGTCGACAAGCTCGTTCTGGTTCCGGACGATATCGATCTCAGCCGGTCGCCGCTGGCGGGGCATTTAGGGGTCGAGACCTATTGTCTGGGCGCGTTCAACCCTGCGCTGACGCGTCTGCCCAGTGGCAATCTGCTGATGATGGTGCGCGTGGCGGAGGCGCTGCGGAACCCGATCCTCGACGGCAAGGTCCATAATATCCGCTGGGTCGATGGGGGATATGTGCTCGACGCCTGGCCGCTCGAGCTGGCCAATACCGCCGATCCGCGCAAGTTCACGCTGCATGGCGGCGGTTGGAAGATCATGGCGCTGACCTCGCTCGCCTGGCTGCTGCCGGTCGAGATGTCGCCCGACGGCACGCAGGTTATCGCGCATCATTATGACAAGGCGATCGCCCCGCACGCCTCGTTCCAGATGTACGGGCTGGAGGACGCGCGCATCAGCAAGGTCGGGCAACGCTGGCTGATGACGACCTGCTCGGTCAGCCCCGAGCGTCATTCGACGACGCTCTACAGCTCCGACAATGGCCTCGACTGGCGGTTCGAGGACATCGTGCTCGATCATCAGAACAAGGACATGCTGATCTTCGAAGGGCTGATCGAGGGCCAATATTGGGCGCAGACGAGGCCTCTCGGCGACCTCTATTTCGCGTATCCGCCCGGCAGCCAATGGCGCGCGGGGCCGTCGATCAATCTGGCAACCTCGCCCGATGCCCTTCACTGGAAGCCGTATCGATCTCCTGGCATTCGCCCGCACTCCGACACGGTGGCGACCGCCCGGATCGGCGGCGGCACACCTCCAATTCTGACCGATCGCGGCTGGCTGACCCTGTGGCACGGGGTCGAGCCCAAGGAGATTGTCGGCATCTATCGGACCTACTGGTCGATCCTCGACAAGGATGATCCCAGCAAAACCCTGTTCACCCAGCATGAACCGTTGCTCGAGGCCAATCCGGAACTGACCCGCCCCATCGAACACCAAATGTATTTGCGCGATGTCGTGTTCACGACCGGCGTTGCCGACGCGGGCGACTATTATGTCGTCGCTTCCGGCGAGGGCGATCTTGCGTGCCGCATCACGCATATCCCCAAAAGCGCGTTCGCCTGAAAACGCCCTGATCTGAATTAGTTCTGCAACATTGGCGGGAACCAAAGTCATCCCTCTGGCCTTTCCCTACGCCGAGGAGATGAAGATGAAGCTCGAATTTTCCGGCGGAACTGCAGGCGCGCTCCAACGGCAGACATTGCAGGCCGGCATTTTCAGCGAGACCGATCCGCTGACCGAGGTCCTATTGTGCCGACCCACTTATCTGGAGGCGGTCCCTTGTTGCTCGGTTACGCGCGAGAGCTTGTGCGAGGGCTTTCAGCCTTCGATCGTGGAGGCCACGAGACAGCATATGATATTGGAGGCGATGCTGGAGGCCAATGGCGTCTCCACTCGTCTGCTGCCGGCGCAACCCGGCATGCCCGACATGTGCTTCACCCGCGACAGCGCGGTGGTGACGCCATGGGGCCTGCTCGGGCTAAACCCCGCGGCCGCGCATCGGCGGATGGAAACCGCGCAGATGCTTGTATTTGCGCGCAACGCGAAACTGCCCACGCTCGGCGCGATCGAGGTGGGCACGGTCGAGGGCGGCGACGTCTGCATCGTGCGTGACGGTCTGTTGATCGTGGGCTGGTCGGGAGAGCGAACCTCCCAGCGCGGAGCGGAGGCGGTGTGCGAATTGTTCGCCGCCGCCGGGTGGCGAACAATGACCTATCGCTTCGACCCGCATTTTCTCCATCTCGATACCCAATTTTGCATGGTCGATCACGGGCTCGCGCTTGCATGCGTGGATGTCCTGCATGACGATCTGCTCAGCGTGCTCAAGGCCGAAGAGATCGAACTCATTCCCGTGACCTACAAGGAGGCGCGGCAGTTGGGTTGCAACCTGCTGGCGCTCGGTGATCGGCGAGTCATTGTCTCCGCAGGCAATCCGCGTGTGGCGGCGGAACTCGGGCGGCGGGGCGTGCATGTCGATAGGGTGGATGTGTCGCAGTTCGAACGCTGCGGAGGGGGCATCCACTGCCTGACCATGCCGCTTGCGCGCGCGCGTCGCGGTCATTGAGTGAGCAAAGCGAGCGGCAAGGTCGCTCGCGCCGCTTGCGCGCGCGCGCCAATCGCGCAAACTGTGGCCCTTAGGGTCAGGCGGCGGACGGGACGGTATGGCGCGACAGGAACTGAAGACACCATATGCGGCGCCGGCGATCGAAAAGGCGTTTGAGGTCATCGAGGCGCTCGCCGGACGGGCCAACGGGGCCCAGGTGAGCGAGATTGCCGCGGATCTGGGCAGGTCGGTCGGCGAATTGTTCCGGATCATCGTCGTGTTGGAGCGGCTTGGCTATCTTCGCAGGTCGTCGAGCACGGACCGCTATACGGTTGCCTACAAGTTCCTCGAACTCGGCTACCGGGCCACGCCCGCGCAGAACATCGTCCGCACGGCCCTGGCCGAAATGCAGACATTGGCTATCGAGGCGGGGCAATCCTGCCACCTCGTCGTCGTGAGCGAGGGCCGCGGTGTGGTGATTGCCCGCGAGGAGCAACCGGGCCGCCGTGGCTTCGCGCTCAAGGTAGGGGCTCAGATCGACGTCATCCAAAGCTGCTCGGGTCAGGTGCTGCTGGCGTTCTCCAATCATCAGCGGAGAGAGCGGATCGTACGAGCGGCAGAGGAAGAACAGAATATCGAGGTTGATCGCACGTGGCTCGCGGGGCGGATCGCGGACATCCGGCGCCGTGGCTATGACATCCGCAGGAGCCCGGTCACGCACGGCGTTACCGACATCAGCTTTCCGATTTTTGGCTTTGACGGCGAAGTGGTTGCCGCGCTCACGATACCGTTTCTGGAGTTGATAGACGGCTCCCAGAAGGTCGGGCTCGATGAAGCTCGCGAGTTGCTGCGCGCTACCGCGTCGAATGTGTCCGACCGGCTCGGCTATCAACCCGAGGCGTCAGTTGCATCAGAACTGCTTAGCGTCGGCGGCTAGACCTTGATCGGTTCAGGCTGAATCAGCCTGAATCGTGAATCAAGGTCTCGACTATTTGAATGAGCCTGATCCACGCTTTCAGCGGAAGCGCGAAGCGCTTCCACTAAAAACGATCAGACTCTAGAAATGAGCGATGGCCTTGAGCACATGATCCGCTTCCGCAATCAACTGCGGTAGACGCTCCGGCAGATCCAGCGCCGGTACGCTGTGCGTCTGGAGCGCAGCGGTCGGGATCTGCCCCGTCCGGATCGCCGCGATCACCTGCTCGAAATCTGTCTTCAGGGCGTTGCGACTGGCAAGCATGGTAGTTTCGCGCTTGTGGAATTCGGGATCGGACAGGACCAGATCGCCAGGCGCCACGCCCACGAACACCAACGTCCCGCCATGCGCAACATAGTTCAAGCTCTGCGCCATCGCAGCCAGTGAACCAGTGGCATCGAACACCACATCGAACATTTCGCCGTCCGTACGCTCCTGCAAGGCAGCTGGAAGCTCAGAAGACGTCTCGACCACGTCGGTGAAGCCGATCGCGTCACGGGCGTAGTCAAGGCGCGCGCGGCGTGTGTCGACGAGCGTAACCGCGGCGCCGTTGAGCCGGGCAAACAAGCCCGCCGCAATGCCGATTGGACCTGCACCCACGACCAATGCGCGCGCGCCGGTAGTAATTCCTGCGCGGCTGACCGCATGATGCCCGATCGAAAGGAATTCGATCATCGCGGCCTGGTCGAGCGTCAGGCCGGTCGCGTCGATAACGGCAGGTTCCGGCACGGCGAGCAGCTCGCACATGCCGCCGTCGGTATGCACGCCGAGCACCCGGATGTTGACGCAGGCATTCGGCTTACCCTTCCGGCAGGCGATGCAGGTGCCGCACGCGAGATAGGGATTAACCGCTACCGCCTGCCCGGATCGAAAGGCAGATCCCGGCGGCGCCTGCACGATCTCTCCGGCGAGCTCATGGCCCATCACCCGAGGATATTGCAGGAAAGGGTGGCGACCCGCGAAGATGTGATAATCGGTGCCGCACAGGCCGACGCTGCGAATACGGATCAGGACATCATCGTCGGCGACATGCGGAGCCGGACGCTCGACGATGCCGAGGCTGTGCGGTTCATGACATATCACTGCTTTCATCGCCGCTCTCCGGTTCGCGCTAGAACTGTCAGCTAGCGATGCGTTGTCATATGTGCAATCGAGTTTCGCAGGTAAATTAGCGTGGCAGCCATAGCGCCGCTCTTCCTTCAGCCCTAAGGCGTTTTGAAATCCCACCGTCCGGCATCACTGTTCGGATCGAACCTGGCAAGCACCGGCGTGCTGGCGCCGATGGCGACCAGCGCCAAGGGCGTCTTGGAGCCCAATTTTGCTTTTGGCGTAATGCGATACGTGCCGTCGACGAGCTGGTCGATGCGCCATAGCTGCTCGTCCGCGCCGGTAAAGGCCGGGACCGTGGTAACCTTCCGGTCGGCGGTTGCCGCCAGCGCACGGTCGGTGCCGGCGATCACGATCTTGAAATAAGGCGAACCGAAATAGCCGCCCGCGCCGGGAGCCGGTGTGATCGTCCATTGCTGGTGGGGCCGGATCATATATTCGCCCAGATCCGCGTCGATGGGACCTGCAGGCCATACCGCCATGTCCTCCGCCAAAGTCTGCATCGGCGCGGCGCTGACCGGCCCAGGCGGGGGCCCGAAAAACCCGCCGCGGCGATCGACGGGCAGACGCACGAAATCGACCGCTAGCTCAAGCGCGCCGCCGGCGCGTTCCGACTGGATCTCATACGTGCCGGCTTTGATATTCTCACCTGCCTGAGGCCAGCCGTCTTTCCAGATCAGCGGCTGGATTCCCAGCGCGCTGCGCGCGCTGCGGTCCATGTCCGCCTCGTAGTGCATGGAGAATTTCTGCATGCCGTCGTCGAGGTCGATCAGCCCGAAATGACCCGGGCCAAATACCCGCCCCCGCCCCGCGACGACGAGCTTGCCGCCGCCCTTGAGTAGGGGAACTCCCATATTATCGAGGTACGGGCCAACCGGGCTTCGCGACCGGCCGGCGCGGATATTGTAGGAAGAGTTGGGGCCGTCGCAGCAGGTCCCGTGCGTGCCGAGCAGATAATACCAGCCGTCGCGATAGAGCAGCGCGGTGGCCTCCATGTCGATCGCGACATCGATCGGCTGATTGCCGGAGACCCGCTCGCCCGACTTCGGATCGAGCTCCACCATGCGAATATAGCCGAAATAGGTGCCGTAGCTGAGCCATAGATGCCCATCCGCGTAGAGAAAGGCCGGGTCGATCGCGTCGCAATCTTCCTGGCCGTTGCTCGACGCCACCACGCCGACGTCATGAAATCCGAAATCAGGTGATTTGGGATCGAGGCTCTTGGTCCACATAACCTTGACGTTGCTGGCATGCCCGCCGTTCATGCCGCCGCCACCCACGGCATAAGCGACATAATAACGGTCGCCGATCTTGATCACATCGGGCGCGACGCCGCCGCCCGGCCGCTCGCCGCCCGCGTGCCAAGTCCAGCCATCCTCCGAAACCAGGCCGCCGCGGCCGGTGCCGAACGTATAGAATTTTCCGTCGGACAAAGTGACCGTCGAGGGGTCGTGGATATAAGGCTCGCCCTCCAGCTGCGCCTGAGCCGGAGCGGAGGAAAACAGAGCGAGGGACGCGCATGTCACTGCGAGAGCGAGGTGCCGCATAACTTCTCCTGCAAAGCTTGGTGTGATGCAGATCCGGTGGAAGGTTCGTGCGTCAGCGCAAATCGAGCGTGATGTCCCGGACCGGGCGGCCATCCTCGTCGATGAAGCGGACGCAGAAATCGCTGAGGCCCGGGCCGTTTATCACCGCGCCACGCACAATGTTCTTGCCCTTGTGCAGCGTCAGCGGCGGCGAGACGACATCGTCCATCACCATGCGACGGTCGCCGAACAATCCCGCGGCCTCCTTGCCGTTGACCCACCACATCGAGGCGGAGTTCGATCCGACCGCCAGCCGGACATTGCTCATTTCACGCGGGCTATCGACCACGGTCACCGCCCAGAAGATCACGCCGTAAACGGGCTTCTTGAGATTCTGCGCGAAGTTGAAGAGCTTGACGTCATAGAGGCTCGAATCCAGCGCATGCCAGCTTAGGGGCGCACCGGCGGACACAGTCTGTCCATCATGCGGCACGACCTTGAACTGGCCCTTGAAATATTCCGTGGTAAGCGCCTGTCGGACGTAGGTTCCGGTGAAGCCGGTATTGCTGCGATTGGGCTTGACGATCGGTTCGAGCAGCAGCCAGCGCTGAAGGAAACCGTCGGCGTCCGGCGCCTTGGGCGTTGTATCGACGGGCATAAAATAAGGGGCGAGGCTGGGCGTGTCGGCCGCCGCCGCCACCGCCCCGACGGCAGGAGACACGCCGGACAAAGTCAGCGCTGCCACAAGATACGCCCGTAGATGCTTAAACAGATCGGTCACAAACGACCTCCTCTCCCCGTGAGCGCCGATACCGAAGGCAGCGGCCCATCTATGCGGTGTCCATCATGTGCGGACGCCGTCACTATTTCGGCGCCTAGGCGCCGGTTTGTTGCATCGTCAACAACTCAGACATAATATCGGCGTTCGTCGCGGCAGGCGATTCCGGCCCGAGCTAAAGCTCGGTGTTAGCGATATCATATTGCGCCCGACCTGCAATATGCCACGAGCGAGCTTCGTGTAATTAGTCCGACATATGGCAATGCCGGCTATCGTTAAGAGCGGCAACAGGCGCGCACCGCTGTGATGCGGTAGCGGTATCAGTCTGAAGCTACGGCGACTCCAGGCCCTGTCCGTCCGCCCATGCTAACGGGCAAAGGACACCGTCACCGGCTTTCCTCGATAAAGGATGCTCTTTGACGGCGGTGCAGCGCCAAGCCCGGTGGCGTTCCGTTCGCTCATGACGGCGATGTTCAGCCGCCGCGTCGGGATCATGCCGGTAAAGCGGCCGTGGCGCGGGCCGATGATCAGGCTGTGCGTGCGATCGTTCCAGACGAGATCATAGGATGCGTAGCGGCCCTTCTCGTAATCGTAGGTCTCGTTGTCGTCCTCGTAGATCGTGAAGCGCGCATCGGCGCCGGGGTAGATGCGCAGCTCATACGGCGCCCCCGGCGCCTGGGTGGCATATTGCACCTTCGGCCCCATCGGCACGATCGAGCCTGCCCGCACGTAGAGCGGCAAGATATCGAGCGGGACCTGACGCGTGACCCGCTGCCCGCCAGCGAAGCGCTGATTGGTCCAGAAATCAAACCAGCCGGCGCCCTTGGGCAGGTAGGTCGCGACCGAGGTATCGAGCGCGTGGACGGCGTTGCGGGCCTCTTGCAGTTCGCTCGGGCGGCGCCAGCCGAAGCGGAGCGATCGATTGCCGTCGCCCTGGAAATATTCGATCGTCACGTTGACGACTTGACCCTTGCGGAGGGTCTGTTCGGTGCCCTTGTAGCGCGCGGCGCCGTTCTGCCAGCTGGAGACGACCGTTTTGCCATCCAGGATGAGGCGGTATCCGTCGTCACCATCGAGCCCGAGCTCGTAGGTGCCGTCCTCGGGTGCGGTGAGCGTGCCCTGCCAGCGGACCGAGAAATCGTTGAGGCTGGTCAGCCCGCCAGGAATGTCGGCCAATGGCGGATCGGGCCAGGTATGATCGATTTTGGCATCGACGAACTCGCCTTTGGGTACGCCGAACCTGCCCTCAAAATATTGGCCCGCGAGCCCGGGCTTGCCATCGGGCGTACGGAGATATTCGCCGGGAACGGTCGCGGGCGGCGGCGGCAGGATATGATACATCGCTCGCGTCACAGGGTGGACCAGCAAGGACGGGCCGAACATGAAGCTGTCGTCGATCGTGTCGGTCGCGCGATCATCGGGGAAGTCCATCATCAACGGGCGCATCAGCGTGTATCCCGCGGAGGTCACTTTCCAGCTGAGCGGGTAGATATAGGGCAGCAGCCGGTAACGCAGCTGGACGCTCTTCAACAGTGAGTCATAGACCTGCGGATCGAGCGATTTGAAGCGATAGGGTTCGCGTTCGACGTCGGTCCCGTGAATGCGCATCAACGGATTGAACGTCGCGAACTGAAGCCAGCGCGCATATAGTTCGCGCCAGGCTGGGTTCTGCTCGCCGCCGGGAAATTCCGACACGAAGAATCCGCCGGTATCCTGCGTCCAATAGGGGTTGCCGGTGACGGTCACGTCGACCCCGCCGGCGATCTGCTGCTTCAAGGTTTTCCAGCTGGCGAAGATGTCTCCGCTCCAGGAGGCGGCGGCGGTGCGCTGGGCGCCCGCCCAGGCGGAGCGCGTGAGCGTGAACACCCGCTTGTTCGCGGTCGCACGCTCGCCGTCATAGGTGCCCTGGGTGGTCAGCAGCGAATAGGGATTGAGATAGCGCGTGAAATCACCGAGCGCGTTCGATCCGAGCGCCTTGGTGTCGCGAATATTGTCGGCGGCGTTCCACATGGCGCTGCTGACTTCGACCTCGGTGCCGTCCATCCACAGCGCGTCGACGCCTTTGTCGAGCAGCCCCGCCTTGATATGTTTGAAATAGATCTGGCGCCCGAGCGGGCTGTAGGCGTCGTAGACGCGGGCATGCTTCGATATCCAGTGGAGAGGCGCGAAGCGAAGGTTGTGGGCATCCAGTTCGTGCGCCAGCGCGGTGTCGTTGCCGATCGACGGCCAGATCGACATCATCAGTTTCAGATGCATGTCGTGTAGCGCTTTGATCATGCCCTCCGGGTCAGGATAGCGGGTGGGGTCCCAAGTCATCCCGCTCCAGCTGCCGTCCTTGTCCGAGCCCCAATATTGCCAGTCCTGAACGATGTAATCGAGCGGGAACCCTTCCTTGCGGAAGCTGCTCGCTACATCGAGCAACTGCTCCTGGGTCTTGTAGCGCTCCTTGCTCATGAACAGGCCAAAAGCCTGCTTCGGATACATGGGCGCGGCGCCGGTCAGATCCCGGTAGGCGCGGACGACGTCGTCGGGCGTGTTGCCCGCCATGAAATAATAATCGACGCCGCCCGGCGCGCTTTCCGCCCACAGCGAAGCTCCGTTCGCATCGTCCTTGAAGCGCATCTGGGAGTAAGTGTCCCACATCACGCCATAGCGGCGCGAGGACATCATCACGGGGATGATGATGCCCATATTGGTTTGGACCAGAAGGAGGTCCGTTCCGCGCCGATTGCTATGATCGTCCGCGGTGAAGCCGAAGCCGTAAATGGCCTCGTCCCGCTGAAGCTTGAGCGTGTTCTGCGCTTCGTAGCTTGGCGCACCGGAAATCGTGACGCGCTTCAGCATTTCCGGGTCGGCCTGTCGCTCCTCGGTGAAGAGCTTGCCGCCGGCATCGGTAAATCGCAGCGCGCCTGTCTGCTTGTCTGCGATTATCCGCAACTTCTGGGTTGCGATCAGCAGCGTCGCCGGGCTTTCGGTGACGGAGAAGGAAACGCCGCCAGGCTTGGCGGTGACCACAAGACTGCGCGCCGTCCAGTAATTCTCGCCAAGATTGGCATTCACCCGGACCGTATCGGCACCGTAGAACAGAATCGTCTTGGTAATGCCCTTGACGCGGAACTGGACGCCGTCGGGCAGCCGGGTGAAGCGGAATTCGCCGTCGCCGGGTAAGAGAGCGCGGGGGTGGCCGTTGGCGTCCAGTTCAGACGCCGATGCGGAAGCGGCCTCAAGTGCCGGCTTCGCGGCTGAGGCTACGCTTGCCAACCCCAGAATGCATGCAGCCAGCGCAATGTCCGTTCGTACCACCGGCGTCCCTCCATATGACCGCAGGTGCATCTGCGCGTTGGCTCCGCGATATTTTGTCTGAGTAGTTGCATCAACCCCGTTCTGAAGCGCGGTCTGAAGTGTGGCGGAATTGTGAAAAACTAATCTTTCTTTCATTTCTGAGCGGAGGTTATGATAGGGATCTGCCGGGGACTTTAAACAAGGGCCGACATTGGCAAAAACGCGAGAGGGGCAGGGCGACGACACCAAGCAAGGTGCGCCGCGCAATACGGGAAGGCGGCTGCGGGGCGCGGTTGCAAACAGGCTCGGCGTCGCAATCCTCTCGGGAGAATTCGCGCCCGGCGATACGCTTTCGGGCGAAATCGCTTTCTCCGAAGCCCTCAACATATCGCGCAGCGCCTATCGCGAAGCAATTCAGGTCCTGACCGCGAAAGGCCTGGTAGAAAGCCGCCCCAAGGCCGGCACGCGCGTGCTGCCGCGGCAGCGTTGGAACCTGCTCGATCCCGATGTGCTCGCCTGGGCCTTCATGGGCGAGCCCGACGAACAGTTGATCCGCAGTCTGTTCGAGCTTCGTCTGATCATGGAGCCCGCCGCCGCCGGGCTAGCCGCGACGCGGCGCGATCGCGACGATCTCAAGGCGATGAAGGATGGACTTGTCGGAATGCGTCGCCATTCGCTGGCGACCGAACAGGGGCGCCTTGCCGACCGGCAGTTTCACGACGCGATCCTGCAGGCCACGCGCAACGATGCCCTGATCACGCTCAGTGCCTCGATCGGTGCGGCGGTGAGTTGGACGACGCAATTCAAACAAAGATCGCGCGCGCTGCCGCGCAACCCGATCCCGGACCACGCGGCGGTCTACGATGCGATCGCGGCGGGAGACTCCGAGGCCGCCAGCGCAGCGATGCGCGCGCTGGTCGAACTCGCGCTCGAAGACACGCGGATGTCGATGCAGAAGTGAGGACAGTCGAGCCGGCCAAAGGCTTTGCCCGACTGCCCTGGGATTCCCTTTCCGTCAGCGCTTCTTGTCGAAAACGAGATGCTCGCTGAAGAAGGGGATTACATGATCCTGGATGCGGAAAGCGACATTGCTGACATGCGTGCCGGGATAGATTTCGAAGCTGTTGGCAATTCCATAGCTGTCGAGAATCTCGTGGAACTTTCCGGAGTCGATCTTGAGCCCATCCTGGTCGCCCACATCGATCGCGATCGCCTTATATTGGCGCAGGTTGCCGATATATTGGTCGACAAAGGCGAGCGGCGCGTTTGCCGCCCACTTGGCCAGCACGTCCGGCTGGATGGCGCCATTCCTGGTCGGCAAGTCGAGATAGAGGGGTGGGTTCTTGGGGTTTGGCGACCAGGCCGCGGCCGTCGCCAGCTGGGCGCGGAGGCCGAAAGGCAGTTTCGCCGAATCCGCCGCGGATTTGACGGCCTCCAAGGCTGCGGTTGCCTGCGCGTCCATCGGACCGCCGCCCATTCGCGCCGACATGCAGCACGGGCTCATCATATAGATCGCGCCGAACATGTCCGCATGCTTCATGCCGATCCGCGCGGTGCCATACCCGCCCATCGAATGGCCGGCGAGACCGCGGCTCAGCCGGTTCGGAATGGTGCGGTAATGCGCGTCGATATAGCGGATCAGGTCGCGCGCGATGAAGGTTTCGAAGTCACCGGTCGTGACCGAACTCGAATACATCGAGCCGTTGTGGATCGTCTTGGAATCCGGGAATACGACGATCATTTCGTGCGCGCCCCTGGCGAAGGCCCCCTCGATCGTCTGCGGCACATGGATTTCCTTGGTCCATTGCTCCGCGCCGATCGAGTAACCGTGGAGCGCGTAGAGCACCGGATAGCGCCGCTTTGGCGCCTTCGCATAGCTCGGCGGCAGCATGACCAGCACGTCGCGGTCGGCGCTTTCGCCTTCCAGATTGCCCTCGATAGTCGGCGCATGGACCTTGATATGTTGCACCGTCAGCGCGCGTGCACCGGCGACCGGAGCGGGCGCATTGGTGGTCGCCTGCGCGAAGGCGGAGCCCGCCGTGCCGGCAAGCAGAAGCATGGCGGCAAGCCGCGCCGATGTCAGAAGTTTCACGCGTCATCCTCTTCTTTTGTATGAGTTATTTTTTATAGGTTGGTGGTCTATTTTGGACCGAGAATGAGCAACGCAACCCCCTGCCGCGGAAGGGTCAGATCGATGCCAGCTCCCTTGCCGATGACGGATAGCGGCCGGTTTTCAGCGCCCGCCGTGGCGAGCTTGGCCGCCTGAATCAGGGCCGCGCGCTGCGCGGCGTTGGGTGCCTCGGGCGAACCCATGGCGAGCCAGGCGGCGTAAGCGTTCGAATGGTCGCGATCGACGCGATATTCGGTCAGCCGTGCGCCGGCGCGGAAGGCGGGCGGCAGATGCGCCAGGTCGACATGCACCGACGCATCGGGACCGGCGAGGTCGTCATCGTGATAATGCCAGATCAGCACAGCGATCCGGTCGCCGTCGCGTGCGGCGACGCTTCCGACATCGGCCGGTCCGCGCACACCGGTCGCCATGATGCTATCAAGCGCAAGCTGATGGTCGGAAATCGCGGGTATCGACGTTCCCCGAACCATCGCGAACAGCTTGAAGACATTCATCACGGGCAGGTCGATCCCGGCCGAGGTGAGCTGCCGGAAGCCCGCGAAATAAGGCTGGTCCTCGAACTCGAACGCCCAGGTAAGAATGCCGTCGAGCGAGAGGTGGCGACGGGCGGCCAGCGCCTGCAGGCGGGGAAAGGATGCGGCGGTGTAGCTCGAATACATCGTCCCGTTGCGATAGGCGTTGGCCGGACCCTTGCACGCGGCGCAGCCTTCCGGATCCGATTCCCCGATCACGATCGGTTTGGCCCGGAAGGCAGGGGCAGCCTCGATCGCCGCAAATTCATGGTCCGCGACCTGCAATTGTGTCGCGATTCCCATTCGCACATGGCCGCTGCCGTCCGCGTCGCGCAGGAAATCGGGTTTCCCCTTGGCATGGAAGGAGAGGAAATCGGTCGGCGTTCCCGCGGTCTCGACATGGGTCATGAAGGCGGTCAGGAAGTCGTCGCCCATGCCGGCGATATCGGGGCCGCCGACGCGCGCCTGGGGCAGAGCGCGGCGGACGCCGTGGACCGCGGCATCGTGCAGCTTGAAGAAATCCTCGCGCGTGCCGCCCCAATAAGCCGACGCGAGATTGGCTTCGTTCCAGGTCTCGAAATACCAGCTCGCCACTTCGGCGCTGCCATAACGTTCGACGCTATGATGCACCCATTGGAAGACGAGCTCTTCCCATTTGGCGTAATCCTTCGGCGGATAGGCCCAGCCGGTGCGCAGGTTGCCGCTGCCGGGGCGCCAGTCATGCTGGTAGGGCAGGGGGTGGATGGACAGCGCCTCGGGCATGAAGCCGATCTCGACATAGGGTTTCAGCCCGTGCGCGCGGTAGGTGTCGAAGATGCGGTCGACGATCGTCCAGTCGTACGCCGGGCGGCCCTGGGCATCTTCGCTATAGACGTTGGTAGAGCCCCATTTGAGCGCCGGCGTTCCGTCGCCCGACGTGAGCAGGTTATGCGTGCGGAAATAGACGTTGCCGGGCGCGAGCTGGCCCAGCGTGGCGAGAGTGGTCCGCCCGTCCTTCATCGTCGCATAATTGGGCTCGTCCGCGCCGAAGAAGCGCCACACGGGGTTGACCGGGCCTTCGCTTTTGCCCGCGTCGATCCGGATATTCACCGGAAAGGCGCTCTCCGCCTGAACCGCCTGCGGGACGGCGAGGGCGATCAGGGCCGCCAATCCCATTTGTCTCAACATGTCCGACGCCTTCCGTGGCTTTTGCGCGTAAGCGGCATCAATCGCCGCGAAGCAGACGCATGATATGGCTGCGAATCCGGCCGTACCCGCCGCCGGCGAGTGGTCCCAACATGCCATGCTTGCTCTCCGGCAGATGGGCGAGGGGATGTCCTTTCGGCCGGAACACGTAATGATCGAAGAAGGCCCGCCATGCGGCCCGCTCCGGCGCGGGCCGCTCGGCGATGGCAATCATCGCCAGCAGCATGGCGGTGTTCGGCGCGTCAGGACCGGCGGCAAAACCGTCCCACCAATAGTTGATCAGGACGTTGAAGGGCGCGGTCGCCTCGACGCGGTGCCACCATAATTTAGGCAGGTACAGCGCATCCCCCGGCTCCAATTCCGCCTGCAGGGCATGACCGCGCACCAGTTCGAATGCCGGATAGCGCGGATCGCCCGGTTCCGATCCGTCGGCCAGCCCGACCGGAGGGCCCGCCATAGTGTTGTCGAGCGGGCCGACATAGAGGTTCGCGATCGCTTCCGGCGGATAGAGCGTAAAGCGCCGTCGCCCGGCCACCGCCACCGCCAGATTGTCAAATGTGTCATAGTGGCAGGCCACGTTGGAGGCGTTGCCGATCCATATGCGCGGATCGACGTTCTGCGGCAGCATCGGCGCCAAATTTTCGCGCGCGAGACCCGGAAGGTAGGTCTGCGCGGGAAGCGAGCCCACGTAGATTGTCTGCGATCCGGCCGTGGCTGCGCTTGCGAGGATGCGTTCGATCGCCGCGGGCAAGGTCGTGTCGTGTCGCTCGAAATTGAAGCCGCTCAGATCCTCCGCATAATAGTAGCGGCCGGCGATTGCGGGATCCCCGACGAAAGCCTGCGCAGGGGCGGCAGTGGCAAAACGGTTGAGATAGTCGGCGAGGATGGCAGGTGAGCTTTCTGCCGCACGCACCAGCGCCCAATCGCGAAAGGCGCCGCGCAGCACCAGCGGGCGGCAGGGCTGCATAACTGCCTGTCGGAAGGCTTCCGGGTCGCGGTACCAGGCCGGATCGGCATCCGGCACGCTACCCGGCAAAGCCGCCACTGCGGTCACGTCACGCTGCCGCCAGCCGGGCATTGCGGCGCCGGGCGAGCACGGCGACCTGATTGAGCGAGAACGTCATGGATAGCGCGGCCTGGAGATAACCCTTGCGGAATAGCTCGACCAATTTCGCGTCGTCGAGATCGTTCAGTGCATCCCGGCTGACCGTGAAAAGCCCGTCGAGCTGCAGTTTCTGGCCGTCATCGAACGCAAGCGAGATGTCGACCGGTTCGATCAGTTTCAGCGCGAGCAGTTCGCGAATATATTCCCGGGTTGCGTCCATGCCCGCCTTGAGCTGGCCAAGCGCCCATTGCACGCGTCGCATCGCTTCCGTCGGGGTGCCGTCTTCCTCGAACAGGGCGATCGAGGCTCCGTCCCCGAAGCGCCGATGCGCAAGATCGACCGCAATATTTTCATCGGAAATGAGAAAGCCCTGCCGCTGCAGCTCGAGAGGGCGGAACAACGCATCGCGCTTGTCCGCATCCTCCACCAACAACTCGCCCTCAGTGAACCCGAACAACGCGCCCGCATAGAATTCGCCGGTCTCGGAATCCTTGGAGAAAAAGATCGGGCAGACCGCCGCGGCTGCCGGAAACTCGCCGATCGTGACCATCACAAAGGGCGGATGGGCGCCGATATCGGCCCGCATCATCAGCCCCCGGTGGGCCTCCGAATTCAGCAACGCATATTGTTCGCTCACTTTTTCCTCCCCTTTGCCAATCCATGCCCCCTCGTCATGCGGCCTGGCAAGACGCCTTTTTTGAGGAAATGTGACCGTTAGCATCGACAGACATGGGCGGCATCACCCCCTTAGACCTGCGCTCAACAGCGGTGGAATCGACGCCCAAAGAATTGTTCGAGCGGCGCCAAATCGCGCAGCCATCTATGAAAATCAATACTATAGGGAGAATCCGACCCACCAGTGGAATGGCGATGCCGTGACCAAAAAGCAACGCTGCGATGTATGCGGTTTCTTTACTCAGACAATTTTCTTGATAGCGCTACCGTAGCCGGTTACTTTCCACTTCGGTCGAGGTGACGAGATTCGAAAACGGCCTGTCCGCGTGCGGATAGGCTCGGTCTTCGGAGATCGGGCGCGATCGAAAATGAATGGTTAGGGGAGCCTGCTCCCCGGCCCCAAAACAATCGGAGGGGAAATTGACAGATATTTTTCGTGGCCTAACGGCCTATCCGAACATCCGTAGCAAGAAGCCGCTGTTGATTGCGGCTACGAGCATGTTGGCGCTTTCTGTGACTGCGCCGGTCTTCGCCCAAAATGCTGCGGCGCCGACGACCACTTCTGCTGCGTCCGTTGATTCGGCTGAAGAAGTCATCGTCACCGGCATCCGCGGTTCGCTCCAGCGTAACCTCGATATCAAGCGTACCGCGCCTGGCGTCGTCGACGCGATCTCGGCCGAAGACATCGGCAAGTTCCCCGATTCGAACGTCGCGTCGGCTCTGCAGCGTCTTCCGGGTGTGTCGATCCAGCGCTCCGGTGCACGCGGTGAGGCTACCGGCGTCAGCATCCGCGGCTTCGGCGGCGACTTTGTCGATACGCTGTATGATGGTCGTCACATCTCGACCGCGACCGGCGGCCGTGGCGTCGACTTCACGACGGTTGGCGCCGACTTCGTCGGCCGGCTGAGCGTCTATAAGACGCCTGACGTCGAGCTTTCGACCAGCTCGATCGGCGGCACCATCGACGTCCAATTCCCCAAGCCGTTCGACCGTCCGGGCTTCCATGCCTCGGCGACCGCATCGGGTGCGCTTCAGTCGCGCGATAAGAATGTCGAGCCGACCGGCGGCGTGCTGCTGTCGGATACGTTCGCCGACGACACGATCGGTGTGCTGGCGGACCTCGCCTATACGCGTCACGACACCAAGTCGAACCACGTGTTCATCCCGGGCTGGATCGGCCAGAAGGGTTCGGACGGCACGCTTGGCTTGTACAAGTGCCAGCTTACCGCCACCTGCGCGCCGGGCGACCAGGTCAATGCGAACAGGACGGGCCAGGCCAACTGGGTTCCGCAACAGCAGGGCATCGACCAGGCTTATAACCGTGACGAGCGTCTCGATGGTCGCGTCGCCGTCCAGTGGAAGCCTACCGACGGCCTGCTGCTGACGATCGACGACAATTATAGCCGCCAGAAGCTCAGCGGCACTGACTACGGCTATGCCGCATGGTTCAACGGCGGCGATCTGCGCAATATCAAGGTGGATTCGAACGGCACCGCCGTCGACTTCAACCAGTTCGGCACGCCGATGGACTTCAATGCCAATCGGTTCCGCAACATCTTCGAGACCAACCAGTTCGGTGTGAACCTTAAGTGGGACATCATGGATGGCCTGAAGTTCGAAGCGGACGGCGCGATCGCGCGAAGCACGCGTAACCCGGGCAAAAAGGGTTACAGCGACAGCATGGACATCGGCTACGGTGGCACCAATGGCAGCACCACGGTGCTCGGTGCCAACACCGGCGTCACCATCCTGGGGCCGAGCAGCGACTATTATCCGCAGATCCACGACATCGGTCCGGCGGGCAACGTGTCGAAATTCACCGATCCGACTGTGATCGGTTCGCACGTGATCGTCCGCGGCGCCGGCTACAACACCGACCTCGTCAAGCAGCTTCGCGCAACGTTGGGCTGGGACAAGGAAGGCTTCAGCGTCAAGCTGGGCGCGCAGTATGTCGAAGACAGGCTGCACGGCGAGAATACCAGCACCTTCAGCAACGGCGTGTTCGCAAGCCGTTCGGGTTATGGTACCTGCTCGGGCCGCACCGGCGGCTCCACGGGCGGCATCTGTCCGCTGCCAGCCAGCGTTTATCAGGGCAGCATCAGCACGAATAACTGGATCCCCGGTTATAAGGGCACGCTTGGTCCGTCGATCATCGTTTATGACCCCTATCAGGTCTACGCGTTGCTCGAGCAGACGGGTGGGTCGGTGAAGCCTACGCTCGATCCTGGCAGCATCTTCGATATCACCGAGAAGACGTACGCCATCTTCTTCAAGACGAGCTTCACGGCGGATATTGCGGGTATGCCGTTCCATGTGTCGGCAGGCATCCGCGACGAAGGTACGCACCTGTCGTCCGGCGCGCAGGGCCGGCAGCTTTTGGGTCTCGCCCGTCCTGCGGGTGACCCGACGCTGATCCAGCCGGATCCGGCACTTGGGCCGCTTCACGATGGCTATTCGGCGACGACCAACATCGTCGGCAAGTCGAACTACAATTATCTGCTGCCGAGCATCGATGCGAAGCTGAACATCACGCCGTCACTGCTCGTCCGTTTGGACGCGTCGCGGACGCTGACCCGTCCGGGTCTGGGTGCACTCAAGCCGACCGTTAACCTGGGTACCTTGCGCGTGGGCAGCCTGTCCGCAAGCGGCGGCAACCCGAACCTGAAGCCCTATCTTGCCGATAACTTCGACGCCGGGGCAGAATGGTACTATCAGAGGAACTCGTACTTCGCGGTCGACTTCTACCTGAAGCACATCACCAACTTCATCGTTGGTGGCGTGACCACGCAGCCGATCAACAACGTCATCGATCCCAGCACGGGCCAGGTGGCGAAGTTCAACATCAACGCCCAGATCAATGGTCCGGAAGCGACCGTACGGGGCGTCGAAATCGCGTTGCAGCAGGTGTTCGGCGATAGTGGCTTCGGCTTCCAGGCCAATGCCACGATCCCGTCGACCAACCGGAAATATAATCCGGCTGACGTCAGCGGTTCGGCCTTCTCGATCACGGGCCTTGCCAAGTCGGCGAACCTTGTCGCCTTCTATGACAAGCACGGGCTCCAGGCGCGTGTGGCAGCGAACTGGCGTGACGAATATCTGGCCGGCCTCGGCCAGGGCCAGGGCGGCACTTATGGTGCCGAGCCGGTTTACGTCGACAAGCAGCTGCAGATCGACGCATCGGCAAGCTACGACGTCACGCGGCAGTTTACCGTGTTTGTGGAGGGTACGAACCTCAACAACTCGACCTACAGCACGCATGGCCGCTTCAAGAACCAGACGCTGGACATCTGGTCTTACGGTCGCCGGTACACCGCCGGTGTCCGCTTCCACTACTAAAGCCTGAACTCGGGAAGGGGGCGTCCGCTATGGCGGGCGCCCCCTTTCTCCTTTATTCCGGTACGTCATGACACGCCCCATTCGAAATGTCGTAATTGTGGGTGGCGGCACCGCGGGCTGGCTCACTGCCGCAATCATTGCCGCCAAGCATCGCGGTCGCATTCCCGCCAGCTTCACCGTAACTCTGGTTGAATCGCCGAACGTGCCGATCATCGGCGTGGGTGAGGGAACCTGGCCGACGCTACGTTCGACTCTGAAAAAGATCGGCGTTTCAGAAACCGATTTTTTTCGCGAATGCGACGCCGCCTTCAAGCAGGGCGCCCTCTTCGCGAAATGGACGACGGGCGCCGAAGACGACGCTTATTATCATCCCCTCGTCCTCCCGCAGGGTTTCGAGCAGATCAACCTGGTACCGCACTGGCTCCAGCAAGCTAATGGCCAGAGCTTTTGCGATACGGTCTGCCCGCAGGGTCGTATTTGCGATGACGGGCTGGCGCCCAAGACCATCACCACGCCGGAATATGATGGCCTGCAGAATTACGCCTACCATCTCGATGCGGGCAAGTTCGCGCCCTTCCTGCAGCGTCACTCCACCGAGAAATTGGGCGTCCGCCACGTGCTGGCTGACGTGCAGCGCGTCGAGCTGGCAGAGGATGGCGACATCAAGAGCATCATCACCGAACAAGCGGGCGAGATCGAAGGCGACCTGTTCGTCGATTGCACCGGTTTCGCCAGTCTGCTGCTGGGCAAGGCGCTGGAGGTCGGCTTCAAGTCATGTGACGATGTCCTGTTCTGCGACACCGCGCTTGCCATCCAAGTGCCGTATGAGAGCGAGCAGAGCCCGATCGCGACGCACACCAAATCGACCGCACAGGAAGCGGGCTGGATCTGGGATATCGGCCTGCCCACCCGCCGCGGTGTGGGTCACGTCTTCTCCAGCCGACATCAGAGCGACGAAGAGGCGGAACGCGCGTTGCGGGCCTATGTCGGCGACGCGGTGAAGGACAAGCCGGTCCGCAAGATCAAGCTGCGCGCCGGCCATCGCGAACAGTTCTGGAAGCGCAATTGCGTCGCGGTTGGCATTGCCGCGGGCTTTCTTGAGCCCCTCGAATCCTCGGCCATCGTGCTGATCGAGCTTTCGGCCAAGATGATCGCCGAGCAGATGCCCGCCAATCGCGAGGTGATGGACATCGTCGCCAAGCGTTTCAACGAATCGACGATGTACCGGTGGGGCCGGATTATCGACTTCCTCAAGCTCCATTATGTGCTCAGCAAGCGCCGCGACACGGCTTTCTGGCGCGACAATATGCTGCCGGAGACAATTCCCGATCGGCTTCAGGATCTGCTGCAGCTATGGCGATACCAGCCGCCCTGGTTCCATGACGAATTCGACAGGCTTGACGAGGTCTTTCCGGCCGCAAGCTACCAATATGTGCTCTACGGCATGGACTTCCGCTCGGAGGTGGCTCCCGACGCCATTGCTGCCGATGCCAGGCTCGCGGAGCGGACGATGCGCGAAAACGCGACCATGACGGAGAAACTGCGTCTTGGCCTGCCGCGGCATCGCGACTTGATCCGAAAGATCCGGGAGCACGGCCTGTCGTCGATCTGACCGGGCCGTGTGAAGAACATAGAAGAATGAGGGGATGAAAATGCCGATCAAGTCGCTTGCGTTGCTGCGTGGACTGTTGCTGGCCGGTATTGCGCTAGGTGCCGCGCAGGCGCCGGCGAGAGCGGAATCCTCTCCCTCCGGCGTGCGTGCCGAGGCCGATCGCCTCGCCGCCACGGTGGTCGCCAAGATGACCCTCGACGAGAAGGTGGGACAGCTGGTCAATGTCGCACCCGCGATCGCGAGGCTGAATATCCCCGCTTATAATTGGTGGACCGAATCCCTTCATGGCGCGATCGGCGCGGTGCCGACGACCAATTTTCCCGAGCCGGTCGGCCTGGCCGCGACCTTCGATGCACCCCTCGTGCATGACGTGGCCGCGACGATCAGCACCGAGGTCCGCGCACTTCACACGCTCGGACGCGAGACGGGCAAGCTCGGCAAGATCGGGACGGGTCTCGACACCTGGTCGCCCAACATCAACATCTTCCGCGATCCGCGTTGGGGCCGCGGCCAGGAAACCTATGGCGAGGATCCCTTTCTCACCGCGAGCATGGGCGTCGCCTTCATAAACGGGATTCAGGGGCCTGACTCCGATTTGCCGGATGTCATCGCCACGCCCAAGCATTTCGCCGTGCACAGCGGGCCGGAATCGACGCGGCATCATGCGAACGTTTTCGTCTCGCCGCATGATCTGGAGGATACCTATCTGCCCGCCTTCCGCGCGGCGATCGTCGATGCCCGCGCGGGATCGATCATGTGCGCCTATAACCGGATCGACGGGCAGCCCGCCTGCGCCAGTGACCTGCTGCTGAAGGATCACCTGCGCGGCGCCTGGGGCTTCAAGGGCTACATTGTCTCGGATTGCGACGCTGTCGTCGACATATATCAGGGCCATAAATACGCGCCGGATGCCCCTGCGGGGGTCGCAGCCGCGCTCGGCACCGGCGTCGACAATGAATGCAACGGTGCAACGCTTGGCGGCGCGACCAATCTGGGCGATCGCTATAAGGAAGCCTTGGCACACGGGTTGATCGTTGAGGCAGATATTGACCGGGCATTGGTGCGGCTATTCTCCGCCCGCCTGCGTAACGGCGACCTGCCAGGTCTGCCGCAACGGACGCTTTCCAAGGTGCCCGTCAGCGCGATCGGGACGCCTGATCATCAGGCGCTGGCCCTAAAGGCGGGCGCGGAGAGCTTGGTCCTGCTCAAGAACGACGGCCTGTTGCCGCTGAAGCCTGCCGCCAGGCTCGCGTTGATCGGGCCGCTTGCGGATGCCACCCGCGTTTTGCGCGGCAATTATTCCTCGGCGCAGAGCGCACCGCCCATCTCCGTGATCGAGGGCTTGCGCCGCGTTATGCCCGCAGCCCAGATCAAGCTGGTCCCCTTCACCGCATCGATCACGGATGGCGATCCGGTTCCTGACGCGATGTTCGTCACGCCCGATGGCAAGCGGGGATTGCGCGCTGAATATTATAATGCGCTCCCGGCAGCCGCAGGGAGCGACTCCCATGCGCCGCGCAACTATGAGGCCAAGCCAACACTCACCACGGTCGAGCGAAACATCGCGTCGCGCGCTTCCGAGATGAAGCAGGTCGCGGAGAACCACAAGGTGGTCTGGACCGGCTTCCTGGTCCCGCCCGAGACCGGTACCTATCGCATCGCGCTCACGGGCGTGAAGGGCAATGTGCAGGTGGGCGGCAAGCCCGCCGTGACCGCCAACCGCTATACCCAGTGGGCGGAGCCGCTCCACCTCGTCGAGGTGAAGCTGGAGAAGGGAAAGCGCTATCCGATCCAGCTCCAATCCGAATCCGGCGCAACCTCCGCCAGCACTACCATGTTCTGGAAGCGCATCTCGACCGACCTGGACAAGGATCTCGCGGCAGGCGTCGCCGGTGCCGATGCCGTTGTCGCGGTGGTGGGTCTGACATCCGATCTCGAGGGCGAGGAAATGCCCGTCCACGTCGAGGGCTTCTCCGGCGGCGACAAGACCTCGCTCGAACTTCCCGCCGATCAGCGGCGCCTGCTCGAAAAGGCAAAGGCGCTCGGCAAACCCCTGATCGTGGTGTTGATGAACGGCAGCGCGATCAATCTGGCCTGGGCCAAGGACAATGCCGCCGCGATCCTGGAGGCCTGGTATCCGGGGCAGTCGGGCGGGCTGGCGGTCGCCAATGTGCTGACCGGCAAGACCAATCCCGCAGGCCGGCTGCCCTTGACCTTCTATCGCAGCCTCGACGATCTGCCGGCGTTCGACAATTACGCGATGGCGGGCCGCACCTACCGCTATTTCGCAGGCAAGCCCGTCTACCCGTTCGGTTTTGGTCTGAGCTACACCAGCTTTTCCTATGGTCCGCTGAAGGTTCAGCCGACATCGGAGGGGGCCGAGCAGGGTATCCGTGTGTCGACCGAGGTGCGCAACACGGGCGCGCGCGCGGGCGATGAAGTTGCCCAGCTCTACCTGAATTTCCCCGACGTACCGGGCGCGCCCCGGGTCGCGTTGCGCGGTTTCCAGCGTCTCTCGCTCAAGCCCGGCGAGGCGCGCAAGATCGTGTTCGATCTGTCTCCGCGCGACCTCAGCAGCGTGTCGCCTGATGGCATCCGCCAGGTTGCCGTCGGCGCCTATCGGGTAAGCGTCGGTTCGGGACAGCCTGACACGGGCGTTGCGGGCCAGTCGGCGAACTTCTCCACCGACCGCGCGATTGTCTTGCCGCAATAAGGATCAGGTCCGTCGCAGGGCGGGCCCGCGCAGATAAACGGGCTTCCCGGGCGTTAGCGCGACGGTCACGCGCTTGGCGCCCGATCGCACCTGCAGGCGTGACGCTCTCGGGCTCGTCAGCACGGCCTCGACCAGCGCGCCGTCGCGCCATGACAGGTCCACGACGCATGCGCCGCGCGCGCGCAGGCCCCGCACCGAACCGGTGGGCCAGGCGCTGGGCAAAGCGGGCAGCAAGAGAATTTCGTCCTCCCAGCTCTGCATCAGCATCTCGGCAATCGCGCGCGCGCCGCCGAAATTGCCATCGATCTGGAAGGGCGGATGCGCGTCGAACATGTTGGGATAGGTGCGCCCCGGCCCCAGCAGGAAGCGCAGGATACGATGCGCATGATCGCCGTCGCGCAGGCGCGCCCACAGATTGGCACGCCAAGCGGTCGCCCAACCGGTAGATTCGTCGCCACGCAGTTCGAGCGAACGTTGCGCCGCGCGTGCCAATGCGGGCGTATCGTCGAGGTTGATCTGGTGGCTTGGGAACAGGCCGTAGAGATGCGACACATGGCGGTGGTGCGGGTCAGGCGCATCCGCATCCCAATCTTCCTGCCATTCCTGCAGCTGGCCCAACTTGCCGATCTTGTCCGGGGCGAGCCGGGCACGCGTCGCGAGAAACTGCGCGGCCAAATCCGCGTCCAGGTGCAGGATCGCGGCGGCGCGCGCGGTCTGATCGAACAGGTCGCGTAATATCTGCATGTCCATCGCCGGTCCGGCGCAGAGCGAGGAGCCGTGCGAGTGGATATTCTCAGGCGAGACCGATGGGTTGGTGACCAGATGGCCTGTCGCGGGATCGGTCTGCAGCACGTCGAGGAAGAACAGCGCGGCACCGCGCATCAGCGGATAGACCGAGCGCAGATAGTCGGCATCGCGGCCATAATCATAGCGATCCCACAAATGGGTGCAAAGCCAGGCGCCTCCGGTTGGCCAAAGCCCCCATTGCGCGGCGTCGATCGGCGCACTCGCGCGCCAGAGATCGGTATTGTGGTGCGCAACCCATCCGCGCGCGCCATACATTTCGCGCGCGGTGCGCGCGCCGGTTTCCGCCAGTTGCCGCACCATCGCTACCAATGGCGCGGTGCATTCCGCCAGCGCGGCCGGTTCGGCCGGCCAATAGTTCATCTCGGTGTTGATATTGATCGTAAATTTGGAGCCCCAGGGGGGGCGGGTGGATTCGTTCCAAAGCCCCTGGAGATTGGCCGGCTGGCCACCCGGGCGCGATGACGCAATCAGCAGGTAGCGGCCATATTGGAAATAGAGCGCGGCGAGCGCGGGATCGTCCGAATGCTCGCTATCGCGGATACGTTCGTCGGTCGCCCGGTCCGCCGCGGGCGTGCGGCCCAGGTCCAGGCTCATGCGCCGGAACAGCGCGCGATGGTCGGCCGATGCCTCTGCGGCGATGCGCGTGAAGGGACGACTGCTGGCGCGCCCAATCTGCTTGCGGACGAGCAGCTCAGGATCCGCCGTCACATCGTCGAACCGGCGGTAGCTGGTCGCCATCGCCACCAGGATCGTCACCGCATTCGCGCCGCGCACCGCAAGATGTTTGTCTAGCGGAGTCACGCGTCCGCCATCGGCCTGCAGGCGTGCCGCTGTATGGAACCGAAGCGCGCCGGGGATACCGTGCTCGGCCGGCCCGGTGCCTGCGAGCTCGACCATGCTATCCTTTACTGAAAGCGCTGCGGCCTGGGGCGACGTCAGCGACATATCGAGATCGATCGCGCCGGGCTTGTCCGCGCTGAGCCGGATCGCAATCACCTGATCGATGGGTGAGGCAAGGCATTCCCGACGGTAGGTGATGCCGTTCGACGTGAAAAAGGTGGTGGCGGTTGCGGCGTCCAGATCGAGCTCACGCCGATATTCCTGTACCGCCGCCGGATCGACTCCGGGCATGTCCAGCAGCAGGTCGCCGATCGGCTGATAGGACATTTGCGACAGCGGAACCGCCATGACCGAGGCGTTGGCGAGCGTTTGCGCTTCGGCATAGCGGCCGGCGAAGATCAGACGGCGGACTTCGGGAAGTGTGTCATGCGCTTTCGGGTTGACCGGATCGTAGGGCCCGCCTGCCCAGAAGCTGCTTTCGTTGAGTTGAAACCGTTCGTGCCGCGTGCCGCCGAACACCATCGCGCCGATCCGCCCGTTTCCGACCGGCAGCGCCTCGGTCCATTGCTCGGCGGGTCGTCGGTACCAAAGGCGATTGGCGGTGGCGGGTAGGGCGGCGGCGTCGAGGGGGGAGGGCAAAGCGAGCCCGGCCGCAATGCCGCCGACCGCTCCGATCGCGCCACGCCGCGTCACGCCCTGTGAGTTCGACCTCGTCATTCACCCGCTCTCCGCTGCTCAGTTTTCGTACTTTGTCCGACTATTCCATGCAGGAAAGGCCAGAATTGCGGAAGCTTCTCCGCCTGGCGGAGGTCAAAAAAATTGGGCCCGCCTTCTGCAGGCAGGCCCATTAAGGGAGGATTCCACCGGAAACGGGTGTGTCGCGATGGAATTCCGATTTACTCAGACAAATAACCCGCGTCAACACATGAAAATCGTTTGCACCTATGCGCACAAATCCCGCTTGCCACGCTCATTGCCCGGCAATAGCACTTGTCCGACATATTGGAGAGGATTTGAGATGCGGCTTTGGCTTTCAGGTATGACGGCAATCGGATTGGTGGCGGCGCAGATGGCGCACGCCGCCGCGCCGGAAACGGCGTCGATCGTCGTGCACGCCGATCAGCCGGGGCCGCAGGTCAGTCGGCAGATTTTCGGTCAATTTGCCGAGCATCTCGGCCATGGCATCTATGGCGGGATCTGGGTCGGACCCAAATCGCCCATCCCCAACGTTCAGGGGTATCGCAAGGACGTGGTGGACGCGTTGAAGGAGCTGTCGGTGCCCTTCGTGCGCTGGCCGGGTGGTTGCTTCGCCGATACCTATCGCTGGCGGGGGGCGATCGGTCCGCAGGCTAAGCGTTCGGTTCTGGTCAATAGCAACTGGGGCGGCGTCACCGAAGACAACAGCTTTGGCACGCATGAATATTTCCGCTTCCTCGACCTCATCGGCGCCGAATCCTACGTGTCGGCGAATGTGGGCAGCGTTCCGGCGGCAGAGGTTTCGGAATGGGTCGAATATATGACCTCCCCGACAGGTTCGACGCTGGCGAAGGAGCGCGCCGCCAACGGCCATCCGGCGCCGTTCAAGCTCACCTATCTCGGGCTCGGTAACGAGCTGTGGGGCTGCGGTGGCAACATGCGCGCCGAATATGCGGCCGACGTGACGCGCCGCTACGCTGCCTTCATCCACCCCGGCAACGGCCGCGTGTTCAAGATCGCGAGCGGCGCGAACAGCGCCGACTATAATTGGACCGAGGTGATGATGCGCGACGCCGGACACGAGATCGACGGCCTCACGCTCCATTATTACACGGTCCCCACCGGCAACTGGGCGCACAAGGGTGCGGCGACGGGTTTCGGGGAAGATGAGTGGGCATCCACGCTGGCACGTGGCCTGCAGATGGAAGAGATGGTCACCAAGCATTCGGCGGTCATGGACAAATATGATCCAGCCAAGCGGGTTTCGCTCGTCGTCGACGAATGGGGTAGCTGGTACGATCCCGCCCCGGGCAGCAACCCGGGTTTCCTCATTCAGCAGAATAGCCTGCGCGACGCGCTGCTCGCCGCCGAGACGCTCAACGTCTTCGTCAAGCACGCCGATCGCGTGAAGATGGCCGCCATCGCCCAGATGGTGAACGTGCTGCAGGCGATGATCCTGACCGACGGCGCCAAGATGGTGAAGACGCCGACTTACTACGTCTTCCAGCTCTACAAGCCGTTCCAGGATGCGACGCAGCTGCCGATCGACATCAAATCATCCTGGTACAACAAGGATCAGTGGGCGATCCCCGCGGTCAGCGCCGCGGCGGCGCGGGGCAAGGACGGGAAGGTCCATATCGCGCTGGCGAACATGGACCCGAACCAGCCGGCGACCGTGTCGACGAAGCTGGCGGGCCTGTCGGCGAGCGGCGTCGCTGGACGGATCATCACTGCTCCTGCGATGGATGCGATCAACAGCTTCGACAAGCCCGACGCGGTCGTGCCGCAGACCTTCACGGGCGCGAGCGTCAAGGGCGATACGCTGGACGTGACCCTGCCGCCCAAGTCGGTAGTCGTGCTCGAACTGCAGTAAGGAACGGGTGCGGGGTGCTGGAAGAGGCACCCCGCCCTACGCCTCGAACGTCGCCAGAACGTTCCGGATGGTTAGCCCATGCCGATCAGCCGCTGCAACGCCAGCTGAAAGTGGGTGATCAGCGCCAATTCGGCCGCCTCGCCATCGCGCGCCGCGCAAGCATTGATAATTTCGAGATGCTCGCGGACGGTCTTGATGGCGAGCGGTCGGGTCGTCAGCCAATCCAGCCGGACCAGCGTCACGTAATTTTTAAGTCGGCGCGCAGTCGTTTCGATGAGTTGGTTGCGCAACGCTGAGATCAGCGCGCCGTGAAGCTGGTCCTCGAGGCGATCGAGCTCCTCTTCCTCCCGCGCCGTCCACGCACCCCCTTCAAGCTGTGCGAGCAAGGCTTCGTGATCCTCGGCGAGCGACCGTATCTCTGTCGCGTCGCCGGTTTCGGCCCAGGCGCGCGCGCCGGCGCGTTCGATCAGCGACCGGAAATGATAGGTCGATCGCGACAATTCCAGATCGGCGCGCACGAAACGGATGCAGGACCGGGCGTGGATCGTGACCAGGCCTTCGGTTTCCAGGGTCCGTAGCGCATCGCGCAGCGGTTGCACGGTTATGCCCAGTAACCGGACCAGCTCGGTCTGGGAAAGTTCGGCGCCGATCGGGATGGTGCGATCGAACAAGGCTTGCAGGATCGCTTGATATGCCTTGTCGCCGAGGCTCGCGTCCCCCTTGCGGCTCTTGGCATCGGTCCGCCCTTCCCGCGGCTGACCGCCTTTCGCTTTTAGTTGTGCGCCGCGCATAGATTATAAACCCCGTATCGCCCTGTCCGGCTGGCCGCGGCTTGGCGCCTCGTACCGCTGGATTCACCGCGGACCGCTTATGGTTCCCCTCCGGGCAATTGCACCAGCTACCTTAAAAAAAGCAACCCGAAGCCCCGTCCCGACAGCACCGACGCCGGTCGCGGGCTCGCTTCGATCCGCACCCCGTGCCGAAGGCTCCCAAACGCGCGCCACCAAGCCAGGAGTCGACAATTCCCTACAACTGATATTTCAGAATTTCAATCAATTCGCGGTATCTGCTCGAATTTTGCGCGTGATTCGTCCATTCGAAGCCTTCGTCCCGATCAGGCGACGCATTCCCATTGAATTTGCAGCAAACATTATCCCTTGCTCATCTTTCAGAGAGGCGGTACTGAAATTTCAAGAAAAAAGGGAGGATGACCTTGTCTACATCGAAGCACCTCTGTGGCGGCATTGCGATCGCCGCGCTTGCGGCTACCCTGGCATCTGCGGGTCAGGCTCAGACGGCGGGGGGCAATCCGTCGTCACCGGCCGACACCAGCGAAATCGTCGTGACCGGCATTCGCGCCAGCCAGCGGCAGTCGATCGATATCCGGCGGACGGCCGTGAACGCTGTCGATGCGATTGCGAGCGAGGATCTGGGCAAGATGCCGGATCAGAACGTCGCCGAATCCCTGCAGCGCGTTCCCGGCATCACGATCGACCGTAATCGCGGCGTCGGCAACGGCGTCACGGTTCGCGGACTCGGGCCGGAATTCAACACAGTTACCGTGAATGGTCGGGTCATCGCGACCGACGGCGCGGGGCGCGAATTCAACTTCGACATCCTGCCATCCGAACTCATCGCCGGCGCGGAGGTCTTCAAGAGCCCGCAGGCCAACCTGAACGGCGCCAGCATCGGCGCGACGATCGATGTCCATACGCTTCGCCCGCTCGATCAGCGGGCAGGCTTGCGCGGCGGTGGCTCGGCGCGGGTCAACTATGACCAGCTCGGCGACAAGAAGACGCCGTCGGGCGCGGCCTACCTGACCTGGAAAGATGATTCAGGACGCTTCGGCGCCTCGCTGGTCGTGTCCTATGACGACAAAAACGAGCGCACCGACAACTTCTTCGTCGGCGCCAGCTCCTATCCGCGCAGTTTCGATGACGGTTATTATGGTTCGGTCACCAACAATAATGGTGCTCTGTGCGTAGGCAGCGCGGCCGGCGGCTCTTGCGCGCCCCGGATCGACCCCAGCAAGGTCACGCTGTTCCGCAATGTCGACATGTACCACAATTTCACGAACCAGGTGGAATTCTCCCACCGCAAGCGCCTGGGTGTCGACGGTGCGCTTCAGTACAAGCCGACCGACGAGCTGACCCTCACGCTGGACGGCCTGGTTTCGCACGACAACGAACATTATCACGGATCGGCCATCGTGCCCGACTTCAGCGGCGGCACGCTGGTCAAGCAAGTGGTAACGGGAGGATCGGACACGACCGAGGTGGTGGGTGGTCAATCCCGCACCGTCCACGTCGGCGGCACTGCAATGTCCGAGAGCTTTCACGACGGCACAGTGGATGAAATCGTCGAAAATCGTCCGGCCAAATCGACCACCAGCCTGTTCGGGTTCAATGCCAAATGGGCGAGCGGGCCTTTCACCCTGGCGCTCGATCTCGACACCAGCCGCGCGCGGTTCCGCAATGCCGGCGCCCTTTTCACCACCGTGCGCCTGAAGCACATGGACTATACCTACGACCGGCAGACGGGCAGTCCGCTCGCCAGTTTCACCGTGACCAACCCCGGTTATTCGAACGCCGCGACCGACGTCAGCCATCGGCTGGCCCACTATATCAATAGCGAAGGCCAGAATTTGGATGACCGGATCAAGGAAGGCCGGATCGATGGTTCGTGGGATGGCGGCGCCGTCACAGCCTACGGCGGCGTGGGCTATTCCGAGCGCACCAAGCGGACGACCGGCTTCACCGAGCCCAACCAGTGCGCATATTGCGGCAGCGACGTCGTGCTGCCGTCTAACCTCTTCACCCCCACCAACTTCAACTTCTTCGGTGGCGCGGCCGGCGGCAACACCGCCGATTGGGTCGATTATGACGCGGACAAGCTGTTTCAGGCCATGCTCGGCCTCAACAGCACGGCCGATCCGTCATTGCACAGCGGCAGCCTGGCGGCGATCGTCGCCGACCCTGCAGCAAGCTCTGCGGTAAAGGAGAAGGTCGCGCTCGGCTACCTGATGTTCCAGTTCAAGGGCGAGCTTGGAGAATTGCCGCTGGCGATCAATGCGGGCGTTCGCTTCGAGGATACCCATTTCACCTCAACCGGCGCGGGCCAGACCGTGCTCAGCGCAAAACCCAACGGAACGGGGCAAAACGTCATCGTCCTGTCCGGGCTGACACCGCTCAGCTCCAAAGGTCATTACACCGACATTCTTCCCTCGCTGAATGCGCGCCTCAACCTTACGGATACGGTGATCCTCCGCGCCGCGGCGTCCCGCGTTATCTCGCGGCCTACGCTGACCGATCTGTCCTCGGCGCAAAGCATCACGAGCAATCCGGGCAACGAACGCATCACGCGTGGCAATCCCAACCTGTTGCCGTTCAGGGCGTCGCAGATCGAGGGCGGCCTGGAATGGTATTATGACCGGGATTCGCTGCTGTCCGCGACCCTGTTCTACAAGTCGATCGACTCCTTCATCACGCGTGGCGTGACGACGCAAAAGGTCGACCAGGTCACCTTCATCGTCGATCAGCCGGTGAACGGGAAGGGCGCCACCGTGAAAGGGGCGGAGTTGAGCTACCGCACCTTGCTCAAGGGCCTTTGGGCACCGCTGGACGGGTTTGGAACCCAGCTCAGCTATACCTATACCAGCAGCAACGCGAGCTACTCGAACGCGGCCAAGAACGCCGTCAGCTACTCGCTGCAGGGGCTTTCGAAGAACAGCTATACGGCCGTCGCCTTCTACGAAAAGGGGCCGCTGCAGCTGCGTGCATCTTATACCTGGCGGGATCATTACCTGGTCGTGCCGCAGACGCAGACCGGCGTTCCCGAGTTCAGCAGCAGTTACGATCAGCTCGATGCCGGCATCCAGCTGTCGGTCACGGACAATATCATCCTGACCGCGGACGCGACGAACCTGACGAACTCCAAGGAGTTCCATTATGCGAACGTGGTCACCAACACGCAGGAATATCGGCGCGTAGGGCGGCGCTACAGTGCGGGCATCCGTGTGAGGTTCTGATCGGCAAGTCCCTCACAGCACCTGTCTGGCGCATGCAGGCCGGTCCAATCCTCCCTAACCTTGTCGCTGCGGTCCTCGGACCGCAGCGGCTTTATTCACGGCGAGGCCGGTTGGCGCGGACGGAATGTCCGTCGTCAACCGTTTCCGCCGCTGGCTACGACGACAGATTTCCTCCTAGAACCAGTGCGGGCCAGGGTGGATCGGGCCCATTCGCACTGCGCCTCGCGCACCCGGTGTAGAAAGTATCATGGCCAAGAGTTTGCTTAAGGATTGCCCGATCGGTTTCGGCGGCGGCGCGCTTGGGAATCTGTTCGACCGCGTCGATGATCGTACCGCCCGCGCTACCGTCGATGCTGCGCTCGACGCCGGCATCCGCTATTTCGACACGGCACCGCATTATGGCCGAGGGTTGAGCGAGCGCCGGGTCGGTGACGCGCTGCGAGCGCGCCGCGACGTGATCATCTCTACCAAGGTTGGACGGCTGCTGTCGCCCGACCCGACGATCACCGACGATTCCGAGCGCGACGGCTTTCTGTCGCCGATGCCGTTTCGGGCGAGCTACGATTATAGCCATGACGGTATCTTGCGCTCGTTCGAGGCGAGCCTCCACCGCCTGGGGCTGGCGCGTATCGACATATTGCTGGTCCACGATATCGGGCGGATGGTCCATGGCGCGGCCGACGACGGTTATTGGCGGCAATTGACCGAGGGTGGCGGCTTCGACGCGCTGGTCCGGCTGCGCGACGAGGGCGCGATCGCGGCCCTCGGCTTGGGCGTCAACGAAATCCCGGCCTCGGTTAAGGCGCTCCAGGTGGCGCCGCTGGATATCCTGCTCCTCGCCGGTCGCTATACTTTGCTTGAACAGGAGCCGCTGGATGCTCTGTTTCCAGCGTGCGCCGCGGCCGGCGTCGAGGTCGTCATAGGCGGGCCCTATAATAGCGGTATCCTCGTCACCGGCACGCGGTCCGAAGGTGCGATCCGTTACAATTATGGGGCCGCGCCCAGCGCGTTGATCGAACGCGTCGCGCGCATCGAGACGATTGCCGCGGCGCACAGTGTCCCGCTGCCCGCTGCGGCGCTGGCCTTCGTGCTCGCGCACCCTGTCGTAGCAAGCGTAATTCCCGGGCTCGCCCACCCCGATCATGTGCGGCAGACGATGGCCTGGCATCATGCGGTCATCCCGGACGACTTCTGGTCCGAGCTACGACACGAAGGCCTGATCCGCGGCGACGCACCCCTCCCAAACCAGCTGGTTTTCGACCATGGGAAATGAGCCAGGTTGCGACACGCGGCCAGTGATACGCGTAACGCGGCGCCTTCCCGTAGCGGTCGAGGCCGTGCTCTTGTCCAATTACGCGGCCGTGCTCAATCCGTCGGATGAGCCACTCGGTCGCCCGTCGCTCGAGCAGGCGATGCTCGAGGCGGATGCACTGGTTTCAACCATCACCGATCGGATCGATGCGGAACTGCTGTCTATTCCCGGCCGGCGTGTCCGGATCCTCGCCAATTATGGCGCGGGCGTCGATCATATCGACCTGGACGCCGCGCGTGCCGCTGGGGTGATCGTCACCAACACGCCCGGCGTGCTGACTGAAGCCACCGCCGAACTCGCGATCCTGCTAATATTGGCGGCAAGCCGCCGCGCGATGGAAGGCGAGCGCCAATTGCGCGCCGGGCAATGGCCCGGCTGGCACCCGACCCATTTGGTGGGCCAGGGGCTGTCCGGGCGCGTGCTCGGCCTGATCGGCTTCGGGCGCATTGCACAGGAGACCGCGCGCAAGGCGCGCGCCCTAGGGATGCGGATCGCTTATTATAATCGCAGCCCGGCCGCTCCCGAGATCGAGCAGGAACTCCAGGCGATGCGCCTGCCGACGCTGTCCGCGCTTGCGGAGGCGGCCGACGTGATTTCGCTGCACGTTCCGGGTGGCGACGGGACGCATCGCATGATTGACGGCGCCTTCTTCGCGGCGATGCGTCCCGGTGGGATTTTGATCAACACGGCGCGCGGCTCGGTCGTGGACGAAGCGGCGCTGGCAGAGGCACTGACGTCGGGCAAGCTGTTCGCGGCCGGCCTCGACGTCTATGCGGACGAACCGGCCGTCCACCCGGCACTGCGCGATCACCCGCACACCGTCCTCCTACCTCATCTCGGCAGCGCTACGATCGAGGCGCGCACCGCCATGGGTATGCAGGCGATTGCCAATCTCGACGCCTTTTTCGGCGGGCGTGAGCTTCCCGATCGTGTCGCCTGAGCTGATCCTCGCTGACCGGCTTGCCGATGCGCTTGCGCAGACGGTGAAGCGTCCCTTGATTGTCGGTATCTGCGGCGCGCAGGGTAGCGGCAAGTCGACCCTGGCAGAGGCGCTTGCGCGACATTTCCCACGCACGACGACGTTGTCGCTCGACGATCTCTACCTCACACGTGCCGAACGCGCCGGACTGGCGCGAACCAGGCACCCGTTGTTCGCCACCCGCGGCGTGCCCGGCACTCACGACGTAGCGCTCGGGCTTGCCAAGCTCGATGCGCTGGAGGCGGGTATTCCCACGCTACTACCGCATTTTGACAAGGCGCGTGACGACCGGGCGCCGTCGGACACATGGCCTGACGCTCGCACTCCCAACGACCTCGTAATTTTCGAAGGCTGGTGCGTCGGGGCCGTGCCCGAGGCGGAAGACGCTCTCGCCGCACCGGTCAACGATCTGGAACGCATCGCGGATGCGGACGGACGCTGGCGGCGGGCGGTCAACTCGGCGCTCGCCGGTTCCTATCAGGCCCTGTTTGCAAGGCTCGATATGCTGATCCTACTTGCCGCACCCGATTGGGAAACGGTTTGCCGATGGCGGGAAGAGCAGGAGGCGGGTCTGCGGCAAACAGCCGGGCAGGGTGCCGGGATCATGGATGAAGCGACCGTAGAGCGTTTCCTCCAGCATTATGAGCGGCTGACCCGCCATATCCTTCAGGAGATGCCGGGACGTGCGGACCTGGTCCTGCGGCTTTCGCCAGACCGAAATTGCCACGCGATCGAACAGGCGGCGGCATCGCCGCAAAACGGGTTGCCAGCGCGCGATCTTTCGTCAACACAATGAAATATCAAAAAGGGAATCTGGAATGTCTGTATCCGCGCTGATCGAAGGGTTTCGCTTGACGCGGATGCAGTTCGCCCGGGATCGCATCATCGGGGATTCGCAGGTCCGCGCCGACGAAGCGCAGGTTGTCGCGATCGAACTCATCGATGCTGCGGGACGGGTCGGCCTGGGCTTTGCGCAGTCCTTGTTCGTGCCCTTGCCCGACCCCGAGGAAATCGAGCGCATTTTCCGGGCCGAGGTCTGGCCCGGGCTCGAGGGGCGGCATCCTTCGGCGCTCGCACTGGGAGTGCAGCGCGTGCGCGGCGGCAATGTTCGGCGCATGACGCTGCCGTTCGAGGAATCGCTTCAGCATGCGGTCTGGGATCTGTTCGCGAAGCAGACGGGCTTGCCGCTTTGGCAAATGCTGGGGGCGGCCCGCCGCTCGGTGCCCGTCTATGCGAGCGGGCTCGATTACCACCTTTCCGATCACGATTTCGTTGAGCTTTTCGGCAATGCCCGCGAGCGCGGATTCCGAGGGTATAAGATCAAGGTCGGCCATCCCGAAATCGAGCGGGACCTGCATCGGCTCGATCTGCTGCGCAAGGCAACGGAGGGCGACCGGCCGGTCATGATCGACGCCAACGAAGCCTGGACCGCGCAGGAGACGATCCAGGCGTTGCGACTCTTCGAGCGTGCCGGTCACGCCATCTATTGGGTTGAAGATCCGATACCGCGTGACGACTTCGATGGCCTGCGTCTTCTGCGCGCGCTCGGCATCACACGGATCAACTCGGGCGAATATCTCGACCTGACCGGCAAACGGAAGCTGATGGAGGCGCGCGCCTGCGACATGCTCAACGTTCATGGGCAAGTGTCCGATGTGATGCGTGCCGGCTGGCTGGCGAACGAGGTCAATATCGAGGTGACCTTAGGCAACACCTTCCTGGAACTGGGGGTCAATATGGCGCTATCGCTTCCTGCCGTGCGGTGGGTTGAATATAGCTTCCAGAATTTCGACCATCTGGTGGAGGAGCCGTTCGTCATGGCGGACGGGCTCATTCATGGCCGCGACGCGCCTGGGCATGGGCTCACCCTGAGCGCCGCGGCGCGCGCGAGCGGCGGTGCTTTGCCGGTGGCGGCATGAGCGGGGCCGCGGATTTGGTTGCGCCGCTCACGCGGTCAGTCATGCCGGGCCGGCAGAAATGGGTCCTGGTGGTAAGCCTGGGCCTAGTATTCTTCGTCCTGTTTGCCTTGTTCGCCGCGATTCTTGGGGTGCTGCTCCCCAATCAGATCCAGGACATCGATCCGGCGGGCAAAACCGCCACGCTCGGCATCGTCTTTGCCATAACCTCGGTTTTCAGCACCACGACGACCCCCGTCTCAGGTGCGCTTTCCGATCGAACGCGCAGCCGCTTCGGCCGGCGAACGCCATGGATCATCTGGGGGAGTCTGGTCGGAGGGATCGCGACGATATTGATACCGCATGGCGGCAACATCGTCGGCATCACCGCTTTCTGGCTTCTGGCGACGGTCGGTCTCAACTGCATGCTGCCGCCGATCACGACTGTCGTCGCCGACCGCTTTCCGCCTGACGAGCGCGGGACGGTGTCAGGCGTGGTAGGCGCCACCATGACCGCTGGGCTCTCGGCCGGGACGATCTTCGGCGGCCTGCTGGCGGTTCACATGTTCCTTGCCTACGCCATCCTTGGTGTCGGGGTCATGCTTGCCTGTGCGTCCTTCGTCATTCTCAATCCCGAGCCGCCATTGCCGGCTGATCTGGCTGCGCCGCCGCCCTTCAAGCTCGGCGCTTTCCTGCGCGGTTTCTGGGTGAGCCCGCGTCAGCATCCCGACTTTGCCTGGGCCTTTTTCGGCCGTTTCTCGATCTATATGGGCTATCAGGGAATCCTCACCTACCTGCTCTATATCCTGGAAGATCATATCGGCCTCACCCAGGCCGACGCCAATGCGATGATTGCGCGGATGTCGTCGGTCACATTGGTTGCGCTGGTCGTCTCCAGCCTCATGTCCGGATGGCTGGCCGATCGGCTCGGGCGTTTGAAGCCGCTGGTTTTCCTTGCCGGTATCATCATGGCGATGGCGGTGGTTTCTCCGCTCGCGTCGCCCAACATCCCCGGCATGTTCGGTTATGCTGTGCTGATCGGCATCGGGTACGGCGCCTTCATGTCGGTCGATCTCGCGCTGATGACACGCGTCATTCCGGCTAGGCCGGACGGCGAGGACGCGACGGGTAAGGATCTGGGCATCCTGACCACGGCGATCAACATTCCGCAGATCCTCAGCCCCGCCATGGCCGCGGCGCTGCTCAGCGCCACAAGCAACAATTACCCGCTGCTATTCTGTCTTGCCGCCGTATTCGTGGTGGTCGGGGCATGTTTCGTGCTCCCGATCCGGTCAGTCCGGTGATGACTGTTCGGAGACCGGCCGCGTCGGTTAAGGCTACCCAGCAACCCTGGGTGAGTGACGAACATACATGCGCGTAATCGATGCTCATCAGCATTTCTGGTCCTTGTCCACACTCGGCCATGAGTGGCCGACAGCTCAAGAGGCGCCAATCTTTCGCGACTTCGGCCCCGGTGACCTCGCGGCCGAGACCGCGGGCGTGACGCTGACCGGTACGGTGCTGGTACAGTCGCAGCCCACCGATGCGGATACCGATTGGATGCTCGCGCTCGCGCGGGATAACCCGATGGTAGAGGCCGTCGTCGGGTGGGTCGATTTTGCCGCACCGGACGCGCCCGAAAGAATCCTGGCGCTGTCACGCGACCCGAAGTTGCGCGGCTTGCGTCCCATGCTTCAGTCGATCGCCGATACGGAATGGTTGCTGCAGGATAGGGTCGCGCCTGTGCTGGCGGCGATGGTTGCGAGCGGGCTCCGGCTCGACGCTCTGGTCCAGCCGCGCCATTTGCCGATGCTCGCGCGACTGACGGAGCGCTGGCCCGATCTGCCGATCGTGATCGATCACGCGGCCAAGCCGCGCGCGGACCAGGGGCTGCTCGACCCCTGGCGCGCCGAGATCGAAACGCTTGCGCGGCTCGGTCTCTATTGCAAGCTGTCCGGATTGCGGACCGAGCAGGCCGTGGGCCAGCCGGCCGATGCGCTCAGACCCTATGTCGACCATCTCGTCGCCGTGTTCGGTGACCGTTTGATGTGGGGCAGCGACTGGCCGGTCTTGAACCTCTCCGGGGATAGCTGGCGCCGCTGGCTCGACGATTCCATCCGCATGACTGCACATGTCGGCGCCGACCAAGAGCAGTTGTTCGTGGGCGCGGCGACCGAATTCTATGCCCTGGGAGTGTAAAAATGCTGGCTAGCAAAGTCAGGTTTGCCGTGCTTATCGCGGCCGGCTCGCTGGCGCTTCCATTGGCGGCAACATTGCCGCCAGCACCCAATATTCCGGTTTTTCAGGCCCCCACAGCGAGCCGTGCGCATACCGCGGGCGTGATCCACATCAGCCGTCGCCCGACGCCGGTTCCGGTCGTGATCATGGTCTCTCCCCATGGATCGGAGGACGGCGATGGATCGGCCGCGCATCCACTCGCGACGTGGGCGCAGGCGCAGGCCGCGGTACGTCGGCTCAACCGCGATCATGATGTCACGGTCCAGATCGCCGAAGGCGTCTACCGGCAGGCGGCATCATTGCGCTTCACCGCGGCCGATGGCGGCCAGAATGGCTACACGGTGCGTTGGGAAGCAGCACCGGGCGCGCATCCTGTTCTTTCCGGTGGCACTCCGGTGAGCGGCTGGAAGCTGGCCGATGCGGGCCGCGACATCTGGTCTGCGGACATTCCGCGCGGGGTGGATCCGAGGCAATTGTGGGTCGCGGGTCATATGGCGCCCCGCGCCGCGGTCCGGGCGCCGCGCACCGCGTTCGTGTTTCACGACTGGGGCATCGAGATCGTCGATCCCGCCTGGCGCTTCCTGGCAGGGCTTGCGGACCAGCGTCGACTGGAGGTCGAAGCGACCGGCTGGTTCACAGACCGTCATGCGATGGTCGACCGGATCGAGGGCAACCGGATCGTCATGCAGCAGCCGGGCTGGCGCAACAATCTTGTGGGCTATGACACCTTCGCCCGGTCGGTTTGGGGCGACAATGCCGGGCTGTTCTTTGTGAATGCGCTCGCCTTCCTGCGCGAGAGCGGCCAGTGGTTTGCCGATCCTGCAACGGGAAAGCTCTACTACAAGCCCGCAGCGGGCGAGGACATGAAACGGATCGAGGTCGTCCTTCCGCGGCTCGAGGCACTCATGTCGATCGCCGGAAGCTACGACGAACCGATCAAGGATCTCGAGTTCCGCGGGCTGAGCTTCCGCCATACCAGCTGGCTGCTGCCGTCCGGGCCGGAGGGCTATGCCAGCCAGCAGAGCGGCTCGTTCCTGTCGGGCGACTGGGCCGGCTATCCCGGCGATCCGATCCGCGATTGCTCATGGGGGTGCTGGGCGTTCGAGGCGATGCGCAACAGCTGGCGCCAGCAACCGGCCGCCGTGCAGGTCGCGGCCGCGACACGGATCGTGTTCGATCATGACGAATTCACCCAGCTCGGTCAGGTCGCGCTCGGAATCGGCAACAACCCGGACGCGAATGAAAGCGGCATCGGATTGGGAGCCTCCGCGATCGACGTGCGTCGTTCGCGCTTCACCGATCTCGCCGGCGGCGCGATCATGGTGGGCGGCGTGCGCCCCGACGCGCATCATCCCTCCCGTCCGGAGATGAGCGTTCGCGACATCCTGATCAGCAACAATTATGTGCACACGATATCGCAGCATTATCGCGAGCAGGCGGCGATCCTCGTCACCTATGCGAGCGGCGCGGTGATCTGGCACAATGACGTATCGGACGCGCCCTATGACGGAATCGATGTAGGCTGGGGCTGGGGCGTCAACGATCCGGGCGGAAGCGCTGCCTACCTGACCGCGAACCGTGGGTATTATAACCAGCCGGGCAATCTGCTCTACAATACGCCCACCATATTGCGGGACACGGTCGTGGTCGGCAACCGCGTCCACGAGGTCAAGCAATGGTTCCCGGACGGGGGAGCAATTTATCATCTCTCGGCAGATCCGGGTTCGCTGATCGCCGAGAATTATATCTACAACGTGGTCGCTGGGATTGCGCTCTACCTGGACGAAGGCTCGCGCTATGTGACGTTGCGCAACAACGTCATCAGCAATGTCGGGGTCTGGCTCAACCTCAACTCGCAGAATGACATCGCCCCGCGCCGCACGGCGATGGATAATGTGGCGATCGACAATTGGTATGATTCCGGTCGGCGGACCGGCTCGTGGGCGCCCTACGTCAATAATCGTGAGGTCAATAACAGCCTCGTGCCCAAGGACGCCTGGCCCGCCGAGGCGCGTTCGGTCATCGACCACGCCGGCATCGAGCCGGAAAAGCGCTGATGCCGGGCCCAGATTCCCGACCCCGCCGGATCGTTCGCGTGCAGGACCTGGCGAACGATCCCGACGTGTTCGCGGCCTATGACGAGGCGCATCGTCCCGGGCAAACGCCGGCGGCCGTGCTCGACGCGCAACGTCGGCATGGCATTCTCGATCTCGAAATTTTCCGCCATGCCAACCGGTTGGTGATGATCATGACGGTGTCGGAGGATTTCGATCCCGCCGGCCTCGATCGCGAAAGCGCCAATCTTCCCCAACTGATCGAATGGCACCGGCGAATGGGCAAGCTGCAACGGCGCCCGGGCCAAGCCGAACAGGATTGGCCGGAGGCGGAACTCGTCTTCCGCCAGAGCGACCATTCCTAACTCGAACCCGGAATCAGATCATGCCCCGTCTTGCCGAAAAGAAGGTCCTCGTTACGGGGGCCGCCCAGGGAATTGGCCGCGCCATCGTCGAGCTGTTCGTGGGCGAAGGCGCATCGGTTATCGCACTCGACGTAAAGGCTGACGCGCTCGCGACGCTGTACGGCTGCGAAACATGCGTAGCGGACCTGCTTGATCCTGAAGCCGTCGCCGCAGCGGGGGCGGCGGCGGGCACGCTCGACGTGCTCGTCAATTGCGCAGGCTATGTTGATGCGGGCGATCTTTTGGCCACGACCGAGCGCGGCCTCGATTTGTCGTTCGACCTGAATGTGCGCGCGACGATCCGGATGACGCAGGCGGTACTTCCGGCGATGCTGGCGGCGGGGAAGGGGGCGATCGTCAATATCGCTTCGGTGGCGGGCGCGATGATCGGCGTGCCCAACCGTCTCGCTTATTGCGCGTCGAAGGGGGCGGTGGTCGGTCTGACACGGTCGATCGCGCTCGATTATGTGGGGCACGGCATCCGCTGCAATGCGATCTGCCCGGGCACGGTACAATCGCCCTCGCTGGACGACAGGCTAGCGGCGACGGGGGACGCGGCAGCGGCCCGCGCCGCCTTCATCCAGCGCCAGCCGATGGGGCGCATCGGCAGCGCCGAGGAAGTGGCGCAGCTCGCGCTGTATCTGGCGAGCGACGAGAGCGCCTATACCACCGGAAGCGCGATCCCGATCGACGGCGGCTGGACGATGGCCTGATCAACATGCCGATCGTCTCCATCAATGATTTCAGGGATGCGGCGCGCCGGCGTCTTCCCCGCTTCCTATTCGATTATGCGGATGGCGGAGCGCTGGACGAGGAGACGCTGCGGCGGAATGTGTCGGATCTTGAGCGGGTGCTGATCCGCCAGCGCGTTCTGCAGGATGTAGCGCGGGTGGATCTGTCGGCCTCGTTATTCGGGCGGCGCCAGTCGCTCCCGGTGATCCTGGGCCGATCGGAATTGGCGGCATGTTCCGCCGCCGTGGGGAGGTGCAGGCGGCGCGCGCGGCCACCGCTCGTAACGTGCCGTTCACGCTGTCGACGGTGGGGCTTTGCCCCCTCGAGGAGCTGCGCGCGGGCGCGCCGTCGGCCCGTATCTGGTTTCAGCTTTACGTCGTACGGGATCGTGGTTTCATGCGCGATCTGCTTGCGCAGGCAAAGGAGAAGGGCGCCGAAACGCTCGTCTTCACGGTCGATATGCCGACGCCCGGCATCCGCTATCGTGATCCAAGGTCGGGCATGTCCGGGCGGTATGGACCGGCGCGAAGGCTCGCACAGGCGCTCGGAAAGCCTGGCTGGGCCTGGGACGTCGGCTTGCGCGGCCGACCTCATCAGCTCGGTAATCTGGTTCCCGTGCTCGGCTCCGGCAGCGAAATGAACGATTATATTCGCTGGATGGGGGAGAATTTTGATCCCGGTATTCAGTGGAAGGACCTGGATTGGCTGCGTGCGGCCTGGGATGGTCCGCTGGTGGTGAAAGGAATCCTCGATCCGCAAGACGCTATCGCTGCCGCGGATTATGGCGCCGAAGGGATCGTGGTTTCCAACCACGGCGGCCGTCAGCTGGATGGGGTACCATCGGTCGCGCGCGCACTCCCCGCGATCGCAGACGCGGTCGGCGACCGGGTAACGGTCCTGGCGGATGGCGGGGTGCGATCGGGCCTCGACGTGCTGCGCATGCTCGCGCTGGGCGCTAAGGGCGTGTTGCTCGGCCGCGCGTGGCTCTGGGCACTCGCGGCAAAAGGCGAAGCAGGGGTGGATGAAATGTTTTCGATCCTTGAACGCGAACTCAATGTGGTGATGACGCTTGCGGGTTGCGCTTCAGTCGCGGCGGTCGATCGCTCGGTGCTGGCCGGCAAACCGTTCGCCCAAATGGAAAGGACATTCTGATATGAAACTCTGCCGCTTCGGCCCCGCCGGACAGGAGAAGCCGGGTATCGTCGACAGCGATGGCGCGATCCGCGACCTTTCGTCGGTCGTCCCCGACATCGGCCCTGAGACATTATCTGCAGAAGGCTTGAGTCAGCTGCGCGATGTCGCGCTCGATCAGCTTCCGCTCGCGCCCGCCGGCGTGCGTTATGGTGTGCCGTTCTCCGGCACGCGCAAGTTCATCGCCATTGGCCTTAACTATGCCGATCATGCCGCGGAATCGAACCTGCCGATCCCATCGGAGCCGGTCGTGTTCAACAAATGGGTCAACTGCCTGCAAGGCGCCAACGATCCGATCGCGATCCCGCCCGGTTCGGAGAAGACCGACTGGGAGGTCGAGCTCGGCGTGGTAATCGGCAAGCACGCTTATCAGATCGATGAGGCCGATGCTCTGAACCATGTCGCGGGCTATTGCGTGGTCAACGATGTTTCCGAACGTCACTGGCAGCTGGAACGCGGGCCGACCTGGGACAAGGGCAAGGGCTTTCCTACCTTCGGCCCGGTTGGTCCCTGGCTTGTCACCACGGACGAGGTCGCCGACCCGCAGGCGCTGTCGCTGTGGCTGGAGGTCAATGGCCGCCGGCTTCAGGATGGAAATACGGCAACCATGGTCTTCAGCGTGGCGGAGATCGTCGCTTATTGCTCGCGCTTCATGGAGCTGGAGCCGGGCGACATCATCACCACGGGAACGCCGCCCGGCGTCGGCCTCGGCCAAAAGCCGGAGCCTTGGTATCTGAAGGCCGGCGACGTCGTACGCTTGGGCATTGAGGGTCTTGGCGAGCAGCGGCAAACTTGCTTTGCCGGCTGAGCCTCCAGCTGCGGCCGCTCGATCTGAACACGCTACCGGATCAGATCTGATAGGATCGGATTGACTCGCCCGTGGCCGCGCTGCATTTGTTGGACAAATGGCGCGTCGCCGGGGGACACCGGCCGCGATGATCTGGGAGAGCGGCAATGGCGTACGACATCGGCGTTACGGAAATGAATCACGTGTTGCGGCGGGCTTGC
>Ga0068854_100000091_pt1 | contig 63568 bp, 71 predicted proteins | sample KBSCornC42_FD_66590 | JGI IMG/M metagenome (GOLD analysis project Ga0068854, IMG submission 66590) | Corn rhizosphere microbial communities from Kellogg Biological Station, Michigan, USA - KBS Corn C4-2 | ecosystem: Host-associated > Plants > Roots > Rhizosphere > Soil ... | reverse complement strand
AAGGGGATGACCTTCCAGTAGCTCTTGTCCTCGCAGGACTTTTCGATTCCGGTGTGGACGTAGCCGATCATCGGGCGTACCTCGCGCACGATCTCGCCTTCGAGGTCGACGATGAGGCGCAGGACGCCGTGGGTCGCCGGGTGGTGCGGCCCGACGTTGACCGTCATCACCTCTTTGGTGCGGTCCTCGCCCAGGCCCAGCTCGGTGGGGACGGTCGCGTCAGTCAAAGCGCTGTTCCGAGTAGGTGAAGGTGACCGGCTCGCCGCCGACCGGGAAGTCGCGGCGCTGCGGCCAGCCGACGTAGTCGTCGGGCATCAGGATTCGAGTCAAATTCGGGTGGCCGCGGAAGACGATCCCGAAAAAGTCGTAGGTCTCGCGCTCCTGCGCCTCGGCGGTGGGGAAGAGCTCGACGCAGGAGTCGATCTCCGGCAGCTCCTCGCCCGGATCGGGGAGCATCGCTTTGACCCGGATCCGCTCGACGCGGTTGCGGTTGATCAGCTCGTAGTGGACGCCGAAGCGCGGTTCGGCGGGCAGGTAGTCGGCGGCATGCAGGCTGGAGAGGAAGTCGTAGCGCTGGCCGGGCTCGTCCTTGAGCCAGCCCAGCACCTCGAGCACCCGCTCGGGGTCGACGATCAGCGCCGCCTGGGCGCGGTCGAAGGAGGTGGCGAGCACGGCGCCGGGGTGGTCGCGGTCGATTTCCCCCCGGATTAGCTCGAGTCCGGGAGCGTCAGGCAAGGCTCAGCTCCCGCGCTTCTTCGTAGGCTCGGGCGGCCTCCGGGCTCGGTTCGCTGCGCGGGCCACCGCGCGCCCACTCCTCGGTGCCGTAGGCGTCGTAGCGCTGCCGCCAGCCCTGATCGGCATTGCCGATGATCTGGTGCTGCAGCTTGATGAAGCCGTAGAGGACTGCCTCCGGCCGTGGCGGGCAGCCGGGGACGTAGATGTCGACTGGGAGGAACTTGTCGGCGCCCTGGAGGACGGCGTAGTTGGCGAACATCCCACCCGACGAGGAGCAGGCGCCCATCGCCATCACCCACTTCGGCTCCAGCATCTGGTCGTAGAGCCGGCGGATGACCGGGGCCATCTTGACCGAGACCCGACCCGAGAGAACCATCAGGTCGGCCTGGCGCGGTGAGGCACGCCCTGCCTCGGCGCCGAAGCGGGCGATGTCGTACCGAGACGTGACGGCCGCCATCGGTATCCCCTCGATTGCGCAGCAGGCGAGGCCGAAGGTGAGCGGGAAGATCGAATTCGCCCGCGCTACGTCGATCATTTTCTCGAACGTGGTGGTGAGCACCCGCTCTTCGACGTAGCGCTCGAGGTCCTCGCCCTCGAGGTCGCCCCGGAGCAGGTCGCGCGCGGCCACTTGCTTCTCGCGCAGGGTGCGACGCTCTACCTCCAATCCAGGGCCCCCTTCCGCCAGACATAGACGAAGGCCACGAGTAGGAGGACGACGAAGGTGACCAGCTCGCCGAGGACGAGCAGGCTGTCGGCCCCCTTCAGGATCACCCCGATCGGGTAGAGGAAGACGACCTCGATGTCGAAGAGGATGAAGAGCATCGCGACGAGGTAGAAGCTGACGCCGAAGCGCAGCCCCTTCATCGGCTCGACTGGGATGCCGGACTCGTAGGGCTCGCCCTGGCGGCGGCTCGCGGCGGTCGCCTTGGTCGGCTTCTTCGGGCCGACCAGATGGTTGACCAGCGCGAAGACGCCGCCGACCGTGAGGCCGAGGAAGGCGAAGACGAGGATCGGGAGGTAGCTCTTCAGCACGGGGAGTCGAGTTTGTTCGCGGCCGCCTGGTCGTCGGGTGACAGATACCCGCGTTCGGCCGCCGTAGCCCCTGTTATATACCGACTTTGTGACATGTTGCTACATAGTGATTTTCCGCATCAGCAAGCGGAATCCCGACCCCTTTAGGCGGGATTAGGGCATGGTCGGGCTACACATCGCCGTTGGCATCTGTCTGATCGCGCTAAATGCGGCCGCGGGCATCGTCGGCGGCATCGCCTGGTACCGCGATCGGCCCTCGGTTCCCTTCTGGTACCTGCTCCGCGCCGCCCAGGTCTCGGTCGTCGTCCAGGCCTTCCTCGGCGGCCTCCTCGTCGTCACCAACCACGAGCCGAAGGAAGGCCTCCACTACCTCTACGGCATCCTCCCCCTCGTCGTCTCCTTCATCGCCGAGGGCGCCCGCGCCGACGCCGCCCAGCGCGAGGTCGGCGAAACCGACTACGAGGCCCTCCCCCAAGCCGACCAGGAATCCCTAGCCCTAGCCATCGTCCGCCGCGAGATGGGAATCATGGCCGTCAGCTGCGGCGTCATCTTCTTCCTGGCGCTCCGCGCCGCCGGCACCAGTGGGCTCTGAGCAGGTTCATAGGCCGAGTGGTCAGTTCGGCATAGACAGGTGTGTCGAACTGACCACTCGTCAGTCGAGCCGGAAGGCGGGGTGGTCGGGGGCGATTCGGCGCAGCTCCTCGTCGGGAGCGTCCGGTCCGACGCCGTCGAAGAAGGCGCCGACCTCCCACTTCCACTTCTCGAGGTAGGCGCGGAGGAGGGGGACCCGCTCCTCCTCCGGCACCTCTTTCGCCGTGAACTCCTCGACGCGGCGACCGAGTACGAGGCGGCCTCCGCCGCTGACCCGCATGTTGCGTACCCACTGGGTGTTGCCGCGCGGGGCGACGAGATAGCGGGCGCCCTCGAACTCGAGCAAGTTAACCGGCGTCCGCCTCCACTCGCCGCTCTTGCGCCCCTTCACTTCCAGCACACGAGAGCCGGCGACGCTAAACCCCAGCTTCGTCGCCCCGGCGACGATCCGGTTGAAGACGTTCTTCGTGAACCAACCGGGTTCTTGGAACGTCTCCGCCATTCGAACTATTTAAGCGGGCGGTACTCGCCGCCGTGGAAGACGAGGGGATTGCCTTCGGTGGTCTCCAGCGCTCGCACTTCGCCGGTGACGATCACGTGGTCGCCGGCGGCGAGGACGTCGCGGAGGTCGCAGGCGATCCAGATCAGGGCGTCGTCGATGGCGGGGATGCCATCGCGGTCGCTCCAGGCGACGCCGGACCACTTCTCGGCAACGGGGGCCTTGGTGGCGAAGGCGCGGGCGATCGGCTCCTGGCCGGCGTGGAGAACGCTGATGCCGAAGGAATCGGCCGCTTGGACCGCGAGCAGGGTGCGGGAGCCGCGGTCGAGGCAGGCCAGCATCATCATCGGCTCTATGGAGAGGGAGCAGACGGCGTTGGCGGTCGCTCCGGCCGGTCCGTCAGGCCCGTTGGCGGTGACGATCGTGACCCCCGTCGGCAGCCCTGCCATGGCGGCGCGGAAGCTGGCTGGATCGGGTGGCGGCATCGTCAAGGAGCGGGATCGGCGCTAGACAATATGATGCCCGCCGCATGCGCTCCGCGTTGGTCATAGCAACGATGCTCGCCGCCGCCCTCGGGCTCACCGCCTGCGGTTTCGGCTCAGAAGGGGTCGCCGTTTCCAAGGACGACCCCAACTACAGCGGCGCCGAGCTCTTCGCCACCCACTGCTCGGGCTGCCACACGCTGAGCGCGGCGGGGACGCAGGGCAGCGGCAACCGCGGCGAGCGCACGCAGGGGCCGAACCTGAACCAGCGGACCGAGACGTACGACGACGCCCTCTTCGCGATCCAGAACGGCGGCTTCTCGGGGGCGATCATGCCCCAGAACATCGTCGTCGGCGAAGAAGCCAAGGCGGTCGCCAAATTCGTCGCCAAGTACGCCGGTGAAGACGCCGAATCCTCGCCGCGACCCGGCCAGGAATCACCCTAAGCGAGGCGGCCATGCTGGACCTGAAGGCGATCCGCTCTGACCCCGAGCGGGTCAAAGCCGCGCTGGCACGGCGCGGTGCAGCCGAGCAGGTAGACGAGCTGCTGGCGCTGGACGCACGCCGACGCGAGCTGCTGCCCGAGGTCGAGAACGCCCAGGCCGAGCGCAAGACGCTCTCCAAGCAGATCGGCGAAAAGAAACAGGCGGGCGAGGACGCCGAGGAGCTGATGGCGACCGTCCAGGGCCTGAAGGAGCGGATCGAGTCGGCCAAGGAAGAGCTGGAGGGGGTCGAGGCCAAGCTCGACGAGCTGGCGCTGACCCTGCCCAACATCCCCGACCCCGACGCGCCGGAAGGGATGACCGAGGAGGACGCGGTCGTGATCCGCGAGGTCGGCGAGCCCACCGAGTTCGACTTCGAGCCGCGCGACCACCTCGAGATCGGCACCGAGCTGGGCCTGATCGAGATGGAGAAGGCGGCCGAGCTCTCCGGTTCGCGCTTCGCCTACCTGAAGGGCGACCTGGTTCTGCTCGAGCTGGCGCTGGTCCGCTTCGCGATCGAGTTGGTCCGCGGCGAGGGCCACGAGCCGGTGGTCCCGCCGGTCCTGGTCCGCGAAGAGGCGCTGGAGGGCACCGGCATGTTCCCCGGCGACCGCGACCAGATCTACGAAATTCCCAAGGACGAGCTCTTCCTCACCGGCACCTCCGAGGTCGCCCTCGCTGGCCTGCACGCCGACGAGATCCTCGACGCCAACGCCCTGCCGCTGCGCTACTGCGCCTTCTCGACCTGCTTCCGCCGCGAGGCGGGCGCTGCAGGGCGCGACACCCGTGGCATCTTCCGCGTCCACCAGTTCGACAAGGTCGAGATGTTCTCGTTCGTCGAGCCGGGAGCCTCGAAGGACGAGCACGAGCGCCTGCTGGCGATCGAGGAGCGGATCCTCGGCGAGCTGGAGATTCCCTACCGGGTCGTCAACGTCGCCGTCGGCGATCTCGGCGCGCCGGCCGCCAAGAAGTACGACTGCGAGGCGTGGATCCCGAGCCAAAACCGCTTCCGCGAGCTCACCAGCTGCTCGAACACGACCGATTACCAGGCACGCCGCCTCGGTGCTCGCTACCGCCCCCAGGAGGGCGCTTCGCCGCAATCGGTCCACACTCTCAATGGCACCGCCTGCGCCGTCGGCCGCACGATCATCGCTCTGATCGAGAACCGACAGGAGAGCGACGGTAGTTTCACGCTACCTAAAACTTTGCATCGGTACGGAGCGCCTGACAGAATCGCGGCTCGATGAGCAGCGCAGAGGGACGGTTGTCGTGAATAACGTTGTTCGGGACGCGAGACGCGTTGTCCTCTGCGACGACCATGAGATCGTCCGCGACGCGATCAAAGCCCGCATGCTCAACTCGAACGCCGTCGACATCGTCGGTGAGGCGAGCAATGGTCGCGACGTCGTCAACGTCGTCAAGGAACTGGAACCCGACGTCCTCATCATCGACGTTGAGATGCCCAAGCGCGACGGGATTGAGGCGACCAAGGAGGTCCTCAAAGCCCGGCCGCGGACCAAGGTGATCATCTTTACCGCCCACGCCCAGCCCGACCTGCTGGCGCTGGCGCTGCGAGCCGGCGCATCCGGCTACGTGTTGAAGTCGGCTCCGGCCGAGGACATCGCCCGGGCGGTGAAAGCGGTGACGGGCGGCGGCACCTTCCTCGGCGGCGACTTCGCCGGCGGCAAGCCCTCCGAGGTCGAGAAACTGCTCGAGCTCTCGCCGCGCGAGCGCCAGATCCTCGAGCTGCTGGCCGAGGGTCTGCGGGTCAAAGAAATCGCCGATCGGCTGCAGCTGAGCCCGGCGACCGTCCACACCCACGTCCGCAACGCGATCGCCAAGCTCGAGGTCGACACCCGCACCGAGGCGGTCGCCCTGGCGGTGCGGTTCAGTTACCTCGGCGCCGGCGGCGGCGCGCTCTAACGCCGCCGGGGCTTACTTCTCCTCTTTCTTCTCCAGCGTCAGCGCACAGCCGTTGATGCAGTAGCGCTTGCCCCCCTGATCGGCGGGGCCGTCATCGAAGACGTGGCCGAGGTGGGCGTCGCAGTGCTTGCAGACGACCTCGGTGCGCCGCATGAAGAGGCTGTTGTCGGGGCGCAGTTCGACGTGCTCGAGGTTGGCGGGCTCGGTGAAACTGGGCCAGCCGGTGCCGGAGTCGAACTTGGTGCCGGAGTCGAAGAGCTCGGTGCCGCAGCAGACGCAGCGGTACATGCCCTCCGCCTTCTCGTCCCAGTAAGGGCCGGTGAAGGCACGCTCGGTACCAGCCTTGCGGGTGACCTCGAACTGCTCGGGCGTCAGCTCCTCGCGCCACTCCTGCTCACTTTTCTGAACTTTCGTCGCCATCTTTCTCCTTTCTCTTGTGAAAGAGGTTACGCCTCGGGTATTACAAGCCTGTGACCTGGCCACGCCGATTCTTAGTCGCCGCAGCCGCTGATCGCCGCTTCCGAGATTTTCCCCACTGGGGTGGGGTCAAAGTCGGAAGCGCTTGCCGCGCCTAGGATGCGGGCGTGTTCGACGCCTTCTACGAGCGCGACGGGGATCTCTTTCGCGCGACCGAGCTGACGCGGGGTCCGTGGGACCCCGGAGCGCAGCACGCCGGGCCGCCAGCGGCGCTGCTCGGCTACGCGCTCGAGGGTTTGCCGGACGCGGACCAGTTCCAGGTCGGGCGGGTCACCTTCGAGATCCTGCGCTCGGTGCCGATCGCGCCGGTGCGGGTGCAGGCGCGGGTGGCGCGGCCGGGGCGGCGGGTGCAGATGCTGGAGGCGGAGCTGAGCGACGTCGAGGGCGAGGTGCTGATGCGGGTCCGTGGCTGGCGGCTCCGCACGGCCAAGCTGGAACTACCGGGGGAGGCCCTGATCGCCAGCCAGCCGCCTCCCCTCCCCGAGAAGGGGCGGCCGGCCGAGTTCTTCCCGACCGAGCAGGAGCACGGCTACCACTCGGCGATGGAGGTGCGCTTCGTCGCCGGCGGCTTCCTCGAGCCGGGGCCGGCCACCGCCTGGCTGCGGATGCGCCAGCCGCTGGTAGCCGGAGAGGAGCCGACTCCGCTGCAGCGCACGCTCGTCGCCGCCGACGTCGGCAACGGCATCAGCGCCGCCCTCGACTTCCGCCGCTTCCTCTTCATCAACGTCGATCTCACCGTTCACCTAGAGCGGATGCCGAAGGGGGAATGGATCGGTGTCGACGCCTCGACCTTGCCTCGGCACAACGGCGTCGGGACCGCCGAGTCGACGCTCTTTGACGAAGACTCCCGCATCGGCCGCGCTCTGCAGACGCTGCTAATCGCTGAGCGCTGAGGATTGCGGCTAAGCCGTGCGGTGGCTGCGGTGCAGCGTGGTCAGGATCAGCAGCGCCGAGCAGACCGCCGCCGCGGCGCCAAGCAGGAACGCTCCCTCGTAGCTGCTGAGAGCGGCGACCAGGCCCGCCAGCGGCGCGCCCAGCCCGACGCCCGCATCGAAGAAGGCGGTGTAGGTGCCCATCGTCGCTCCCCGGGCCGCTTCGGAGACCCGACCGACGGCGATCAGCATCAACGAGGGGTTGAGCAGGGAGAAGCCGGCGCCCATCGCCATGCCGCCGACCAGCGCCAGCACGAGGCTGTGCGAGACCGCGATCAGCACTAGCCCGCCCGCCTCGACCAGGACCGCCCCGATCGCGACCGGCGCCGGGCCGTAGCGGTCCGGGAGGTGTCCGGCGAGGAGCCGCGCGAGGACGATCATTGCGGCGAAGGCGGCGAAGACGGTGGCCCCGTGGCCGATCCCGCGGGCATCGAGGAGGAGGACGATGAAGGCGGCGAGGGCCGCGTAGCCGACCGAGGCGAGCGCGATGGCAAGCCCCGGGCGCACCGCCTCGGGCGCGATCAGCGGGTGCGGCTCGGCGTGGGTCAGGGGTTGAAACGGGTCGGGTACGCGGAACGCGATCGCAGCGCCGACTAAGGGCAGCGCAGCAGCGCAGATCCAGACCGTCGTGTAGCCGGAGGCGTTGAGCAGCACCTCTCCCAGTAGCGGTCCGACGCTGAGCCCGCCCCAGACCGCGAGCCCGTAGAGACCGAGGATGCGCCCGCGGCGCTCGAACGGCGCCAGATCGACGATCCAGGCCGAACCGGCGGTGTAGAGGGCGCCCTCGCCGGCGCCGAGGACGAGCCGGGCGCCGATCAGGCCGGCGAGGCCGAGGTGGGGCAAGTAGAGCAGGCCGCTGAGCGAGACCAGCACCGCGCCGAGCAGGACCGTCGGCCGTCGCCCGCGGGTGTCGGCGAGCCGCCCGGCGATCGGCCGCAGCAGCAGCCCCGTCACCGCGTAGGAGCCGATCACGATCCCGACCGCGAGGTCGGTGGAGTCGAGCGGGCCGCGCACGTAGCGGGGCAGCACCGGCAGCACCGAGCCGACCGCGATCAGGCCGAAGAAGGTGACGGCGAAGATCCCGGCGAAGCTGAGCCCGGGCCGCCGGTGCGCGCTTTCCGCGATCGCCTCGGTGCTCACGCGAGCAGCCCGGCGAGGTCCTCGAGCAGGTGGTCGGGAGCGGGGTCGGCCGCCTCCGCTTCCTCCCGCGAGGTGGTGCCGCTGAGGACGAGGATCGTCTCCAGGCCCGCCCTGCGACCGCCCTCGATGTCGGAGCTGATCCGGTCGCCGACCATCGCCAGCCGTCCCTCGCCGACAGCCTCCTTCGCGATCTCGAACAGGTGCCGCTCCGGCTTGCCGGCGATCGTCGCCTCCTTGCCCGAGGCGACTTCGACCGCGGCCAGCACCGCGCCGGTGCCCGGCAGCTCGCCTCCGGGGAACGGCATCGTCGGGTCGTGGCTGGTCGCGAAGAGCTGCGCCCCGCGGTCGAGCGCGAACTTCGCCGTCTTCAGCTCCCCGTAGTCGAAGCCAGGGTGGCCGGAAACGACGACGACGTCGGCCGCCTCCGCCTCCTCGCCCTCCAGCAGCTTTGCTCCCATGGCCGCGACCATCTCCTTCAGCGCCGAGCGGCCGATCACGAAGGCGGTGCCGCCCTCGCCGGCCGCTTCGCCGGCCAACCGCGCCACCGCCGTCCCCGCGGTGACGATCTGCTCGGCGCCGACCTCGACTCCAAGTCCCTGCAGTCGCTCGGCGTAGGCCTCGGGCAGCCGCCCCGGGTTGTTGGTGACGAAGACGATCCGCTTGCCCGCCCCTTGCAGCGTTCGCAGCGCCTCCACCGACCCCGGCACCGGCTCCCGCCCGATCCAGACGACCCCGTCGAGGTCGATCAGGAGTCCGTCGAAGCGGTCGGCGAGGGGCACGGCCGCACCCTATTTGCCTGGCTCGATACCGTGCCGGGCAGTGAGCGCCAACGGACCAGTCGTGGTCGCCACCGATCTCCACCGCCGCTTCGGCGAGGGAGACGCGGCCGTCGATGCCCTCGCCGGGGTCACCACCGACTTCGCGCGTGACCGCTTCACCGCGATTATGGGCCCCTCCGGCTCGGGCAAGTCGACGCTGATGCACATCCTCGCCGGCCTCGACAAACCGACCGCGGGCACGGTCGAGCTCGACGGCGCCGACATCACCAAGCTCGACGACGGCGAGCTGACCCAGCTGCGCCGCGACAAGCTCGGCTTTGTCTTCCAGTTCTTCAACCTGCTGCCGGTCCTGACCGCGGAAGAGAACCTGGTGCTGCCGCTCTCGATCGCCGGGCGCAAGCCCGACCAGGAGTGGGTCGAGACGCTGATCCGCACCGTCGGCCTCGAGGACCGGCGCTCGCACCGTCCCTCGGAGCTCTCCGGCGGCCAGCAGCAGCGCGTCGCCGTCGCCCGCGCCCTCGTCACCAAGCCGGCCGTCGTCTTCGCCGATGAGCCGACCGGCAACCTCGACTCGAAGGCGAGCGCCGACGTGCTGAAGCTCTTGCGCCAGGCGGTCGACGAGTTCGGCCAGACGGTGGTGATGGTCACCCACGACCCGGTCGCCGCCGCCCATGCCGACCGCCTCATCACCTTGCAGGACGGGAAGATCGTCAACGACGCCGCCCCCGGCTCGGCGGACGAAGTGATCGAGCTGCAGAAGCGGCTTGACTAGCCTCGCCCTCAAGAGCCTCTGGGCTCGGAAGGTGCGAGCCCTGACGACGATCTTCGCCGTCGTCCTCGGCGTCGCCTTCGTCTCCGGCTCCTACGTCCTCACCGACACGATCTTCGCCGCCTTCGACGAAATCTTCAACGAGTCGCTGAGCGGGACCAGCGTCGTCATCACCGCCGAGAACCCGGTCAAGCAGGAAAATGGCGAAACGCCGACGATCGGCGCCTCGCTGCTGCCGACCGTGCAGAAGACGCGCGGCGTGAAGCTGGCCGCCGGGGCGATTTTCACCCCCGGTGGCTTCTTCGACGAAGACGGGGAAAAGATCGGCAACAAATTCGCGCCGAAGTTCATCTCTTCGACGCTGCCGGACGGCCTCGAGGCGCTCAACTACGTCGAAGGTCACAAACCGCGCGGGGCGCGCGAAGCCTCGATCGACAAGGCGGCGGCCGAATCGAGTGGCCTCGAGCTCGGCAAGACGATCGAGCTGATCGGCCAGGGGGCGGCCGAGAAGTTCCGCCTCGTCGGCTTCACCAAGCTCGGCAGCGCCTCCTTCGGTGGCGCCAGCATCGCCCAGGTGACGCTGCCCGTGGCCCAGCGTCTCACCCACAAGCGTGGGCGCTTCGACCAGATCTCGGTCGCCGCCGCCAAGGGCGTCTCCGCGGAGGCGTTGAAACGGCGGATCGCGCGGGAGATGCCCGCGGGGGTGAAAGTCGAGACCGCGAAGGAAAACGCCGACCGCGCCTCCGAAGAAATCCGCGAAAACCTCGGCTTCCTGCAGACCTTCCTCCTCGTCTTCGGCTTCATCGCCGTCTTCGTCGGCTCGTTCCTGATTTTCAACACCTTCTCGATCACCGTCGCCCAGCGGATCAGCGAATTCGGGATGCTGCGAACGCTGGGCGCCTCGCGGCGCCAGATCCTCACCACGGTGATGGTCGAAGCGGGGGCGATCGGGTTGCTTGGGGCCTTAATCGGGATCGGCGGCGGCTTCGTGATCGCGGCGGCGATCGAGGCGCTGTTCAAGGCCTTCGGGCTGGAACTGCCGACGACGAGCCTGCAGCTGCAGTCGCGGACGGTGATCGTCGCCCTCATCGTCGGGGTAGTCGTCACCCTCGTCTCCTCGCTGGTACCGGCGCTGCGCTCGACCCGGGTGCCCCCGATCGCTGCCCTGCACGCCTTCAGCCCGGCGCCGACCCGGCGCCGCCGGCTGGCCTACCTGGCGCTCTCGATCGTGCTCGGCGTCGCCGGCCTGGCGATGGTCCTGATCGGGCTGTTCGGAAGCGGCAGCGCCGGCGCCCGCGCCGGCCTGATGGGTGGCGGCGCGGTCGCGATCGTCTTCGCCGTCTCGATCTTCAGTCCCCGTCTGGTGCCGCCGCTGGCGACCGTCGCCGGCTGGCCGCTGGAGCGCCTCCGCCACCTCACCGGCCGCCTCGCCCGCGAGAACGCCCAGCGTAATCCCAGCCGCACCGCGATCACCGCGGCGGCGCTGATGATCGGCCTCGCGCTCGTCGCCTTCGTCACCGTCTTCGCCGCCGGACTGAAGAGCACGGTCGCCCAGGTCGTCGACGAAAACTTCGCCGGCGGGCTGGTGATCCAGAACAGCGACGGCTTCTCGCCGATCCCCAACGGGGCGGCGAGGGTGGCACGCAAGGTGCCGGGGGTGGAGCTGGTGGCGACGATCCGCGGCGCCCAGGCGAAGGTGGTCGAAAACGGCGTGGCCGGCGCCACGACCCAGGTCAACGCGCCAACCAGGGACGTCGGCCAGGCGCTCAACATCGAATGGAAGAAAGGCGGGCCGAGCGCGCTGCGCCGCCTCCGCGCCGGCGAGGCGATCGTCTCCGACGACTTCGCCAGCTCCCACGGGCTCGGGCTCGGCGACAGCTTCCAGCTGCTGACTCAGACGCGGGCGCAGCCGCGCCTCCGCGTCGTCGGTGAGTTCGAATCGAAGCTCGGCGTGCTCGGTAGCGTCCTCGTCACGCAGGCTGTGATGGCGCGCGACTTCGACCAGACCCAGGACCTCTTCGACTTCGTCAAGGTCGAAGACGGGGCGGACGAAGCGAAAGTTCAGACGCTGCTGAAAGCCTCCGAAGCGCTCTTCCCGGTCACCGAAGTCCTGAACCAGGGGGAACTGAAGGAAGAGCGCGAAAAACAGATCGACGGGCTGGTCAAACTCGTCTACGCACTGCTCGCCTTCGCGATCCTGATCTCCCTTTTCGGGATCGCCAACACGCTGGCGCTCTCGATCCACGAACGCACCCGCGAGCTGGGGATGCTGCGGGCGATCGGGATGTCGCGACGTCAGGTGCGGACGATGATCCGCTACGAGGCGGTGATCACGGCCCTAATCGGCGCAATCCTCGGCCTGATCCTCGGCATCGTTTTCGCGGCGCTGCTGGCCCAGCCGCTGAAGGACGAAGGCTTCACGCTCTCCTACCCGATCGGCGAACTGGTCGTGTTGATGGTCCTCGCCGCGATCGCCGGCGTCTTGGCGGCGATCCTGCCGGCGCGTCGCGCCTCGCGCTTGGACGTTCTGCAGTCCCTGCAGTACGAGTGAGCTAGCTGAGCCCCATGCGGATGGCACCCGCGGCTTCGAGCATCGCCTGCCTCGCGGAGGGACAGACAGCGGCCAGGTTGGCGAAGGTGTGGACGAGGCCGGGGTGGCGGCGCAAGGCGACCCGAACGCCCGCCTCACGCAGGCGTTGCGCGTAGGCTTCGCCCTCGTCGCGGAGCGGGTCGAAGCCGGCGACGGCGATGTAGGCCGCCGGCAGGCCGGAGAGGTCGGTGGCATTGAGGAGGGCGACGCGGGGGTCTTCGCGGTCGACCCCCGGCGGCATGTAGTGGTCCTCGAACCAGTCCATGTCGCCGCGGGTGAGCAGGAAGCCCTCGGCGAAGGTCCGCCGCGAGGCCGCCGTCCCGGCGGTTTCGGTCACCGGGTAGATCAGCAGTTGCATCGCGGGGGAGGGACCGCCGCCCTCCTGCGCCATCAGGCAGACCGCCGCGGCCAGGTTGCCGCCGGCGCTGTCGCCGCCGACCGCGATCCGTCCCGCATCGACCCCGAGCAGCTCGCCGTTAGCGGCGGCCCACCCGAAGGCGGCGAAGGCGTCTTCGGCGGCGGCCGGGAACGGGTGCTCAGGCGCGAGCCGGTAGTCGACCGAGAGCAGCTTGGCGCCGGTGTTGGCGGCGAGGAAACGGCAGGGGTCGTCGTGGGTGTCGAGGTCGCCGATCACCCAGCCGCCACCGTGGAAGTAGACGAGCAGCGGCGCCGGGTCCTGCACGCCCGGAGGCGTGTAGAGCCGGGCGCGGATCGGGCCCGCGGGCCCCGGCAGCTCGAGCTCCTTGACCCGCTCGATCGGCACTGGCGGCCGGTGGGCGACGATCCGCGCCTCTTTCAGCCGCTCCACCCGCGTTTCCTCGACGCCCTTTCCCTCGCCGAAGCCGTCGTCGTAGACGAGGCGGTCGAGCCACAGCAGCGCGTGGATGTCCATGGCCAGCGTCTGCCCGTCGAGCGCCGGCGGCGCTCCGAAGAGCAGCCGCTGCAGCCGCGGCGGCAGGCCGCAGACGAACTTGACCAGCCGGTGCTCGGCGGTGGGAGGGAGGCGCGGAAGATTTGCCACGGCGCGCAGGCTACCCGTACGAAAGTCACACATCCGTGCGGAAGTTCAGGAGTAGGTTGAACCTCATGGAGGCGACCGCCACCGCTGCGCCTGCAGTCAACGGACACGGTCCAACCCCGATCAAAGGGCTGCCGCCGGGGCCGCGGATGCCGCGGGCGCTGCAGACCGCGATCTGGTCGCGCAAAGCCCAGTGGTTCCTGGAGCAGAGCCGCGCTCGCTTCGGCCGCATGTTCACGATCAAGATCGCCTATGAGGGCGATTGGGTCGTGCTCTCCGACCCGGAACTGGTGAAGCAGGTCTTCACCGGCGACCCGCGCGTCTTCCACGCCGGCGAGGGCAACCAGATTCTGCGGCCGATCCTCGGCGACAACTCGGTCCTCGTCCTCGACGAGAAGAAGCACATCCAGCAGCGCAAGCTGCTGCTGCCGCCCTTCCACGGCGAGCGGATGCAGGCCTACGGGGAGAAGATGGCCGAGATTGCCGCTCGCGAGATCGAGAGCTGGCCGACCGGCACCCCCTACAAGCTGCGGCCGCGGATGCAGGCGATCACGCTCGAGATCGTGCTCGAGACCGTCTTCGGGGTCCACGGCGGCGAGCGGATGGGGCCGCTGCGCGACGCCCTGCGCGACTTCCTCGACCTCACCACCGACCCGCGGGCGCTGCTGCCGATCCTGATGATCGGGCCCGAGCGGATCAAGCAGATTCCGGCCTTCCGTCGCCGAGTCGGGCGGGTCGACGAGCTGCTGGCGCAGGAGATCGCCGAGCGGCGGACCGCCGAGGATTTGGCCGAGCGCGACGACGTCCTCTCGATGCTGGTCGCCGCCCGCCACGAGGACGGCAGCCCGATGAGCGACGTCGAAATCCGCGACGAGCTGCTGACTCTGCTGGTCGCCGGCCACGAGACGACCGCGACCGCACTGTCCTGGGCGATGGAGCGGCTGACCCGCCACCCGGAGAAGCTGGAGCGGCTGCGCTCGGAGGTCGAGGCGGGCGAGGAGGCCTACCTAACGGCGACGATCCAGGAGACGCTGCGGCTGCGTCCGGTGATCGTCGTCGTGATCCGCAAGCTGACCGAGCCGGTCGAGCTAGGCGGCTACGAGCTGCCCGCCGGGACCCGCGTCGTCCCCTGCATTCACCTGATGCACCGCGACCCGCAGACCTACCCCGAACCGGAGCGCTTCCTGCCCGAGCGCTTCCTCGACAACCCACCCGGCACCTACACCTGGATCCCCTTCGGCGGCGGCGTCCGCCGCTGCCTTGGCGCCGCCTTCGCCCAGTTCGAGATGCAGGTCGTCCTCCGCGAGCTGGTCCGCCGCTGGGAGATCGCCCCCGCCAACCCCGCCCCCGAGCGCCCCTTCCGCCGCGCGATCACCGAGACCCCTCGGCACGACGCCGAGGTTGTTCTCAGTTAGTCAGTTGCCTGGGTAGATGTGAGGGCGGCCGAGGGGTAGTCGGATCGGCTCCTGCCCTTCTGCTTCGACGAGGAGGTGGATCGGGGCAGTTCCCTTCACCCTGATCCCTCCGGGCCAGACCGTCCGCGGCTTGTCGCCACAGAGCTGGAACTCCGTCTCGCTGTAGCCGCGCGCCTTGGTGAACAGGGTGGTCGGCTTGCCATCGCGGCCGATCAGCCGCCCGTAGTAGAGGAAGGCTCGTTTCCGCAGGGTGGGCGGCACGCTGATCGTGACCGTTTCCGGTGCTCGTCCTTCGATCAGGACCGGCATCTTGGCCGTAAGGCCATTGCCGCCTGGCGACATCTGAACGAGCGGATGGCGGGCGACGCCGACGGGGCCGGCGACGATCGATTCACTGCGCCAGTCGGCGGACCCATGGCCGATCATCGCTTTGTCGCAGGTGGCGACGTTGGAGGCGGGGGTGGCGGTAGCGACACCTGCCGCGAGTGCAAGTGCCGCCGCTACCGCCGGAAGGATCAACCGCAGCCGGTGTTGTTGCCGCAGGAAGAACACGTGTAACAACTACCCGTCCGCTGCATCATTCCACCGCACTGCTCGCAAGCCGGGCCGAGATCGAGGCCCTGCATCTTCGCCGGCCGCACCGGGGGGGTTTCGGTCATCGCCGCGGTGGGCGGGACCGGGGCGCTTGATTTGGTCCCCGCGTCACCGTTGCCGCCATTCGAGTGGCCGTTGCCGCCGTTGGCCGGACCGGCGGTGTCGCCGGTGAGGCCGATCGCCAACTGCGAGGTCTCGGCCTCCTGCTTGGCGCGGACCTCCCGGGTCATGATCCCCAGCTCCTCCAGCATTTCGGTGTCATCGATGAAGCGGCTGCCGAGCCAGCGCATGATGTAGTCGGGCATCGATTTGGCGAAGGGGATCTCCGGGTTGCCGGTGATGCCCTCCGGCTCGAAGCGCATGTAGCTGAACTTGCGCACGAAGGTCTCCAGCGGCACCCCGTACTGGAGGCCGAGCGAGATCGCCGTCGCGAAGGCGTTCAGCAGCCCCCGCATCGTTGAGCCCTCCTTGCCGATGTCGGTGAGGAAGATCTCGCCGACCGTCCCGTCCTCGTATTTGCCGGCGGTGATGTAGCCCTCGTGGCCGCCGATCGAGAACTTGTGGGTGATCGATTCGCGCTCGCGCGGCATCTTCTTGCGGACTGGCTGGGCCATCTCGACTTCGGCCTCGGCCTCCTTTTCGTCCTGGGCGTCGGTGCGCAGCGCCTGCGCCGTCTTCGAGCCGTCGCGGTAGATCGCCAGCGCCTTCAGCCCGCCCTTCCAGCCGCGGGTGTAGGCGTCGGCGATGTCCTCGATCGTGGCCGACTGCGGCATGTTCACCGTCTTCGAGATCGCCCCGGAGAGGAACGGCTGGGTCGCCGCCATCATGTCGATGTGGCCGGTGTGGGTGATCGCCCGCTCGCCGACCGCGACGTCGAACACCGGCAGGTGCTCGTCTTTCAGGCCGGGGGCGCCGACGATCGTGCCCTTCTCGGTGATGTAGGCGTCGATCTGGTCGATCTCGGACTCGTTGTAGCCGAGCGTCTGCAGCGCCAGCGGCACCGAGCGGTTCGTGATCGTCATCTGCCCGCCGCCGACCAGCTCCTTGTACTTAACCAGGGAGAAGTCGGGCTCGATCCCGGTCGTGTCGCAATCCATCAGGAAGCTGATCGTCCCGGTCGGCGCCAGCACCGTCGCCTGGGCGTTGCGGTAGCCGTGCTCCTCGCCGAGCTCGACCGCTTCGTCCCAGGCCCGCTGAGAGGCCTCGAGCAGCTCGCCCTTGATCCCGGTCCCGTCGACCTCATAGGCGGCGTCGCGGTGCATCCGCATGACGCCGTTGTGCGGCTCGCGGTTCTTCTCGTACTCGTCATACGGGCCGGTCGCCCCGGCGGCGATCAGCGCCGACTGGCGGTAGGCGCGGCCGGTCATCAGGGAGGTGATGGCGGCGGCGACATTGCGGCCCTCCTTGGAGTCGTAGGGGAGGCCGTCGGACATCAGCAGGGCGCCGAGGTTGGCGTAGCCAAGGCCGAGCTGGCGGAAGCGGCGGGCGTTCTCGCCGATCTCCTCGGTCGGGTAGCTCGAGGGGCTGACGACGATCTCCTGGGCGAGGAAGACGATGTCGACGGTGTGCTCGAAGTCGGCGGCGTCGAAGCTGCCGTCCTCGCGGCGGAATTTCATCAGGTTGATCGAGGCGAGGTTGCAGGCCGAGTTGTCGACGTGCATGTACTCGCTGCAGGGGTTGGAGGCGTTGATCCGGCCCGACTCCGGGCAGGTGTGCCAGCGGTTGATCGTAGTGTCGTACTGGACGCCCGGGTCGGCGCAGCGCCAGGCCGCGTCGGCGATCTGGTTCATCAGCTTGCGCGCGTCGAGCGTTTTCACCGACTCGCCGCTGATCCGCGCGGTCAGGTGCCAGTCCTCGCCGCCCTCGACCGCCTCCATGAACTCGTCGGTGACCCGGACCGAGTTGTTGGCGTTCTGGTACTGGATCGAGGTGAAGCCCTCGCCGTCGATCGACATGTCGAAGCCGGCGTCGCGCAGGGCCCCCGCCTTCTCCTCCTCTTTGGCCTTGCACCAGATGAAGTCCTCGATGTCCGGGTGGTCGACGTCGAGGACGACCATCTTCGCCGCCCGCCGCGTCTTGCCGCCCGACTTGATCGTGCCGGCCCAGGCGTCGGCGCCACGCATGAAGCTGACCGGCCCGGAGGCGAGGCCGCCCTTGGAGAGGTGCTCGACCGAGCCGCGGATGTTGGAGAGGTTGATGCCCGAGCCCGAGCCGCCGCGGAAGATCATCCCCTCCTTGGTGTTCCAGTCGAGGATCGACTCGATCGTGTCCTCGACGCTGAGGATGAAGCAGGCCGAACACTGGGGCTGCTCCTCGAAGCCGACGTTGAACCAGACCGGGGAGTTGAAGGCCGCCTTCTGGTTGAGCAGGATCGCGGTCAGCTCCATCTCGAAGGCGTCGGCGTCGCCCTCGGAGGCGAAGTAGCCGCGCTCGCGCCCCCAGTCGGAGATCGTCCCGGCGACGCGGCCGACCATCTGTTTGACCGAGCTCTCGCGCTCGGGGGTGCCGAGCTTCCCCCGAAAGTACTTCTGGGCGACGATGTTGGTCGCGTTCTGCGACCAGCTCTTCGGGAACTCGACCCCCCGCTGCTCGAAGGCCGGGCTCTCCGGATTGCCGATCACCGCATCGCGGATCTCCCACTCGATCTGGTCGAAAGGATGCACGCCGGCCGTCGAAAATTTGCGTTCGATCGAGAGACCCTGGAGACCGTTTTTGGGACTGGCAATGGCGGTCTTAGACATCGAACTTCTCCTCTCGAAGCGGCTTTTAGCGGTAACTAAGCAGGATCGCCAATCGATCGGTCGGAAAAAGTGTCGAAAGGCGCAATTAGGAGGTTCTGAAAGCCGCGAATCTCCCTACACATTGTTTCAAGTCCCCAAACTCGGCAAACTCTCTACCTATGGAGGATCTGCGCAGAGGCGCGGAGCGGATGGGAGAGCGCGCGACCGCCGCGAAAGAGGCGATGGGCGACCGAGCCCAAGCGGCCAAGGAGGCAATGGGGGAGCGGGCGAGCGCGGCCAAAGAGGCGACGGCCGATGCGATCGCCCTGGTCAAGCCGAAGCTGCGCGGCGTCTCCCACGAGTGGGCCTTCTTCCTCTCGCTCGGGTTCGGCGCGACGCTGATCATCCTCGCCAAGACTCCGAAGGCGACGCTCGCGGTGGGGATCTACGCCGTCAGCCTCTCGGCGCTCTTCGGCACCAGCGCTCTCTACCACCGGGTCAACTGGAAGCGGCCCCAGATGCGCCAGTGGATGCGCCGTCTGGATCACTCGATGATCTTCTTCCTCATCGCCGGCACCTACACCCCCTTCGCGCTGCTGGTCCTGCAGGGGACGCTGGCGATGGCGATCCTCGCGGTCGTCTGGATCGGCGCCATCGCCGGGGCGATCGTCGAGATGGTCTGGATCGACCACCCGAAATGGGCCTCAGCCCTGATCTACCTCGCCCTCGGCTGGGTCGCCGCCATCGCCTTCCCGGAACTGTGGACCTCGATGGGCGTTGCCGGGACCCTCCTGGTCGCCATCGGCGGCCTCCTCTACACCGCCGGCGCCGTCGTCTACGCGACCCAGCGACCCAATCCCAACCCAGCGGTCTTCGGCTACCACGAGGTCTTCCACCTCTTCGTCATCGCCGCCGCAATCACCCAGTACGCGGCGATAGCCTTCTTTGCCCTGCCCAAGGGCTGAGCAAAACGCGGCTAAGCCGACATGAGCTGGAAGGCTTGGCGCGCTCGTTCGAGTACAGAGACAGGGAAGAGAGCGGCAAAGATCGGGTCCCCGAAGTCGAGGGCCGCTGCAACCGGCGGTGAGCCATCCAAGGAGACGAGGACCACCTCGGTCCGCCGCAGCGCCTGGGTACCACCGGAAACCTGGAAGGTGGTCAGGCAGTCGAGCGTCTTAGGGTCGCTTTTCAGTCCGTCCGGTCCGAGGATCTCGACGATCTCGCCATCCAATTCGAATCGGTACCCCACCTCTGGGTTGGAGCGGGGAGGCATCGCAACCTCAGCTCCTCTCTCGACGAGCAACGAAGCTATTTGCTCGGTCATCGCCGGCGGCTTACGGGCGGCGCCAAGGAGGTCAATGTCGACGGTAGGTCGCAGTTGGTCGTCGTGCTCAAAGGCGTGAAGCTGGACCATGAGGCCGCCTATCAGGGGTCGATGCGGATGACCGGAGGAGCGACAGTCTCGGTCAAAGGTTCTATCGCCGTCCCTTCAGCCTGGCCCGGTAGGAACGACTGAGCTCGCGAAGGAGAGCTTTGCCGGCTGCTTGCGAGCGGGGATCGAGTTCGTCAGCCAAGTCGAGTGCCACCGCGGCTTGGGGGGCGACAGATCGGCCGCGGAGAATCGACCAGACGTCATCGGGGACAACCCGAACGCGAACGTTTCCTTCGGGTCCGGCCGGTGAAAGAGCGTGGCGCGTGACGAAGCTTTGAAGTAGCGACTCCGCGAGATAGCCGTCTGCCTCTTGGCCCGGCAGGAGGCCGGATTCCACCGAGTCTGCCGCGCTTATCCCAGACCGCACGAGTGCTCCGTCTTCCAGTACGTAGGAGATCTCACCCGGATGGGCGTTGTAGATAAAGAGGTCAGCCCTGTCTTTAAGTCGGGGGACGAGGTCTCCTAAGCCCTCGAGCGCCAAGGCTCTCTTGAGCCGTGAGCGAACGCTTGGATCGAGGTTGGGAGCGTCTTCGCCTGAAACAAGCATCAACAGCGCCCAGGCGTTCCGAGGAGTGAATCGACGTCCACTAGGAGTCTTCTGCCTTCTTCGCTGCTCGACTGCGCTTCGCTCAACCACCCATCGATCCACGATCTTTTCGGCGGGCAGCTGTCCTCGCGACGCCATCGCCCGGACACGGGTGGGGCTCACTTTCAAGACCCGAGCTGCTTCATGAGTAGAGATTGGGTCCACCATTGCGTCAAATATAGCGCGCAAAAAAGATTTACTTAAAATATTGCGTATACACAATATTTGTGTCAAAATGCCGAATCTGCCCAAGGGCTGAATCGAAAGGGGAGTCGATGAGAACGAAGGCGCGGATCTGCGCGTTCGCCGTTGCACTCGTTGTGCTGCTGCTGGTTCCGGCGGCGGCGCAGGCGAAGTGGGGGGCGATTGCGATTGACCCGATCACGGAAAAGATCGGCTATGCGCGCAATGACCCGTCCGCGGCCGTTGCCAAGGCGCACGCCAAAGACCGCTGCGGGACGGACCACTGCAAGGCCGCCCTCTGGGTCTTCAACGGCTACGGCGCCGTCGTCCAGAAGAAGAACGGGCTCTACATCTCCGGGCTCGGCCGGACCAAGAACCTCGCCTTCCAGGACGCCCGCAAGCGAGCGCACGACTCGACCGCGCGCCCTGTCGCCTGGGTCTTCAGCGGCTATTCCTGAGGGGCGGCGGCTGGGTCTAAGCCGCCGCCGGGACCAGTTCGCGCAGCTGCTCGGCTTCGGCGACGAGCTCGGCGAGGATGCCCTCCAGCTGCTCGGACTGGTCGGGGGAGAGCTCGAGCCTGCCGTCCCGGTAGAGCTCGGCGGCGCGGGCGACCGGCAGCTCCCGCTCGACCACGCGCCCACCGAGGGCGCCGAGGACCTTGCGGGTCTCGGCCTGGGCCCAGACTGCGCCGAACATCCCGGTCGAGGCTCCGACCACCGCGGCGGGCTTGCCCGTCAGGGCGCTCTGGCCGGCGGGCCGGGAGGCCCAGTCGAGGGCGTTCTTCAGCACGCCGGGGATCGAGTGGTTGTACTCGGGGGTGGCGACGATGACGGCGTCTGCGTTACGCATCGCCTGCCGCAGTGCCTCCACCGGCTCGGGAGTCCCCTCCGCCTCGACGTCGGCGTCGTAGGGCGGGATCTCACTGAGGCGGTCGAACTCGACCAGTTCCGCCCCGGCGGGAAGCCGCTCGGCGGCCTCCCGCAGCAGGGCGTGGTTGTAGGAGCCCCGGCGCAGGCTTCCGGCGATGCCGAGGACTCGCATCGTTATGCCTCCTCGGCGACGAGCTCGAGGTCGACCGAGATCGTCACCGCATAGTCGAGGACCTCGCCGCCGCTCGGCAGCTCGGCCTGCCAGTCGAGGCCGAAGTCACGCCGGTCGACGGTCGACTCGATCGAGAGCCCGACACGGGCTTTGCCGGCGAGGTCGCCGCCCAGCTGAGCGAAGCGGCCACTGGCCTCGACTTTGCGGGTCTCGCCGTGGATCTCGAGCTCGCCGACGACGCGCAGGGCGCCGTCCTCGCCGACGCTGAGCTCGGTCGAGTTGAAACGCAGCTGCGGGAAGCGCTGGGTGTCGAAGAACTCGGGGGAGAGGAGGTGGCCCTTCAGCATCTCCTCGTCGATCGCGATGCTCTCGACCTCGACCGTGCCCTCGAGGCGCGCCCCCTCGCCGCCGCTGAGGCGCGCGTCGTATTTCTCGAAGCCGCTGCGGAAAGTGGTGACGCCGTTGTGGGTGACGGCAAAGGCGATCGAGGAGTGGACGGGGTCCACGGCCCAGGTGCCTGCCGGAATCTCTTGCTTGCTGATCGTCTCGGTGCTCATCTGATGTTGTTCCTTCCTTTGGCCTTCCCAAGATGGTTGATGCTCAAATAGTTGAGCCGGAAACAATCTTAGCAGCAAAGATTTGCTTGTCAACTATTGCCAGAGCAACATTTGTATGGGAAGATGTGGCCATGAGTGAGCAGACCGCAGTTGCAGAGGCAAGAGGAGCCGACTTCGACCCGCACCGCGAGGCCTGGATCGCGATCGCCCAGACCCACGCCGCCGTCACCGGGCGCCTACAGGAGGCGCTCACCGCCGCCGAGCTGCCGCCACTTCCCTGGTTCGAAGTGCTGGCGACGCTCGATCGGGCGCCAGAGCAGCGGCTGAAGATGGGGGACCTGGCCGAGGCGCTGGTGATCACCCGCGGCGGCCTGACCAAGCTGGTCGATCGCCTGATCAAGGCAGGCCTGCTGGAGCGAACCTTCTGCGAGACCGATCGCCGGGTCAGCTACGCGACCCTGTTGCCGGCCGGGACCGAGCTGCTGGAAGAAATGCGCCCGGTGGTCCGGGGCGAGCTCGCCGTCGCCTTCAGCGCCAACCTCAGCGTCGAGAAGGCAGAAGAACTACGAGGGACGCTGGAGCAGATCCGCAGCTCTGCCTGCGGCTCAAGCTAGTGCTGCCGCGGCCCGCTCTTTGGCGGACTCGATGATCGCCAGCACTGCCGTCTCCTCGCTCTGGCGCAGGAGCTCGATCGGGTCGGGGTCGCCGTTGACGATCCCCTCGAAGAACTCCTTGCGGTCCTGGTAGGTCGGCAGCGTCCCCTTCGCCCAGCCGCGGGCGTCGTTGAGGATCACCGCCAGCCGCGCGTACTCCTCGCCGAAGAGCGCCGAGATCTCCCGCTTCATCCGCTTCGCCAAAGCGGGGGAGGCGCCGGCGGTGGAGATCGCGATCGCCAGCGGCCCGGTGCGGACGATTGCCGGCAGGATGAAGTTGCAGAGCGGCGGTACGTCGACGACGTTGACCAGCATCGCCCGCTGCTCGGCGTCGTCGTAGATGCCGATGTTGACCTCGGAGTCGTCGGTCGCGGCGATCACCATGAAGACGCCCTCGAGGTCCTCCGGCCCGGCGTAGGCACGCCGCTGCCACTCGATCGAGCCCTCGCGCGCCAGGTCCTCCAGTTCGGGATGGGCGACCGGCGCGATCAGGGTCACGTCGCCGCTGCAGGCGAGGAGCCCCTCGACCTTCTCGAGGCCGATGTCGCCGCCGCCGACGACCAGGCACTTGCGCCCGGTCAGCTTCAAGCAGGCGATGTAGAACGGCGTCTCCAGCATGTCCCGCACGCAGGACTGATCGCAGATCCCTTTGCGGAACTGGCAGACGCACTCCTTGCCGGCGTAGGCCTGGGCTGGCATCGAGAGAAAGGTTAGTGATCCGGGTTTAGATGGAGTCCAGGGTGACGCGCAGGCCGTCGCGCAGGTCCATCTTGGGGGACCAGTTGAGCTCGCGTTCGGCGCGGCCGGCGTCGATCGTGATCCGCTGCACCTCGCCGGTGCGGGGGGGCGCGAGTTCGGGCTCGAAATCGTCACGGCCGCCAAGCGCGCTCAGGGCCTCGACCAGCTCCAGCACGTTCGTCTCCTTGCCGGTGCCGATGTTGATCGCGCCGGTCGCCTTGGACTCCGCCGCGGCCAGCGCAGCCGAAACCACGTCGCCTACATATATGTAGTCGCGGGTCTGGGTGCCGTCGCCGAAGACGGTCGGGCGACCGCCCTCTCTGAGCAGGCCACAGAAGATTGCGATCACTCCTGCCTCGCCGAGCGGGTCCTGGCGCGGGCCGTAGACGTTGCCGAGCCGCAGCGAGACCCCCGAGAGCCCGTAGAGCCGCTCGTAGAGGGAGACGTAGCCCTCGGCGGCGAACTTGCTCTGGCCGTAGGCCGAGAGCGGCGCGATCGGCGCGTCCTCGGGTAGCGGCAGCTGCTGGCCCTCGCCCTCGCCGTAGATGGCGCCGCCAGTGGAGATCGAAACGACGCGCCCGCATTCCGACGTCCGCGCCGCCTCGAGCACGTTGGCGGTGCCGCCGACGTTGATCGAGGCGTCGAAGAAGGGGTCGGCGAGGGACTTGCGGACGTCGATCTGGGCGGCGAGGTGGAAGATCGCCTCGGGCCGCTTCTCGCCGGCCAGCCGGGTCAGCGCCTCGGTGTCACGGACGTCCATCTCGACCAGCTCGGCTCCGGCGCCAAGCCCCGGTTCAAGGTTGGACATGCGCCCGGTCGAGAGGTCGTCGACCACCGTCACCTCGTCTCCGCGCGCGATCAGAGCGTCGACCAAATTCGAGCCGATAAAGCCTGCACCGCCGGTAACCAGACACCTCATGGGGCGGTGATCCTACGCGCCTTGGCAGACCCCCGGCGGGAGATTGGCCGACTGTATGCCCGATTGCGCAGCCGAGCGCCCCTGCTACCCTCGCCGCCCCATGAGACTGATCGTCACTGAGAAGAACAACAGCGCGTTGAAGATCGCTGAAGCCCTGAGCAACGGCACCAACGCCTCCGACAAAACTTTCAAAGTCCCCTTCTACACCTGGACGGACGCCGAAGGCGAGGAGCAGATGACGGTCGGCCTCAAGGGCCACGTGCTCGGTCCGGCCTTCCCCGAGGGCTACTCGAATTGGCAGAAGACCGACCTGCACGACCTGATCGACGCCAAGCTGATCAAGGAGCCGACCGACAAAAACGTCGTCAAAGCGATCAAGAAACTGGCGAAAGAGGCGGATGAGCTGGTGATCGCCACCGACTTCGACCGCGAGGGCGAGCTGATCGGCCTCGAGGCGCTGGAGGAGATGCTCGACTCCAACCCCGACCTCGGCTCGCGCGAGGGAACCGAAGACGGGACCCTGCGGATCAAGCGCGCCCGTTACTCGGCCCTGACCAAAGAAGAGATCGACCGCGCCTTCAACGAGCTCGACGAGCTCTCTTACCCGCTCGCTAACGCCGGCGCCGCCCGTCAGGACATCGACCTGCTCTGGGGCGCGACCCTGACCCGCGCCGTCTCCATCGCCAGCCGCCGCTTCGGCTCCAACTTCCTCTCGGTCGGCCGCGTCCAGAGCCCGACCCTGGGCCTGATCGTCGAGCGCGAGATGGAACGCCGCGCCCACGAACCGAAACCGTTCTGGGAACTCTTCGCCAAGTTCGAGCACCCGGAGGGCAGCTTCGAGGCGCACCACTCGGTTGACAAATTCTGGGAGAAAGCCGAGGCTGACACGGCGCTCGCCGGCACCTCCAATCCCGGCACGGTGAAATCGGTGACGGCGCGGAAAAACACCCGCAAACCGCCGACCCCCTACAACACCACCGCCTTCAGCACCGACGCCTCCAGCCGCCTCGGCATCACCCCCGCCAGCGCGATGCGGATCGCCGAGGACCTCTACATGGATGGCTTCATCTCCTACCCGCGCACCGACAACACGGTCTACCCGTCCTCGCTGCCGGTGCGCGAGCTGGTCTCCTCGCTGGTCCGGATCAAAGAGTTCTCCGCCGCCTCGGGCCTGCTCGACGGTGAGCTGAAACCGACCCGCGGCAAAAAAGAGACGACCGATCACCCGCCGATCTACCCGACCCAGGCGGTCCACCCGGGCGCCCTCGAGGGGCCGAAGAAACGCGTCTACGAACTCGTCGTCCGCCGCTTCCTCGCCACCTTCAGCCCGCCGATGATCACCGAGTCGACCCGGGCCGACATCGAGGCCGGCGACCAGACCTACTTCGTCCGCGGCTCGGTCGTCGTCGACCCCGGCTACGCCGGCATCTACACCTACGCCCGCTCGGCCGACGAGGAGATCCCGAAACTGGAGGAGGGGCAGACGCTGCAGCTCGACGGCGAGCCCTGGATCGTCGACAAGGAGACGCAGCCGCCGGGGCGGATCTCGCAGGCGAAACTGATCGAGATGATGGAGGAGCGCGGCCTCGGCACCAAAGCGACCCGCGCCGACATCATCCAGAAGCTCTTCGACCGCGGCTACGTCTACGGCAACCCGCCGGTCCCCTCGGAGACCGGGATCGCCCTCTACGAGGCCTTCAAGAACTACGTGCCGGCGATGGCGACGCCGGAGATGACCGCCCAGCTGGAGGCGGAGATGGACCGGATCGCCGCCGGCGAGATGACCAAGGGGACGGTCGTCGGCGAGAGTCGCGAGCTCCTGCACAAGACCTGGACCGAAATCGACGAGAGCCGCGAAGACCTGGCGAAAGTGATCTGGAAAGGGATGGACGAGGACCGCATCCTCGGCCCCTGCAAGGTCTGCGAGGAAGCCGGTCGCACCAAGGAGGACGGCTCGCCGAACATGCTGCGGATCATCCGCGCGAAAAAATCGGGCAAAAGGTTTGTGGGCTGCACCGGCTGGAAAGCTGACGATCCAAAATCCTGCGACCAGACCTTCCCGCTGCCGCAGCGCGGCGACGTCTTCCGCCTCGAGGAACGCTGCTCGATCTGCGATCGCACCCCGCGCCTCAAAGTCGTCCCCTTCCGCGGCCGTCCCTGGAACCTCTGCCTCAACGACGACTGCGAGTCGATGCAGGAGATGAAGAAACGCCGCGCCGAGCGCGAAGCCGCCAAAGCGGCGAAAGCGGCGATGGACAAGAAAGCGCCGCCGAAAGGCGACGAGGACGCCGCTCCCGCGAAGAAAGCGAAAGTGAAAGCGTCCAAGGCGGACACCGCCACGCGCGGGCGCAAACGCGCCAAAGCCGGCGCCAAAAGCTGAGGGCGCCGACGTTGTTCATCTCCCTCGAGGGAGTCGACGGGTCGGGGAAGAGTACCCAGGCGAAGCTGCTGGTCGAGGCGCTGGGGGGAGAGGTGGTGGCGATCCGCGAGCCCGGCGGGACCGAGGCGGCGGAGCAGATCCGCGGGCTGCTCGCCGACCCGAGCGTCGAGCTGGAGCCACTGGCGGAGCTGATGCTGTTCCTGGCGGCGCGGGCGGACCTGACCGAGCGGGTGATCCGGCCGGCGCTGGAGGCCGGGCGCGACGTCGTCGCCGACCGTTTCTCGGACTCGAGCGTGGCTTACCAGGGCGCAGCCCGCGGGCTGGGGGTCGGCGAGGTGATCACCCTCTGTGACACCGCGACCGACGGGCTCTGGCCCGACCTGACGCTGCTGCTGCGGATCGACCCGGAGACCGGCCTCGGCCGCGCCGAGGGCGACGACCGCTTCGAGCAGGAGGGGCTGGGCCTGCAGCAGGCGGTGGCCCAGGCCTACGACGAGATCGCCCAGATCGCCAGCGACCGGGTGACGGTCATCGACGCGAGCGGCAGCGTCGAGGAGGTCCACCAGCGTGTGATCGAGGCGGTCGATGAGTACCGCGCTGGCTGAGGCGACCGAGCACCAGGGCCGGGCGCGGGTGACGCTGACCGCGGCGCTGGCGAACGAGCCTTCGCACGCCTACCTCTTTCGCGGACCCCGCGGGTCGGGCAAGCGTGCAGCCGCGCGGGCGTTCGCGGCGGAGGTGCTGGCGGCGGCATCTGCCGACCCCGAGGACGCGCGGCGGCGGGCGCTGCTCGACCCCTCGCCGCACCCCGACCTCGTCTGGCTCGCCCCGACCGGCGCCCAGCACATGGTCGAGGAGGTGCGCGAGCGGGTGATTCGCGCCGCCGTCTACCGGCCCTTCGAAGGCGGCAAGCGGGTGTTCATCGTCGAGGCGGCGGAGGCGATGCGCGACGAGAGCCAGAACGCGCTGCTGAAGACGCTCGAGGAGCCGCCCGAGTTCGTCCACCTGATCCTGCTCAGCTCGGAGGGGGAGGGGCTACTGGAGACGGTCGCCTCGCGCTGCCAAGTCGTCGACTTCGCGCCGCTGCCGGCGGAGGTCCTGGAGCGGGAGCTGGCCGAACTGGGCGCCTCGCCGGACGAGGCCGCGGCAGCCGCGCGCCTTGCCGCCGGCGATCTGGAGCGGGCGCAGCTGCTGCTGAGCCCACAGGGTCGCGAGTTGCGGACCGACGTCGAGCGTTGCCTCACCGCCACCCTGGAGGGGAACTGCGCCAGCGCGCCCTGGAAAGGCCTGCTCGACCGCGCCAAAGCCGCCGGCGACGAGGCCGAAGCCGTCGCCCGCGAAGCGCTCGAGGAGGAGTCGAAGGCCGGGATCAAACGCAGTGCCAAAGACATCACTGACGGCGCCAAACGCGCCGGTCGCCGCCGGCGCACCGAGGTCCTCGCCCTCGCCTTCGAGCTCTGCGCGACCTGGTTGCGCGACCTCGCCACCGTCGCCTCCGGCGCCGAGGAGGTCGCCTTCAACCGCGACCGCCTCGACGTCCTGCGTTCTCAAGCGCAAGGGATGGATGCAGGTCATGCCCGCGACGGCGCCGCGCTCGTCCAGGAGACCCGCCGTGGCCTCGACTTGAACGTCTCCGAGGAGCTAGCTCTCGAAGCTCTGTTTTTCCGCCTGGAGGCTCTGCTCGCCTGACGAGCCGTTGCCGTTCGGCTGCCCAGCAGCCTGTCTCTGGGCCTTTTCGATCGCCCGCTCTTGCGCCAGCCGGGTGATCTGCGCTGCCTGGCGGGACATGATCACGCTGAAGTTGAGCGCCAGCCCGAGCAGCAGCAGCAGCACGATCGAGAAGAGGGCGACGTTGGTGTTGCGGACGCCCATCAGGTTGGCGACCACCTCGAGCGTGCCGGGAAAGGCGGCGCCGACGAGCATCCCCAGGCCGGCGATGAACCAGATCACGCTGTAGCGCTCCTGCAGGCGGTCGCGCCGGATCAGCTCGAGGATCATCAGCATGAAGAAGAGCGCCAGCACCGCGGCGACGATCCGGGTTTGCGAGGTGAGGTGGACCTGGCCGGTTTCGGCGGCGAAGACGAGGCTCATCACTCCGCCTCCACGTGCCGCGGTCGGAACTGGCCGACCAGCAGAACCACCAACCCCTTGAAGATGAAGAAGGCCGAGCGCAGCGGGGTCAGGAAGGAGCTGCCGCCGGCCCGCTCCAGCATCCGCACCGGCAGCTCCTCGACCCGCAGCCCCTGGCGCACCGCCAGCTGCAGCGACTCAATCTCGGCGAAGTCGGGAGAGTAGTGCCGGCTGAAGAGGGACATCACCCGGCGGTTGGCGGCGCGCATGCCGCTGGTCGTGTCGGTGAAGCGCTGCCGAGTCGCCAGCGTGAGGAAGAAGCGGAAGACGCTGATCCCGATCCGCCGCGAGAAGGTCGGCTTGTAGTCGCCGCTGCCGGCGACGGCGCCGGCGTGGTAGCGGGAGCCGATCACGAGGTCGGCGCGGTCGGCGGTCACCTCGGCGAGCAGGCGCGCCACCTCCTCGGCCGGATGCTGGCCGTCGGCGTCGAGGTGGGCGCAGGCTTCGTATCCGTTGCGCAGCGCGTAGAGATAACCGGTCTGCAGCGCTGCTCCGAGCCCCTGGTTGAAGGGCAGGGAGGCGACGAGGGCTCCCGCTTCCCGCGCCCGCTCGGCGGTGGCGTCCGTGGAGCCGTCGTCGACGACCAGGAGGTCGGCCTCGGGGATCGCTCTGCGCACGTCGGCGATCACCTCGAGGACCGATGCCTCCTCGTTCCAGGCGGGGATGAAGACGAGAGTCCGCACCCCTCGATTCTCCCACTTCGCCCTGAAATCCCCCGCTTGGCGGGGATGAAGTCCCTGGATTCAGCGCGGCCTTTAGGGGATTGTGTTAGTAAATCTTCATGCGCCGCTCTGTTGACAACCCGGCTGCGCCGTCCCCTGGACCCGTCCGGATCGGCATGCGCCTCTGGCTGACGGCCGCCTTCGCCGCGGTCAGCCTGATCACGGCTGCGGCTGTCTACTTCTTCGGCGACAAGCCTCAGGCGCTGATCGCGGCCGTCGTGATCGGCATCCTCTCTGGCTTCTTGATCGCGGTCGCGATCTCCCACCGCGTCGTCGGCCTCGCCCGCGCCGCCGGGGAAATGGCGGGGGGCTCCTTCGACGCCCCGCTGCAGACCTCCGGCCCCGACGAGATTGGCGACCTGGCGCGTGCGCTCGACTCGATGCGCGCCTCGCTGAAAGAGAGCTTCGGCGTCCTCACCGCCGACCGCAACAAGCTGACGGCGATCTTCGACGGCCTTACCGACGCCGTGATGGTGGTCGACTTCGAAGGGCCGGTCCGTTTCTCCAACAGCTCCGCCAGCCGGCTCCTCGACTCCTCCGGGCAGCCGCCGGAGGTCGTCCTGCCGCAGCTGCACCGTGCCTCCGAGGTCGGCTTCTCGGCCCACCCGGCGCTGCGGATCGGCGACCGCGCCTGGGCGCTGTCGGCCCGCTCGCTGCCCGACGAGCGCGCCGTCCTCGCGGTCCTCCGCGACCGCACCGACGAGCTGCGCCACGAGCTGGCCGAAGCTGACTTCGTCTCCAACGCCGCGCACGAGCTGCGTAACCCGCTGGCGGGGATCTCCAGCGCGATCGAGGTGCTGCAGAGCGGCGCCAAGGACGATCCCCGCGACCGCGACCACTTCCTCCGGCGGCTCGGCGAAGACGCCGAGCGGATGAACCGGCTGACGCAGTCGCTGCTGACGCTGGCCCGGGTCGAGTCGCGCGGTGCAGCGGAGAGTGAACTCGTCGACGTGCCGCTGGCGATCCGCGACGTCGTCAACGCCTGCGAGGCGCCCCCGCACGTCGAGCTGGTCGTCGACATCGAGACCGATCTCGCCGCAACCGGCGATCCCACCCTGCTGCGACAGGTGATGATCGGCCTCCTCACCAACGCCTTCAAGAACACCCCGCCGCCCGGCACCGTTACCGTTCGCGGCCGCCATGACGGCGAAGGAGAAGTGATCTTGGAGATAATCGACACCGGTACCGGCATCCCCGCGGCAGAGCTAGGGCGCATTTTCGAGCGCTTCTACCGCCGTAGCGAGTCGCGCAAGCAGGAGGGCTTCGGCCTCGGGCTGGCGATCGCCCAGCGGATGGTCGACGTGATGGGCGGCCGCATTGGCGTCGAATCGGCGCAAGGGGAGGGGAGCACCTTCTGGGTCCGCCTCCCGGTCGCCAAACCGAGCCCGACCCCGGTGGCATGAGCAGCGGCCGCATCCTCATCGCCGACGACGAGCCTTCGGTCCGCGACTCGGTTGGCTACGCGCTGGTCCAGGAGGGCTTCGACGTCACCCCCGCTGCCGACGGTGACGAGGCCGCCGAGCTGCTCGGCAACGGCGTCCCCTTCGACCTGCTGATCCTCGACATCATGATGCCGGGGCCGAGCGGGCTCGACATCTGCCGCGACGTGCGCACACGCAGCGCCGTCCCGATCATCGTCCTCACCGCCAAAGACGCCGAGGTCGACAAGGTCGTCGGGCTCGAGGTCGGCGCCGACGACTACGTGACCAAGCCCTTCTCGGTGCGGGAGCTGCTCGGCCGCGTCCGCGCCCAGCTGCGGCGCCGTGAACTCGACCGGGCGCCGCTGGCCCAGGCGGTGAAGATCGAGTCGGGGCCGGTCTCGATCGACCTCGTCCGCCACGTCGCCACCGTCCGCGGCGTCCCCGTCAACCTCACCCGCTCCGAGTTCCAGCTGCTGCGCCTCCTCGTCGCCCGACCAGGCGAGGTCTTCTCCCGCCCGCAGATCATGGAGGAGCTCTGGCAGACCGAGTTCGACGGCGACGAGCGCGCCTGCGACGTCCACATTTCCAACCTGCGCCAGAAGGTCGAGCGCGACCCGCAGAAGCCCGAGTTGGTGCTGACCGTGCGCGGCGTCGGCTACAAGTTCAATCCCGGGACCGCCTAGCCGGAAGCTGCCGAGCCGCCCGGCTCACTACGGTGTAGGCAAGCAACCCGGATTTGGAGGTCGTATGCCACTGGTACCGATGGTCGTTGAGCAGACCGCTCGCGGCGAGCGTTCCTTCGACATCTACAGCCGCCTGCTCGCGCAGCGGATCATCTTCCTCGGCGAACCCGTCACCGAGGACCTCGCCAACCTGATCATCGCCCAGCTGCTGCACCTCGAGGCCGAGGATCCCGACAAGGACGTCAGCCTCTACATCAACTCCCCGGGCGGCTCCGCTTACGCGGGCCTGGCGATCTACGACACGATGCAGTTCGTCAAGCCCGACGTGCAGACGATCTGTTACGGGATCGCGATGTCGGCCGGCTCGCTGATCCTCACCGGCGGCGCGGCGGGCAAACGGATGGCGCTGCCCAACAGCCGTATCCTCATCCACCAGCCGAGCGGTGGCTTCGAAGGCCAGTCCAGCGACATCGAGATCCACGCCAAAGAGATCCTCGCCCTGCGCGAGCGCCTCGACCAGATCTACGTCAAGCACACCGGCCAGTCAGCCGAGCAGATCCACTCCGACATGGAACGCGACAAGTTCTTCCAGCCCCCCGACGCGGTCGAGTACGGGCTGATCGATCGGGTGATCGAGTCGCACGAGTTCCAGGCCGAGCCCGCGGTCGTCGCTTAGGCGAGGCGGCGCCAGGCCCAGAGGCAGGCAGCGGCCGCGCCGCTGCCTGCGATCACGCCGCCGATTCCCGCCTGGCGGGTCTCCGGGCGGCGGGCGGAGAGGCCTAGGGCGAGCGCGTCGGCGGCGTCGCAGGCGCCCGAGACCAGGATCGCCGTCCGCAGCGCCTGGCGATCGTCGCGAGCGGCGAGAGTCATCGCCCCTAGGGCGAGGTCGCGGCCGCCACCGAGCTTGGCCAACGCCTCGCCGGAAGCGTCGGTGGTGCCAAAGCCCATCCCTCGCAGCGCCGGGCGCGTGGCGAAGAGGATGCCGAGGCCCATCGCCATGCGCCCGGTGCCGATCGCCAGCGCCAGCTGTCGCGCCTTCGGGTCAGTCTTCGCGCCGCGCCGCATCGCCTCAACCTACCCGCCAGGGCGAATCTGCATGATGGGGGAGTGGCAGAGGGCGACACGATCCTGCGGCTGGCGCGGCGGTTCGAGCAGACGTTGGTCGGGGAGACTGTCGCGGCGAGTGCGCCGAACCCGCGCGGGAAAGCGGCCGGGATCGATCGGCTGGACGGCAGGCGGCTTATGAGGGTGGAAGCGCGCGGTAAGCACTTCCTGCTCGACTTCGGCGAGCTCTCGCTGCACAGCCACCTGGGGATGAGCGGCGGCTGGCACCTCTATCGCCACGGCGCCCGCTGGCGCCGCCCCCGCTCCTCTGCCTGGGCCGTCCTCTCCGGCGGCGGCTGGGACGCCGTCCAATTCGGCGGCCCGACCCTGCAGGTGATGCCGACCAGCCGGCTGCGGCGCGACCCCCAAATCGCCCGCCTTGGCCCCGACATCCTCGCCGAGCACTTCGACGAGGATGCGGTCGTTGCGGCGATGCGCGCCAACCCCACCCGCACCTTCGGCGACGCGCTGCTCGACCAGCACCTGGTCGCCGGCATCGGCAACATCTTCAAGAGCGAGGCCTGCTTCGCCGCCCGCATCGACCCTTGGCGGCCAATCAGCGACCTCTCCGAAGAGGAGCTGCGGAGCGTCCTTGCCGCCGCCCGTGGCCTGATGCTAGAGGCAGTGAAGAGCGGCCGCCATCCCCACAAGGTCTATCGCCGCCGCCAGGGCGCCTGCCCGCGCTGCCGCGGCCGTATTTCCTCCCGCGGCCAGGGCGACGCCAACCGAACCACCTACTGGTGTCCTAGGTGCCAGCGGTGAGCTATTACCTCGTCGCGGGCATTGCCCTGGACGAGGAGATGGAACGGCTGCGAGGGCTTCAGGTCTTCGCCGACGGGCCGCTGGCGAAGGCTGCGCCACAGCTGAAGGTGCGAAGGGCACGTCGCCGCCCCAACCGACTCGGCTTCGCTGTGCCCAGCCAGTTCCGTCTCTCGGTCACCACCTATCCCGGCATCCGCCCCGGCGACGTCCTGGAGACCCTGCTGCATGAGCTGGTCCACCTCCACGTCGGCCGCGCCGCCGAAGCGCACGGCTGGCACGGCCCGACCTTCAAGCGGACGCTCGCTCAGGCGATGCGGGAGGCCTACGGGGTCGAGATACCGACGCCACGGGCAACCCTCCACGGCCCCTACGCCGAGGCGATCGAGGCAGCACTCCAGCCGGCGGGTTAGCTCTCGGTCGCCGGCTCGTCCTCGTCGTCCCAGTGGCGGCGCTCGCGCAGGTGGTGGACGATGAGGACGAGGACGATCACGACCGCCGGCGCGAAGACCGGCAGGGCCACGATCGCGTTGTGGTGGGCGAGAGGCAGGATCACCTGTTACCGCCCTGCTGGAACCCGAGGCCAATGACGCCAGGGCGGCGCCGGCGCCTCGGCGCCGTTCGCCCGTCCAGCGCCAGCCGGTGCAGGCCCCAGGCGAGCAATATGAGAAGCGAGAGCGCGATCGAGGCAACAGCCATGTAGGCGACGGCGACCAGCAGTGGGCTGCCGCCTTTCTGCTCGCGCTGCAGCAGCTTGTGCTCATTGCCGAAGCTGCGGGTGAACTGCGCCGGCGCCGGCACTTCGCCGACCGGGATCGCCGCGTCGCGCGGCAGGTAGATCGGCAGCGCGGTCAGCGAGTTGCCCTCGTGCAGGCGGACCATCGACTTCCAGTTGCCGTAGACGGGGATCGGTTCGGTGGTCCGGTAGACGCCGTTGGCGATCCGCTTCAGCGGGTCGACGACGAGCCCGCCGCCCTGCCAGGCGGTGACGTCGAACCACTCGGCGTTCGCGGCCGCGTCCGGCGGGCTGACCCGGATCACCGCTTCGACTTCGCGGTTCGGAGCGCCGGTCACGGTCTTGAGCGAAACCTGGGCGCTGACTCCTTGCTGCGTCTGGGTGAAGAGGCCGTAACCGACGAGAGCGGCGACGACGGCGGCGCTGCAAATCGCGGCGCGGCGCAGCAGCGGCGAGCGCTCGACCGGGTCGGGGGAGAGATGGGTGCCGATCCAGGCGCCGAGCATCGAGCCGGCGATCCCCGCCGCAAAGCCGAGCAGGGCGGCTTCGGGGAAGGACGCCCCCGGCCACGGGATCGGCATCCACAGGTGCGACCAGCCCCACTCGGCGGCGAGCCCGATCGTGCCGATCCCGGCCCCGGCAGCGAGCCCGAAGGCAACCGGCCGCTTGGTCGAGACGAAGAGGGCCACCGCCTCGACCACCAGCGCCTCGGCGATGAAAAGGGGGAAATGGGGCGTCGTCTGGCCGAGTACTGGGCCGATCAGGATCGCCAGCCCGCCGCGCAGGACGATGAAGAAGGCGGCGGCGCCGAGCGCAGCGCCGCGACCGGCGTAGATGCGTGCCAGCACTAGCCCGACGCCGGCGGCCAGCATCAGAAGGATCGGCTGGAAGATCAGTTGGAACTGGGGGACGCCGAAATCGAACTCGGCCTGGAAAGTGGAGAGGCCGAGCATCAGCCCGCCGGTGAGGGCGATCGCGCGGGCCAGCCGCGTGTGGGCGAGCTCGCGCAGCGTGGAGGTGCCGGAGGCGTTGGCCCGAATCCCCTCGACCGAGAGGACGGCGATCCCGACCAGGGTCATCGCGGCGCCGCCGATCAGCATCAGGTGGGTCGGGCCCCAGAGGGTCACGTCCTGGCCGAAGAGACGGTGCCAGATGTCGTCGAGCGGGAAGCCGATCAGTGAGAAGGCGCCGCAGGCGCAGATCAGGACACCGCCGAGCGGCGCCCACCAGTCGCGGCCGATGCGGACGGCAACGGAGCTTGGCTTCTCCTTCGGCAGCACCATCGCGAAGAAGCCGGCGCTGAAGATGCCGAAGAGGCCGGCGAGGATGAAGTAGTGGGCGGGGTTGGCGAGCGGGCCAGGATCGCGTCCGTTGTCGATGTGGAGCGAGATGTCCCAGTACATCCCGAACACCGCGGTCAGCAGCGAGACCGTCGCGACCGCGGAAGGGAAAGCGACCCAGCCGGGGAAGCCGGAAGTCTTTTCGGCGTGGTCGGCGAGGCGCTGGAGGATCCTAACCCGGCCACTGCGGTGGCCGAGGCCGAGGTAGAGGAGGGCGCAGGTGACGATCGTCGCGGCGACCGTGGCGATCACGATCTGGCCGAGTTCGGCGCCACCTGCGGGGGGAGCGGCGGCTGCGACGAGCGTTCCGAAGATTTCAGTCATTGGTCGTTCCTTGGAGAGAAGGTCGATGACAAGAAGATTGTTCCCAAATAAACGTTACCTCAAACGAGGTTACATTCAAGAGGTAGAATCCTTGTGTGGCGAAAAACACGAAGCCCGTCGCGCCTCCGCCCGAGGCCGAGGCCGACCTGACGGTCGAGCAGCTCGCCTACGAAACCGGGATGTCGGTGCGGAACATCCGCAACCACCAGTCCCGCGGCCTGCTGCCGCCGCCGGAGGTGCGCGCCCGCGTCGGCTACTACGGGCCCGAGCACGTTGCCCGCCTGCGGCTGATCCAGGAGATGCAGGCGGAGGGCTTCAAGCTGAGCGCGATCGAACGACTGATCGGCGAACACGGGGAGGACGCCGACCGCTTCGTCGGCCTGCGCCAGGCCGTCACCGCCCCCTTCGCCACCGAGGCGCCCGAGGTCTACACGCGCGAGGAGCTGACCGAGAAATTCGGCACCGACGACGATCGCCTGCTGGAGAAAGCGCAGAAGCTGGGCCTCCTCGTCGACCTCGGCAGCGAGCGCTACGAAGCGACCAGCCCAGCCCTCCTGCGCGCCGCGGAGGAAGTGATGGCGATGGGCATCGACCTTCGCGCCGCCCTCGCCGTGATCGAGAAGCTCAACCGCAACGCCCAATCCTCCGCCCGCACCTTCGTCAGCCTCTTCGTCGACGAACTCTGGAAGCCCTTCGACGAAGCCGGCCGCCCTGAGGAGAGCTGGGCCGAGATCATCGCCGCGATCGAACGCCTCCGCCCCCTCGCCCTAGAGGCCTTCAACGCCACCTTCCGCCTCATCCTCACCGCCGAAGTCGAGAAAGCCTTCGGCGAAGTGCTGGAACGACGACAGAAGAAGAAGTAGCGCTAGAGAGCGCGCCGGGTGAGCGAGGAGCTCGCGGCCTGGATAGCAGCGTCTACAGCGGCCTGAATCTGCGCTGACTCTTGGGGGTCGATCGTTCCCGATTGCATCCCCGCACCGACAAAGGCTGCCGCCCCCGCCGGATCCTCGAGCGGAAGCATCTCTTTTCCAGTCGCGATAAGCAGGCCAGTTGGGCCGTTGTAGTCCGAGAAATTAAGTTTCATCGCTAGCTCCAGCCTGTTGCTGGAAAAGCTAAATCTAGACGTGCGTTAAGGAATCTTAGGGGATGGCGACAGACATGCTGCGAAGAAAAATGCAAAACCAAGCTGTCGCAACCAGCGTGTCAGAAAAAAGCTTCACGCGGAGTCTTTAATCGCCTCGACAACGAGATCGGTTAGCGGCTCGTAGCTTTGCGAGCCATTCTGTCGCAAAGCACAACCTAGGGCCCAACGCGTCGTATCCGATGGGGCTATCGCAATCTCGACCAAACCGCATCGCTGCAGTGCAAAGCTGAGAATCGCCCACGCAGTGCGGCCATTCCCATCGAAGAAGGGATGGATGCCGATGACCTTGGCATACAGCCGGACAGCGGCGTGAGCGGCTTCCTTAACGGAAGGTCGGCCGATTACTTGTATGGCGGCCACCTCGCGCTCAAAGGACGCAAGTGCCTTCCCTAGGTTCGGTCTTACCTGCTTCCCGCCCGATCCTCGACGGACGCTAAGTTCTGGCGCCTTGAGCTTTCCCTTAACGATCGGGAAGGTTACGTCTTGGCCGCGTCCGCTGCGGAAGCCAAGCGTCATGTCACCGAACACCGGCATGAAGATCCCTTGGTGGATCAACTCGATGTCATCCACCCCTAGCGTTTCGTCCCTATATCCCTCCAGCGCGGTCAGCGCCGATACTCGGCCCAGCTCTTCGGCGAGGCGTACCCACGTCTGCTCAGGGGTCAGCCCAGGCGCCGCGTGATACTCGGAGCCAGGGCGCTCTTCGAACCCCGCGAAGGATGCGCGCGCTGCCTTCATGGCAACCTCCGCCAGCTGTTTCTCCTGAGCCTCCATCTGCTCCAATGGCCGGGCGAAGCGGTTATCCGGCGCAGAGGTTTCGGCCATGGAGAAAGAGCCGACGCCCGGACTTGAACCGGGGACCCCGTCATTACGAATGACGTGCTCTACCAACTGAGCTACGCCGGCACTCTGGGCATTTTAGGCGGCTTCGAGATTTTGGTTCCGTCGCGGCCGGAGGAGATGATCCGCGGGTGGCTAGAGAGCGGGCATTGAAGCAGCGCGAGGGGAACGAGATCGAGTTCAGCCGGATCGTCGCCTTCAGCGACGGCGTCTTCGCGATCGCGATCACGCTGCTGGTCCTGAATCTGACGATCGACAAGGGGCTGTCCGGTGAGCAACTGACGGAAGCCCTCTTCGACAACTGGGACAACCTGGTCGCCTACGGGATCAGCTTTGCCGTGATCGGACGCTTCTGGATCGTCCACCACCGCTTCTTCAGCGAAGTCAAGGCATTCGACGGCCGCTTGCTCGGGCTCAACCTGCTCTACCTCGCCTGCGTCGTCCTCATCCCCTTCAGCAGCCAGGTCCTCGGCGACTACGGCGGCGAGACGCCCTCGGTCGTCGTCTACTCGGTCAACCTTGCCGCCGTGGTCCTCGTCGGACTGTGGATGAGCGTTGACGCCCGCCGTCGTGGCCTGACCACGATCGACGACGAGACGCACCGCGAAAGCCGTGTCCGCAGCGGCTACATCGCCGGGATCTTCCTGCTCTCGATCCCGCTTGGGTTTGTCGCGCCGCGGGCGGCGCCCTACCTCTGGCTGCTGCTCTTCCTCGACCCCTCGTCGCGGCTGGCGAGCCGCCGCTAGCGGGGGTGGACGATGAAGGCGATCGAGCGCCCCGGCTTGGCGCAGGAGATGGACCAGCCGTGGTCCGTAACAACTCCCTGGCAGCGGTAGGGGCCAACCGGGCAACCCCAGCGCGATGCTCCCCGCGGATGCTTGCAGTCCGGGGTCCGCTCCCACGCCGACCGGACTTCAAACGCCGGGGAACCTTTGTCTATAGGCCGGGAAGAGGAGGTCTCGTCGGAGCTACCGCAACCTCCGAGCAGCGCGGCGACGACGGCAAGGACGGTGAGCGGGGCGGCGAGGCGCATCCGCCGGGACCCTACTCGCCGCCGGCTTCCCGCTCCTCTGGGGTCTGGCGCGGCTGCGGCTCCATCTCCCCGCAGACCGGACAGCCCGGCTCCGGCACCACTGGCTCGTGTTTGACCTCCATCGTGCGCAGGTCGTAAATGTGGGCGACGCCCTGCGCCGAGGGCTTTGCCAGTCCCGTCAGTAGGTGCGTCAGGTCGAGTGCGACGTGGCCGCCGATCAACCCGCAAGCCGGGCCGAGGGTTGCTGCCGGGCTCGGTTTCGCCCGCCGCTGCTCGATCACGGCGTCGAGGAGCGGGTACTCGCGCCTCCAGCTGGCCTCTTGGCAGGCATAGCAGCCAGTCTGACCCGGCACGTACAGCGGGCCGACCCGGGCGATCGGCGGGAAGTGGCTCATCGTGATGTACGGGATGCCGGCCTCGAAGCAGGCCGCGTTGCACCAGCGCTCGATGTCGTGCGCCGGCCAGTCGGCGGCGTCGATGACGACGTCGGAGCCGGCGATGAACTCGGCGATGTCGGCCTGGCTCTCGAGACGTCGAGACTCGGCAGTGATCCGCATGTCGGAGTTGAACGCACGCAGTCGCGCCGCCGCGCACTCGGCCTTGGGGTGGCCGAGGTCGGCCTCGGTGTAGAGGATCTGTCGGTTGAGGTTGCTGATCTCGACCTCGTCGCCGTCAATCAGCCACATCTCGCCGACACCGGTGCAGGCGAGCGCCCAGGCCGACCAGCCGCCGAGACCGCCGACGCCCAGCACCGCGACCTTCGCCTCGCGCAGCCGTTCCTGACAATCCGCCGGGGTCAGATCGCCGCCGATGTCGCTGAAATAGCGAAGCTGGCGGTCGAAGCGCGCGAGCTCTCCAGGCGCCAGCCTCTCGTCGTCAGCCGCATCCTCGATCACCTCAAGTTGCCCTAGCTGCGAGATCACGTCGTCGACCGCCTCGCGGCCGAACTCCTCGTGCAACTGCTCGAGCGTGTGCTTGCCGTCGAGCGCCGCCAGCAACTGCCGTTCCTTCTCGTCGGGCTTGGCGATCTGGATGGCGGCGTCGGTGCTCGGCCGCAGCAGGTAGACGTCTCCGTCTGGCAGCTCAATCAGCTCCGTCGTCACCTTGAATCGTGGCCTTTGCAAAGTCCCTCCCCCTGTAGGTGTCCCGGGACAGAAGACCTGCCTAACAGTTCAGAAGTTTCCGGGCACGCACGAAGATCTCATCGGTCATCGGCACCGTCAGCTTGCCGGTGAAGGTGTTTTGCTGGCTCGGGTGGTAGCAGCCGAGCAGCCGCCAGCGACCGACCTCCGCCTCGGTGCCGTGACCGAACTTCGGCCGCGGTCGTGGCACCTCCTCTCCGAGCGCCCGCGCCGCTCGTAGCACCCCGTCCCAGCCGAATGACCCGAGCGCCACCAGCACCCGCCCGCGCTCGAGCAGCTGCAGCTCCCGCTCCAAGTAGGGAAGGCAGGTGTCGCGCTCCTCCGGCGTCGGCTTGTTGGCCGGCGGCGCGCAGCGGACAGTGGCGGTGATGTAAGCGTCGCGCAGCTCCAGCCCGTCGTCTCGCCACTCGGACTGCGGCTGGTTGGCGAAACCGGTCCGGTGCAGGGAAGCGTAGAGCCAGTCGCCGGAGCGGTCGCCGGTGAACATGCGCCCGGTCCGGTTGGCTCCGTGGGCGGCGGGGGCAAGGCCGACGATGACGACCCCTGCCTCCGGATCGCCGAAGCCGGAGACCGGGCGCGCCCAGTAGTCCTGGCCGCGGAAGCGTCGCGGCGGGTCGGCGGCCTGCGCCTCGCGCCACTCGACCAGGCGCGGGCAGAGCCGGCAGCCGTGGACCTCCTCGGCCAGCGCCGCGAGAGCGTGGCGGCTGTCAGAGCTCATAGGCTTGCACCCGTCGTCATGGCATCGAACCGAATCATGCGCGGTCGCATCATGCGCCGCGCCCTTCTCGCGGGAGCCGCCGCCGCTCTTGCCGCTGCGACGCTGAGCGCCTGCGGTGGTGGGAGTGGATCCTCCGGTGCGACTGACAAGGAACACGACGTCAAGGTGCTGAACGAGATCCTCGGCCGGCAATCGGCCGTGGTCGCGGCCTATGGGCAGGTGCTGCCGAAGCTGCACGGCGCCGACCTCGCCGTCGCGCAGCAGTTCCGCGCCCAGGAACAGGAACATGTCGACGCGACGACGAAGACCTTGCGGGGAATCGGCGGCGAATCCGACCCGCCGGCGGAAAAAATCGAAGCGAGCGACTTGAAGACCCGAGCAGACAGTCTTGAATTCCTCTATGAGATGGAAAGCGCGACGATCGACGCCGAGCTGAACGCAGTCTCGCGGCTGACGATCGAATGGCCACGGCCACTGATCGCCTCGATGGCCGCGAACCAGGCCCAGCGGCTGGTCCAGCTGCGTCGCGCCCTCGGCGCCTCGCCGCTGGAAGCCATCCCCTCGGCTTTCGAGACCGGCGAAACCCCCGCCCCGGAAAGGACGGCTGTCAAATGACCGGACCCCTCTACGCGATCGGCCGCTTCTGCTCGCGCCACCACTATCCGGTGATCGCCGCCTGGGTCGTCCTCGCGATCGCGCTGCTGGCGATCAGCCACGCCTCCGGCAGCAAGACGAGCGAAAACCTGACCCTGCCGGGCACCGACTCGACGATCGCCACCGAACTGCTCGAAGACAACCTGCCCCAGCAGGCCTACGGCAGCAACCCGCTGGTCCTGGAAGCGACCAAGGGCAAGCTGACCGAACCGAAGTACGCCCAGCCCGTCGCCGAAGTGGTCAAGCGCCTTGAAGCGATCCACTACGTCAACTCGGCGATCAGCCCGCTCAGCAAAGAAGGCACCGCCTTCCTCAGCAAAGACCAGACGGTCGGCTACATCCCGGTCGTCCTCGCGATCGGGCCGGGGGAAATCGACGAAGCGCAGTCGGAACGGATCCTCGACGCCGCCAAACCTGCCGAAGCGGCCGGGCTGAACGCCGCCGTCGGCGCCTACGTCGGCCAGCAGCTCTCGAAGCCGGCGACCGAGACCAGCGAGGCGATCGGCCTGATCGCGGCGGTGATCATCCTCCTCTTCGCCTTCGGCACGGCGACGGCGATGATGCTGCCGATCGTCTCCGCGGTGCTCGGGCTCGCCTGCGCGCTTTCGATCATCCGCCTGCTCGAGCACGTGCTGGAGGTTCCCGGTGTCGCCTCGACCCTGGCGACGATGATCGGCCTCGGCGTCGGCATCGACTACGCGCTCTTCATCGTCACCCGCCACAAACTGCAGCTCGGCGAAGGGATGGAGGTACGCGAGTCGATCGCGCGGGCGACCGCGACCGCCGGCGGCGCCGTCGTCTTCGCCGGCTTCACCGTCGTCATCGCGCTCTGCTCGCTCGCCTTCGCCGGTATCCCGCTGGTCTCGACGCTCGGCTTCACCGCCGCGGTCGCCGTGGTCGTCGCCGTCAGCGCGGCGACGACCCTGCTGCCGGCGATGCTCGGCGCCCTCGGCCCCCACATCAACTCGCTGCGGGTCCAGTTCGGCAAGACCCACCCGGACGACAAGGAGCCGCACGGCTGGCGCCGTTGGGCGGAACGGGTTAGCGACCACCCCTGGACCGCGACCATTGCCGCCCTCGCGATCCTCATCGTGCTCGCGCTGCCGATCTTCCAGCTCGAGCTGGGCCAGAATGACATCAGCGCCCTGCCGAAGGAAACGACCTCGCGCCAGGCCTACGACGGGCTCAACAAGGGCTTTGGGCCCGGCGTCAACGGACCGCTCCTTATCGCCTCCGAATTCAGCTCGCCGAGCGAAGCCAAACAGGTGCTGCCGAAGCTCGAGAAGTCGATCGACGGCGCCGGCGACGTCGAAGCGGTCAGCGAACCGACCCTCGACAAGCAGGGGACGGTCGCCGTCTTCACCGTGATCTCGAAGTCGGAGCCGTGGGCGAACGAGACGGTCGACCTGGTCGAAAACCTGCGCGAAACGGTAATCCCGGGTGCGCTGAAGGGCACGCAGGCGCAGTCTTATGTCGGTGGCCAGACCGCCGGCTACATCGACCTCGCGACTCAGATCAGCGACAAGCTGCCGCTGATGATCGCGATCGTCGTCGCGCTCAGCTTCCTTGTCCTGCTCGTCGCCTTCCGCTCGCTGTTGGTGCCGATCAAGGCGGCGGCGATGAACCTGCTCTCGGTTGCCGCCGCCTACGGCGTCGTCACCGCGGTCTTCCAGCTCGGTTGGGGCTCCTCGCTGATCGGCCTCGACCACGCGATCCCGATCGTCAGCTTCGTGCCGCTGCTGATGTTCGCGATCCTCTTCGGCCTCTCGATGGACTACGAGGTGTTCCTGCTGACGCAGATGCGGGAGCACTACGAGGAGTACGGAGACGAGAAGCGGGCCGTGGTCGAAGGGCTCGCCAACACCGGCCGGGTGATCACTTCGGCGGCGGCGATCATGGTCTGCGTGTTCACCAGCTTCGTCCTCAGCGGCAACCCGGTCGTGAAGGAGTTCGGCGTCGGCTTGGCGGTGGCGATCGCCATCGACTCGACCCTGGTCCGCTGCCTGCTGGTGCCCGCGGTGATGGTGCTGCTCGGCAAGCGTGCTTGGTGGCTGCCGCGCTGGATGGAGAAGGTGATTCCGCACATCAGCATCGAGGGCGAGGAATACTTCGCCAAGCGCGACGCGGAAAAAGCCGCGGCGGGTGCGGCTCCGGCGGCCGCCGGGGGTAAGTGAGCGGGAGATGTTCCCGCTCAACCTGCCCAACTTCCTCACCCTTCTCCGCATTCTCGCGGTCCCGGTCGTGGTCGTCGCCCTCTTAGGCGAGACCTCGAACGGCGACGCGCTCGCCGCCGGGGTCTTTGCGCTCGCAGCCCTCACCGACGGCCTCGACGGCTACTTCGCTCGCTCGCGCGACTCGGTCACCACCTTCGGCAAGCTGATGGATCCGTTGGCGGACAAGCTGCTGATCACCGCCGCCCTGCTCTCGCTCGTCTCCCTCAACCGACTCGCCCCCTGGGTGGCGATGGTGATCATCGCCCGCGAGATCGCCGTCACCGGCCTGCGCGCGATCGCCGCCGAGCGCGGCATCGTCATCGCTGCCAGCTGGCTCGGCAAGGTGAAGACGGTCCTCCAGATCGCCGCCGTGATCGCCCTCATCGCCACCAACCCCGCACCCGTCTGGGTCGACATCCTCGTCTACGTCGCCCTCGCCGCCACCGTGATCAGCGGCGCCGACTACTTCTTCGGCCTCCGTCGCCGCATCGAGGCGCTGGAGCGCGAACGGGCCGCGGCGAAGGCGAAACCTGTGGCTTAGAGGGGGAGCCGGTGGGGGTCCCTGGGCACTTCTTGCTTCGCCGAGCAGCGTCCCCGAGCTGACGCCCCAAGCTTTCCTGGCTCAGCTCGAAGGGGCGCGACAAATTCACTCAGGGGATGACCGGACCCCTCTACCGGCGAGCTTCGTCCCTAGGTCCTTAAGAGGCAGGCGCCTCGAGCCACTCGCGCATCGTCAGGTGATGCGATTGGTGCTTGTTGCTTTGCAGCTCGTGGCGGAGATCGCCGAGGGTGCCGTAGCGCTCGGCGACGACGTTGTGGCGGTGGATCGTCTCGAGGTTCTCCTGGCGCGCCATCACGAAGGTCTCCTCCGGCAGGTCGGGATAGCCCTCGACCACCTGGCGGACCATCTCCCGCACACAGTCCTCGACGAAGCGCGGGTTTTCGTGGGCTTTGACCACGACCGACATCTCGTCGGAGCGCTTCATCAGCTCGTAGATCTCCGAACTCATCGAGGTCTCGACGATCCGCAGCAGCTCCGGCGCCTCGATCCAAGCCGGCCCGCCCTCGGGGCAGCCGACGTAGAGGGTGCCGATGCCGCGCTGGTTGTGGGTGGCGATCGGGACCAGGTCGACGATCCGCTCGATCTCCTCGCTGCCGAAGCCGTCGGCGGCAAGGCGCTCGCGGGCGAGCCCGGCGACCATCTCCTGGGCGCAGGGGCAGGCGGTCATGCCCTGGGCCTCGACCCCGGTCAGGGTGCGGGTGCCGCGCTCGGAGGCGACGGCGGTGCCGTAGAGGACGTAGATCTCCTGGGTGCTTTTGCCAGTCTCCGGCGTCTCGGTCGTCTCCGGGTAGCGAGCGGCGACCGAGACCTCGGCCCGCTGCCCGCCCTGGCGCTCGCGCACCCGCTCGGCGACGTGCGCCGCCAGCACCTCGGCCTTGAAGGCCTCGCCGAGGACCACCTCGTCGATCGCCTCGCCGACGATCTCCTCGAAGCGGGACATGTGCACGCCGGCCTGCTTGGGATTGAGGTCGACAAAGCACTCGAACTCGGCGTAGAAGAGGTTCTCGACCCCGTCGGCCTTGACGCGGATGACCTTCTCGACGCCGGTCACGCCGACCCGCGAAAGCCCGACCTGCGTCGCCGGCAGGCCGGCTTGGACGTCAGGCGCGGATGGGGTGGCGGTCGTCTGACTGGCCATCGGCTAACGAATAGTAAGCAACTGGGTCATTCGGCTGACCTCTTCGGTGTCAAGTCTGTTGGAAGATTTTTTCTCCCTATAATCCGGCGCGGTCGGAGCTTCAGGGCCGACTGCAGTCCTCGAAGGGAGAAGGGAACAGCGAGGGCAAGTGTCTATCGAACCGTTGGAGTCTGCGGCTGAGGTCATAGAGCGTGACCAGGAAGCAACCCCGATCGCCGAGATCGAGGAGCTTCAGGGACTCATCGCGCAGGGCCGTGAGCGCGGCTACCTGACCTTCGAGGAGATCACCTCGACACTCGAGGAGGTCGAGATCACCAAGGAGCAGGTCTCCCAGCTCCACGCTCACCTGGTCGAGCACGGCATCGACGTAATCGCCGCGGACGGTGTCAGCGCTTACAAAGCGCAGCGGGGTGGGGAAAGCGGCGCCTCGAAAAAAGAAGAGCTCGACCTGACGGTGGAGCCGAGCCTCGATTCGCTGCGGCTCTACCTGCGGGCGATCGGCCAGGTCGACCTGCTGACCGCGCACCAGGAGGTCGAACTGGCAAAACGGATCGAGCGCGGCGACATGCTGGCGAAGCGGCAGATGGTGGAGGCGAACCTGCGCCTCGTCGTCTCGATCGCGAAAGGCTATTTGGGCCGCGGGCTGAGCTTCCTCGATTTGATCCAGGAGGGTTCGCTGGGGCTGATCCGCGCGGTCGAGAAGTTCGACTACCGGCGCGGCTACAAGTTCTCCACCTACGCGACCTGGTGGATCCGCCAGGCGGTGACGCGGGCGATCGCCGACAAGGCGCGGACGATCCGCATCCCCGTCCACATGGTCGAGAAGCTGAACCGGGTTGCCCACGTCGAACGGCAGCTGGTACAGAAACTGGGGCGCGAGCCGGAGCCGGCGGAGATCGCCGAAGAGCTGCGCTGGCCGGTCTCCGACGTGCGGGACATCCTCCGGGTCGCCCAGCTACCGGTCTCGCTGGAGAAACCGGTCGGCGACGAGGACGAATCCGAGCTCGGCGACTTCGTCGCTGACGACGCGGTGCTGGAGCCGTTCGAGGAAGCGAGCGAGCACATGCAGAAGGAGGGCGTGCGCCGAGCGCTAGAAGCGCTGCCGGAGCGCGAGCGGCAGGTGATCGAACTTCGCTACGGCCTCTCCGGCGCCGAGCCGCTGACGCTGGAGGAAGTCGGGAAGACCTTCGGCGTCACCCGCGAGCGGATCCGCCAGATCGAGAACAACACGCTGAAGAAGCTGAAGCGCCTCCCAGAGGCGCAGATGCTCCGCGAAGCTTCCTAATCAACAGGACCTAGCGCGGCTCGAGCACGTAGACCGTGATCGGACGGTCGTCGGGCAGGACGTCCTTGTAGTCGTCGAAGCCGGCGTATTGCTGGTTGTGCTTGCGCCAGAGATCGGTGCGTTCTTCCCCCTCGGCGGGCCGGGCTCGGACGGCGAGCTTGCGGCGGCCGATCTCGACTTCGGCCTCGGGGTTGGCATCGAGGTTGAGCGACCAAGCCGGGAGGCGGGTGTTGCCGGCGTTGGTGTTGATCACGGAGATCTGTCCCCCGTCTTCGAGATAGACGACCGGAGCCGTCCGCGGTTCCCCCGATTTACGGCCGGTCGTCGTCAGCAGCAGGACGGGCGCTTTGCCGACCTTGCCACCCACCCGTCCTCCGGTCAGTCGGTAAAGGGGGACGTTCAGCTTGCCGACCCAGCGCAGACCCGTCGCTCCGAGGGAGTGGGAGAGGCGCGAGTAGAAGTGGTCGCTCGGCATGCGCGTGAGTATCCCATCGAGTCCAGCTACAGTGGGCGCATGGCCGAGCCGCACCCGTTCCGCCGCGCCGCCGAGTCGAAGGACCTCGACCTGCTGGCCGAGACTCTCCGTGAGGACGTTGTCCTCCACAGCCCGGTCCTCTTCCGCGGTTTCGAAGGGCGCGACACCGTGACCACGGTCCTCACCCACGTTGCCGGCACCCTCGAGGACCTCACCTACACCGATGAGCTGCACGGGGACAACACCGTCGCCCTCCGCTTCAAGGCCAAGGTCGCCGGCACCACCCGGGAGCTAGAGGGAATCGACTTCCTCGAGCTCGACGACGACGGCCGCGTAGCCGAGCTGACCGTCTTCATGCGCCCCTTCTCAGCCCTGACCGCCTTCAACGAACAGATGTCGGCGCGGCTGGGAGCGGCGGAAAGCTAGACGGGCACTTCAGCTGACGCCGCGTCTTCGGCTGCTACGTCGATCTTCTCGAAGACCAGACGGCCCGGGCCGTCGATGCTTACACGCAGCCGATCGCCCGGGAGGATTCCCGCCTCCTCGCAGGGAGCCTTGGGGAAGGTCGCCTGCCGTTTCGGCCTCAGAAGGATCTGGCGACTGGCAGGAAAGGAAGAAGATGGGGGAGGCAGGATTCGAACCTGCGTAGGCATTGCCGTGTGATTTACAGTCACATCCATTTGACCGCTCTGGCACTCCCCCGGTAAAGGTGTGGCACCTTCAATTGTATTGGCCTCGCCGTAGATCATGGCTTCAAAGGGCGTTCCAGACTCGATCTCGAACTCGGAGTACTTCGCGCCACCAAGCGTCACCTCGCGGGCTGCCTCGACATAGCGGGCCGGGATGAACCAGCGCCGGCCATCGCCGACGAGAACAAAGAGGTAGTCCACTTTTGCTGAATCGAACTTCTTCGTCAGCCCGGTCCAGCTCTGGTTCCCGCCATTGGTGCAGATCGAGACTTTCCAACGGTCTCCTCCCGCTTTGGGCCGCCACTTGTAAGTCGACGTTTTGACCTGAACTCTGATTGGCCCCGCATCCCACTCGGCCATCAGGTCGACGTGAGGGCTGTGGGTGAAAGGAACCCAGACGACACCCTCCTTGCTCGCCAGCCACTCCATCGCCGATAGCTCGCCGATGTCGCCCTGCACCCGCCGGTTTACCGCGCGCTCACGGCGGTGCGGGTTCTTGGCAGGTGCAGTGCTCTCCATGAAGAAGATCATTGCAAGTGCTGCAGACAGAAACATTCACTTAAGGATCTCGCTCTAGTCGCCTGAAAGGATGCACCCATGCTCGAGGACCGCGTGATCGCGATCGCAGGTGTGGGGGGCGGCGTCGGCCCCGTCGTCGCCCAGCGCCTCGCCGCGGCCGGCGCGACGGTTGCCGGTACCGACCGCAGCCAAGACCATCTCGACTCCCTCGCCGCCGATCTCGACCTCCCGGCCGAGCGCTGGGACGGCCGCGTCGTCGACCTCCTCGACGAGGACGCCACGCGCGGCTGGTGCGCGGCGCTGGTCGAGCGCTTCGGTCACGTTGACGGCCTCGTCCACCTCGTCGGCGGCTGGCGTGGCGGCCAGCCTCTGCACGAGGCGCCACTCTCGGACTGGGACCTCCTGCACGACCTCCTCATCCGCACCGTCCAGCACACGACCCGCGCCTTCCACGACCAGCTCGCCGCCAGCGATCACGGTCGCTTCGTCCTCGTCTCCGCCAAGCAGGCGCAGAGCCCCAGCAACACCAACGCCGCCTATGCCTCGGCCAAGGCCGCCGCCGAGGCCTGGACCCTTGCCCTCGCCGACGGCTTCGAGCCCGGCGGCGCCACCGCCAACATCATCGTCGTCGAGGCGATCCTCACCCCGCGCATGCGGGAGGAAAACCCCGACGAGGAGTACCCCACCTTCACCCCCGCCGAGGACCTTGCCGAGGCGATCGCATATCTCTGTTCGGACGCGGCGAAGAAGATGAACGGCCAGCGCTTCGCGCTTACCATGAGGTGATGGCGAGCCGCAAAGGGCAGAAAGCGCCCGACGGCAAGATGACGATCGGGGAGCTGGCGCGGCGGACCGGGATGACGATCCGCAACATCCGCGCCCACCAGACCCGCGGCATCCTGCCGCCACCCGAGGTCCACGGTCGCACCGGCTACTACAACGAGGACCACGTCGCGCGGGTCGAACTGACGCGCGAAATGCAGGCGGAGGGCCTCAACCTGGAGGCGATCCGGCGGGTGGTGGAGAGCGGCGAAGGCTCCTCGCAGGAGATGGTCGACTTCGCCCGTGCCCTCCGCGCCCCCTTCGAGGACGAGAACCCGGAAATTTTCAGCGCGGAGGAGCTGGCCACCGCCTGGGGGGTCGAGCGTTTCGACGCGGAGCTGCTGCAGAGGACCGAAGAGATGGGGATCGTGCGGCAGTTGCCCGACGGCAAGTTCGAGGTGATCAGCCCGCGCCTGCAGCGCGCCGGTACGGCGCTGATCGAGCTCGGTGCCTCCCCGCAGGCGGCGGTCGAGACCGCGGAAGAGCTGCGGCGCTGCTCTGACGTCGTCGCCCGAACCTTCATCGAGCTCTTCGTCAAGGAGATCTGGGAGCCGTTCGACAAAGCGGGCCGCCCGGAGGAAGACTGGCCGAAGATGCGCGAAGCCCTCGAGCGGATGCGTCCACTCGGCTCCGACGCGCTGCTGGCGATGTTCCAGATCGCGATGGGAGAGTCGACCGAGCGAGCCGGCGAACGCACCTTGCAGGAGGCCGGCAAACCGGCGGGCGAGCGCCGCCCCTCGAAGGGCAAGCGGACGAAGAGAAGTTCGAGCTAGCGGCGCACCCGGCGATCAGCCGGGCACGATCGTCCGCATCGCCTGTTCCAGTTCGGCGACGCCATAGGCGCCATCGATGCGGTCGCGGATGATCCCGTGGCGGTCGATCAGAAAGGTCCAGGGCTCCGTTTCCAGGTTGAAGGCCTGGAGCTGTGGCCGGATCCCCTTCGAGATTTCGTTGTCGTTGTAGACCTCCATGTGGATGAAGTCGGCCTTGCCCTTGTTCTCGTCCGCCACCTGCTGGGCGACGTCCACCACCGGCCCGCAGACGCGGCTCTGACAGAGCGCCGGCGTTGCGAAGACGAGCACGATCGGCTGCTTGCCGACCACGTCGGCGAAGTCGACCTGATGCATCTGGTCATGGGGGATACGGGTGTCGATTTTCGCCAGGTCGCCACCAACGTCGGCGGCGGTCGGGGTGTGGATCAGCGGCGCCTTTTCGCCGACTTCCGGCACCGAGTTTTCCCCGGCCACCGGGCTCGGCACCCGCGAGGCTTCCAGCCCCCCCTTGCCCTTGATCATCGCGACGGCCACCCAAGAGCCCTTGCGGTCGAAGTCGACCTTCGGCACGACGTAGACGTTCTTCGCCTGGTCGGGATCTTCGCCCGAAGCCCGGTAGGCCGGCTTCACTTCCAGCGTTTCCACCCGCGCCGGCAGCGGCCCGGTCACCGGTCCCTCTTCGCTCTTGGCGAAGTAGAGGGCGACGTCGGCGTCATCCACCTGTTCGTTGCTGCGGGTGAAGACGCCGAAGGGGTAGCGGTTCTCGCCGACGGCAAAGGACTGGGCCGCGGGCGCGATCACCAGCTTGGTCGGCTTCGCCCCCGAGTCCTTCAACAGCTCCGCGACCGTCTTCCCCTTCGCCGCCGGGAACTCGTCGGCGGAGGGTGCCGGGCGCGAGGATTCGCCGCCCGCGCTACCGCAACCGCTCAGCAGCACCAGGGTTAGGGCGAGGAGGAGCAGAGAAAGAAGTCGCCGGGGTGAGCGCACGAACCGGGCACGCTACACATCTGGCCTTTCGAGCTCTTAAATCAGACGAAACGACTCGATAGCAACTGTGCCTGTAAACTGGCACTCTGGAGGATAACTTTGTTAGCAGTCCGGAACAGGGAGGAACCGATGCCTGGGAAGAAGCTGATCGTCTCGTTCGCCGCCGTTGCACTGCTGCTCACCTCGGTGCCCGCGCCCGCGGCGGAAGTCACCCCGGAGGAATACAAGGAACAGGTCGAACCGATCTGCAAGACGGACACCGAAGCGAACGAAAAGATCCTCAAGGGCGTGCGCGCGAACGTGAAGGCGGGAAAGCTGAAGAAGGCATCGCGCCAGCTTGACGGCGCCGCAAAGGCCCTGAAGCAGGCCTACGGGCAGCTTTCAAAGGTCCCGAAGCCGAGCGAAGACGCAGCGCGGCTGACGAAGTGGCTGAAGGGCGTCAAGACGGAGGCCGAACTGTTCGAAGCGACGGCGAGGAAGCTGGCGAAGGGCGAAAAGAACGCGGCTCAGAAGATGATCGTGCGCCTGCAGAGCAACGCCACGAAGACCAACAACCAGGTCCTCGATTACCAGTTCCGCTACTGCAAGTTCCAGCCGTCGAAGTTCATCTAGCCCGGGCAATGAGATGGCGACGACGGTTGCCGCACAGACGCCGGAGGAGGTCACCCGCGCTCTCGCCGAGTCGGTGACCCGGGGCGACCTCAAGACGGCGATCCGCTGCTTCGCCAAGGACGCCTGCCTGGTCACGCCGGACGCGACCGCGGTAAGGGGGAGGGAGGACATCCGTCCGATCCTCCACCAGCTGATCGCTTCCGGCTCTCGGATCGAAGTGCAGGAGAGCTCGATGATCCTCGCTGGCGAGATCGCCTTCGGCACCGAGCTCTGGGTGATTGCCACGCCCGGCTCCGAAGGCCGACCCTTCACCCGCTCGCTGACGCCGACGATGGTCCTGCGGCGTCTGGAGGGCGCTTGGAAGCTCGCGGTCGCGATTCCCTGGGACCGGCGCTAGCCGATCGGCGGCCACCGTCTAGAATCATCCTGAGCGCACGGCACCACAGGGAGCCGACCCGCCCGGATAGCTCAGTTGGTAGAGCACTTCCATGGTAAGGAAGGGGTCACGAGTTCGAGTCTCGTTCCGGGCTTCCTTGGCTGTCTAGCCAACTCTCTCCGGCGTCTGTAGGCTGCCGCTCGTGGATTTCGCTCTCTCCGACGAGCAGAAGGATTTCGTCGACGCGATCCGGGACTTCTGCGATCGCGAGTGCGGCACGTCCGATCAGCGCGAGCGGCTGACCGACGGCTACCGCGAGCACCACAGCTTCGACATCTACGGCCAGATGGCGGAGTTGGGTTGGCTCGGGGTGACGATCCCGGAGCAGTACGGCGGCTCCGGCGGGTCCATGCTCGACGCCTGCCTCTTCATGGAGGAGACCTCACGCGGGCTGGCCCCGATCGGCGGCTACGCGACGACGCTGATCGTCGCCGGCGCCACCCAGCGCTTCGGCACCGAGGCGCAGAAGGAAGAAATCCTCGGCGGCATCGCCGCGGGCTCGGTCGAGGCGATCGCGATGACCGAGCCGGAGGCCGGCTCCGACGTCGGCGCTCTCTCCTGCAAGGCCGAGCGGGTCGACGAGGGCTTCGTCCTCAACGGCCAGAAGGTCTTCTGCTCTAACGCCCACATCTCCGACCACGTCCTCGTCGTCGCCCGCACCACCCGTAGCGACGACAAGCACGCCGGGATGACGATGATCTGGGTGCCGCGCGACGCCGACGGGATGGAGACCGTCCCGATTGAGACGATGGGCGGCCGCGAGACCAACCACCTCTACTTCACCGACTGCGTCGCCCGCCAGGAGGACGTGCTCGGCGAGGTCGACCAGGCCTGGACGCAGCTGATGGCCGGGCTCAACGTCGAGCGCCTGATTCTTGCCGCGACGATGCTCGGGATCGCCCAGCGGGCGATGGACGACCTCCTCCTCTACGTCAAGGAGCGGCGCCAGTTCGACCGCCCGATCGGTTCCTTCCAGGCGCTCCAGCACCGCATTGCCGACCTCGCCACCGATCTGCAGGCGGCGCGGCTGATGACCCATTGGGTCGCCACCCTGGTCGATGAGGACCCCGACCGGATGCTGCCCCAGCAGGCCTCGATGGTGAAGCTCTTCGTCACCGAAGTGACCAAGCGCGTGACCCTCGAGGGCATGCAGATGATGGGCGGTTACGGCTACTCCTCCGAGTACGACATGGAGCGCCTCGTCCGCACCTCGCTGGTCTCGACGATCTACGGCGGCACCTCCGAGATCCAGCGCACGATCATCGCCAAAACGCTCGGGCTCTAAACGCGCTCTGGGCTCAGCCCGCTGCCGGTAGCTGCTCGCAATCGACCAGGGCCGGCTCGCCAATGTGGAATCCCTGCGCGTAGTCGATCTCGAAGGCCCGCACCATCGCCAGCGTCTCGGCGTCCTCGATCCCCTCGGCGACCGTCTCTTGGCCGAACGCCTTGGCGAACTGGACCATCGCCTGGACCAGTTTCTGGTCGACTGGTGAGGTCGGCAGGTTGCGGATGAATTCGATGTCGAGCTTGAGGTGCTGGACCGGCAGGTCTTTGAGGTAGCTGAACGAGCTGAAGCCGGTGCCGAAGTCGTCGAGCCCGAGGCCGCAACCCATCCCGGTGACCGTGTGGGCGAAGTTCCGAGCGTGGTCCATGTTCGTGATCGCCGCCGTCTCGGTGATCTCGAAGTCGAGCCAGCCCGGGTTGAGCCCGTCGGCGATCGCCACCTGAACGTCCTCGATCAAGGCCGGCTCGCAGAGGGAGGCGCCGGAGACGTTGACCGCGATCGGCCGCGATCGACCCGCCAGCTCGATCGCCTTCCCCAGCACCATCCGGTCGATCTCGACGATCAGGCCGAGCCGCTCCGCGGTGGGGAGGAAGGAGGAGGGTGGGATCACGTCGTCGTTCTCATCGAGCATCCGCACCAGCAACTCCTCGCGGGCGACCGAGTGGCTGCGCAGATCGAAGATCGGCTGCGCGTAGACGACGAGCCGCTCCTGATCGATCGCCTCGCGGATTCGGTCCGCCCAGGTCAGTTTCCGGTTCGGCCCGCTGGTCGAGTCGACAGCCCGTCCGCCGCCATCTTCCTTTGCTTCGCAGAGGGCGATGTCGGCGGCGATCATCAGCCCTTCCGCCGTCACTTCCTCGGCGGTGCCGCCGAAGGTGGCGACGCCGATGCTGGCGCCGACCGACGGATTACCACGCTCGCGCACCAGCGCGATCAGGCGGTCGGCCGCACCCATCGCCTGCTCCGGGGTCGCGCTCTGCAGCAGCAGGGCGAATTCGTCGGCGCAGATCCGGGCTGGCAGGTCTTCCGCACGGGCTTCCTCGCGAAGCAGCGTCGCCACCGTCTCCAGCAGGTGGTCGCCAGCTTCGTGGCCGAGCGAGTCGTTGACGAGGCTGAAGGAATCGATGTCGAGCAGTAACAGCGCGCCCGGCTGCCCTTGCGCTCGCGGGTCGAGGAGGCGCTCTTCGACCTCTTCCACGAAACTGTCGCGGTCGATCAGCCGCCGCTTGTTGATCGCCTCCCGCATCCCGGCCCTTCAGTGCCCGCAGGGATTGCTTCGGAAACTGTTGTACATAAAAGTAAGTAAACCATGGAAAGCGGCATCTGCCGCACATTGGGTTGCAGTCCCTTGATGCCTGAGGACGCTATCCTTGGCCGCAGCCTCGAGCCTTGGCCCGGGGTTTTTCTTCTGTAACGACTACCTCAGGCACGGAACGAGGGAGAAGATGGCTCGCGGAGATGTCCGCATCGCAGTGACGCTGGCTTGCGAAGAGTGCAAGCGGCGCAACTACCAGACCAACAAGTCTCGGCGCAACTCGCCGGACCGGATTGAGATGCGCAAGTTCTGCCGCTGGTGTGGCCACCACACCCCTCATAAAGAGACGCGCTAGCAGCCGATGGCGAAAACCCGCGCACAGCGCAAGGCCGAGCGCCGGGCTCGGGAAGCCGAAGAGCAGAAACGCTCCGGTGACTTGCGCGAGCAAGAGTCTCGCGCCCAGCACGACACGCAGGTCCCGATCTCCGGCGACGAGGCGATCATCGAGGCGCGCGAGCGCGGCATGGCCGCCGGCGCCTCCGAGGAGGCGCTGCGGCTCCCCGATGACCCGAAGCCCTCGCGCGCGGCGAAGCGGGCCGAAGCGAAGACCGCCAAGGAAGCCGAAAAGCGTAAGCGTGACGAGCAGAAGCGGCGCGAGCGCGAGCAGATCGCGAAGAAACAGAAACAAGCGGCGGGCCAACGGCAGCGCGGCGGCGTCATCGGTTTCCTAATCTCCTGCTGGGCCGAGCTGAAGAAAGTGCAGTGGCCCGACCGGGAGACCCTGGTCCAGGCCACGGCCGTCACCGTCCTTTTCGTCGCTGTTGCGGCTGCCTACCTCGGCGCCCTCGACGCGGCCTTTAACTGGCTCATCAAGCAGATCCTCTAAAAGCGGATCCCGAGACAAAGGCTTTCTCAGAAGATGTATCGCTGGTACGTGATCAACACCTATTCCGGACACGAGAACAAGGTCAAGCACAACCTCGAGCACCGGGTTCAGACGATGAGTCAGAACCGCAACGTGCGGCAGGTCGTGGTCCCCACCGAGCAGGTCTCGGAGATGAAGGACGGGCAGAAAATCCAGACCGAGAAACGGACGATGCCCGGCTACGTCTTGGTCAACATGGAGATGACCGACGACGCTTGGAACCTGGTCAAAAACACTCCGGGTGTGACCGGCTTCGTCGGCGCTGAGCGCAACAAGCCGGTACCGCTCTCGAAACCGGAGGTCGACCGTCTGCTCCACCGCGAGACCGCCGAGCGGCCGCGCACCCAGGCCCAGTTCGCGATCGGCGAATCGGTCAAAGTCATCTCTGGCCCGCTCTCCGACTTCTCTGGCGAGATCGCCGAGATCAACGAGGACGCCGCCAAACTCAAGGTTCTGGTCTCGATCTTCGGGCGGGAGACCCCGGTCGAGGTCGGCTACGACCAGGTCAAGAAGATCTAGGTCGCGAAGACCGCTACCCTCCTCAACCTCTTATGGCTAAGAAAGTCCTCACGGTGATCAAGTTGCAGATCCAGGCGGGTAACGCCAACCCGGCGCCGCCGGTCGGCCCTGCCCTGGGCCAGCACGGCGTCAACATCATGGACTTCTGCAAAGCCTTCAACGCCCAGACGCAGGGTGAGGGCGGGACGATCATCCCGGTCGAAATCACCGTCTTCGAGGACCGCTCCTTCGACTTCGTCACCAAGACGCCGCCCGCCGCGGTCCTGATCAAGGAAGCGATCAAAATCCCGAAGGGCTCGGGCGAGCCGCACGTCAACAAAGTCGGCACGATCTCCGACGCCCAGATTCAGGAGATCGCCGAACGGAAGATGCCCGACCTCAACGCCAACGACATCGACGCCGCGAAGAAAATCATCGCCGGCACCGCCCGCTCGATGGGCGTCGACGTCGCCTAGGGGAGAACTATCAGTGGCCCACGGCAAGCGATACCGCCAGCAGTACGAGAAGGTCGACCGCGACCGCGCCTACCCGCCGGCCGAGGCGATCGCGCTGATCAAGGAGACCGCCAGCACCAAATTCGACGAGACCGTCGAGCTGCACATCCTGCTCGGTGTCAACGTCCGCCACGCCGATGAGCAACTCCGCGGCACCCTGGCCTTGCCGCACGGGCTCGGCAAGGACGTGACCATCGCCGTCTTCGCCCAGGGACAGCAGGCCCGTGACGCCGAGGCCGCCGGGGCGGACTTCGTCGGCGGCCAAGACCTGGTCGAGAAAGTTCAGGAGGGCTGGACCGACTTCGACGTCGCGATTTCGACGCCGGAGATGATGAAAGGGGTCGGCCAGCTCGGCCGCGTCCTCGGCCCCCAGGGCAAGATGCCGAACCCGAAGGTTGGCACCGTCACCGACGACGTCGAGAAGGCCGTCAACGACTCCAAGTCAGGCAAAGTCGAATACCGCACCGACCGCCAGGCGATCGTCCACATGGCGATCGGCAAGGCCAGCTTCGACGAACACAAACTGCTTGAGAACTACCAGGCCGTGATCGAGGAGATCATCCGCGCCAAACCCTCCTCGTCGAAGGGCCGCTACATCATCTCGGCCACGCTGGCGACGACGATGGGCCCCGGCATCCGCGTCGACTCGGGGGCCAAAGCCGACCGCGAGACCGGCGGCCAGGCAGCTGCTTCCGCCGACGAGACCGCACCGGAGCCGGCGACGGTCTAAGCTCCGTCGCCGCTAACCGCAGACCATCGGCTGGGCAGTGCCCATAAGCCCGATGCAGGTGAGACGATGAACCGCGAAGAAAAGTCCGCAGCCATACAAGAGATTGCCGCCCAGATCGAGGAATCTGAGGCGATCTTTGCTGTCGATTACCGCGGCATCAGCGTCCCCCAGGCCGCCGAGCTGCGCTCGAAACTGCGCGAAGCCGACGCCAGCTTCCGCATCGTCAAGAACCGGCTGACGAAAATCGCCGCCGACCAGGTCGGCGAGGAACGGCTGGCGGAGCTGCTGAGCGGCCCGACCGCGCTCACCTTCGTCCGCGGCGACACCGCCCAGGCGGCGAAGGCGATCACGACCTTCAACAAAGAGCACGAAGTCCTCACCTACAAGGGAGGCTTCATGGAGGCGACTTCGCTCGACGAACTCGCGTTCAAATCGATCGCCAAACTGCCCGGCCGCGAAGTGCTCAACGGCCAACTCGCCGGCGTCGTCGCCAGCCCGATCACCGGCTTGGTTCGCGGCCTCGGCAGCATGATCCAGGGGCTGGCGTTGCAGCTCGGGCAGATCGCCGAGAAAGGCTTAGTCAGCGGTGAGGCTCCGGCAGCCGAGCCTGAGGCCACCCCGGCGGCCGAGGAGGAGCCCGAGGCTCCAGCTGCCGAGGAGGCGCCGGAGGCCGAGGCAGAGACTTCAGATGAAGAGACTTCGAATGAGGATTCAAACGAGGAAGAGGGGTAGCGACTGATGGCAACCAAAACTTCAACCGAGGACTGGATCGAGGAGCTGAAAGGCATCTCGGTCCTCGAGCTCTCCGAGCGGATCAAAGCGCTCGAGGAGGAGTTCGGCGTTTCCGCGACGGCCGTAGCGGCCGCGGCTCCTGCCGCCGCAGCTGGTGGCGGCGGCGAGGAAGGCGGCGGGGAAGAGTCCTCGACCGTCGACGTCGTCCTCAAAGAGGTGGGCGGGCAGAAAGTCCCGGTCATCAAGGTGGTTCGTTCGGCGACCGGTCTTGGCCTGAAAGAGGCGAAGGCGCTCGTCGACGAGGCTCCGAAAGCGATCAAAGAGGGTGTCGACCGCGACGAGGGCGACAAACTCAAAGCTGAACTCGAGGAGGCTGGGGCCACGGTCGAACTCGCGTAAGCGATTCGATTGGGGGCCCCGATCCCGCTCGGGGAGCCAAACTTGAAGGCGGGTGTCGCCGTGTGTTATTTTCTGCGGTCGCGCGCCTTTTGAGTGCCCCTGCCCATACTTGCGTTTTTCCTAACGTCTTCACGTCCCTCTGACCTTCCGAGGAGGAGTCGCCGACTTTGGCACGTTCCAACGCTGCCCCCGTAACCCGTAGGAGCTTTTCCCGCCTAGAAAACCCGCTCGAGGTCCCGCACCTGATCGACATCCAGCGACGTTCCTTTGAGGAACTGACGGATCCGAAATCAGGTGGTTTGAGGGAGACCATCGACGACATATCCCCGATTGAGGACTACACGGGGAACTTGCAGATCGTCTTTGGCGATTTCAAATTTGAGGAGCCGCCGCACACGATCGAGGAGTGCCGCGAGAAGGACATGACTTATTCGCGGCCGCTTACCGCGACCGTCGCCTTCCAGAACAAGGAGACCGGCGAGATCCGCGAGCAGGCCGTCTTCATGGGGGACTTCCCGTGGATGACCGAGCGCGGGACCTTCATCATCAACGGCACCGAGCGTGTCGTCGTCACCCAGCTCGTGCGTTCGCCGGGTGCCTACGTGATGGCACCGAAGGATCCTGAAAAGCAGGTCTTCATCGCCAACCTGATGCCGGCCCGTGGCTCCTGGCTGGAGCTCGAAGTCGACAAAAAAGGCAAAGTCTTCGTCCGCATCGACCGCAAGCGGAAACTGCCGGTAACCGTCCTGCTGCGGGCGATGGGTTATGTCGAGGACCAGCAGCTGATCGACATGTTCGACAACTCGGTCTACATCCGCCACACGATCGAGGCGGACACCGAAGCGACCAAGACCGAAGAGGGCGCCTTGATCGAGCTGTTCAAAAAGCAGCGCCCGGGCGAGCCGCCGTCGGTTGACGCCGCCAAAGCTCTGCTCGAGCAGCTCTTCTTCGACCCCAAGCGCTACGACCTCACCCGGGTCGGCCGCTACAAGCTCAACGCCCGTCTCGACCTCGACATCGATCTCGAGACGCGGGTGCTCACCCACGACGACATCATCGCCCTCGTCAAAGAGCTCGTCACCCTGCCGAAACTGCTCGGCATTCCGGAGGAGATCGACGAGGAGAACCCGATCAAGGACTACGCCGCCGAGGCGATCACCTACCCGCGCGAGCAGGTCTACGACCATCTCGACGAGTACGAGCACTTCGGCAACCGCCGTCTGCGCACGGTCGGCGAGCTGATCCAGGAGGCCTTCCGGATCGGCCTCTACCGGATGGAGCGTGTCGTCCGCGAGCGCCTCACCACCGAGGACGCCGACGCGATCACGCCGCAGACGATCATCAACATCCGCCCGGTCGTGGCGGCGATGAAGGAGTTCTTTGGCTCCTCGCAGCTGTCGCAGTTCATGGACCAGACCAACTCGCTCGCCGGCCTCACCCATAGGCGGCGGCTCTCGGCGCTCGGCGCTGGCGGTCTAACCCGTGAGCGGGCTCCGATCGAGGTCCGCGACGTGCACCCGACCCACTACGGCCGGATGTGTCCGATCGAGACCCCGGAGGGACCGAACATCGGCCTGATCGGCTCGCTCTCCTCCTACGCGCAGATTTCCGAGCACGGCTTCGTCACGACCCCCTACCTGGTGGTCGAAGACGGCGTTGTCAGCGAGGAGATCGTCCATTACGACGCGACCCAGGACGAGGACAAGGTGATCGCCCAGGCGAACGCCGAGGTCGATCCGAAAACCCGCAAACTGAAAGGCCCGCAGGTGCTCGTCCGCGCCGGCGAGCAGGAGTACGCGACCGCCGCTCCCAAGGAAGTCGACCTGATGGACGTCTCACCGTCCCAGATCTGGTCGGTGGCGACCTCGCTGATCCCGTTCCTCGAGCACGACGACGCCAACCGGGCGCTGATGGGTTCGAACATGCAGCGCCAGGCAGTGCCGCTGCTGAAGCCGGACCCGCCACTGATCGGGACCGGGATGGAGCGCCGCGCCGCGGTCGACACCGGTGATGTCGTTCTCGCCGACGAGGACGGTGAAGTCACCCACGTCGACGCCAAGCAGATCGTCGTTACCAGCGGCTCGAAGAAACACGAGTACAAGCTGCACAAGTTCATGCGCTCGAACCAGGGCACGATCATCCACCAGCGGCCGATCGTCGGCACCGGTCAGAAGGTCAAGGCAGGGGACGTCCTCGCTGACGGCTCCTCGACCGGCGGTGGTGAGATCGCCCTGGGCAAGAACTGCCTGGTCGCCTTCATGTCCTGGGAGGGTTACAACTTCGAGGACGCGATCATCCTCTCCGAGCGCCTGGTCAAGGACGACGAACTCACCTCGATCCACATCGAGGAGTACGAGATCGACGCCCGCACGACCAAGCTCGGCGACGAGGAGATCACCCGCGACATTCCGAACCGCTCCGAGGAGAGCCTGCGCAACCTCGACGAGAAAGGCATCGTCCGCGTCGGCGCCGAGGTCGTTTCCGGCGATCTCCTGGTCGGCAAGGTGACGCCGAAGGGCGAGACCGAGCTGACCGCCGAGGAGAAGCTGATCCGCGCGATCTTCAAGGAGAAGGCGCGCGAGGTCCGCGACACCTCGCTGAAAGTGCCGCACGGCGAGGGTGGCGTCGTCATCGACGTCCTCACTTTCAGCCGCGACGACGGCGACGACCTGCCGCCCGGCGTCAACGACCTGGTCCGCGTCTACGTCGCGACCAAGCGCAAGATCGCCGAGGGCGACAAGCTCGCCGGCCGCCACGGGAACAAGGGTGTGATCTCGAAGATCGTGCCCGAGGAGGACATGCCTCACTTGGCCGACGGGACTCCCGTCGACGTCATCCTCAACCCGCTCGGTGTGCCGAGCCGGATGAACATCGGCCAGATCCTCGAGACCCACCTCGGGTGGGTTGCCGGGCAGGGCTGGTACGACGACGGCTCCGAGGCCTACAAGCAGGCGCATTCCCAAGATGGCGACGGCCGTGTCTACGTGGCGACGCCGGTCTTCGACGGGGCTACCGTCGAGGATGTCGATAAGGCGCTGGTCAAGTGGCAGGAGGAGAACGAAGAGCGCGGGATCGACCTCGGGATTGACTCGAGCGCCCGCGCCGGGGCCCAGGCCTCGGGTACCGCCCAGCTCTACAACGGCCGCACCGGCGAGCCCTACGAGGGCAAAGTGACGGTCGGCTACATGTACATCCTCAAGTTGCTGCACCTGGTCGACGACAAGATCCACGCTCGTTCGACCGGTCCGTACTCGCTGGTCACCCAGCAGCCGCTGGGCGGCAAGGCGCAGTTCGGTGGGCAGCGCTTCGGCGAGATGGAGGTCTGGGCGCTGGAGGCGTATGGCGCCGCCTACACCCTGCAGGAGATGCTCACGGTCAAGTCCGACGACACCGTCGGGCGGGTCAAGGCCTACGAGGCGATCGTCAAGGGCGAGAACATTCCCGAGCCCTCGATCCCGGAGTCCTTCAAAGTGCTGTTGAAGGAGATCCAGAGCCTCTCGCTCGACGCCAATGTGGTCTCCGAGGGCTCCGACGTCGAAATCTCCGACGAGGAAGACGACCTGCTGAAAGCAGCGGAGGAGCTGGGGATGGACCTGACCGGCGTTCGCGCCGACTCCTCCAACGGAGCCGCCGACGAGCAAGAGGAGCAGGTGGTCGCCGAGGGCGAGGCAGGAACTGATGGTGATGGTGCCGGAGCAACCGAGAAGGCCGCGCCGGCCGAGGTGGAGGACTGATGATCGACATCAACAATTTCGACGCGATCGAGATCGGGCTCGCGTCCTCGAAGAAGATCCGCTCCTGGAGTTGGGGCGAGGTCACGAAGCCCGAGACGATCAACTACCGGACGCTGAAGCCCGAGAAAGACGGGCTCTTCTGCGAGCGCATCTTCGGTCCGACCAAGGACTGGGAGTGCTATTGCGGCAAGTACAAGCGGGTCCGCTATAAGGGAATCGTCTGCGAGCGCTGCGGCGTCGAGGTGACCCGCTCCAAGGTCCGCCGTGAGCGGATGGGGCACGTCGACCTCGCTTCGCCGGTCTCGCACATCTGGTTCTTCAAGGGCGTCCCGAGCCGGATCGGCTACCTGATCGACATGGCTCCGAAAGAGCTCGAGAAGGTCCTCTACTTCGCTGCCTCGATGGTCACCTGGGTTGACGAGGAGGCCCGTGACAAGGACGTCGGGAAACTCGAGAAAGAGGTCAAAAAAGTCGTCGAGTCCTATGAGTCCGAAAAACAGAAAAGGACTCAGGAACTGAGCGAGTCGCTGGAGCGCCGGATCGCCTATCTGGAGAACGGCACCCAGGACAAGTTCGACGACGAAGACCACATCTGGGCCGACTCGCTGAAACTGACGGCTGCGCAGCTGCGGAAGCTCAAAGACGAGGACCGCACGAAAATGATCAAAGAACTGCGCAAACAGTTCGACGCGGAGATCTCCGACACCGAGGCCTACCTGGAAGAGGCCGCGGAGCGGATGCAGGAGGTCTGGAAGATCTTCACCGAGATGAAGCCGAAGGACGTCATCAACGACGAGACGGTCTTCCGTGAGCTCAAAGACCGCTTCGGATCCCCGTTCGGCTGGGGCGAGTACTTCCGCGGTGGCATGGGCGCCGAAGCGGTGCGCGACCTGCTCGAGCAGGTCGACCTCAAAGCTGACACCGAGGAACTGGAGCTGATCATCAACAGCTCCAAAGGGCAGAAACAGGCCCGCGCGGTGAAGCGGTTGAAAGTCGCGAGCGCCTTCCTGCACTCCGACAACAAGCCCGAGTGGATGATCCTCGACGCGGTGCCGGTGATCCCGCCGGAGCTGCGCCCGATGGTCCAGCTGGACGGCGGCCGCTTCGCGACCTCCGACCTCAACGACCTCTACCGCCGCGTGATCAACCGCAACAACCGACTGAAAAGGCTGCTCGACCTCGGCGCCCCCGAGATCATCGTCAATAACGAGAAGCGGATGCTGCAGGAGGCCGTCGACGCGCTGTTCGACAACGGCCGCCGCGGGCGTCCGGTCACGGGCCCCGGCAACCGGCCGCTGAAGTCGCTCTCCGACATGCTCAAGGGCAAGCAAGGCCGCTTCCGGCAGAACCTGCTCGGCAAGCGCGTCGACTACTCCGGCCGCTCGGTGATCGTCTCCGGCCCGAGCCTGCGGCTGCACCAGTGCGGCCTGCCGAAGCTGATGGCGCTCGAGCTCTTCAAGCCGTTCATCATGGCCCAGCTGGTCGAGCGCAAAGCGGTCCAGAACATCAAGGCCGCGAAGAAGATGGTCGAGTCGATGATCCCGGAGGTCTGGGACGTGCTCGAGGA
>Ga0068854_100000090_pt1 | contig 64443 bp, 59 predicted proteins | sample KBSCornC42_FD_66590 | JGI IMG/M metagenome (GOLD analysis project Ga0068854, IMG submission 66590) | Corn rhizosphere microbial communities from Kellogg Biological Station, Michigan, USA - KBS Corn C4-2 | ecosystem: Host-associated > Plants > Roots > Rhizosphere > Soil ... | reverse complement strand
GGAGAGGATCAGGACCAGCGGCAGGGTGAACTCCATCACCGTGCCGAGGTGGGCGGCGGTGGCCCCCATCCGTGAGGGCCGCAGGTCGTCGGGGTGGTGCCGGTAGAGGCGGCGCTTCATCGCCCGCGAGCGGTTCCAGGGCGTGTTGCTGATCATCACCGTCACCACGAAGGGGAAGTGGCGGTTCAGCTTCGAGCTGGCGGCGCCCCACCAGATGCAGAAGAAGACCAGCTGCGCGGCGATGACCAGGTTGGTCAGCGGGAAGAGGAAGATCAGCGCAAGGTTGCCGTAGATCTCCGCCCGCGCCGCCAGGAACGGGACCTTGTCGCGCAGGCCGAGGGCGGCAAGGATCGCCAGCATCACCCCGACGGCGACCGGATCGAGGCGGGAGACCGTGCCGCTGACCCACGGCGCGGTCGCGTCCACCCCCGGCGCGATCAGCAGATACGCCAGCGCCGCCAGCAGCGCTCCATATAAGGAGACGTCGAGCCAGGTCCGCCTCGTACCCCGCGTCGCCGGCACCCGCTCGGGCCAGGGCGGCAGCCGCGTCGTCCCTGGCCGCAGCCAGTAGAGGAAGCCTCCAACCATTGGCGAGAAGCGCAGGGTCAGCGGCAGCGACCCGGCGCCGAGCCCCAGCACCTCCCAGAGCATCGTCCATACGACCGCCTTCTCGAAGACGATCGGCTCGGTCCAGTGCGCCCAGCCGCTCGTCGCCTCGATCAGCAGGAAACCGAGGCCCGCGTAAGCGAGAACCTTGAAGACGTAGAGGAAGTAGACCGCGACCGGCGTCCCGAACCCGTTCAGCGCCCAGTCCTGCGCCAGCGGCTTGATCCGCTGCAGGTGCGGCAGGCGCCGCCACTCCTCGACCTCGAACGGCGGCGGCGCTGGATCCAAGAGGCCCATTCGGATCAGCCTAAACCGGAAGCCACGGTCAATGAAGCACTTTGGTCCTGTCTCTGGCACCGATGAATCCGGTCCCGGTCGGCTGCTGGACCAGATTCCAGGTCTGACGAGAAGAGACGCGGCGGCGGCGCCTCACGAGTGGATGATCGGTATGGCCGGTCGCGACGGCGAACGCCGCCAACTCAGCCAGGCTACGGTCGAGGACCGGAGCAGCTTCGAGGTCCAAGAGCGACTCGAGTACCTCCTCTCGGGGCAGGACGTCGAGTTTGGCGAGCGCGATCGCACTGTCCGGTAAGACGGTACCGGGAACTAGCGAATCGACAAGCAAGGACAGCGGCGGTCGCTCCCGCGAGCGCTCCTCTCCGAAGGTCTGAGTAGCGCTTTGGGAGTAGGCGAGCATGCACGCGAGCAAGGGGTCGACCGGCCCCTCATAGAGCCGCCGCAGCACCTCGGTGTGCGTTAACTCGTGCGACTTGTAGAGCTGTTGGTAGCCCTGCCATCTGCTCATCTCACCGAGTTCCATACCGGGGGGAACGAAATGCTGCGAGATGTCCAGCTCCCCGGCAGGAGACCACAACGCAACGATGAGAGTGGCGAAGCCCGGGATTGAAGCCGCCACGAGCCCGACCTCGCCCAGATGCGGGGCCTCGAGCAGCAGCTCGAAGGGGCTCTCCACGGACCCGAGCTCGACGACGGCGAAAGCCCCCCAAGAGCTCACGCGTCCCTCCGGCCTCCGCTCGACCTCGGTGCGGGCGATTCCGCCGGAGGAGCTGACCTGGACCCCGAGGCGCATCCGCTCGAGCTCCTCGATCGCCCGCAGCGAGTCGCCCTCGAGAGCAACGAGGACGACAACACCCGAACCGTCAGATTCGCCGGCAAGCCCCTCGGCCAAGGCTTGCACTTCCAACCGCGGATGCCTGTCGAGGTCGCCTGCCCGCAGCGAATCGGGCGGCCGGACACGAACCTCCGAACAGGTAGGGGCGAAAAACTCGGCCCGCGAAAGAACACTCGGGCCGAACCTGTACTGCAGACGATAGGCCCCGGGAGGCACCGACCCAGTGAGGCGTCCGAGGTTGCTCAGCCGTGAGTAAGGAGGCTCCAAGCCTTCGACGTCGACGGCAAAGAACGAGCTCGGTACCTCAGCGTTGATTACGGCAGCCTCTCCGTCGCCTGGCGAGGGACCGCTCGGTTCCGCCACCTCCACGACAGGCGCGTCGGGATCGGAGGACGAGCCACTGGTTACCCACACGGTTGCTTCATCCTCTTCCCGTGCATCGAGAACGCGCCGGCTGGGATCGACTGCGCCCACCTGACTGGACGCCTTGAGCTCGTAGATGCGCGGTCTTAGGGAGACGGCGGCGTGGTTCAGCTCGGGAGGCCAGGTGCAGACGGTCGGACCATCGCCGTGCCCGAGGCTCACCGAGGTGGCCGGCGCCGCGTAGTCAGGAGAGATATGGAGGACCAAGCGCCGGTCCAGCGGGTCTCTCACCACCAGCAACGGGTCGGGCTTGGGATCGTTTTGCTCAAGTGCCGGCTTCGCCACCCCTTTGGAGAAGTCGGATCGGCTCTCCTCTTCTTGCTTCAGTCGCCGCCCCACGTAGTTTCGAACCGACTCCATGGTCACCACGTACTCCAAGCGTTCGGCGTCGTAGTCGAGGGAGCACCCTTGGCCTTCCAGCGCGCCGAGCAGATGCCGAGTCAAATCACCGCCTTCATTCGTCGAGGCCCTTGCTTGCCCCAGCTCGGACACCGCGTAGAGCACCGACTGCGACCGAGCCGGTCCCGGCGGCTGACTCCCGAAGCCGAGCGAGCCGAGACGCGGAGGGCTCTGGTCGTAGGGCATATCCCGGCAGGCGTCGATGAAATAGAACTGTTCGCGCGGGCCGGCGAGCCGGAGATAACTGCGGACTTCGTCGAGGTTGATCAGGAGGTTTCCGTCTTCTCCCAGATCTTCGACGTCCTCGGGAAGCAGGGCGGTCACGGCTTCGGTCGCAGCGGGATCGCGAAAGGCGAGAATGCCGTGGCCGGCGAAATAGAAGAAGAACCTTTGAATCTCCTCGCCCTCACGGTAGAGATGCCTGATCTCCTCGCGGATCGTCTGGTAGCTCGGCGGCTTTTCGGCATCTCCAGGGCTGGTCAGAAGGGTCAGGTTCTCAGAAGCGACCAGACCTACCCGTAGCAGCATGGTCGCGAAGGACCTCGCGTCGGCGACCGCGCTTTCCAACGGCCACCGCCCGTAGCCGTTGATCCCGATGACCAGCGCACGGGAGCTGCTCATGACGATGGCGCAAACACGCTGAAGACGTCGTGTACCGCGGGAGGGGACCACTGCCCTAGCCCCGGCATATCGACCGCCGCCCGGTAATCCCCTGGGGGAAGCGCCACCCTCGCCTCCCATCCTTCGCCGTCCGGGACAAAGATCTCGACTTTTGGCGCCGTGCCGCCATCTGCCGCTTCGATTTTCGCTCTCGGCGCCCCTGCCGCAACTTCGGCATCTAAGAGGCGAGCCGTGATCCTCACCGGCTCGTCCGCCAGGTACGCGTCATCGACCTCCACGGACAGGGCGGCTGGTCGTCTTCGCGGTGGCTCCTCTTCGATCGCCTCTCTCTCCCGAACTCCCCGGACGGTGCCAAGATCCCCCGCCTGCAGATCACGCAAGCGGTCGGCCACCTCCTCCAAAAGGGTACGGTTCGCCTGCAGAGAGCTGTGGTGCTCCGGGCGGAACGTCTCACGATGAGCACTGGACATCTCGAGCGGGGTCGCGGAAACCCGCGGAACCGTTCCGTCGCCACCGGCGAACAGCGCGTTGATTCCGCTTGGCATGTCTTCATGCACTGTAAGGCGGTCTTCCGCGAAGAACGCTGACTGCATGGTCGGCTGTCGGGTTCCCACTATCGGGACCAGCAGGTACGGGTTGGCCTGAAACGCTTCACTGCGGCGGTTCTTTTCCACGTTTTCCTGTATCTCCATGTGGAATCGGCGAGCATCGGCTGCGAGCTTGGAGTCGATTCCAGGGATGGGGCCGCAGTCGCTCACCCGCCTGAACTCACCCCCCGTCTTTACCGCCTTGTAAATAGGCAGCAGCTGATGCGCGGAGGGGAAGGACCGCAGGACAGCCGTCAGGTCGAGGAAGAGCTTCTTGTAGCCGTTCGCGAGATAGTCGAGCGCGCTCAGAGAGCCGCGATAGGGAGTGCCGAAGCTGATTAGCGCTCGGCAGCTGGACCAGCCACCCATGCACTCCAGCCAGTACCGGCTGACGAGGCCCCCCATGCTGTGGGCAATAAGAATCGCCTTGGCGTCAGTGGCGCCCGAGAACCGCTGCCAGCGCTTGAGATGGTCGCCAACGACGGTGTCCAATCTTTGCGCGCTCACGCGGTTGTCCTGCCGCCAGTCATACCGGAACTCGACGAAGTTGGTGGCACGGAGGTCACCAGTTGCGCCGGTGACGATCTCGAACTCCCCTTCGATCATCCGGATCAGGGCGGTGTAACCATCGACCTTGTGCAACCCGGGGACGACGTGAAGGTCCCGAATCACCGAGGTGGCCTCGATTCCCGGCGCGCCCGGCAGCGCGAGGTCCGCAAGGGAATCCCCTCTGGTCGCAATCGCTTCGAGCGCGACCCTGCCGCTGGGACCCCAGACCATTCGCCGGCCCTGCTTCAACACGCTTCCGGTAATTCCCGGAAGAATCACCACGACGTCTCTTAGCGGAGTCTTCACCTCTCCAATCCTTTCGCATTCGCGCGCATCCCGCCGGTGGAATCGCGGTGGACGGATGGACCGTCTTCACCCCCTCTCGTAGCGTTTGCTCAAGACCTTCGGGGTTGTAACCGATGCACCACTACTTTGCCTTCGACTCCTGGCCACTCCACCCCACCCCCGGGCGCCCAGACCCTCTGGGGAACCCACGCCGGCGCGGCGGCGCCGGCGTCGCACAGCTCTCGCCATCCGAGAGGAAATCGACGCTCGCTCGCCCTCCTCGGCAAGGGACCGCTCGAGCCGCTCTCCGTCAAACTCCTCCAGGCCGCCGGCGTCCTCTCGCTGCTGCTGATCCTCGTCGTCGCCAACTCGCTCCTCAACAGCGGCGGCGAAAGCCCATTCGACCCGAACCCGGTCGCGGCGGCGGCGGAACGGACGGCGAAAGTCCCGGGCATGCGGATTGAGATGACGATGCGGATCGAGAGCGAATCAACCGCACCGATAACCATTACCGGCAACGGCGTCTACAACGGGGAAGACAACCTCGCCGAAGTGACCTACAACGGAATCGTCGTAGAGGGGCAGCAGTTGGAAGCCGACGCGATCCTGGGCGAGAACGGCTGGTATTTCCGCTATCCCCAGCTCGTCGGCAAAATGCCGGAAGGGAAGGAATGGATCAAGCTCGAAGGGCTTCCGGGGCAGAAGGACATAAGCGCACCGGGGGTCGCGAGCCCCGACGAATCACTGCAGATGCTGCGCGGTGCGGGCACCGTTCGCCGTCTCGGTCAGGCGAAGATCGGGCACGTGCAGACCACGCGTTATCGGGTGACGCAGACTGCGGGTGAGCTCGCGGACACGCTGCGCTCGCAGGGGAAAGACGAACTCGCCGAAGTCATCGAACAGAGCTCATCGCAGACCATCGGCCGCGTGCACTCCGAAGTCTTCATCGATCAGCACGGTGTCGTGCGCCGCATGCACGTGGAGTCAACCGACGCTGCGAACGGGAAGATGGTGACCACGGAGATGCGGATGGACTTCTCCGACTTCGGGATCAAGCCGAACATCGTGATCCCGGACGACTCCCGGGTCTACGACGTTACGTCGCAGCTCGAAGAGCAGCTCGGCCAGGCCAGCTAGGCCGCGCGCCTGCAACCCTGGCGGGATGGCCTACCGGCGCATCCTCGCCACTCCCCACGTGCTCTCCCTCGCCGCCTCCTCGGTGGTGGCGCGGCTGCCCGTTGGGATGACGGCGCTGGCCTTCGTCATCTTCGTCCACAACCACACCGGCTCCTTCGGCGCCGCCGGCCTGGTCGCGGGCGCCGGCACGATCGGCCTCGCCGCGACCGCGCCGGTGCTGGGGCGGCTGGTCGACCGGCGCGGGCCGCGACCGGTGCTGGTGCCGGCGGCGACCCTCGCTGCGGCGGCGCTGGTCGCCGCCGTCCTGCTCGGCGAAGCGGGAGCGGGGACGGCGCCGCTCGTCGTCCTTGCCGCCGTGGCCGGGGCCGCGATGCCGCCGGTCGGCGGGCTGCTGCGGCACCTCTGGCCCGACGTCGTCGACGAGGAGCTGCTGGTCAACGCTTATGTCGTCGACTCGGTCCTGATCGAGGCGGTCTTCATCACCGGCCCATTGCTGACCGGGCTGCTGGTCGCGGTCTTCGACCCCGGGGCAGCGCTGCTTGCCGCCGCCGCGCTGGGGCTGGTCGGGACCATCTGGTTCGTCACGATCCCGGTGGTCGGCGCGGTCGAGCCGACGCCGGCGCACCACCACACCCGCGCCGGCGCCCTCGCCTCGCCGGTGATCCGCCTGCTGGTGCTGACCGGGTTCCCGGTCGGCTCAACCTTCGGCGCCCTCGACGTCGCCCTGCCCGCCTTCGGAGTCAGCCACGGCAGCGCCGCCCTCGGCGGGCCCTTCGCCGCCTCGCTGGCGCTGGGCTCGGCCCTCGGTGCGTTCGTCTACGGCTCAGCGCCGCAGCGCTTCGGCACCCCGGCTCAGGTCAGCGTGCGGCTGGCGATCTTCCAGCCGCTGATCTGCCTGCCGCTGCTGCTCGCCCCCTCGGTCGGGGTGATGCTCGCGCTCGGCGTCCTCTGCGGCACCTTCATCGCGCCGACGATCACCGCCCGCACCCAGCTCGCCCGGGTGGCGATGCCGCCCGGCACCGGCACCGAGGTCTTCACCTGGCTCTCGCTCTCGATCATGATCGGCGCCAGCGCCGGCTCTGCCCTGGCGGGGCCGATCGTCGAGGCGGGCGGCTGGCGCGCCGGCGTCGCGCTCGCCGCCGTCCTCCCCGCCCTCGGCATCCCGCTGCTGCTGGCCCGCCGCGGCATGCTGCCCGCGCCCGCGATATGAGATCCATGCTCCGAGCAATTACGCTCGTCCTCTTCGTCCCGGCCCTCGTCGTGGTCGCATGGGCGGCTTTCGGCCTGCAGGGCTACCAGAACGATCCCGAATCCGCCGTTTTTCAGACCTGGCCCGCGGGGGTCGCCTCTCTCGCCCTCGCTGGCAGCCTTACCTGGATGGCCATCCGTCCCTCCGGTGGGTCGTTTCAAAAGATCGTTACCGGGATGGCCTTCGCTTTTTTCGCAATTAGCTGGTTCGCTGTCCTCAACTGAGGACTATTCGTCCAACCGGCGACTGACACGTCTGATTACTCAATCCCCCTTTGGTAGCTTGAGCCTGCAGCGTTTTCCACCCGGCTACACCGGTCCGTCCCGTCCGCAAGGAGCCAGTCATGCGATTCGTTTTTCGCCCACTTCTGTTGAGTGCAGTTGTGATTGCCTGTATCGGCATTCTCGGCGGAACCGCCGCCGGGTACGTAATCCCCAAGCGAGCGGTCTTCGAAGGGACGACCACCAACGAATGGGAAGACTGGGGCTTCTGGACCTCCCGGCTGAACGGCTCGGAACCGGAATTCGTGACCCCAGACGTCGACCCCGGCGGAGCCAATCCCCGGGATCCGGTTCTTTCCCCCAACGGCCTTCAAATCGCCTTCGACCGGTACGAATACAAAACTGGGCAGACCTGCCTCGAAATAACGTCGGTCGAAGGCGGTCGTGCGGTCCCGGTCTATTGCAGCACCTCTTTTGATGGGGTCACCTGGGCACCCAACGGCTACGAGCTGGCCTTCAGCGGTTACACGAAAACCACGAAAAACCGCGGCATCTTGGTGTTCGACCTCAGGACTGAAGAACTGCGGGTAGTGGCCGACTGGATCGGCCCGCAAGACAATCCCACGTTTTCGCCGAACGGCTCCAAGATCGCCTTCGACTCGGTTCACCTGCCAGGCGAAGAAGAAATAGTCGAACCGGGCCTGTGGGTCGTCAACAGCAACGGAACCGAACCGGAACAACTGACCAACGGCAGCGAGAGCGAGCCCGACTGGTCCCCCGACGGGACTCAGATTGCCGCTTACGGCTACTTCGAACCGGCTGAAGAAGAACCGGAACAGGAAGACGAAGGGGCGATCGTCATCGTCAACAGCACGACCGGGGCGATCGAAAAATGGCTGCTTCACGAAGACTTCGAGTTCGAGTACAACCCAAACTGGTCTCCGGACGGAGACATGATCTTCTTCTCCCGCTGGATCCCGGAAGGACCCTTCGAAACCGAAGAAGAACGGTTCGTCGTCGAAGCGCTCAAACCCGACGGCACCGAACGGCACGAAGTGCTGCCCGAATTCTTTTGGGCCGAAGGGTTCAACCCGCAGAAGGCGAGCTCGGTCGAACCCGACCCCGCCGACCTGCTGAAGCGTTATGAACCCAGGCTCCACTACGACCTGCAGGAGCAGTACTTCGCCGACTCAGCGGCCGAGGCGACCGACGGCCCGGAAAATCGGATCCTCGCCAGTGATCGGGAAACGATCGTGGCCGCCCACGAAGTTCCCTACGCGCTGCCGACGCTGGCGACGCTGGAAGAATCGGCGGCGTCCTTCGGCGTGATCGACGAGGGACCTGAAAACGCCGAAGACGCGGCGACGATGCACGCCCAGTCCGAATATGCCGACCGAGCCTACGGGCGCGTCTTCCACGACGAAACGACCGGTGCGGACTGGCTCGACTATTGGTTTTATTACTACTACGACGACCAGGAAGTCCTCGGAATAGGCGTCCACGAGGCCGACTGGGAGCACGTGGCCTACCGCCTCGACAACCGCGGCGTACCCGACCTGGCCGTCTACTCCCGCCACGGGTCGGAAACCGGAGCCTGCGAAGCCTCCGCCATCAACTGGGAAGTCAGCGACGGCACGACCATCTCCCCCGACGTCTTCGTCGCCAACGCCTCCCACGCCAACTACTTCGGTGCCGGCGAATACAACCGCCCGTTTCCCAAGCCGACCGACCAGGCCAATGGCGACGGTGCGACGACCACCCCTAGCGTCACGGAAGTGGACAGTGCCCCGTATACCTCGACCACGGCCGAACCACAGTGGTTCTACTGGAACGGATACTGGGGCGCTTCCGACGACGAAGACTTCCACAGCCCCGGCAGCCCGGCGCGCGATGGCTCCGAGTGGGAAGACCTGCAGGAATGGGCAGAAGAACATGAAGAAGACTGCGAGGTTGAAGGCAGTCGAGCCGCCCTACGCGCCGCGCCGAACTCTGAATCGACCGAACGGCGGCTACCGCGGCCGGCGACCCCCTCGCTCAGCGCTCGCCGCGCCGGCGACGACATCTTGGTGCGGTACAGCGTTCCGAACCGTGGAGCCGACGCCAGCTACATCCTGCTGACGGTCACCGCCAAGAACAAGCTCGACGCCACGCGCTCGAAGAAATTCAAGTTGCGAGCTGATCATGGAGCCGTGCGCTTGCCGCTCCCATTGGCCGAAGGACCCTTCATCGCCACGGCGAGCACCTTTACGGCCAAAGACGAGCGGGGCGACGTCCAGGTTGTCGACGTCCTTCCCGGCTAGGAGGAAGCCGCGGGCTTGAGGCGCCAGCGGTAGTCGAAGCGAACCTGGGAGCCCATCAGGGCGAGGTCGACGAAGCCCAGGTCCGGCAGCGAGGCGACGAAGCGGTAGTGGCGCTTCGCTCCCGGCTGCAGCAGGCCGAGGCGCAGCGGCGGCATCGCCGTCAGCGGGCCGGAATAGACGAGCGTTCGCGTACCCGCGGTGACGTTCCGGACCGTCAGCTCGAGCACATCTCCCAGGGAAGCGCCGCCCGCCCCCGGCCTCCCCGTTAGGCGCTGCCGCGAGAGCACAAGGTAGCCCGCTTCGCCGCGGTTGCTGATCGCCAACTTCCCGATAACACGGGCACCAGGCGCCAGCGCCGGGGCCCTGAGGATCGCCCGTCCCCCGCGCGAGTCTTCGATCCGCATCGCGCCGGCGGCCGCGGCCGAGATACTCACGCCACCGCCGTGGACCTGCCCCTCCCTCGGCGCCGATCCCGCCAGCGCGGTTGCCACCAGCGACAGCGCCAGCACTAAGCCGGCCGCCGCTACCGTCGCCTGGCTCGGCCCACCCCGCATCAGAACTCCCGGTCGGCCGTCCCCGACTCGTTCACAGCCGTGGTCGAGACCGCATTGCCGGCGGCGTCGGTTGCCGTGGCCGAAGGCGTCCAGCTCATCGTCCCGGCGGCGCCGGCCGTGGTCGCGGCGGCGGACTGGGTGCCGAGGGTGATCGTCACCGTGCTGCCGCTCATCACCATCGAGGAGGCGGTGCCGGTGGCGCCGAAGGTGAGGTTGGCGCTGGTGTAGTCGGCGCGGCCGAGGTTGACGCTTCCGAGCGGCAGCTGGGTCGCGTTGGTCGAGTTGAAGACGGTGACCGTGTCGCTGCCGCTGCCGCTGCCGTTGTTGAGCCGGACGACGACGCTGGTCGCAGCGCCGCTCCAGCCGGCGAGAATCGAAATCGGATCGATTGCCTTGCTGAAGCTGAAGGTGATCTTGTCGCCGCTCTCGGCGAGACCCGCGGTCGTGCCGCCGTTGGTCACCTGCACGTCGGTCCCGCTCGGGGCGGTGTTGTCGACGGCGACGCTGAAGCCCGACTGGGTGGCGGAGTTGCCGGCGACGTCGGTCAGCGTCAGCGAGTAGGAGTAGCTGCCGGCCGCCAGCGTGCTGCCCGCGGTGAGCGCGGCGCTGCGGCGGTTGTAGGTGACGCCGCCGGCGGTGAAGCTGCCGGCGGCGAGGGCGACCGCGGTCGAACCGGAGGTGATCGAGCTGACGTTTGCGGTCACCGTGGAGACGCCGCTGGCGGGGTTGCCGGTGTCGCTGACGTTGGCGTAGACGTAGTAGGTCCCGGCTTTTTTGATCTGGCCGACGGTGCCGCCGGCGGTCTTGCCGATCACCGCGGCGCTCGCGGTCGGGGCGCGAAAGTCAGTGGCGGCAGTGATCGAGTTGCCGGCGTCCGGCGCCGTGGCGGTGAAGTTCCCCCAGACGCCCGGGCGGGCCATCGCCGCCGCCCCGAGCAGGAAGGCGACCAGGGTCGCCGCCACCATCGCCGGTCGCAGGCTCAAGAGGGACCGACCTCCACGTGGCGCTCGGGGCGCCAGATCCGCACCATCGCCGCCCAGAGCAGGAGCAGTGCCGGGATCGCGACCAGAGCGAGGCGCGCCGGCCCGCTGTCTATATAGGAGAGCGCGTAGCCGATCTTCGGGATCCGGTAGGCGACCTTGCCGACGCTGCCGCTCGCGGGCACCCGCCAGTGCTCGGTCGAGGTGTTGGCGTCGCCGCGGGTGACAAAGGCGACGTCGTCGCCGACCGCCCGCACCGACTGTACGCGGTGGGAGAAGAGTTTGCCGGTCCCTTCCGGGTCGACGAAGGTGACGACGTCGCCGACGCGCGCGCTCAGCGGCGCAATCGGCTTGGTGACGACGACATCGCCGGTTTCGATCGCCGGCGTCATCGAGCCGGAGCGGACCGTGAAGGAGCGGAAGCCAACGATCTGCGGCGCCACCGCCGCCAGCAGGGTCCCGAACAGCAGCCCGAGCCCGACCCAGAGCACGAGCATTCGCAGGCGTCGGGCAGCCGCGCTCATGGCAGCGGTTCCTCCACCGGTTCGAGCGCGACGGCGACGCGCCGCCCCTCGTAGCCGGTCTCGACTTCGGCCGGGATCCAGGCGAGGATCCGGACCGGCGCCGAGGCCCCCGGTTGCAACCGCAGCGCCCCCGCGCTCCCTTGGCGCAGCGCTTGCAGAGTCCCATCCGCCAGCACCCGACCGCCGCTCGTGAGGCGGACCTGCGCGGTGCCGTCGAGCGCGGTCGAGCTGGGCTTCGCCCACAACCTCACCGCCAGCGTCTCGCCGGTCTGGTTGGTGATCGTCATCGCGCCGCGGGCATGGCTGCCGGGCCGCATCGACCCGCTCGCGAGCAGCGGCCGCGGCGCCGCCGGCTCGACCATCACCGCGCCGTCGAGCTCCGCCGTGAACCGCAGCGAGGCGGGCAGGACCCCGCCGTGGCCGCCAGCGGGGCGAGCCGCCACGATCAGCGCCGCGACCAGGCCGAGCCCGATCGCGGCGCCGATGGCGCGAGTGAACCTGTCAGCAGCAGAGGAGCTCATGACCGTTCGACTGGTTGGTCACTCGTTCCCCTTACTGGTTGCGGGCCTCCCAGGTGAACGTGTGGGCGCCCGTGGTCAGGCCCTGAGCGGCGTCCGGGGCGCTCGACTGCAGCGTCGCGGTCACCTGGTAGACGACCGATTCGTTGGTCGCCCATTTGGTCCCAGTGCCGGGGTAGTCGACAACACCATTGGCGTAGGTGTTTTTGGTGCTGCCGAAGTTCTGCAGCGTGCCGGTGTAGATCGCCCCGCCCGAGTCGGCGGTGAAGCCGGTGCAGCTGGGGAAGGTCGAGGTGGTCTGGGTGCCGGGCGTGATCGTCAGGTCGACGTACTGGCCCAGCGAGCCGATCGTGCTGCCCGTGTAGATGCGGACGTCGGCGTCGAGGCTGCCGGTGTAGGTGACCTTGATGCATTTGCTCACCGATTCGCCGGGTTTGGCGCCAGTGATGCTGTACATCGCGGCGCCGGCGTCGTTGTCGGCGATCGCGACGGTGCCGGCGGTGATCGTGTTGCCGGCGTTGGTGGTGGTGCTGCTGAAGGCGCCGAAGACGCCCATCGCTGCGAGGCTGCCGAGCGCGCCCACGCAGAGCGCGGTCAGCAGAACTTTGGTGCTGGTCCTCATGGGGTTACCTCCGATGACTTGTTGTTGACCGATTCACTCGTCGGTGGCTTGGCCACGAACGCTGCTTCGGAGGCCCGTGTCGGAGGTACGTCCGGGTTTTGCCTGAAAAGCGTATGAATCCGTCAGGCCGTGCCTGGCCTGGACGGATGTGCGATGCGGTAGCGGTAGCCGAAGCCGCGCACGGTCTCGATCGGGTCCACCCCAGCCTCGTTCAGCTTGCGCCGCAGGTAGCTAACGTAGAGGCGCACCTGCTTGGGGTCGGCGTCGGTGTTCCCCCACGCCTCCTCCAGCAGCTGCAGCTGGCTCATCACCTGGTTGCGGTTGCGCATCAGCGCCACCAGCAGCCGGAACTCGGTCGGGGTCAGCTCCAGCTCCCTGCCGCCCACCGTGACCCGCCGCCGCGCGCCGTCAACTGTGACCACCCCGTCGTCGAACACTTCTCCCTCGCCGCCATCGCCCCGGCGCCGTCGCAGCAACGCGTGGATCCGCGCCACCAGCTCCTCGCGGCCGAAGGGCTTGGTCACGTAGTCGTCGGCGCCGCCCTCCAGCCCCTGCACCTTCTTCATCTGCTCGCCCTCGGCGGTCAGCAGCACCACCGGCACGTCGCTGAGGTCGCGGATGCGGTCGAGCACCTGCCAGCCGTCGAGCTCGGGCAGGCCAAGGTCGAGGACGACTAGGTCCGGCCGCTCCTCGAAGAAGGCGCGCACGCCGGCCCGGCCGTCGGCGGCCTCCCGCGCCTGCATCCCCGCCCGCTCGACCAGGGCGACGACGAGGCCGCGGATGTCGGGGTCGTCCTCGATGACGAGGATCGTCGCGTCGGGCACGCCGAAAGCAATAGCCGATCGGAAGGTCGGAACGGCTCCAGGTCGAATCCCTCGCTGCGGGCGCCGATAAGGAGAGAGGATGACGACGCAGAACCAGGCGCAGGCCGCCACCACCGATTCCGAGCCGCAGCAGCTCTGGTCCGAGCGCAGCTTCGAGACCGCCTTCGCCCACGCCGCCGCCGGGATGGCGCTGGCCGCGGTCGATGGCCGCTGGCTGCGGGTCAACTCGGCCTTCTGCGAGCTGACCGGGTACGAGCCCGAGGAGCTCTACGCGCTCACCTTCTCCGACATCACCCATCCCGACGACCTCGAGACAACGCTGGAGGCCGACGCCGGCCTGCTGGGTGGCGAAGTGGGCGGCTACGAGCTGGAGAAGCGCTACCTCCGCAAGAACGGCGAGACGGTCTGGGTTAGCCTCGCGGTCGGGCTGCTGCGCGACGAGGACGACGAGCCGCTCCACTACGTCGTCACCGCCCAGGACATCTCGCTGCGCAAACGGATGGAAGAGGACCTGGCGCGAACCGCGCCCGGCGCCCCGATCGATCGCGATCTGATGTGCATGATCGACGGCGAGGGCCGGATCGTGCGCCTGGAGGGAGGCTGGCGCGACGTCCTCGGCTGGGAGCGCGCCGAGCTCCGCGGTCGCGAGCTGGTCGAGTACCTCCACCCCGACGACCGCGAGAGCACGGCGCGCGAGCTGGCCGGCCTGGCGCGAATCGACAGCGGCTGGAGCAGCTTCCGCAACCGCTTCCGCAACCGCAACGGCAGCTGGTCCTGGCTGGCCTGGTCGGCGATTGCCCAGCCGGACGGCCGCGTCGCCTGCACGGTGCGCGAGGCCAACGAGCGAGTGGCGATCGAACAGGTCCTGGACCTGCGCGGCGAGATGATCGCCAACATGGGCGAGGGCGTCTGTCTCGTCACCACCGACAACCAGCGGATCGTCTTCACCAACCCCAGCCTCGAGCGGATGTTCGGCTACGGGCCGGGCGAGCTGATCGGGCGGCGCGCGGTCGACGTGATGAGGCCCACGGACCTCAGCCCCGAGGAGGAGGCCGAGCGCGAGGACGCGACGCGGCGCCTGCAGGAGCAGGGTTACTGCATCTACGAAGGGCGGCGGGTGCGGCGCGACGGGACGACGATCTGGTGCCGGACGACGACGACCACCTTCGAGCACCCGCGCTACGGCTCGGTCTGGGTGGCGGTGCAGCAGGACGTGACCGAGGAGCGGCGCGCCCGCGAAGCGACGGCGGAGCTGGAGCGGGCGAAGTCGGAGTTCCTCAGCTCGGTCTCGCACGAGCTGCGCACGCCGCTGACCTCGATCCTCGGCTACGCGGCGCTGCTGCGCGAGGACACCGACGGCCTCGTCGACGCCGACGACCACATCGAGGTGATCGAGCGCAACGCCAGCCGGCAGCTGCGGCTGGTCGAAGATCTGCTCAGCATCGCCCGCATCCAGGCCGGCGAGTTCGAAGTCCACCGCCTCCCCATCGACCTGGCCGAGGTGGTGCGGCTGGGAGTCGAGGCGATGCGCCCGGCGGCCGAGGAGGCGGGGCTGCGACTCGAGCTTGTCTGCGCGGAGCCGGTACGTGTGCTCGGCGACACCGACCGCCTCGACCAGGTGCTCGCCAACCTGCTCGCCAACGCGATCAAGTTCACCCCCCGCGACGGCCGAGTCGAGGTGCGCCTCAGCTCCACCCCCGAGGAGGCGACCCTGACGGTCACAGACACCGGGCCGGGCATTCAGCCCCAGGACCGGGCGCGCCTCTTCGAGCGCCTCTTCCGCAGCGACGACGTCAAACGCCTGCAGGTCTCCGGCGCCGGCCTCGGCCTAGCGATCGCCCGCTCGATCGTCGAGGCCCACGACGGCACGATCGAAGCGCGCACCGAACCGGGAGAGGGCGCGACCTTCGAGCTAACGCTGCCGCTGATGCGGGCGGGCTAGTTAGTTAGCGGCGGTTGCCGCGGTCCGCGACAGGCGCGACGATCGTTGCGTTGTGTCGCACCGCCCCTCGCCTCGCCCGTTGGCTTCGGTGGCGTTGCTCCTCTCGGCCTTTCCCCAGCACGCCTGGGGCGATCGTCCTCCGCCTGCGTCTCACCCGTCGGGCGCGGGGACCTCGAGTTCGCCCGGGGCAATGGTCCTCAGTTGCTCTCGCACGGACGGGGCAGCGCGATGGTCCGGATAAGCGTGAAGCCACCTATGCCCCAAGGCTGCCATCTCGGTCGTCGGGTTCGCTTCGAACGCCCGGCCCCAAATTCTCGGCCAGGGTGATTGCGCTTCGCCCTTCTCCAGTCGGACCTCAAGCCATTCGGCAGCAAGCCGGAGCAGCAACGAGGATTCCTCGAAGCGCCACAACTCTTGCCAGATGGAACCCCACCGGGAGCGGCTGAAGGGCGCGAAATCGAGGTAGCTGCATCCGATTGCATACAAGTCAGAGGTTGGCTCCGCCCACCAGAGGATTCTCCACACGTCGCTCCTACCTCTTGCGTTCGTGGCCGCGGGGGCTTCGAGCCATTCGATCGCTATCTCGCGCAGCTCAGTGCTCGGGTTAGCCCTCCAGAGCGCTTCCCAAACTCTCTTCCAGGCGATCTGATCCTTTGTGCTTCCCGATGACGGGCCCCTGCAGACGAAGTCGAACCCCTGATCTATTACCTCCCTTGAACCGTTCTTCAGGATCTTTTGTCTGAGGACAATTGGGTTCACTGGATCCGAGCGACGTGCCAACTCCTCCTTCTCCTCGGCGACTTCCCACCCCGCAGCAACCATACGGGCGATCACGACTCGGCGGCCCGGGTTCCCCACCCCCTTTCGCCGAGTCCAACCATCGCCCAACTCTCGCAAGCGCTTGTCAGGTCGCTCATCCCACAGGGGAATCCAGACCGAGGGCCAGTGCTCGTGCCCTTCGCTGGATTCGAGCCATTCAATGCCTAATCGCCGCAGTGTTTCACCCTCATCTCCAGCGCTCCGGCCATGGCTCTCCCATAGCGACTCCCAAACGCGGTCCCAGGCCGGCTCATATTCGCTCTTCGTTTCGGCAAGCCATTTCAGCCCCAGGCGTTTCGCCGTCTCGCTGGATCGGCGTTCCCAAAGCAGGCGGAAGACGTAGCTCCACCCCGACGCGCCGGCCGGCGTCGCACCAAGCCAAAGCTCTCCCAAGTCGAGTAGTTCCTCGAGGTCGAAGGAGGGGTATGCCTCCGGACCCTCATTGCAAAGCAAGGTCCAGATGTGATTCCAGCGCTTCACCCCCAGGTTCTCCCGCAGCCAGAGAAGCGCAAGATTGGCGAGCCATTCGTCGGGTTCGGTCTCCCATAGCCTCTCCCATGCGAAGGTCCAACCCACCCGTACGTCGGCGAGGTCTTCGATCCATTCCCGTGCCAGTCCCCGGAGCTCGTCGTCCTCGCCGTCCCAGATCGCGGTGAAGACGTGAGACCAACCCGGATGACTCGGGTCGGCCTCGCGGAGGAAGCCTCGTCCTATTTGCAGCAACTCTTGGAAGTCGGCCGCACTTTCGCGTTCGGATGCCCCATCCAGGAGCGCCGGCAGCATGATTCCCCAGGCTCCATTGTTGATTTCCGTGGTCTCCGCCCACCTCATCCCAACTTTCCAGAACTCGTCGGAGCAATCCTCTCGCAAGAGGCACGAGAGCATGCGTTCCCAGGCACGGAGCGAGGTGCTCATGCGCCGCAGCGCGGCTTCACCGAGTTGCCGGAACTCGAGGGGTCGATAGCCGCTCTCCCACAAACCGCACCAGACAATTCCGAACGCCTCCCGATTTACATCCGCTTCTTTGAGCCAACCCAGCCCAAGTTCCTCCAGATGCTGGCTGGGTTCGGCGTTCCAGAGCGGGTCCCATATAACGGCCCAGCCGGCATGCTCTTTGTTGCTCTCGAGCCAGCTCAAACCCATTTTGGATACACGCTCCTTCGCCTCTTCACCTGAGACCGTCCTAAAGAGGGACCGCCACACGAAGGTCCAGGATCGGTTCGCGCCATTTACCCCCAGCCACTCCATACCGATGTCGATCAGGCCTTCCCCCGACGACCGGTCCCAGAGGGCAATCCACGTTCTGCCCCAAGCGGGGTGATCGGGGTACTCGCGCAGGAGACGAAGGGCGTGGGCCTCGAAGCGAGGGTCATCGCGATACTCCTCCAGCGCAGCCTGCTGGACCCGGCCGGACGAGTATCGGGCAAGACGCTGCCCTAGCCACTCGTCGAGAAGGTCTGCCAGCCCGGGCATCGATTGCGTCTTCGCGGCGGCGGCTGCCACGCGCGGCCATCCCGGCCAGTCCGGCATCCTCGCCAGGAGGTCCATGATCGCCGTCGACAGTTGTGCGCGCATGGCTTCGGAGCATCGCTCGAAGGAGGACAGCAGCGTTTCGCAAAGGCGCGCGGCGCTGGGGTCGCCGCAGAGATCTGGCTCGATCCGAGGCAGGATGTCCTCCACCGGATCCGGGTCAAATGAGACACCCGCGACGCGTTGGACCTCAATCCAGAGGCTCAGTTGGTCGATCGGCATCTCAGGATCGGACTCTTTCGCCGCGACGTAGAGCTCCGGCAGCGCCGCGACGAATTCTGGGTCTACCCGGCTGCGCAGGATGTCGCTCTCTGCCTCCAGGGCCTGCGCCACGGCTCTGATCGGAGCCATCATCTCGGCGGCGCGCTCGCCGCTCTTCAGACAGGCACGACTCGCCTCGACGAAATGGTCCCGCCGTTGGTTTTCTGCCGCCTGGCGGGGAAACCACACTTCGTAGATCTCGTTGGCGAGATGAGGATGCGCCATCCAGACGCCGGAGCGTCCAGACTCCTCGTCGATGGCGATGTGTTCTTCGTCCTGCAGACGCCGCAGGATGTCCGCTTGCGGAGGGGAAAGCCGCCGCTGCATGTCGTCCGACGGATAGCCGACGTAGATGCGGTTCAGGGCGAGAACCTCGGCCAGCACCGAGACGAGGGGGACACCCTCGCTCTCCCTATCCGCTTCCTGCAGCCGGCGGCGGAAGCGCTGCGCGAAGGCGTCGAGGTGGACCCCAGCTTGCCATTCGAAGAAGAGCTGTACGAGCAGGACATTCCCGTCGTCGGGGCCCGGGGCCTGAGCGCCGGTTCTTTTCTCGTACCAGTCCCTCAAACGTGCCAATTCCTCCGGCTGCTCGCGCTCGAGCTCGACGACCTCGATGTCGAAATCACTTGAGAAGTCCCGGGCGAACGCCTCCGCCTGCTCGCTCGGCCCGGCACAAACGAGGATCGGCACTCCCTCCTTCTCGCCGGCCTCGAGGTTGGGAGTCAACTCCGCCAGAAAGCTGCCCCAGACTAAGTCCCTCGGTCCGTCAGGCGCATATGGGTCGTCAATACCCATCACGGGCGCCCGCTCCGATTGGAAGGCCTCGCGCGCCCAGCGAGCGGCCTCCGCCAGCCGCTCGTTCTTATTCGAGAGCCACAGGACCGGTCCGGTGCCTTCCTCCTGGAGGGAGGAAAGGAACTGCAGCAACAGCGCGCTCTTGCCCGAGCCCGAGCGCCCGCCGATCCAAAACATGGGCACGGTCGTTTGCACTTCCGCCTTGGAGCGCTCGGCAAGCCAGCGCTCAAATCGCGCCCGAACTCGTCCCAGGGCATCGGGCCGGTTGGCGAGGAAGCCTTTGCGCAGGTGGGCGACCGTGGGCTGCTTCCCGCTGAGGACCCCACCAGATCGAACCTGGTCCGGAGGCCTGTCGACCGGTGACCAGAGATAGGCCCCTCCGCGGAGCTCGCCCCCCTTCTCGAGCCCAACCAGGTCCGCCCAGATTCCTTTAGCGCACGCCTCCAAGCTGGCCCGCCGAGCCTCTGGAGTCGCTTGACCAGCGGCCGCCATCAGCCCGCCCAACCAGCGAAAGGAGAGCGCCACCGGCTCGGGCGCATCGAGCTTGTTGACCAGCAGAGCGTAGATCCTGTTCTCCGGATCGGGATAGAGGTTGACGGAGACGGCATCGACCACGGCGCCGCGAGCGACGGGGTCCTCCTCCGCCCATGCCTCAATCACCGGCCACGCGTCTTCCGGCCTGCCGGTGCGAAACGCCAGCTCCAGCTCGATTCGGGATAGGTGTTCTGGAACCTCCGCGGCCGCCACGTCGTACACCGACTGGAGATCCTCAAGCCCCGCCCGGATCGCCGCCGGCGACTGGGTGCGCTTGGCCTGGGTCACCACTAACGGCCCGCCGAGCGTGCCTTTGACTACGTCACTCAGCAACTCGACGAACAAGGTGGGAATAGCGCGGCGATCGCCTTCGAGCCCCACCCACCGTTCGAGTACCTCCAGGAGAGCCAGACTGAACTGGAAATTAAACCCTGACAGCGCGTAGGCGCCACCGCTTGCCTTCCGAGGGTGGCTGGCTTCCCAAGCGCGCGAAAGCCTCGCCAGGATGACCCCAGTGTCTCCGTCCCCATACACCGGAACCACTAAACGCTACATTTCTGATTAGACAAAACGCAGGCCCATTCAGCCCTCTCGCTTGCGGCTACAACCACAAATGAGCTCTGCCATCCGTAGTACCGCTACGGGGATTCGAACCCCGGTTTCCGGACTGAGAATCCGGCGTCCTAGTCCCCTAGACGATAGCGGCGAGGAGTTGGGCATTTTAGCGAGCCGGCCGGTGGGGGTGCGAGACGTCGGTCACAGGGGGCTCCCCGATGGCGAGGGGAGGCGGAGGGGTCGCAACCGGTAAATTGCCTGCTCCGCGCGGCTGTGGCGGAACTGGTAGACGCGCACGGTTCAGGTCCGTGTGGGCGAGAGCCCGTGGAGGTTCGACTCCTCTCAGCCGCATTCCTTGCCGAGTCTGTCTCAGTGTTCGTATAGCGGCATCTGAGACAGACTCGCGACTCAGACGGCCTGCGGAGCCTGCTTCGACTCGGGTGCGCGGGCCGCATTGGCGGCGATCTCCTCGACGAAGCTGGGCCACAGCGCCCGCGGCAGGTCGTGGCCCATGCCCTCGACCATCTTCAGGCGGGCGTTGGGGATTGCATTGGCGGTGGCGCGGCCGCCGGAGGGGTTGACAAGGATGTCGTTCTTGCCGTGGATGACCAGGGCGGGCAGGTTGAGCTTGCGGAGGGCGGGGGTGCGGTCGCCGGAGGCGGTGATCGCGTGCAGCTGGCGGGCGATGCCGGCCTCGCTGTGGCCGCGGTCGAAGGAGCGGCCGGCGATCCGCCGCACGCGCTCCTCTTCGAACGGGTAGCCGGGCGAGCCGATCGTCTTGAAGGTCTTGATGACGCGCTCGATCGCCGCCTCGCGCTCGCGCGGCGGTTTGCCGAGCAGGAGGCCGAAGGTGCGGTAGCTGGGGTGGCCGACGCGGCGGCTGCCGGTGGTCGACATGATCGAGGTGATCGAGCGGACGCGCTCGGGCCCCTCAATCGCCATCGTCTGGGCGATCATCCCGCCCATCGAGGCACCGACCACGTGGGCCGAGTCGATCCCGAGGTGGTCCATCAGGCCGAAGGTGTCGGCGGCCATGTCGCGCAGCAGGTACGGGGCGGTGGCACGGCGGCCGAGGAACATGTCGAGTTTGCCGGGCACGCCGACCGCCTTGATCCGGGTCGAGCGGCCGATGTCGCGGTTGTCGAAGCGGACGACGCGGAAGCCGCGCTCGGCGAGCATCGCGCAGAACCCCTCGTCCCAGGCGATCATCTGCGTCGCCAGGCCCATCACCAGCAGCAGCGGCTCGCCGTCGGGATCGCCCATCTCCTGATAACAGAGCTCGATCCCGTTGGCAGGCGCCATCTGTTCGTCTGAGAACCGCGGCATCCGCCGATCCTACCCAAGCTGGCTGGGCAGCCAAACGCAGTCAGGTAGAAAGTGGCGATGCGGACGGCGATCATCTCTGACCTCCACCTCGGCGTCGCCAGCGACGAGGACGTGCTCCGCGACCCCGCGATCCGCCGCATCCTCTTCGAGGAGATCGCCGGCGCCGACCGCCTCGTCCTGCTCGGCGACCTGATCGAGCTGCGCAATCTCCCGGTCGGCCCCTCGCTCGAGCGCAGCCGGCCCTTCTTCGAAGAGCTGGGAGAAGCGATCGGCGATGTCGAGGTGACGCTCGTGCCGGGCAACCACGACGCCCGCCTCGCCGAGCCGCTGCTCGATGCGCTCTCTATAAAGGGGGACCCGGCGCTCGGGCTCGAGCACCGCTACGACCCCTCCCCCGGCCCGCTGGCGATGGTCGACGAATGGCTCCGGCCGGCGCGGCTGCAGGCCGCCTACCCGGGGGTCTGGCTGCGCGACGACGTCTACGCGACCCACGGCCATTACCTCGACGTCCACCTCTCGCTGCCGCGGGCCGAGTGCCTGGCCGCGGCGACGATGATGCGCTTCCTCGGCAAGCCGCCGCAGCGCGCGACCCCGGACGACTACGAGCGGATTCTCCGCCCCCTCTACGGGTTTGCCTACGGCCTCGCCCAGGTGCTGCCGGTCCGGCGGCGGCGCAACGGCCCGGGCGAGAGAGTCTGGGGAATCCTCGCCGGTGAGAAAAAGGCACGCACCCTGCGCGGCCGCGCCGCCGCCGCCAGCTTCCCGACCGCGATCCGCGGCCTCAACAAACTCCTGCGGGCCGACTTCGACCCCGACGTCACCCCGCCGGCGATCTTCCGCAGCGGCCTCGCGGGCGGGATCGAGATGGCGACGCGGCTGGGCATCGACGACGTCCACGTGATCACCGGCCACACCCACCGCGGCGGCCCACTCCCGGACGAACCCGAGTGGGCGCTACCGGCCGGCGGCCGCCTCCACAACACCGGCAGCTGGGTCTTCGCGACCGCCTTCCACTACCCGGGGCAGCCACCCAACGCCTACTGGCCCGGCACCGTCACCTGGTTAGAGAACGACGCCCCACCCCGCAGGATCCAGCTACTCCAGGACCGCTCCCACGCCGAGCTGCTGGAGCTGGTTCAGCGGGAGGTCTAGGGGGAGCCGGGGGTGACTCGGCGGGCAACAGCGGGGAGGGCCCGGCGAGTCACCCCCGGCTCCCAAGCCAGTCCGCGATGATCGATCCGATCTCGGGACCGGCGTCCTCTTGCAGAAAATGACTGGCGTTCTCGATAGGACGCGGGGCGGGAAAGTTCAGCTCGCTCGAGACTCGCTCGCCGACTGAGAACGGCAGTACGGGGTCCGAGTCGGCCCAAAGCACGAGGGCGGGACGGTCGTCCTCGCGCAGGGCGTCGGCGACGGCTTTGCCCTCGGCTGCGCCGACCGCGTCAGGGGTCGTCGGCAGGATCAGCGGGAAGGCGCGGGCGCCGGCCTTCGCCGCCGTCTCGTGGTAGGGCGCGTCGTAGGCGGCAATCACCTCGTCGCCCGGGTCGTTCTTGCAGCCGCCTTTGACCAGGAAGCCGACCGGGACGTCCTCGTTCTCGCGGACGAAGTCGCGGAAGGCGAACCAGGCGTCGCTCATCCTCTGGTGGCCGGTGAAGGGGCCGGTCTCCATGATCACGATGCGAGCGAAGCGGTCGGGGTGCTCGACCGCCAGCCGCAGGCCGATCGGACCGCCCCAGTCGTGGACGACCGCGGTGGCGTCGCGCAGGTCGAGTTCCTCCAGCAGCGTCGCCATCAGCTCGACGTGGCGGTCGTAGGTGTACCAGCCGAGGTCGGTGGGCTTGTCGGAGCGGCCGAAGCCGGCGTAGTCGGGGGCGATGCAGCGGTAGCCGGCGTCGCGGACCGGCGGGATCACCTTGCGCCAGAGGAACGACCAGGTCGGCTCGCCGTGGAAGAAGACCACCGGCTTCCCCTCCCCCTCGTCGAGATGGGCCAGCCGCAGCCCGTCGACCTCGCGGTAATGGGACTCGAACGGGTAGTCCGGCAGCCCCTCCAATTGCTCCTCCGGCGTGCGCAACGCATCGACGTTCATAGAAAGACCCTAATCCAGATCGGCATTCCCTACTTTCCTGATCGACTTTGTGCTAGGGTGCCCGCCACTGATTGAGCAGTAAGTTGCTCAAGAAAGTATGTCAGTCGAAAAAGGAAGGAACTACTTTGATGCGGAACGCTCGCACTACCCGGCGGCGCAGCGTGACGGTCGGCCTCCTCGCCGCCCTCACCTTGCTAGTCGCAATCGTCGTCGCCGGCTGCGGTGGCAGCGACAGCAGCGCCACCGGCTCTGACTCCTCAGGAGGGGCAAAGCTCGACGTGGTCGGCTACTCCACCCCGGAATCGGTCTACGCCGAAACCCTCGAGCCCGCCTTCGAGAAGACCTCGCAGGGCAAGGGCGTCAGCTTCAGCAACTCGTTCGGCGCCTCCGGCGATCAGAGCCGGGCCGTCGCCGCGGGCCAGCCCGCATCGGTCGTCCACTTCTCCCAGGCCGGCGACATGGAACGCCTGGTCGAAGAAGGCGAAATCGTCGGCAAAGACTGGGAATCGGGTCCTTATAAGGGCATCGCCACCAACTCGGTCGTCGTGATCCTCACCCGCAAGGGCAACCCGGAGGGCATCAAGTCCTTCAAAGACATCGAGGACAACGAAGTCGACGTCGTCACCCCGAACCCGTTCAGCTCCGGCTCGGCCCGCTGGAACATCATGGCCGTCTACGGCTCGGCGCTGGAAGAAGGCGACTCGCCCGACCAGGCCCTGGAAGCGGTCAAGACCGTGCTCGAAAAAACCGTCGCCCAGCCGGGCAGCGGCCGCGATGCCTTCTCCGCCTTCTCGCAGGGCGAGGGCGACGTGCTCCTCACCTACGAGAACGAAGCGATCAAGGCCGAAAAGGAAGGCGAAGACGTGGAATACGTGATCCCGCCTTCGACGCTGCAGATCGAAACCCCGATCGCGGTCACCAAAGACGCGCCGGAGCCGGCAGCCGAAGACTTCCTCAAGTTCCTCTGGTCTGACGCAGGCCAGGAACTGTGGGCTGAAAACGGCTACCGCCCGGTCAACCCGAAACTGGTCGACCCGAAGCAGTTCCCGACCCCGAAGGACCTGTTCCAGATCAGCAAGTTCGGCGGCTGGGGCAAAGTCAACGACGAGTTCTTCGACGAAGAAAGCGGCTCGGTCGCGAAGATCGAGACCGAACTCGGAGTCTCAACCTCGGGCTGATCGATGGAGGCCGGCACCCTCACTCGCTCACGCGCCCCCCGGGTAGGCCTGCGCCTGCCCGGGGTCGGCGCCGGCCTCGGCCGCGGCGCCGTCGTGCTCTACCTGAGCCTGATCGTGCTGCTGCCGATGGCGGCGCTGACCGACCAGTCGCTGAGCCAGGGCCTCGGCCACTTCTGGGACCAGGTCAGCCAGGGCCAGGCGCTGCGCTCGCTGAAGCTGACGATCGTCTGCTCGCTGATCGTCGTCGCCATCAACGCCGTCTTCGGCACGATCATCGCCTGGCTGCTGGTCCGCGACCAGTTCCCGGGCAAGGCGGCGGTCAACGCCGTCATCGACCTCCCCTTCGCGCTGCCGACGATCGTCGCCAGCCTGATCCTGATCCAGCTCTGGGGCGCGAAAAGCCCGTTTGGGATCAACATCTCCCTGCAGCAACCGGCGATCGTCGTCGCCCTACTGTTCGTCACCCTCCCCTTCGTCGTCCGCGCGGTGCAGCCGCTGCTGATCGAGATGGACCGCGAGATGGAGGAGGCCGCCGCCTCGCTCGGGGCCGGCGGGTTCACCGTCTTCCGTCGCATCATCTTCCCCAACCTGCTGCCGGGCCTTGCCGCCGGCGTCGCCCTTGCCTTCGCCCGGGCACTCGGCGAGTATGGCTCGGTCCTGCTCTTCGCCGGCGGCCTGCCGGACACGCAGGTCTCCTCGGTCTTCATCCGCCAGCAGATCGAGTCCGGGAATGACACGGGCGCAGCTGCAGTCTCGGTCGTCCTGCTGCTCGCCTCACTGGTCTGCCTCGCCTTCGTCACCCTCTTCCAGCGCTGGGGCAGCCGCCACGAACGCTCCCAGGGCGCCGGCCTCACCAACATGCCGATGAGCGGCGACGCGGGCGCCTCGCTGGGACACGGCGGCGGTCATGGCGGAGGCCACGGAGGCGGTCACGGATGACGGCGAGCACCACCAGCCGCTGGAGCCTGCGTGTCCTCGGCCTCGGCTACATCCTCCTGCTCCTGCTCCTGCCGCTGGGGCTGATCTTCTACAAGACCTTCGAACACGGCATCGCGCCGCCGCTCGACGCAATCACCTCGCCCGATGGCCTGCACGCGCTGAAGCTGACGCTGCTGATGGTGGCGATCGCGGTGCCGCTGAACACCGTCTTCGGAGTCGGCTGCGCACTGCTGCTCGTTCGCCACCGCAGCCGCTTCAACTTCCTCATCGACGCGGTGATCAACCTCCCCTTCGCGATCTCCCCGATCGTCATCGGCCTCTCGCTCTTCCTCCTCTACGGAACCACCGGCTGGTTCGAACCGGCGCTGGCCGAAGCGGGGATCAAGGTCCTCTTCTCGGTCCCCGGGATGGTCATCGCCAGCGTCTTCGTCTCGCTGCCGTTCGTGGTGCGGGAGACGGTGCCGGTGCTGCAGGAGATCGGCACCGAGCAGGAGCAGGCCGCCTCGACCCTCGGCGCCAACGCCTGGCAGACCTTCTGGCGGGTGACCTTGCCGGCGATCCGCTGGGGCGTCGCCTACGGCGTCGTACTGACGACCGCGCGGGTGCTCGGCGAGTTCGGCGCCGTCTCGGTCGTCTCCGGCTCGATCTCCGGCCAGACCCAGACCCTCCCCCTCTTCGTCGAGAAGCAGTACGAGAACTTCAACCTGCCCGGGGCCTTCGGGGCCTCGGTCCTGCTTGCCCTGCTTGCCCTGATGACCCTGCTCGCAATGAACTTCCTCAAACGAAAGGAGGACGCCTGATGGGAATCTCAGTCGAGGGAGCCAAGAAGCGCTTCGGTGACTTTCAGGCGCTTGACGATGTATCGATCGAGGTCCCGAACGGGTCCCTAACCGCCCTGCTGGGGCCCAGCGGCTCTGGCAAGTCGACCCTGCTGCGGGCGATCGCCGGGCTGGAGACGCTGGACTCCGGCCGCGTCCTGATTGACGACGAAGACGTCTCCAAGAAGCCGACCCAGAAGCGCGAAGTTGGGTTCGTCTTCCAGCACTACGCCGCCTTCAAGCACATGACGGTGTTCGAGAACGTCGGTTTCGGGCTGAAGATCCGCAAGCAGGACAAGCGGAAGATCGCCGGCCGGGTGCACGAGCTGCTCGACCTGGTCCAGCTCGAGGGTCTGGCCGACCGCTACCCCTCCCAGCTCTCCGGCGGCCAGCGCCAGCGGATGGCATTGGCGCGGGCGTTGGCGGTGGAGCCGCAGGTGCTGCTGCTCGACGAGCCGTTCGGTGCCCTCGACGCGAAGGTGCGCAAGGACCTGCGGACCTGGCTGCGACGCCTGCACGAGGAGATGCACGTAACGACGATCTTCGTCACCCACGACCAGGAGGAGGCGATGGACGTCGCCGGCCAGCTGGTGGTGATGAACGAAGGGCGGGTTGAGCAGTCGGGGACCGCGGATGAGCTCTACGAGCACCCGGCCAATGAGTTCGTGATGAGCTTCGTCGGCGAGGTAAACCAGCTTGGCGACCACTTCGTGCGGCCGCACGACATGGAAGTCGTCCTCGATCCCGACGAGCGCACCCAGGAGGGCCTGGTGCAGCGGATCGTCTCCCTCGGCTTCGAGATCCGGGTCGAGCTCGTGCTCTCCGACGGGACCGAGGTCTGGGCGCAGCTGACCCGGGCCGAGCTGCAGCGGCTGGAGCTGCGGGAGGGCCAGATCGCCTACCTGCGCCCGGTCCAGGCCAAAAGCTTCAACGGTACGTCGCCGTCACACCCCCGAGGGGCCTCGACTCCCCACGGGTCCCACGACGGCGGCGACGCAGAGATACCTGCAGCCGTTTGAAGAGGCGACGGGGTGGGGTGTCTTCTTGCCGGGTGACGCCCCGCCCCAATTCGCCGCGGCCTGACGACGCCGCCTCAGGAAGGAGGGCGGCGTCGCGACGCTCTTTTTACCCAGCCGGGTATGAAGGAGCGCAGCGCTTCACGGAAGGTCGGTTCTGCCGGCTGCATAAGACTGGGCCGTTTCGTTTTCAGCGCTGGAGTGGATCGTCGGGTCTCAGTCATGGCACCTTTCTAAGTCGACAAGGCGATGGCGATCGTCCACAGCATCACCTCGACGGCAAGTAGGACATTAGCAACTTGGACGTAGACAACGAGTTTCTCGAGGCCGGCGCTATTCCGCAGGTAGCCGGCTTCCATGCTGATAAAGGTCTCGATGCAGCTCCTCGAGCGGAGCAGGTGACGTCGACTCGATGTAGCCACCGATTACCTCATGCAAATTGGCGGTGAACTCCCACTGCCGTGGCCAGAGGATGGCGAGCATCGCCATGCCACGCCGACGAATCCTGCCAGTGCCAGCCAGCAAAAGAGACCCAGCTCTCCACCCTGAACGGCTTGAGCTCCCAGGAATGAAGTCGTAACGGCTGCGGCGGAGAACATGAGCCCCGCCCGCGAACGCAGACCGTCGATCATCTCCCGTTGCTCCGAGAGCGCTCGCACTGCCTCGTCGTAAGCGACTTTGTAAAGCAGTTCCTTGCCCACCAAGACCTAAGGGCAGAGCGGCGCGTTCTCTCCCCCTACGTCGCGCAGTTTCCGCGGCTTCTGCTATTCTTGAGTTAGATGATCGACAAATATGGAAAGGAGACAGCATGACCAGGAACGTCGAGCGGACCACCTTTCGCTCGAGGGGTCGGCTGGCTGGGCTGGTGCGGGACGAGGATCCGGCTGGAACCGGGCAGAACCGGACCACCCAGACGAGTAATCGCGAGTCGTCTCTGCGAGGGGCCGACGAGGCGCTCTTTTACCGCGCCCGCCTGATTCTCGGCGACTCCCTCCCCCGTCCCCAGCGCTGAGCCATGGACGGCGAATGCGCTGACTGTCCCGGCTGCGAAACCTGAGCCCGGGCCCCGTCGAAGACGAGGTCCGGGCTCTTTCGCTACTTGGAGCTGCCGCCTTTCGACGCTTCTTCCGTCTGCAGCGGTTCGTCGGGCTGCGGGTAGGCCTGGACGGCGAGGTTCCAGCCTTTGAGCGCGAAGTTGACGTTTTTCGCGCCGGCGTACTGGACCGCGACCGTGTGGCCGCCTTTGCCGAGCACCGTCGTTTGCACGATCGTGTGGACGAGCGGGACCGGTGCCGGGCTTTCGGCCGTGGCCGGGGCGAAGTTGACTTTCCCGGTCGACTGGCCGTCGACCAGGAGCTGCACCGGGCAGGCCAGGTCCGCGGTCGGTTTCGCCGCCACGCAGGTCGCCTGACCGGAGAAGGTGAGGACGACCGAGCTGACTTCCGCCTTGGTCGCGAACGAGGTGAACGCGGTCGGGATGTAGCCCGCCGCCGTCGAGGCGGCGTTGAACTGGGCGGTGCCGGCGGCGATCCCGACCACCGGCGGCTTCGGCGCATCAGCCTTCGCCACGAACAGGTTCGAGGCCACCTTCTTCTTCAGGAACAGCTGCCCCGCCTTCTTGTTGCTTACGTAGACCTTGGCCGCCTGCTGGCTCGTCAGGAACGACTGGGCGACCGAGGGCACCACCGTCACCGAGACGGCGACGACCGCGGACAGCACGACGGCGGTCGCGGCTCGAGGGGTGGACAGTCTTCTCTTCAGCAATTGATCCTCCATGTCTGCGGCCCCCGCGCGGCTTGTTTCGCTGCCCTCGGTGGCCTTTCTTTACTAAGAAGGTCAATAAACTACAGAACCTGTTAGGGTTATGCGACCAAGTTGGTCAACAAAGTCGTTTACCCGGCAGGAAAGGACTCAACCCCGCAATGAGAATCAAGACCCTCGCCATAGCGGCGATCTCCCTCCTGGGGCTCGCCGCACCGGCGTCGGCCGGTGCCGTGACCCTGATTGGGTCGGGCTCCGTGGCCGCGCAGCCCGTGCTGCAGGCCCTCTTCGCGACCTATACGAAGAAGGTCAACCACAAGGTCCACTTCGTCTACACCGCCAACGGCGGCAACGCCGGCGTCAAAGACGTGCAGAACGGGACCAGCCAGTTCGCGGGGCAGGCCCGCACCCCCCTCCCCTCTGATGCAGGGACGACCTACATCAAGTTCTACCTCGACGGCCTCTGCATGGACGTCAACCCGAAGAACAGCATCAGCAACATCTCGATCCAGCAGACCCACGACATCTACCGCGGGCTGCTGACCAACTGGAGCCAGGTTGGCGGATCGAGCCTGACCACGACGATCGACCCGGTCGGCCGCGACACCAACGGGGGGACCTACAACTTCTTCCTCCAGGCGGTGCTGAACAACGAACCGCCGGCGTCCAACGTCAACGCGCTGACCGCCGACGGCCTCGTCGTCAACGCGGTCAAGCAGGACCCGAACGCGATCGGCTACGCCGGCCTCGCCTGGCAGAAGAAAGGGCTGAAGACCCTCAAGGTCAACGGCGTCCCCTGCACGGCGAGCAAGATCAGCGTCGAGCCGCTCAAATACCCGCTCTCGCGCTACATCTTCCTCGTCCTCCCGGGCGACGGCAGCTCTAGCCCGAAAGCGCTTGTCAAGTTCATCGACTGGGCGCGACGCAGCCCGCTCGCCGGCTCGGTGATCACCTCGGCCGGCGGCGTCCCCGCGTTCAACAAGAAGTAGGCCTTGGAGCAGGAGCTACCTCAGGAGTACGGGCCGAAATGGTCCGACCAGCGCGTCGAGCGGATGCTCGGCGCGCTGGTCTGTGGTGTCGTCGCCCTGCTGCTGGCGCTGATCGTCACCGTCTTCGTCCACGCCTGGCCGTCGTTCTCGCATAACGGCCTTGCCTGGTTCAGCGGGCAGGGCTCGGTCGAAGACCAGCTCAACGCGATCTCGCTCTCGGCCCAGACCGGCGGTGAATACGTCTACACCTTCCACGCCTGGCCGCTGATCTGGAGCACGCTGCTGATCACCGGCGGCGCCGTCCTGATCGCCCTCGTCTCGGCCCTCTTCGTCTCCGTCTTCATCGTCGAGTTCGCGCCGGAGTGGATGAGCAACGTCCTGCAGCCGGTGATCCGCTTCCTGGCCAGCGTCCCCTCGGTCATCTACGGCCTGCTCGGAGTGCTGGTCCTGGTCCCGTTCATCGGCAACCACCTAGTCACCGAGCCGCAGAAGGCCTCGGTCGCCGGCGTCATCTCGCTCACCGGCTACAGCCTGCTGGCTGCGGTGCTGGTGCTGACGATCATGATCGCGCCGCTGATGGTCTCGATCTTCAGCGACGGATTGCGGGCGGTGAAACCGGGCTGGCTGGAGGGCTCGCTGGCGCTCGGCGTCAACCGCTGGCGCACTACCTGGAAGATCGGCGTCCGCGCCGCCCGCCCGGCGATCGTCGCCGGCACCGTGCTCGCCGTCGCCCGCGCGATTGGCGAGGCGGTGATGCTGGCGATGATCTCCGGCTCAGTCGCCTTCGCGCCGAACCCCGCCGACGGGCTGATCTTCATCTACGAGCCCTCGCGACCGCTGGCGCCGACGATCGTCAAGAACATCGACCAGCTCAGCTCGCCGCCCTTCAACGCGACCCTGTTCTCGATCGCCGCCGTGCTCCTCTTCTCGGCCGCCCTCTTCTCCCTCGCCGGCTGGATGGCGCGGCGGGCGATGCGCAAATACGGGACGGCGTGATGGAGAGTTCGAGCGTCCAGCCGCCCTCGATCACCGTCCCCCCGGTTCCCCCGCCGGAGGGGCCGCCGCTGCCCGGCGCCCACGCCCGCAAGGGCGCGGTCGAGGGCAGCGCCACCTGGAGCCTCAGCGACCGCATCGGCCTGGCGATCTGCTGGACCCTCGGCCTGTTCTTCTGCGCGATCGCGATCGCGATCGTCCTCTACCTGCTGGTTCAGGGGATCAAGTTCCTGCGCCCGGAAATGCTCTGGACGCCCGCCGCGGCCGGCTTCGACGAGACCCAAACCGGGGGCTTCTCCGACGCCCTCTTCGGCACCCTGATCGTCGCCACGATGGGGATCGCCCTGGCGCTGCCGACCGGGATTGCGATCGCGGTCTGGCTGGTCGAGTACGGCCGCCCGGCGGCGCTCGCCCGCGTCACCGAATCGACGATCGAGGCGATCGCCGGCATCCCCTCGATCGTCCTCGCCCTGTTCGGGACGGTGATCTTCTCCAGCACCGCGCTCGGCTTCCTCAGCCGCACCTCGGAAGGCGTCGTCTTCGGCCGCTCCTTCTTCGCCGCCGGGGTGATGCTCTCGCTGGTGGCGCTGCCGCTGATCGTCGCCAGCGTCCGCGAGGGGCTGAACTCGATCCCGCGCCACGTCCGCGAGGCCTCCTACGCGGTCGGCAAGACCAAGGCGGCGACGACGCGGCGGATCCTGCTGCCGACCTGCCGCCCGCAGGTCGCCACCGGCGCCATGCTCGGCCTCGGCCGGATCATCGGCGACACCGCGATCATCGTCGTCCTCCTCGGCGCCACCCAGAACTTCGCCCCGGTCGAAGGCGTTGGCTTCCCGCTCGCCTACCTGCGCGGGGCCGGCACCACCCTGACCAACTTCGTCTACGAGGCCTCCCCCACCGGGAACCTCAACCAGCCGCAGAAAGCCTACGCGGCGGCTTTCGTCTTGCTGCTGATGGTCCTGGCCCTAAACGCGGCTGTCGACGTCGTCCATCGCCGCGCCCGAAAGGCAGGAACGTGGAGTCACTGACCCCCGACGTTTCTGAGTTTGACCCCCATATGCGACGGGAAAACTCAGACACCTCCCCGGCGCCGCCGCCAATCCGACGGCTGCGTCTGGACGACCCGGAGCCTGCGACCGAGGCGATTCCGGTCGAGCAGGGAACCTTCACTGCGGCGCGGCGCTCGATCAAGGCACCGCAGTTCTCGATCCGGCGGATGGAGATCGACAACGTCTCGGTCCACTACGGCGACAAAGAGGCGGTCAAAAGCGTCTCGCTGCCGGTCCGCCAGGGCGAGGTGCTGTCGCTGATCGGCCCCTCCGGCTGCGGCAAGACGACCCTGCTGCGCTCGCTCAACCGGCTCACCGAGCTGACCACGAGCGCCCGCCTCAGCGGCCGCATCCTGCTCGACGACGTCGACATCACCCAGATCGAGCCGACCCTGCTGCGGCGGCGGGTGACGATGGTCTTCCAGCAGCCGAACCCGTTCCCGATGAGCGTCTTCGACAACATCGCCTACGTGCTGCGCGAGCAGGGCTCGCGGCGGGCGCGCAAGAAGACGCTGGAGCCGGCGGTGCTGAGCGCGCTCGACCGCGCCGGCCTGCTGGAGGAGGTCAAGGACAACCTCGACCACCCGGCGCTGAAGCTCTCCGGCGGCCAGCAGCAGCGGCTCTGCATCGCCCGCGCCCTGGCGGCCGAGCCCGAGGTGCTGCTACTCGACGAGCCCTGCTCGGCGCTCGACCCGAAATCGACCCAGGTGATCGAGGACCTGATCGTCAAGTTGCGCGACGACGTCGCCGTCGTCATCGTCACCCACAACCTGCAGCAGGCCTACCGGATCGCCGACCACGTCGCCTTCATGTACCTGGGCGACATGGTCGAGTACAACAGCGCCACCGCCCTCTTCGGCTCGCCCCGCGAGCAACGGACCCGGGAGTACGTCAGCGGTGCCTTCGGCTAGGCGCGCGCCCCAACTCGCGGTACTCGGCCTCTGCGGCGTTCTCGGCGCCGGCAGCCTCGCCGGCTGCGAGACGACCCAGGAAAAGGCCGCCGCCCAGCGCGCCCAGTCCGAACGCATCCTCGAGGCGAGGGCGGAGCGCCAGGCGCAGAAGAAGCACGGGCACCACCAACAGAACTCGCACAAGCACGAGAAGGGGAAGGGATGACCAGCCAGCTCGAAGACGTTCGTCGGCCGCACACGTATGAGCCTTGTGAGGAGTGCGGGGCACCGATGGACCCGCAGCAGCGCTACTGCGTCAACTGCGCGGCGCGGCGCGGCAACGGCGCCAACCCTTCCTCCCGCTACTTCGCGATGGTGAGCAAGCGCTCGCGGCGGCCGCTGGTGCCACCCGCGAAAGCGAAACCGGACCAGACCAGCCGCGCCGCGGCGGTCGGCTTCTTCGCGCTGCTGCCGATCGCCGTCGCGCTCGGGGTGATGGTCGGCCACAGCGGCTCCGGCAGCGACGGCAACGAGGCGCTGCTGCAGGCGCTGCGCGAACGGCAGGCGACCGCCGCCGGCACTACGGGCGCAGCGACGACCGGCGCCGCGCCGGCGAAAGCGAAAGCGAAAGCAGCGAGCGCGAAGAAGTCAAACGCCAAGCCGGAGGAAAAAGTCGTCGCCCACACCGAAAACGGCGACATCCACGAAGTGGCCAACTTCAATGCCTCCCAGGAGAAGGAAGCCGAAGACACCAAGCTGGTCGAAGAAAACCCCGAACAGACGGGCGAAAACTACATAAAGGCCCAGCAGAACCTGCCGGACGTGATCGTCGTCGGCGGCGAAGGCGGCAGCGCTCCAGCGGAAGGCGGGGCGGAACCGTGAGCGAGAACAAGGATCTACTGGTGCAGCGTGACCGGTTGCTGGAGAAGTTCACGGTGATGCAGGCCGACCTCGGCGGCGCCTTCTACGAGATGGCGATCCGCGACCACGTCCGCCTCGACGTGCTAACCCGCAAAGCGGCCGAGCTGCAGCGGGTCGACGCCGAGCTGCTCGCGGTCGAGCGCCTACTCGAGATCGAACGCACCGATGCCGCCGGGCACTGCCCCACCTGCAACGCCCCCTTCGGCCCCGCCGACCGCTTCTGCCCGCAGTGCGGCAGCTCGCTGGTGGCGACGGAGGCGGCGCCGTGAAACTGGTCCGAGAGCCGCTACAGAAGGCGATTGCCGCCGCCGCGACGCTGAACGGCAAGACCCTGGCGCTGCTGATCGCCTCCTCCCTCGTCGCCACTTCGGGGATCGTCGTCTCGGCGATGAGCGGCTCCGGCGGCCTCAACCCGCTGGCGGCGGCAGCGGCGCAACAGCTGCTGGAAGAACGCCCCGCCGCGCCTACCGCAGTGCCCGAAGTGACCCCCGAGCCCACACCCTCCCAGGGCGCTCGGCCGGCGGGTCCTGTCACGGCAGGGGACCCACCCCCTCCTGCAACTGCGCAGGAGGGGGTCCCCCCTACCGCGCCACCCGCCGGAGAAGCGCAGCCGGAAGCCCCGGCGACTCCGGCAGCGGAACCGGAAGCCCCGAAAGCCGGTCCGATTCAGCACGTTTTCTTGATTTCGCTGGCGAGTCCGGGATACGAGGCGGCTTTTGGCACTACTTCCCAGATGCCCTACCTCGCCGGGACCCTGCGCCCGCAGGGCGTCCTGCTCACCAACTACTCGCTGCTCGACACCGCGGCGCTGCCGAACGGGATCGCCGCGATCAGCGGCCAGGCGCCGACCGCGGACACCAAGGCCGACTGCCCCGATTACGAAAAGTGCCTCCTCCCGGTGGAAACGCTGACCCTCGCCGACCAGTTCGGCACCGCCCGCTTCACCTGGCACGCCTACCTCGAAGACATGGCCGACGCGGAAGGCAAGCCCGGCAACTGCGTCCACCCCGAACCCGACGCGACCGAAGCGCCAGCCACCGGTGGCTACAGCGCCAAGCTCAACCCCTTCGTCTACTTCCACTCGCTGCTCGACCTCGGCGACTGCGCGAGCAATGACGTGCCGGCGAGCGGGCTGGCGAAGGACCTGAAGAAGAAACCCGACGCCGTCGCCAACTTCAACTACCTCGCGCCCGATCTCTGCAACTCCGGCTTCCGTGGCCAGTGCCCGGAAGGCTCGCCCGACGGCGCCGCCGCGGCCGACGCCTGGATGGAAAAGACGGCCGGGGAAATCCTCGCCTCTCCCGCCTACAAGAAGGACGGGCTGCTGATCGTCAGCTTCGGGGCCGCCGACCCGGCCGCCGCCGAAGAACTTGCCGCGGTGGGGGCCGACCCACTGAAGGTCGGGGCGCTGCTCGTCTCCCCCCTGCTCACCGCGGGCGGCACCGACGGCGCCGTCTATGACCCCTACTCGCTGCTGCGCTCGGTCGATGAACTCTTCGGCCTCAGCCCGCTCGGCGAAGCCGAAGGGGCGAAGGTCCACTCCTTCGCCCCCGCCTTCGTCGCCACCGAAACCGCCGCCGGCGACTGATTTCTGGCACGCTCTTCAGCATGAGCACGCAGGAGGGGGCCGGCGAGCCGATCACGCAGGCCGGCATCGAAGAGCTGAAAGCGGAACTGGCCGAGCTGGAAGGGCCAGCGCGGCTGCAAATGGCGGCGCGGATCAAGGTCGCTCGCGAGGAGGGCGACCTCAAGGAGAACGCCGAGTATCACGTCGCCAAAGAGGACCAGGCGCACATGGAGACGCGGATCAAGCGGCTGCAGGAACGTCTGCGCAACGCGGTCGTGGTCGAGGTCTCCGAGCTCGACAGCGATGTCTTCTCCTTTGGCCGCAGCGCCGAGGTGCTCGACGAGTCCAAAGGCGAGACCAACGTCTGGACTCTGGTCGGCTCGACCGAGGCCAACCTCGCCGAAGGCCGGCTCTCGGCCGAGTCGCCGATCGGCCGGGCGCTGATGGACGCCAAGGTCGGCTCGATCGTCACTGTCGAGACGCCCAAAGGCACCCGCGCCTTCAAGGTCTTAAAGCTCGTCTCCTAGAGGCGGGAGAATGGGCGGATGCTGAGGCTCCGCTCGTCGGTTCACCACAGTCGCGCCGAGGAGTTCGGCTCGCTGCTGCGCGATCTCGACGGGGTGCGGCGGATCGGCCGGCAGGCCGACGAGAACGCCGCCCACGAGGCCTACGTCTTCGTCGCCGACATCGAGCCCGTCGCCGCCGACCGCCTCGTCGAGGCGATCGCCGAGTTCGGCGTCGACGCTGACGACTACGTCCTCACCCGGATCGAGGTGGTCGCTCCCCAGCATCGCCACCACCTCGGCGAAGGCGGCGTCGACGGCTACGCCTGGATCGAGGTGATCGGCCAGGCGCGGGCCAACTCGCGGCTACTGGCGCGCTACCTGGCGCTGATCAACGTCGCCGCGGTGATCGCTGCCCTCGGCGTGATCACCAGCAGCTCGATCCTGATCGTCGGCGCGATGGCGGTCAGCCCGGACCTGCTGCCGATCTGCGCCACCTGCGTCGGCCTCGTCGCCGGCCGCCGCGACCTCGCCGGGCGCGCCTTCGTCACCCTCACGCTCGGCCTCGGCCTGGTGGTCGCAACCGCCGCCGTGCTCACCTTCCTACTCAAAGAGACCGGCCTCCTCCCCGACGGCTTCGCAGTCGAGCAAAGCAGCCTCACCAACCTCGCCCACACCGACTACTCGACGGTGCTGATCGCCCTTGCTGCGGGGGTCGCGGCGATGCTCTCCTTCGAGACCAAAGCGAGCGCCGCGGTCGGCGTCGCGATCTCGGTGACGACGATCCCGGCCTCCGCCTACCTCGGCGTCGCGATCGGCGGCGGCGGGATCGACAACGCGCTCGGCGCCCTCGTTGTCCTCCTGATCAACGTCTCGCTGCTGATCGTCTCCGGCTCGCTCACGCTGCTGGCTCAGCGCTGGCTGCCGAATCGGTCGGGGGCGCCGATCTAGCTCCCGACCAGGGCGCCGGCTCCGGCCGCCGCTCGTCGTAGACGACGCCGGTGGCCGAGAAGCGGTCGTCCCAGGCACGCCGCTGGGCGCCGAAGACGATGCCGAGGAACCCGATCCCGAAGGTGAGCACCGAGAGCCCCAGCCCGATCAGGCGCTTGAAGCTGCGCCGCGGCGGCAGCTCCTCTTCGAGGCGGATGCCGACGAACCGCATCCCCGGGGTCTGCCCGGCGAGCGACCAGAAGCCGAGCAGGTAGATCGCGCCGAAGGAGAGCCAGGCGGTGGAGCCGACGGCGATCGCGAGGCTGCCGCCGCCTTCGCTGTTGCCGCCGAAGGCGTTCGCCGCCAGCGTCAACAGGGCGGCGAAGGCCGTGAAGGCGAGGTTGACGAAGACGCCGTCGATCGCCAGCGCCAGGGCGCGGCTGACCGCGCCGGCGCGGTCGGTCGGCAGCTCCCGCGGCTTGCGGAAGAAGATGCGGCGGACGATGCGCTCGAAGCGATCGTCGAGTCGCCGCGCCAGGTTGCCGATCGTGCGGCCGATGTCCTCGATCAGTCCCATGCCCTGGGCGCTGATCGCCGCCCGCACCTCGGGTGCCTCGGCGATCCGTTCGACCAGCTGCTGCGTCTCCTCGCTGGCCAGCAGGCGGCGCCAGACCTCGTCGACCAGCTCGCTGTCCATCGCCTCCAGCAGGGCCCGCTTGACCGCCTCGCTCTCAAGCGCCCCTTCGACCGCCTCTTCGATCACCGGCCCCTCCAAGACCCTGACCATCGCCCGCTCGACCGCTTTGCTCTCGACCGCAGCAACAATCGCCTCCTCGGCAGCGACCTCCACCGCCCGATCGATCCCGGTCGCTTTGGTGACCGTGCGAGCACCCCGCACCCCAACGCCGAGCAGCCGCGCCGAAAGCGGCAGCGAACCATTCTGGGTCGGGTCTGGAGCTACCTCCGACCGCGGAGTAGAGCCGTTTTCCATCGCAGGGCGACTATAGGCGCGACTCAGCCGTTCTCCAAACCGGCTCGTGGAGGGGTCCGGTCACCCTCCCCGCGGCTTGTACTTTTTCGGCGCCCACCCCCACGGCAGACAGCTGCGGCCCCACCGAAAGAAGTTGAGCGGGGAGGGTGACCGGACCCCTACCTCCGCCCTTGCTGCCTCAGCCACCAGCGCCGTTCAGATGGTCGAGCAGGCGGTCCAGCAGCTCGGCCTGGGCCGGGAGGATCTTCTTGCGGGCTGTGGCGAGGTCGAACCAGCCGGCACGGTCGACCTCGGGGAACTCCTGCTGGCTGCCGCTGCGCGGCGGCCACTCCATCGAGAAGGTGTTGCTGGAAAGGGTCGCCGGGTCGAACTCGGCCTCGGCCGCCCAGGCCTCGACGACTTTGCCGGCTTTCTGCTTGATCGAACCGAGCTCGATCAGCTGCTCGGGATCGAGTTTCGGCGCCGGGCCTAGCTCCTCTTCGAGCTCGCGGATCGCGCAGGCGCGCGGTTCCTCCTCGGCCTCGATCTGGCCCTTCGGAATCGTCCAGGCGCCGACGTCTTTCCTCGCCCAGAACGGTCCGCCCGGGTGGACGAGGAGGAACTCCGCCTCGCCGCCATTGCGGCGGAAGAGGAGGATGCCGGCGCTGTGCTTTATCGCCATCTACCCATGAGTCATAGCGGAGGCCGACAAGTGCCGCCAGCTACCGTTGCATCAATCGATGACGGCGGGGGCCAGCGACAACGACAACGGCGAAACGCAGCGCCAGCACTACGGCATCACCTTCGCCGTGCTGGCGATCTCCGGCGCCTCCTACGCGCTGCTGCAATCGGCGGTCGCGCCCGCCCTCCCCGACATCCAGAAAGAGCTGCACTCCTCGGCGACCGCGACCGCCTGGCTCCTCACCGGCTACCTGCTTAGCGCCTCGGTGATGACGCCGATCATCGGCCGCCTCGGCGACATGTTCGGCAAGGAGCACACCCTCGTCCTCACCATGTCGGGTCTCGCTGCCGGCACCCTGCTGGCGGCGCTCGCCAACTCGATCGGGCTGCTGATCTTCGCCCGCGTCGTCCAGGGCGCCGGCGGCGCCATTTTCCCGCTCGCCTTCGGGATCATCCGCGACGAGTTCCCGCGCGAGAAATCGGCCCAGGGCATCGCCCTGATCTCGGCGATCCTCGGGATCGGCGGCGGCATCGGGATCGTCCTCGCCGGCCCGATCATCGACACCTTCAACTACCACTGGCTGTTCTGGTTCCCGCTGATCGTGATCGTCACCGCGACGCTGGCGACGATCTTCTTCGTCCCCGAATCGCCGGTGAAGTCGCCGGGGCGGATCGACTGGGCCGGCGCCGTGCTGCTCTCAACCTGGCTGGTTCTGCTCCTGCTCGGGATCACCCAGTCCTCCGAATGGGGCTGGGGCGACGACCGCGTGATCGCCCTGATCGCCGCCGCGCTGGGCATGCTCGTGCTCTGGATCAAAGTCGAGGCCGACCGCCACGAGCCGCTCGTCGACATGGCGATGATGCGGGTCCGCAGCGTCTGGACGGTCAACGCCGCCGCCTTCCTCGTCGGCGCCGGCATGTACAGCTCGTTCATCCTGATCCCGGAGTTCACCGAGATGCCGGCCAGCACCGGCTACGGCTTCGGCTCGAGCGTCACCCAGGCCGGCCTCTTCCTGCTGCCGGCGACGGTGGCGATGATGCTGGTCGGCCCGATCGCCGGCTCGCTCGCGACTCGGGTGGGATCGCGCGTGGTCTTGATCGCCGGCTGCCTGGCGACGACCGCTTCCTTCACCCTGCTGGCGGTCGCGCACACCCATCAGGGCGACATCTACATCGCCACGGCGCTGATGGGTGCCGGGATCGGCCTCGCCTTCGCCGCCCTCGCCAACCTCATCGTCGAGGCGGTCCCGCCGCAGCAGACCGGGGTGGCGACCGGGATGAACACGGTGATGCGAACGTTGGGAGGATCGGTCGGCGGCCAGGCCGGAGCCAGTCTGATCGCCGGCACCGTCGTCGCCTCCGGGTTCCCCGCTGAGAGCGGCTTCACCCTCGCCTTCTCCTTCGCCGCCGGCGCCTGTCTCCTCGCCGCCCTCGCCAGCCTGATCGTGCCGAAGGGGCCCAGTCGCTCGCGCATCGCCGAGATGGCGATGGCGAGCGACTGAGACCCCCTCAGCCGCCGAGTTTGAAGGCGACCAGTTTCGCTTTCTGGCCTTCGACGACCGGCAGGCCCGCCGGAGCGAGCAGCATGTCGCCGGTGACCATGACGCCGGCGTTGGTCCCCGCCGGCAGCGCCGCCTGCCAGACTTCGCCGCCGCTGTCGGCTTTCAGCGCGTGGACGATGCCATCGGCCGTGGTCGCGAAGACGAGGTCGTTGACCACCAGCGTCGCCCCGTAGGCCGGCTGTTCGAGTTCGCGGTTCCATTCGACCTTGCCGTTGGCGAGGTTGAGCGCCACGACTTCGCCGGTGGCCGCGCTTTCTTCGGTGATTTCAGAACCGGAGCGGACCGTCATCGAGTGGTTGACGATCGGCACGTAGAGCCGTTTGCCGTCGGTCGCCATCGGCGCGATCACGCCACCCAGCTGCCCGGGGAAGACTTCGCCCGGCTTGATCTTGCTGTATTCGCCGCGCATCGCGTAAAGCGGGTCGTTGTCGTGCCCGTTGTGGACGCCGACCGGCGTTTTCCAGATCGGCTTCCCGGTCTTTGGGTCGATCGCGACGACGACCCCGGACTTGCCGGCGCCGATCGCCATTTCTTTGCCGCCGACCGTGACCATCACCGGCGAGTCCTGGAAATCCCAGTCGTAGATGTTGTGCGGCGTCTGTTGGTAGTGCCAGATCACTTTGCCGGTTTTCGGGTCGAGCTTGACCATCGAGTCGGCGTAGAGGTTGTTGCCGGGACGGCTCGAGCCCCAGGGTTTGTTGGCGGTGCCAGGGAGCGGCGCCGGGTTGCCGGTGCCGACGTAGACGTCACCTTTGGCGTCAAAGGAGGGCGGGTACCAGAGGCCGCCACCGGAGTTGATGCCCGGGTCGCCCCAGAGGTCTTTCGGCACGGTGGCGAATTCCCACAGCGTCTTGCCAGTTTTTGCGTCGAGGGCATAGAGGGTTCCGACTGCACCGGCTTCGTATTCGGCGCTGGTGTTCTCCGGAACCGTCGAGGCATACACCGTGCCCTTGTTCGCGCTCGGAGCCATGTCGACCGGGCCTTTCAGCGGCACTTTCCAAAGCTCCTTGCCGGTTTCCTGGTCGAGGGCGAAGGCCTCGGAGTTGGTCGTCCCGTAGACGTGTCCTTCGGCGACCGTCAGCCCGTTCGGGCCGTGGCTCGGCGCTTCGTACTTCTTCGTCCAGAGGACGTCGCCGCTTTCGAGGTCGAGTGCCTGCACGTTGGATTCGAGGTCCTGCGAATAGACGACGCCGTTGGCGACGATCGGGGCCCAGGCGTAGCTGCCGTAGACGCCGGTGCCTTCGATCGGCAGCGACCAGGCTTCCTTCAGCTGGTTGACGTTGCTGCTGTCGATTTCGCCTTTGGCCTGTCGCGTGTTGGCGATGTCGATACCCGGATACGCGGTTCCGGTGAAGTTGTGGTCGCTCGACGACGAAGACGAGCCTCCACATCCGGCCGCCAAGGCTCCTATGGCAAGCGCTGCCGCGAGCACGAGCAGCGGCAACCCCCTGAACTTGGACATCGACATCCCGTCTCCTCTCCCTAGTCGAGTAATAAAGACTCGTCTTTTATCGTTTCAGAAATCCCTGCAAAAGAGGGATTCAGTTCGTTAAGCAGCGGTTGCAGGACGCGATTGGCAAGCAGGCCGAGGCTGCCGAGGTTGGCGAAACCCGGCCCCTGGCTGAGGCCGCCGAGGCCGGGGATGTGCAGGCGCGGATGGACGTCTTTCAGCTCCAGCGCCCGCCCGATCGGGACCTCCGCTTTAGGGGGACCGTCCCAGAGCGGCCCGCACTGTTCTTCGACCTGGTCGCGGACGGCGTCCGGGAAGAGGCCGCGCAGCTGGCGCAGCAGGTCAAAGCCGGTGCAGTTGATGACGAAGTCGTAGCGCTCGGAGCGCATCCCTTCGGAGGGGCTGTCGAATTCGAGCAGGGCGCCCTCGCCGTCGTCGCTGAGGGAAACGTGGACGGCGCGGCCGGCGATGAAGGAGAGGTGGTCGTCGTCAGCGATCCGCTCCAGCACCGTCTGGTCGAAAACGCCGCGGTCGCAGTGCTTGACGAAGTCGCGGCGGGTTTCGATGTCGAGGTGTTCCCAGCCGACGTTGTCGGGGTCGGCGAAGACGCGGTTCTCGAGGAAGCTCTCGCCGCGGCTCAGCGGCAGCGTCGGCGTGTAGATCGTCAGCCGCGCCTTGGGCCGCAGATCGCGGAGGAAGACGAGGGCGCTGAGGGCGCTCTCCCCTCCGCCGACGATCGCGATCTCCACCTCTTCGTCCGCCGGCACCCGGGCGAATTCCTCGCGGCGGCTGTCGCAGTGGAAGACCCGCGACTCGACGTCGGGGTCGTGGGGGAAGTGGCGGTGGACGCCGGGGCCGGTGAGGACGAGGTTGCGGCCGAAGTGCCGCTCGGGGTCCTCGGGACGGCCGCGCTCGGCGACCTCGGCCTGCCAGAGGTCGCGATCGTCGGCGAGGGAGATCTCGGTCACCCGGCCGTCGTAGATGCTCACCCCCTCGGTCGCCCGTGACAGCACCCAGCCCAGGTACTCGCCGTAGTCGCGGTGCAGCACCGAGGGCGAGCCGGAGTTGACCCAGGCCGCGTATTCGTGTCGCTCCATCGCAAAGCGCTGCCAGGTGAAGGGCAGGAGCGCCGCGTCGATCTCGTCGCCGAGGGTGCCGAACTGGCGCGAGCTTTGGTATGGGAAGCCGATGTCCTTGATCGGCGGGATCGCTAAAGGCTCCTCGCCCGAGGTCATCCCGTTGCGCCCCAGCCAGGAGGCGGCGGGCTCGGTTTTCTCGACAACCGTCATCGAGATCTCGGCCAGCCCGAGAGTGTTGACGACGTGGATCTTGGCGGCGAGCGCCGCGGCCTTGGCGCCAGCGCCGACGATGAGGATGTCGCTCTCGCTCACGCCACCCTCCTAGACGGGCGCCAGGACCGGGGTCCCGGCCGGCTCGGTTTCCCTCGGTTCGGCGATCACCAGGCCCTTCTGGTCGGGGCTGAAGGAGATCGCACTTTTGCGCGCCCGCTCGCCGCTCGACTCGACCGGGCGCAGCTCCCTCGTCTCCAGCACGATCCGCAGCACCCGCTTCATCTCCATTTCCGCGTAGCTGGCGGCGAGGCAGCGGCGGACGCCGCCGCCGAACGGGATCCAGGTGTAGGTGCCGGGCTGTTTGCCGACGAAGCGCTCGGGCAGGAAGCGGAGGGGCTCGTCGTACCAGCGCGGGTCGCGGTGGATCAGGTGGATGCAGGGCGCGACCGTCGTCCCCGCGGGAAGGTCGTAGCCGCCGAGCGTCATCGGCTCCAGCAGGCTGCGGACGACGACCGGGACCGGCGGCCGCAGCCGCAGCGTCTCCTTCACCACCGCGTCGAGGTAGGTGCCGTCGCCGCCGAGGACGTCCTCGCGCAGCAGCTCGAGTTTGTCGGGGTTGCGCAGCAGCCGCTCGAAGGTCCAGGCGAGCGTGCTCGAGGTCGGCCCGTCGGAGAGCAGCGTCACCAGTTCGTCGCGCAGGTCCTGGTCTGAGAGCGGCTTACCGTCCTCGTATTCGGCGCCGACCAGCATCGAGACGACGCCCAGCTCCCCGCCATCCGGTTCGCTCTTGCGCCGACGCACCTCGTCCATCACCGCCTGCTCGACCGCCCCCATCGACTCGCGATAACCGCGGCTGCGAGTCACCCAGCCGGGGCCGAGGACGGCGAGCCGCGCCAGGTTGCTCGGTTCGTTCATCCAGGTGGTGAGCGAGCGCAGGCTCTCGCGCAGCGGCTGCAGGCGCGGAGTTTCCGAGGCCGGCCCGAAGACGGCGCGCATGACCACGTCGAGGGTGATGTCCTGCATCCGCGGCCAGAGCGCGAACGGCTCGCCGACCGGCCAGCGGGAGATCTCCTGCCGCGCCACCTGGGCCATCATCTCCGAGTCCGCTTGCACCGCTTTGCCGTGGAAGGAGGGCAGCATCAGTTTGCGCCTGGTCATGTGCTCCGGTTCTTCCAGCAGCATCACCGAGCGCGGGCCGAGCAGCGGCCCCAGCAAGGGGTTGGCGGTGTCGACGCCGACCGCCTTCCCCGCGGTGAAGACTTTTTTCACGTCGTCGGGGTCGGCCAGCAGCACCCAGTCGCCGTAGTGGCGGATCCGCAGGGTGAAGGTGTCGCCGTAGCGACGGTGGCAGCGCTCGAGGAACGGCATCGGCCGCTGGGTCCAGCCGACGGCCTGCAGGGCGCGCGGCATCCGCGGTCCGGGGGGCTTGTTGCTTATGCGGTGGCTCATGCGGCGTCCCTCCCGTTCTCGGCGGCCAGTTCGTCCATCAGCTCGTCCTCGAGCCGGCAAGTGGTGCCGATCAGCAGCTCGAAGAGGTCAGAGCTGAACTCCTGCGGCAGCTCGTGCTCGGCGCCGCGGTTGAGGTAGCGCTCACGCACGATCTTCACCCGGTCGGGCTGCATCATCGGGATCTCGTGCTCGTGCTTGTAGACGGCGACTTCGCGGCAGATCTGCAGGCGCTCGCCGAACAGCTTCGCGATCTCCTCGTCGATCTCGTCAAGGCGGCGGCGAAAGGGGTCGAGGCCATTGGCGCTCATCGCCCCTCCCCTCCCAGCAGGCCGGTGGCGAAGGCGTGGCTGCAGTCGGCGAGCTCGTCGAGGGCGTAGCCGCCCTCCTGGATCACGCAGACGGGCAGGCCCGGCGCCGCCAGGATGCGGCCGACTTCGCGGAAGATCTCCGGCCGGAAGCCCCAGGTTCCGTGGGGGTCGCCGGCGACGGTGTCGTAGCCGAGCGAGACAACCAGCGCCCGCGCGATCTCGGCCAGGTCGTGGACCGAGGCGGCGACCTCCTGCAGGTAGGTCGCTTCGTCGGGGCTGTCGGCGAAGGCGACGGCGCGTTCGCCGGCGATCCGCGGCAGCAGCGTCCCGGGCGGCAGGTTGGTCACCGGCGCCGCGTGCAGCGAATGCAGCGCGGCTTCCGGGCCCATCCGCTCGACCAGGGCCGAGGTCCCGTTCGGGTAGTGGAGGTCGAGGTCGACGATCCCGACCGGCTTGACCCCGCCGTCGCAGATGTGGCGCACCGCCGCGGCGGCGTTGTTGAGGTAGCAGTAGCCGGCGTGGAAGGCAGGGCCGGCGTGGTGGCCGGGCGGGCGGCAGACGGCGTAGGTGAAGCGAGCGCCGTCGAGCAGCTGGTCGGCGGCGGTGATCGCGGTCCGGATCCCCTCCCGCGCGGCGGCGACGAGGTTGGCGTTGACGGGGATGTCCGGCTCCAGCCCCGGCGGGGCGAAGTCCGGCATCACCACCGGCTCGGCGGAGCGCAGTTCCGCCAGCGCCTGCAGGTAGGTGGCCTCGTGCAGGGCCGCCAGCGTCCGCTCGACCTCCTCGTCGGCGGCGTCGGCGGCGAACGGCCGCACGCCCGAGTGGCGGACCAGCCCGGCCCGCAGCTCGACCAGGCGGCGGTTGCCGTCCTGGCCCGGGATCCGCCGATCGCCTTCCCGCACCCAGAAGGCGTCGTCGTCGCGGCCCTGCCGCTGCTCGATCATCACCAGTTCTCTAGGCGTCATCGAGCAGCCTCCGCATCCGCGGCCCAAGGTGCTCAAAGCCGCTGCGGCGGTAGAAGGACTCGGTCGAAGCGATCGCCGCGAAGGTCTCCCGCGGCAGACCGACCTCAAGTCGGCTGACACCGCGGGCTCGCGCCTGGGATGCGATCGCCTCGACCAGTTCCGCCCCGACGCCGCGACTGCGCCAAGCCTCATCGACCCAGAGATCTTGGATCGTCGCGTAGACGCCGGGAACGTGTATCGCTCGCTGCCAGCTGGCGCTGAGGACACCGACGAGCCTTCCGTCGGCCTCGGCGACAAGCACCGATCCCCCCGCGGGATCGGCAAGCAGCGCCCGCACCTCGGCTTCGAGGTCAGGGCGCTCGGGCTGGCGGCCGCCGAGCTCCGTCAGCAGGCTTGCGACCGCAGCCGCTACCTCCTCGACGTCCTCGGCCCCCGCCTCGCGAACGGTGGTTTGCGTGGCCACCGGTTCGGTCACGCGGCCTCCGCGTGCCGAGCGGCCGGCTCCAGCTCGACGCTCCAGGCGTCGGGGCCGTCGCTGCCGGTGACGGTGCGCGCGATCGCCGCCATCGGGGCGCGCGCCTTGAGCAAGATCTCGTCGAACTCCTCCTGCGGGTCTGATTGCATGACGATCGCCCCACCGGCGCCGATCGTCGTCCGCCCCGGCCGCATCACGATCGTGCGGATGACGATGTTCATGTCGGTGTGGCCGTCGGCGCCGAAGTAGCCGATCGAGCCGGAGTAGACGCCGCGCGCCTCCTCCTCGAGGTCGTCGATGATCTCCATCGTCCGCTCCTTCGGGGCACCGGTCATCGAGCCACCGGGGAAGCAGGAGCGCACGCATTCGACCGGGCTGCGGTCGGCGGCGAGGCGGCCGACGATGGTCGAGACCATCTGATGGACGGTCGCGTAGGGCTCGATCACCATCAGGTCCGGCACCTCGACCGATTCGACGTCGCAGACGACGCCGAGGTCGTTGCGGAGGAGGTCGACGATCATCAGGTGCTCGGCGTAGGTCTTTTCGTCCTCGGCCAGCTCCTGGCGCACCGCCTCATCCTCGGCCGGGTCCTCGACCCGGGAGATCGTCCCCTTGATCGGCCGCGCCATCACCTGGCGCTCGCGGTCGACCGAGATGAAGCGCTCGGGCGAAGAGCTGACGATGGCGTAGTCGCCGAAGCGCAGGAAGGCGGCGAACGGCGAGGGGTTGGTGCGGCGCAGCTGCCGGTAGAGGTCGAACGGCTCGGGGCTGGCGTCGGTCGAGAACTGGTCGGTCAGGCAGACCTCGTAGGACTCCCCGGCCAGCAGTTCCTCCTGCGATTTGAGGATGTCGGCGAGGTAGCGGGTCTGACCGCGGCCGGACTGGAAACTGACGTGGCCATCGGGTTCGATCGGCGGCGCCAGCGGGCGCTCGGCCGGCGGGTTGGCGATCGCCGCCTCGATCAGATCCTGCGCTGCGTCGAGCCAGAGCTCCGCCTCGCCGTCCTCGCCGCGACAGAGGGCGAAGACGTAGGTCTTGTCCTTGGTGTGGTCGACCGCGACGACGCGGTTGGCGAGCATCATCGCCGCGTCGGGCATGTCGGAGCTGTGGACATTGGTCGAGCCGCAGTCGGCCTTCAGCTCGTAGCCGAGGTAGCCGACGTAGCCGCCGACGAGGCCCCGCTCGATCCCCTCCGGCGGCTCGACCGCGATCCGCCTCATCTCGCGGTCGAGGTAGTCGAAGATCGACTTGTGCTCGACGCTCTCGACGCCACCGCGCTCGAGCGCGATCTCGCCACTGTCGACGTCGTAATAGGCGACGCAACGTTCGGTGCCGGCGGTGGTGCCCATGTAGGAGCACTGGGCGAGCCAGGTCGGGGCGTCGGCGCTGTCGAGCCAGAAGGAGGTCTCGGCGTCGGCGAAGAGCCGTTCGTAGACGTACTCGGTCGGCGCCTGCCCGTCGATCTCCCGCATCCGCAGCTCCAGCTCGCCCTTCTCAGCGGGTTGAGAGGAGGCGGTGGGCTGACCGCTGCGGGGGGCGATCGTCGCGCGGCCGGCGGGGCGGTCGGCGGAGCGGCGGTGCTGGGCCGCCATCTCGAAGAAGTTCTGGGCGATCTTGAGGCCGTACTCGGTCGAGATCGACTCCGGGTGGAACTGAACGCCCCAGATCGGCCGCTTGGTGTGCTCGACCCCCATCACCACGCCGTCGTCGGCCCAGGCGACGATGTGCCCTTCGGGGCCGGGCGGGGTGGTGATCGCCAGCGAGTGATAGCGGACGACCGAGAAGCCCTGCGGCACGTCCTTGAAGAGGCCCTTGCCTTCGTGGTTGACCCGGCTGAGGCGGCCGTGCATCGCCATCGGCGCCCGGTTGACCGTGCCCTCGAGCAGGTTTCCGATCCCCTGGTGGCCGAGGCAGATGCCGAAGACGGGGGTTTCGCTGTAGCGGAGGATGTCGCGGCAGACGCCGAAGTCGTGCCAGCGGGACGGGTGGCCCGGCCCGGGCGAGAGCACGATCGCATCGAAGTCCATCCTTGTCAGGACGCGCCAGCTGACCGCGTCGTTGTTGACCACCATCGGTTCCTCGCCCGAGGCCTCGGCCAGCAGGTGGAACACGTTGAAGGAATAGGAATCGTGGTTGTCGACCAGCAGCGTTTTCATCTCAGGCTCCCTCTAGTCCCAGGCCCCGTAGGCCCTGCTCGAGCACCGGCTGGACGACCGCCTCGACCTCCGGAGCCCGCTCGTCTGCCCTGTACCAGCGCGCGAAGTGGGAGAGGTACTTGGAGAGAGGCGCGACGTCGAACTCGTCGACGGCGCTGCGCAGGTGCACCGGGTAGTGCTGCGCCTGGACCACCGCGAAGCGGTAGTTCGGGTCCTCGGCGGGGCTCCCGCCCTCCAGCTCGGCCGTGGCGTGATGGGCCTGGGCGCGCGCCAGGTCCCAGCCGAGACTGCCTTTCCCTTCCACCAAAAGCTTCTCCTTGCCGAACTTGACCTGCTTGGTCGTCGGCTGCAGCAGGAAGTAGCCGAGCGCGACCTGCGCCGGGACCGTCTCCGGGCGCGGGTGCTGCGCCATCGTCTCGGCAAACTCCCCGTCGGCGAGAACCTCCTCCAGCCACTCGACCAGCTCGTCGATCAGCAGCGCCCCTTTCTTGCTGGAGCTGATCGATTCGTTCTCGCGGGCGACCATGCCGTGGAAGATGTCGTAGGTCGGCGGCCCTCCCCCGCGGGCGCTGCCGTTGCCGTTGCCGTTCTGCAGCCCCATCTCGTCGATCAGCTTGCGGCGGCAGGTGACGTGGGCGACCCACTCGTTGCCGCAGACCTGCATCGAGATCACGTCGTCGAGTTCGTCGGCGGCGGCCCAGTAGGCGAGCGCCCGCATGTGCTGGGTCGGTAGCCCGTCGGAGCGGACCAGCGGCATCTCTTCCAGCTCCTCGCGTTCGGTCTCGTACATGACCATGTCGTCGCCCCAGCGCTTGGTCAGGGTGCCGTCGGCGAGGCCCTGGTTCATGAACTCGGCGACCTCCGGCAGGTAGTCGGACTCGTAGATCACCTTGTCGAAGGTGATCCCGAGCCGGGCCAGGGTCTTGCGCTGGCCGGAGACCACCCAGGAGCGGGTCCGCGACCACAGTTCGAGCGCCTTCTGGTCGCCGTCGAGGACCCGCATCATCATCTCGTCGGCTTTGTCGTTGTAGTTCGTCGACTCGCGGGCCACCGAGTCCTCGGCGCCGTCGTCGCCCTGGCCGCCGTTGCGGCTGGCGGTGACGTAGTCGGCGTAACAGAAGCCGACGAAGTGGTCGCTCTTCTGGTTGGCGTCAGGGCCGGCGTCCTCGCCGGCGCGGGTGGCGACGCCCGCCATCGCCTCGCCCATGCTGCGGCCGACGTCGCAGATCAGGCTGCGGTTGTCGACCCCGGCCCCAGCCTGCTTCAGCGCCCCGGCGATCGCGTTGCCGACCGCGAGGTTGCGGAGATGGCCGATGTGCAGCGCCTTGGTCGTGTTGGCGCCCCAGAAGTAGACCGCGTACCTGTTGCCGGCGGCCATCGCCGCGTATTCGGAGTCGCCCTTGGCACCGGACCGGATCGCCTCGCCCTCGCTTTCGATCCACTCGTCCGCGAAGCGGACGGTGACCTGATCCCCATCCCGCGAGAGCGAGGCGACCCACGGCTCCCCTTCGATCCGGTCGAGCGCCTCCTGCGCCGCCGTCTCCTCCCGCCAATCCGTCCCCTTCGGAAGTCTCGGGATCAGCATCAGGTCGAAGTCGGGCTCGGGCCGATAAGGAGCCCGCGCCGCCCAGAGAACTTTGCCGTCCGCGTCCGCGGCGACTTCGTCAAATCGAGTGAAGATGTTCTTGTCCATAGCGGTGATTTCGAACGTGGTCGCTTCGAATTTCTGTTCGAAATGCACCCGCCGGGGCTCGAACCCGGATCTTCGGCTTACAACGCCGACCCTTTAACCGATTAAGGCACAGGTGCTAGCTATGTTTCCCTACCTTGAGCAAATCCCTGAATGCTCAAGCGCGGCGGCAGCATAACGTCCTTCCTTGCATCAGTCAAATCTTTTGTTCTTTTCCCTGGAAATCGAAGTAAAAAGGGGATCGAGGGACGAAGCGAGGAGGGCTGCGAGTGACGGCGCACTTCCGCGCATGAGTTGGCACAAACCGCGCGCCATGCGTGCGCCGTAACTCGCCACCCTCCGGCCATGCCCGCCGAAACCGTCAGAGAGTCCGATATACGGACACTGAGACAGACTCGCGCGGAGGACCGGTCGATCGGCGAGTTGGCGGACCGCCAGCACGGGGTGGTCTCGCGAGATCAGTTGCTCCGACTCGGCTTCGAAGCCGGTGCAATCGGCCGACGGATACGTGCGGGATGGCTTCGCCCACTCCATTCAGGCGTCTACGCGGTGGGTCATCGAGCTCTCTCACGCCAGGGATGGTGGATGGCGGCGGTACTTGCATCCGGACCCAACGCGCTCCTGAGCCACCACACCGCCGCTGCGCTCTGGAGCCTTCGCGGCTACTCGGGCGGCGCTGTCCACGTAACGCTTGCCCGCAAGAGCACGTCCTCGAAGCGAATCCGGCGGCACCACTCGCCCTTACCTGCTGACGAGCGGACCACGAAGGAGAGCATACCGGTGACCTCGGTCCACCGGACGATCTTCGATCTTTCGGCCACCGTCTCAGTTGACGAAGTGGTCGCGATGATCAAGGAGGCCGAATACTGCAACCTCTGGGACCGCCTCTCGCTCTGGGATCTCTTGGAGCGCTATCCGGGCAGACGAGGCTCGCGGAACCTCCGCTTCGCCCTGAAACGCATCACCGAAGAGCCCACCGGCCGCAAGCGCAGCAAGTTGGAGGAACGCTTCGCGCCTTTCCTCCGCTGGCACCACCTCCCCTTACCCCGCTTCAACGACTGGATCCCCCTTCACCCCAAGCCTTACCGGGTCGACTGCCACTGGCCCAACGTCCGCTTGATCGTCGAGCTCGATGGCTGGGAGGGCCACAGCTCCCGCTCGGCCTTCCAGGACGATCGCGCCCGCGACCGCGCACTCAAGGTTGCCGGCTACTCCGTGATCCATCTCACCTGGGCGCAACTCGACTCAGAACCCACCGAGGTCGCCGCCGACCTGCGAGCGCTGCTCAAGCCCGGCCGGCCTCGAGCAGGCGGCTGAGGAAGCGGCGGGTCTCGTCTCGCTGCGGTGAGACCAGCACCTGGGACGGCGGGCCTTGCTCGAGGATGCGGCCTTCGTGGAGGAAGGCGACCTGATCGGCTACCTCGCGGGCGAAGCTCATCTCGTGGGTGGCGATCAGCATCGTCATCCCCTCCCCCTTGAGGTCGCGGACGGCCTGCAGGACCTCGCCGACCAGCTCGGGATCGAGGGCGCTGGTGACCTCGTCGAGGAGGAGGGCGCGGGGGCGGCCGGCGAAGGCGCGGGCGATCGCCACCCGCTGCTGCTGACCGCCGGAGAGGTTGTCGGGGCGGTCGTCCTCGCGGCCCTCCAGACCGAAGCGGGCAAGGAGGGCGCGGCCACGCTCCTCCGCCTCGGCCTTGGAAGATCCGTGCGCCCGCCTCTCCCCCAACATCACGTTCTCCAGCGCGGTCATGTGCGGGAAGAGGTTGTAGGCCTGGAAGACGAGGCCGAGGCGGCGGCGGACGACGACCGGGGCGACGGCGGGGTCGGTGATCGTCTCGCCGTCGAGGAAGACGTCGCCGTCGTCGATCTCCTCCAGAAGGTCGATGCAGCGCAGCAGCGTCGACTTGCCCGAGCCGGAGGCGCCGATCAGCGCCACCGCCTCGTGCTCGCGGACGGTCAGGTCGACACCGCGCAGCACCTCGCGCTCGCCAAAAGACTTCGTGACCTCGCGGATCTCCAGCACCGGCTTGCCTGGAACGCTCACCGCACCGCCCCCTCCGGCCCGCCCATCCGCTCGACCACTCGCGCCAGCGGCACCGTCACCGCCAGGTAGAGGATCGCGGCGGCGATCAGCGGCGTGTAGTTGAAGGTCTCGCCCTGGACGATCTGGGCGATCCGGAAGGCCTCCTGCGGGCCGAGGATCGAGATCAGCGCCACGTCCTTCTGCAGGGCGACGAAGTCATTCAGCAGCGGCGCCGCGACCCGGCGGATCGCCTGCGGCAGGATTACGTGCCGCATCGCCTGCGCCTCGGTCAGGCCGACGGCGAGGGCGGCGTCGCGCTGGCCGCGGTGGACCGAGCGGATGCCGGAGCGGTAGACCTCGGTCACGTAGGCGCTGTAGGAGAGGCCGAGGGCGATGCCGCCGAGGACGACCGGGTCGGTCGGCAGGCCGCTCAGCCGCAGCGCCGGGACGCCGAAGCCGACCAGGTAGACGAGCAGGATCGTCGGGATGCCGCGAAAAAGGTCGACGTAGACGGTGGTCAGCAGCCGGAAGGGGAAGAAGGCCGGCGCCCGGCTGGTCCGCAGCACCGCCAGCGCCAGCCCCACCGCCAGCACCGCGATCTCGACGATCACGAACAGCTTCACGTCGAGCCAGAAGCCGTCGAGGACTTCGGGGAAGGATTCCTTGAAGACTTCCCAGTTGAAGAAGGTTTCTTGGACTTCCGGCCAGCCGGGGCTGGTCAGGACCCAGAGGGCGAGGCCGCCGATGACGACGAGGCTGGAGAGGGCCGCGATCGCCTGCCCGCGCCGCTCCTGTTGACGCTTGGCCGCTTCCCGTTCGAGGCGACGTTCGGCGATGGCCTAGTGCAGTTCCGGGGCGCCGGCGGCTTTGCTCATCCAGCGCTGGGTGATCGCTTCTAATTCGCCCGAGCTTTCCAGCTCTTCGACCGCTTCACTGACGCAGCCGGTCAGTTCCGAGTCTCTTTCCAGCAGGGCGCCCCACTGGTCGCCGCCGGGGGCGCTGAACTGGCCGACCACAGTCGCGTCCGGCACCTGCACCGCGGTCAGGTAGAGCGCCGTCGGCAGATCGACGACGACAGCGTCGATCTGTTCGTTCTTCAGCGCCGTGACGACGTCGTTGGAGCTGTTGAAGACTTCCGGTTTACTGCTCGGTTCGATCTCTTCTTCGGCCGCTTCGAGGCTGGTGGTGCCGATCTGGACGCCGAGCTTGGCGTCCTGCAGTTCGGCCAGCGATTTCGCCTTCGCCGCATCCGAGTCCTTCAGCGCCACCACCGCCTGGTTGGCGGTGTAGTAGGGCGCCGAGAAGTCGACAGCTTTTTCACGCACCGGCGTGATCGAGATCTGGTTGACGTCGAAGTCGAAGCTCTTCGGCCCCGGCGCGTAGGAGGAGTTGAACGGCTCGACCGTCCATTCCACCTTCGCCGGCGGGTAGCCGAGCTGCTTGGCGACCGCGTAGGCGACCGCGCTCTCGAAGCCTTCGCCGTTGGTCGGATCGTCGTCTTCGAAGTAGGGCGGGTAGGCCGGCTTGTCGGTCGCCACCGTCAGCACGCCCTGCTTCTCGGTCGGCAGCTTGCCCGGCTTGCATTCGCTCGCCGCCGCGCTCGTGGTCGAGCTCGAATCGGTGGAGCTGCCGCAGCCGAGCAGGTAGAGCGCGACCAGCAGCAGGAGCGTCAGCGAGAGTCTCTTCATCGGGGTGGCGGAACCGGAAGGATGCGCCACCCTACCGCCTTCGGCGGACCGTTCACCCGAAGCGCCAGCCTTTACGAATGCCTGAGTATTAGAGTTCGACTCAGCCACCCCATAGGTGCGCCCTACTGCCCCCCAGCGTCCTGCCCTGGCTGGGGGGCAGTTCCTACTCTGAGGTCCAGTTCTTCAGCCAAGTCCGCCAGCTCCGACAGCCGCACGCCCAGCACTCTTGCGATCGCCTTGACGTTCCCCCATTTCGGGTTGATCTGCCCCGACTCGATGCGGGAGATCCAGGTCGGATGGAGACCGGCGTCAAGCCCGAGTTGTTCCTGGCTCATCTGACGCTTCATGCGGAAACGGTAGATGGCCTCGGCCAGGCCCGGTTGGGGTTCGACTTGATTCGACATCTAAGAAATGAAATGCGCCTCCCGCCCCCGCGTCCATAGAGCTGAGCTCAAGTCAGCTCCTTTTCGGCGCGCGACCGGCCTGTTTGCGAACGCCGGAAATCCGGTGGTGTCGCCCGCGAGGACCCTGTTCAAGGGGGCGGTCTCTCGTCGAAGCGAACACGAACATATGTTCGCATACATTGCCCTTCGGCGAAAGGGCATTTCTGCTTCAGGTTTCGGCGCGCGCCGCTTCCAGCTCTTCTTCGACCGTCGCAGTCTGGTTGGGGATCGCCAGCCGCTGTTCGAGGATCGGGATCGCCGCTCCGGGATCGCCGCTGCGGCGCAGGGCGCTGCCGAGGTTGAACAGCGCGTAGGCGTAGTCGAGGTCTTCGCTCCCTTCCGGGAAGGCGCTGACCGCTTCTTCGAGCACCGGCACGGCGGCGGCGTATTCGCCCGCCTGCATCAGGGCATAGCCCTGTTCGTTCAGTTCTGCGCCGCGACTCGGGTTGGCTTCTGCGGGCGGCGGGACCGAGGCGGTCGCTTCCGTCGCTTCCGTCGCTTCGGCCTTCTTTTCGGTCTTCGCGCCAGAGGCCTTCGTCGCCTTCGCCTGCTTGCCGGCGCTCTCCCCTCCCCGCCCTTCGTCGCCTCCGCCGCCGAGCACGACCACGGCCACGACCAGCACGGCAGCGAGCACGCCGAGGACGGCGGCAGCGGCGCCGAATCGGCTGCGGCGCGAGCCGGCGCGGGTGTAGGTCTTGGCCGGCGGTGGCGGGGGCACGGCCTGTGATCGCACAAACTCCGGCTCGAAGACCTGCGTCGGTTCGCCGGAGCCGTCGCCTCGCTCGAGCCGCGCCAGCGCCTGTCGCGCCGAGCTGGGTCTGCCGTTCGGGTCGGGGTTGGTCATCCACTCGATCACTGAGCCGAGCGCGGGCGAGCACCGCCCTTCGCAGGCGCGCAGGAGGACGCCGGCCGAGTAGAGGTCGGAGCGCTCGGTCGCCGGCTGCCCTTCCATCACCTCCGGCGCCGCGTAGCGCTCGGTGCCGAGGACGAGACCGGTGCTGGTCAGGGCGGTGGCGTCGCGTGGCAGGGCGATGCCGAAGTCGATCAGCTTCGCCGTCCCGCCCGGTTCGACGATGACGTTGGCGGGCTTGACGTCGCGGTGCAGGATCCCGGCCGCGTGAATGTGGTCGAGCGCCTCCAGCAATTCCCGCGCCAGCTGGTCGCGATCGACTCCTTCGCCCCGCTCCTTCAGCGCCGCCAGGTTCTCCCCCGGCACGAACTGCATCACCAGGTAGGGGCGTTCGCCCTCTTCGGAGTAGTCGTAGACGCCGACCAGGTTGGGATGCGAGAGTGCCGCCGCGGTCCGCGCCTCGCGCCGGAAGCGCGCCACGAAGCCGGGGTCGCCGGCGATCGTGTCCGAGAGCACCTTCACCGCCACCGGCCGGTCGAGCACCTCGTCGTGCCCGAGCCAGACCGCAGCCATGCCGCCGCGCCCGAGCGTGCGCTCGAGCCGGTAACGGCCCTTCAGGATCTCCCCGCTTCCGATTGCCGCGGCCACGGGATTCCCCTACCCGTTTGCCGCCAGGTTCTTCAACGGCGGCCACGGGGTACCCGGGTCGCCCGTGGACGTGATCGCCTACATCTTCCTGCTCGCCCTGAGCGGCCTGGTGATCGGGGCGCTGGCCCGCCTGCTCCTGATCGGCCCCGACCCGATGAGCATTCTCGAGACGATGCTCGCCGGCATCGGCGGCTCCCTGATCGCCGGCTTAATCGCCTACTACGTCTTCAACCGCAACACCGGCCCCGGCCTGCTCATCTCGGTGATCTGCACGATGGGCATCGTCTATGCCGTCCGCAAGTATCGCCAGCGCACCGCGACCGAGCGCCCCTTTGGCGAGCGCCCGATCGGCTTCGGCAGCAGCAACGTCCACACCCAGGTCCACTTCTTCCCCGGCTGCCTCGTCTTCTCCCTCCTCGCCTCGATCATCCTCACGGTCCTGCTGAACCTGATCGTGCGCGCGTTCTAGGGGTACTAAGCGCAAAAGATTCGCTTAGGCTAGGCGCCGGGATGGTCGGAGATTCCCCGAAGCCGCGGCTGCGCCTCGCAAGCAACGCCCCGGTGCAGGCGGCGGCCTTCGTGGGCGGCGTCGGCCTGCTGGCCACCATCTACCCGGCCGCCAACCGAGATCTCACCGGCGGGAGGCTCCTGGGAGCGATCGCGTTCGGCGCCTGCGCGATCTTCCTCCTCGTCGAGGCCTTCTACCGGTTGCGATCGAATGGTCGCCTGAGCGACCGCTGGCGCCTGATCGGTGGCGCCGGAGCCGGGATCGCCCTGATGTCGTTGCTACTCGCCCTCCTGCCGTCGTCGCAGCAAGGTGCCAGTGCGGCGCGGAAGGGATTACGGATCGACCTCCAGCCAACCGCGCCGGAACTATTCCACCTCGCCTTCGACAAGAAGCTCTCACTTCCCTCCGTGGACGAAGGCTGGAAAGAGCTGCACCGCCGCGGTGGCATCGACGTCAACAGCTCTCACTTCCGGATGATCCTCACCAACGAATCCACGCACCCGATCACGGTGTTCAACGTCCACGCCGAAATCCTCGGGTCGGAAGAGATGCCGCACGGGACCTTCGCGTGGGCCTACTCACAAGGGTCCGAAGGGCTCGACCACCTGTTCGCGCTCCTCCCCAACGGGCGTCAGGGAAGCGTCTCCCGCATCTATCCGGTTTCGGCCAACGGACGGCCCGAGACCGGGCAGACCCCTTACTTCCAGCGCGAGTACGTCTCACTCGAGCCAGGGGAGGTGTTTCCCACCACCCTGACGGTTCAGGCCGAAACCCCCCGGACGATCACATACCGGCTGGTAGCCGAGGGGGAATCCGCGAACCGCAGGTTCGTGGTCAGGTCGGCCCCCCAGCGGCTCGTCGGCAGGTTCGAAGACCGCTACCAGCAGGACTTCGCGCACTATTACCAGTTCGAACACGACCCGCACGACTGCACCCCCACCCCGGAAAACCCGTGGGTGGACGCTCGCAACACCAGCCGCTCGCTCACCTGCCCCTACGGCCTCGGGCACTCCTACGAAGCGGCCCCGCCGAGCGAAGCGAAGTACCCGCGCGGAAACCTCGACCTCAGCATTCGACTCGCGGCCGGACAACAGAGCGTCACGGTCTCGGGGGTGAAGGTCGGCAGCGCTCCTGCCGCTGCGCCCGTCCCAGGGGTGGTGCAGCCGTTGCTGCACGCGCTCGGCGCCTGGACCAGCTGCAGCGTCTTCGTCCCATCCACGAGCTACTGGATGGCCCGGTGGGAAGAGTGGGACCTCGATTTGATCTTCACCGCCGACAACAGCCCCACCGATTGCTCGCCGCGCAGCCCGGGGGCGGTGCGCGAAATCGAGCTAAGTGACCCCGAAGGGACCGTCGACACCGATCTCGGCCAGATCGAGCTGGGCACCCCCGGAATGCAGATCCCCGCAGGAATCAGGCGCCTCGCCGAACCGGGGGAGACCTACGAAAGCGAGAGGGAATTCATCGTCCTGGGAGCTTCCCCCTGCGATCCCACCCACGTCGACGAAGGCCGCTCCAATCTGTCCGGAGGGGGATACGCCGGGATCCTCGCCTGGCACGAGATCCTGCCCTCCACCGAGGTCGTCGGGGTCGGGGTCACCCTCCCCGACGACTCCTGCTGAGACGCTCAGCCCTGTAGTGCCAAAGTCGCTCCGACGAGCTCCGGGCAGGCTTCGACCAGCTCCGAGGGCAGGGTGCAGCTGACCTGCATGGCCCCGGAATCCGTCCCGTAGGTGACGGCCCCCAGGGACGGCAGCGAGCCGCCACTTCCGACACCGGTGCCCTTCACCCCGGGAGGATCGGTGAAGAGGGCGGTCGATCGGGCGACGTGCGAGACCTGCTCTCCCTTCGGCGCCGGGTCGCATTCCTCCACTTCCTCATAGCTCCGCACCACTTCCTCCTGCGGGAAGAAGGCGCAGATCGTCGCGGCGATGCAGGCCCAGCAGGCGGGGATGAGGGCCGCCGACACCGCAGCGTCCCCCTTGCCGGCAGACCAGGCCGGTCGTTCGAAGCCGGGTGGCGCCAAGCCGATCGACTCGGTGCCGTCGACTCCCATCGTGGCACGGCATTCCCACCCCTTCGGTCCCACCAGCAGAGAGCCGACGCTGGTTGCGTACACCTCCAGGCGCTCGCTGGAGTCGGCCGGAAGAGGCATGCTGAGCTGGGGCGACACCTGGACGGAGGACTGTCCGACGGCGAGCTGCGTCCTGCAGCGGTGCACGGGGAGGACGGCGAATCCTTCACTCCCGGGTTGAATGTCACCCGAGGTTACGCCTCCACCTGCGTCAGACCCATCTGGCGGGGAGGCCGATTCGCCGCCCGCGATCGAGTACCCGACGAAAAACGCTCCGGCCACCGCAAGCAGCACGACGACGACGAACGAGCGCGCAGAAGGCGCGCGTGATCTCGTGTCGGCGTCTCGGTCTCCCATCTCCCGCGGTTGAATCTGTACAACACGCTCCGGTCGGCGAGGAGCCCGCCTAGCGGGTGATCTGCTGCATGACCAGCAGGAGGATGACCAAGGCCTGAATCAGAAGGGCCGTCTCCATTAGACCCCCTTTCCGACTTCGACGGCGGGAGCGACCAGGCTCACCAAGGTTCTCCGGAGCACATGTGCGGATGCAGCCAGATCGCTCGCAGCCCTCTCCTGCTGATCGAGGGCCTCCAATGCCATCGCGAGCTTCTCGCAATCCCGCACGTTCAGGAGAGGTAGCTCGAGGTCGCGCAGCGATACCCGGGCATAGGTCGAGCCGGTGACGAACCGCCGGTTCCGCGCGCTCTCGAGAAAGGCCGCGACAACCTCCGGGTCCATGAACCCCCGCAGGAGGCGCAGGGCTTGGAGCGGGCGGGCCAGGGCCCGTCCCCCCTCTCGATCAACGAAGGTCTTCAACTTCCCGCTCGCAGGCGAGACGACGATGTCCCCCGGGTGCGTCAGGACCAACCTGGAACCGGCCTCAAGCGAGATGTAGGCGGGAGCGCTGCGCTCACCATGCGGCGAGGAGATGTCGCGGGTCCGCAGCAGCTGAATGCCCTCGACAAGGGAGTCGTCGGGCTTGATCAAAGCCCCTCTGACGATCTCGACCAGCCCGTCCTCGACGAGGCGCTTGACGGTCGTCCAATCTGCGGAGAGGCCTTCGGAGACATCGAGCTCCAGCTCGCCGCGAAGGGCGTGGCGAGCCTCACGACTCGCCCGCAGCGCCTGATTCAGATCAGACGTCTGCTCCGCCCGCTGAGCCTCGGTCAGCTCCTGATGGATCCACCGCGCCGGGACCATGTTCGCGTCGTCTTGGACCAGCTCGGCGACCGGCACCGTCGCCGCGATCGCGCGATCCTCCTCGGTGAGCTGCCCTCCCGCCCGCCATCTCTGGACCACAGAGGCAACCCGAGGGATCGCCGCCGCAATGAACCGCTCCATCCCGACCGGCTCGGCCGCCGTCGCATCGACGAACAGAACGGACTCCCGTGCGCCGTCCGACTGGGGGCGCCGCAGGATCCAGAGGACCAGCGGCATGCTCGTATTCGGCGCGCTCCCGCCCGGGAGGCTGATGACACCCTCCACGGCACCGCTGGTAAGCAGGTTGCCGCGCAGCTCGCGCTCCTTGCTGCCGCGGAAAAGCGAGCCCGGCGGCAGGAACACATAGGCGCGACCGTTCGGAACGAGGTGGTACAGGGCGTGTTGGAGCCAGGCCATGTCCATCGCCCTGGCGGGGAAGCCAAACGCCCAACGAGGATCCGCCTCGGCCCCGGAGGGCCAGGACCGGCGCTGCTGGTAAGGCGGGTCGCAGACCACCAGATCCGCTTTCAGCTGCGGCCAGGCATCGTCGCTCAGGGTGTCGCCGCCTGCTATCGAGACCGGCGTGCCGTGGACCAGGAACCGCTGGCGGGCGATCCTCGCCGTGGCCGCGTTGATCTCCTGTCCCAAGAGCTTGGACTCGCCCATCGTTGCCTTTGCCGCAGCCAGAAGGAACCCGCCCGACCCCGCGGCCGGGTCGTAGAGGATGCCCCCTCTCCCTTCGATCAGCGCGAGCAGGAGCGCGATCTGGGTCTCGCTGCTGCTCCCTTCTCCCTTCCGTCCCTGCTGCTGGTTGTAGCGAGTGAGCAACCATTCGAAGGACTCCGGCAGCTCGTCCCCCTCGATGTCGAGAACGAGCGCAAGGACCTCGGCCGCGCGGTCCGGGTCGATCTCCCGCAGGGACTGGAACAGATCGTCAAGTGAAGGATCGAAAGCGACAGCGGCCTCGAGCAGGCCGTCGAGGCTCTGGGTTCCGCCGGAGACCCAATGCTGCCTGCGCCCCAGCGCGACCAAGGCGAGCGTCGCCCCCAATACCTCAGTCGTCGAAGCAAACGCCAATTCCCCCCGCAAGAGGTCCGCGGCGCGGTAGAGGTGCTGCTTGCCGGCTCCGGCCTTCTTCAACCGTCCCCGGCTGCTGAGCCAATCCTCGACCTCCTGTAGTCGAAAGAGGTCTCTGCTGCCGGGGACGGACTCGACCGGCTGGGGGAAGTCGGGAAACCGCTTGCGCCAGTTGCTGACCGCCGAAAGACCGACGTCAGCCAAGTCCGCCACCTGGCTGACGCTCACCAGCGCAGAAGCAGAGGGATCTTCCTTTTTCTTGTGAATAGCATTCATGTATGAAGAGTCTCGCAAAGGGGATAGCTCTTGTCAAATGAGTAATATTCACAATTCTCCAGCTTAGCTTTCGCGTGAGAGCGCTGTGCAAGACTGTCTATGTGGCAGCGCATAGGCCTCAGGTTGTTCCCGTGGAGCGCATCGCTTCGCTCGATACCACGCAGGTAGACCGCCTTCGTCGTGCTTACATCACAAGCGTCGAGGCACTTGTAGGTCAGATGGAGGCCGACCCCGGCGCTATCGAGAGCCTCCTGAAGATCAATCGCCCCGAATTTCGAAATCTCCTGGCGGCGGCTGAAAAAGTACTTCCCACCGATACCCGAAACGAGTTCTCCAAGCGTTCCCATAAGCGGTACAGTTACGGCGCCCTGAATCCTCACCAGGATTAAGTGTCACATTAGCCACGGGAGGCGCGATGACCAAGGTTCGGGTACGTAAACCAGGAGCACCCCTGGACAAGATCGGGGTACTGAGCGACGAAACCCGGGAAAGACTGCAAGCGCTTTCGGTAACCACTGCCGAGGAGCTGCTAGGGATGATCTCCGCCGACCCTGAGGCAACGTCTGCCTTCCTCGGCGATGACGGAGATTTGGCACGCGTCCAAGCAGATCTGGGGCAGAATGTCGGTCTCGAGGCAATGGCCTTGCTAGGCGACTCCGAGGAAGAACACTTCGCCATGGGGGCGATCCCACCGGCGGGAATCGAGACGGAAGAGCGGGCCGACCCGCAACTGTTCGAGGATCGGGTACTCCCCGCCGTGGCCGAGGGCCAACACGTCGATGTGGGACAGGGCGCTGAGATTGGTGGCTGCATGGGCCCGCTTCGCGACCAAGGGAAGCGGGGCACCTGCGTTGCCCATGCCGTCTGTGCCCTTGCAGAGTGCCTGTTCTTCAAGAAGACGGGAGACCGCCTCGACTTCGCAGAGCAGTTCCTCTACTGGAATGCGAAGGAGCACGATGGGAAGCCCGAAAAGGAAGGAACGCTGATCGAGGTCGCGCTCGGCCTCTCGGTCTCCGACGGTAACTGTCTGGAGGGGACCTGGCCGTACGACCCGGCGAAGATCCCCGGCGACGTCGGTCAGGGGCCTCCGCCCGCGGGAGCGGCCTCAGAGGCAGAGGAACGCGTACTCCTTCGAGTAGAGCCCCTGGGCGAGCGCTCGACCAAGGATGTCTGCGACCGGCTCGACACGGGAAAGCCGGTGGCACTTTCCATCCCCGTCTTCCAGAATTGGGACGGAAACCCCGCCGTCAACACCTTCGGCGAAATTCCGATGCCGCTTCCCACCAGCAAGTGCGTCGGGGGGCACGCCATGTGTGCGGTGGGGTACGGACCCGACCCGGATAGGCCAGGGGGCGGCTATCTGATTCTCCGAAACTCGTGGGGTGAGGACTGGGCGCCGCAGAGCCCGGTCGCCCCGGGCCACGCGCTTCTTCCCTTCCTCTACTTCGAGCTTTACGGCTGGGAGTCGTTCTCAGCCGACCTCTAGGGTCGCGCCCCTACCTATCGGTCGTCGCCTCGCCCCAGGCGAGCCGGGCTGAGCGGCAGCTATCCGCCGCCCTCGCCCCAAGCGGTGGCGACGAGAGTGCGCGAGCCGCCGTGGTCGCGATGCTCGCAGAGGTAGATGCCCTGCCAGGTGCCGAGCGCAAGGCGGCCCTCGCGGATCGGCAGGGTCAGCGACGGGCCGAGCAGGGCGGCCTTGACGTGCGCCGGCATGTCGTCGTCGCCCTCCAGAGTGTGGGTCCAGTACGGCGCGCCTTCGGGGACCGCTTGGTCGAACCAGCTCTCGAAGTCCCGCCGAACCTCCGGCGAGGCGTTCTCGTTAAGGGCGAGTGAGGCCGAGGTGTGCTGGATCAGCAGGTGGAGCAGGCCGACGGAGATCTCCTCCAGCTCCGGCAGCGCGTCGAGCACCTCCGCGGTGACGAGGTGGAAGCCGCGGGGCCTCGCCTGCAGGTGAATCTCTCGCTGAAACCACATCGGCCCGCAGCATCGTACGGGCGAGCTAGGCTCGCTGGGGTGAGGCTCGTCGCTCGGTTGGCATGCGGATTGTTGGTCGCCTTGGCGGTCACTGCGCCCGCCGCCGCTTTGGGCTCTGGCGGGCCAGTTGGCCTGATCAAGGAGATACCGCTGCACGGCAACGCCGGGGGCATCGCGGCAGGGCCGGAAGGCAACCTCTGGTTCACCCAGAACCTGCCGGCGCGTTCAGTCGCGATCGGGCGGATCACGCCGCAGGGGAAGGTGACGAGGTTCAAGCAGGGCCTGTCCAGCGGGACGCAACCGTCCAAGATCACCGCCGGCCCCGACGGCAACCTCTGGTTCACCTACGACGGCGGCATCCGCTCCATGACCGGCGGCGGGGTCGGCCGAATCACGCCGGCGGGGCAGATCACCCTCTTCCCCGAGCCGCCCGACCTGCACGGGGTTCCGTTCGAGATCGTCGCCGGCCCCGACGGCAACCTCTGGTTCAACCACGCCGCGATCCTCACCCCGACCGGACAGGCAATCGGCCGGATCACGCCAAGCGGCGAAATCACCGAGTTCTCCACCGGCTTGCGTGAAAGCGCCGCCGTCGGCAACCTCACCCCCGGCCCAGGAGGCGTCTGGTTCGCCGACGAATCCTCGACGCCCTCAATCGGGCGGATCACCTCAAGCGGCGAAATCACCGAGTTCCCCGGCCTGCGCCCGCATGAATTCCCGATCGTCTACGGGCCGACCCCGGGCCCGGAAGGCAACCTCTGGTTCAGCGACAACGAGCACAAACCGGCGTTGGTCGAACGGATCACGCCGGACGGGACGATCGAACGCTTCGGAACCGGCATCGACCCCCGCGCCGAATACGCCGGTCCCTTCGCCGTCGGCAGCGACGGGAACGTCTGGTTCCGGCTCGAGAAGCGGCGGCTCGCGGGGAGCCCGAACCCGGAAGTGAGCTCCACCGCGATCGGCCGCATCACCCCCAGCGGCAAGATCACCGAATTCAACGACTGCCTGCGGCCGATGCCCGACTACGCCGGGCCGAACTTCCTCACCCTCGGCCCCGACGGGAACGTTTGGTTTACGACCTGGCCCTCCGGCGAATCGGCGCACTCCAGCCGCGCCTCGACTCCCTCGATCGGGCGCATCACCCCGAGCGGCAAGATCACCGAATTCCGCCTCGGCCTCTACCCGAGCAGCTCTCCCGAAGAGATGGTCTCGGGTGGCGGCCGCCTCTGGTTCATCGACCGCGAAACCAACGCGATCGGCACGATCGCTCCACCGCGCAAGACGCCGAACACCTTCCTCGTACTCGGGAGCGAACCTCTGCCCGGCGCGATCGGCGGCCGCCTGCGCCTAGCCATTCCCGGACCGGGCAAGCTGACCGTGAAGGGCGCCGGCTTGCGCCCGCTCGAGACGCACGCCCCGGCATGCCGAGCGAAGGCCGCCATCACGCTGATCCCGGATCCGCGACTGCGGCGAACCCTCGCCTCCGGCCACTCCCGGCGCCTAAGCGTCCGCATCACCTACAAGCCGGACGGCGGATCGCCGTTCACCCAGCGCGCCAAAGTGACGCTGCGGGGGCGGTAGCGAGGTCAGGGAGGCGGAATCGGGCCGCTCCCGATCCCGCCGAATTCGTTGCCGAGGTAGCGGCTGTCGCTGATGCCGGTAGCGAAAGCTTCCGTTGCCGATTCGGAGCTCTCGAGCGGCCAGTCCATGCCGTTGCCGAGGTTCTCGAACCAGAGAAGGCCGCG
>Ga0068854_100000087_pt1 | contig 65939 bp, 55 predicted proteins | sample KBSCornC42_FD_66590 | JGI IMG/M metagenome (GOLD analysis project Ga0068854, IMG submission 66590) | Corn rhizosphere microbial communities from Kellogg Biological Station, Michigan, USA - KBS Corn C4-2 | ecosystem: Host-associated > Plants > Roots > Rhizosphere > Soil ... | reverse complement strand
GATCGTGAACATCACCCCCGAGCGGGTCGAGCGGATCTGGCGCTGGACGACGACGGCGATGTCCATGTCGGCCTGGCCGAAGCCGCGCTTGGCGCGGTAGTAGATCGTGCGGGCGCCGAACAGCGAAGACCAGCAGGTGCGGACGGCGTCGAGCAGCGCATCCGCGCCGCGCACGTTCAAGAGCGTCTCGTTCATCCCGGCGAAGGAGGCGGACTCGCTGTCCTCGGCGGTGGCAGAGGAGCGCACCGCCACCGGCATCTCGCCGCCCTCGCCAGCCAGCTCCTCATAAGCGGTGTTGATCCGGTCGGCGAGCCAGGCCGGGATCGGCTCGCGCTCGATCTCCTCCCGCATTTCTCTCGCAGCCCGCGCCAGGTCGGCCGTGTCCTCGACGTCGAGATCCTCCAGCCGCGCGGCGATGCGCGCGCGCAGGCCGGACTCCTCGCAGAAGGTCGCGTAGGCGGGCGCCCCGATCACGAACCCGGGCGGCACCGGCAGCCCCGCCGCGGTCAACTCGCCGAGGTTGGCCCCCTTGCCGCCGGCGAAGGCGACGTCGCCGCGGGAAAGCTGGTCGAACCCGAGGACAGACGAGGTCCCTACGGAAATGTCGTCGGCCTCGATCGCCACTCCGTTGCTTCTCATTTCTCCTCCGATCGATTGGACGGCCGCGGCACTACCAAGACTGGGCACAGGGCCTTGTGGGCAAGCTGGGTCGAGACCGAGCCGAGCAGGACTCGCGCCACCGGTCCGTAGCCGCGCGAGCCGGCGACCAGCAGGTCGGCGCCCGCCTCCTCGCAGGCCTCGACGATCGCGGCGCCGGGGACGCCGCTCAGCACCCGGCCGGTGGCGGCGAGCCGCTCGTCGACCGCCTTCACGGTCCGGGTCACGATCGCCCCCGCTTCGGGCGGGATCGCCGGCGTGTAGCCGGCCGCGCCCGGCACCACCGCGGGAGGCGCGGAGACGGTGTAGACGACGATCGTCGCCCGGCAGGCGAGCGCGATCGCTTCCGCCCGCGCCAGCGCCGCCTTCGCTTCCGACGTGCCGTCGTAGGCGACGGCAATTGTGCGGAAGGGGCCGTGCTCCTCCTTCGCGTAGCCGCTCGGCGCGACGATCACCTCGCACGGGGCCCCGTGCAGGAGCCCGTCGGCGACGCTGCCGATCACCACCCGACCGATCGCCCCGCGATGGGGCGAGCCGACGACGATCGTCTCGGCCTTCTCGCTCTCGGCGAGGTCGTTGATCACCCCGGCCGGCGAGCCGCCGCCGAAGGCGCGCGTCTCGACCTCGAGCCCGCCCAGCCGCTCCTTTGCCTCTTCGAACAGAGGCTTTGCCCGTTGGGCTTCCTCCGCTTCGAGGATTTCGTAGGGGATCGGAAGCGGCCCGTAGGGGAGCACGGTGACGACCAATGCGCCCGCCCCGGTTGCTTCGCCCAGCACGCGCGTCAGCTCGAGCGCGTCGCGCCCACCGTCGCTGCCATCGAAGCCAACGAGGAGCCGCACCCGTCAGTCGCCCTCAGGTTCCGGCAGCGTCACCTCGATCTTGCCGTCCTCGATGTGGACTTCGACCTTGCCGTCTTCGATATGGGTCTGCAAATGCTCGGTGTCGACGTCCGGCGGTAGCGTGATCGAGCGCGAGAAGGAGCTGTAGTGAGTCTCGTGGTGCACGTAGCCTTCGCGTTCCTCCACGTGGTCCTCGTGGTGCTCCCCGGAGATCGTGAGGACCCTGTCCTTCACCTCGATCTTCATCTCGTCGGGCTTGATTCCCGGCACCTCGACCCGCAATAGAAGTTCGCTGGTGTTGCTCTCGGTGGCCATCTCGATCCCCTCGCTAGTTGCTTACGGTCGAAGGTATGCCCACCCTGGGGGGCAGCCATCCGCACAAGGCCACAAGCACAACGGCGGTCTTACCGGCGGCCCGACCGCGCCAGGCGCTCCTCCGGATCGAAGCCACCGAGCAGAACCGCGAGGGCGATCAGCATCGCCACCTGCAGCGCCATCCCGAGCGGCGAGGTGAGGGCGTCGAGGACGAGGTCGCCGAGGTTCTTCTCGGCGATCGACGCCGCGCCGACGTAGATCGAGTAGGAGACGAGGCGGCCGGCGAAGAAGGCAGCGGTCAGCGGCATCAGCGGCACCGTCATCAGGCCGGCGGCAGTGAAGAGCTGGCCGGAAGGCACCGGCGAGAGGGCGAAGAGGCCGAGGCCAGCGGCGGTGCGGCGGCGGTCGGCGCTGAGGGCGGCCTGGGCGCGGTCGAGGCGTTCGAGCCGCGCCGCCGCCAGTCGCGGCCGCAGCCTGCGGGCGCCGCTGGCGAGAACGTAGCGACCGCTCGCCGCCGCCAGCGCCCCACCCAGCACCAGCGGCACCGCCGGCAGGTCGAAGTCGAGGCTGAAGAAGACAAGCACGGCCCAGGTCGGCGGCCCGAAGGCGGGCAGCAGGTTGATGGCGAAGACCACCGCCAGCGCGATCGCTAACTGATCCAGCTGCATCGGGAGAAGTTAAGCCGCCCCCGGACTCCGTGATGGGGGAAAACCACATTCGATTGCGCGGCTCTTCCCGGATGAGCACCCGCCCCACTGACAGGACAATTTCGGCCATGAACCGGGCGGGAGTTCCGAAGATCTTGATTGTCGGCGGCGGCGTTGGCGCGCTCGAGGCGGCGCTGGCGCTGCACAACCTGGCCGGCGACAAAGTGCAGATCGAGGTCTGCGCTGGGCGGGGCGACTTCGTCTACCGCCCTTTCGCGGTCGGCGAGCCCTACGGCGCCTCTCGCGTCCTCCGCTACGAACTCCAAGGGCTGTTGGAGCGCTGCGGAGCCGAGTTCCGGCTCGAAAACGTCGGCTGGGTGGACACCGCGCTGCGTTGCGCCCACACCCACGACGGCAACGAGATCCCCTACGACTTCCTGATCGTCGCCTGCGGCGCCCGCCTGCTCTGGTCGGTGCCGGGCGCGACCACCTTCTGGGGCGTCGCCGACGAAGGCGAGGTCCAGGAAGTGGTGAGCCGGCTGCGGGAAGGCCGCCTGCGCCACCTCGTCTTCACCATGCCCGGCGGCCACGGCTGGGCCCTGCCCGCCTACGAGCTCGCCCTGCTGGCGGCGACCGAACTCGAGCGCGCCGGCATCACCGGCACCCGTCTGACGATCGTCACCCCCGAAGACGGGCCGCTGCAGATCTTCGGCCGCCGCGCCTCCGAGCAGGTCGCCGAGCTGCTCGCCGAGCACAACATCGAGGTGGTGACCGGGACGCACCCGGTCAAGTACGAGCATGGCTCCCTCGCGATCGTCCCCGGCGAGGAGGTCGAAGCCGACGCCGTCGTCAGCCTGCCCCGAATCGAGGGCCGGCACATCGAGGGGCTGCCCTACGACCCCGCCGGCTTCATCCCCGTCGACGACCACTCGCGGATCATCGGCGCCGCCCACGCCTTTGCGATCGGCGACGTCACCAACTTCCCGGTCAAGCAGGGCGGCATCGCCACCCAGCAGGCCGACGTCGCGGTCGAGGCGATCGCAGCCGAGCTCGGCTGCGACGTCGAGGCGAAGCCGCTCGACCCGGTCCTGCGCGGGATCCTCTGGACCGGCACCAAGCCGCGCTACCTGTTCGGCTGGCTCGGCGGCGGGCACGGCGAAACTTCGGTTGCCAGCGAACGGCCGCCATGGCCGATCGACAACCCGAGCAAGCTGATCGGGCGCTTTCTCACCCCGTTTTTGGCTGAGATTTCTTCAGCCCCAGCGTCAACTGCTGGCTGATCGCGCTGCCGCCGAGCGGCTCGAAGCTGACGGTCACCTTCAGCCGCAGGACGCCGCGCTGGCTCAGCAGCCGCCGTTTCGCGGGTTTCGGGACGACGCGAAGAGACGCGACACCGGCCCCGTCCAGCGTTTGGCTGCGCGGGACGGCGCCGGCAAGGGTCAGCCGCCCGGGCCCTGACACCGAGACCTTCAGCGTCGCCGTCCCGTGCTTCCGGTTGACGATCACCTTCTCGATCTGGAAGGAGGCAGCGGTTGCGGAGCCGCTCGACGGCGGGGTCGAGCCGGCGCTGCGGGTTCCGGCCGCCGGCCCGGGTTCCTCGCTCCCTGGGCCGGGTTCTTCGCCCCCTGGCGGCGGTGGAGGTGGCGGCGGAGGGGGCGGTGGCGGAGGGGGCGGCAGTGGGGATGGGACCGTTCCCGCCTGGACCACGTCGCCACTGCCGGCGAAGCGCCGCCAGACCATCGCCAGGGTCCCGTCGCTTCCCCAGGCCACCACGGGGGCGCTGGCGCGCCGGCCGGGCACCGAGACGCCTTCGGTGGCGGAGAGGGCGCCACCCGGGGCGACGTCGCGGCGCTGGACCACGAAGTCCGAACCGTCAAAGCGGCTCCAGACGACGGTGGCGGTGCCGTCAGGATCGATCGCCAGCTGCGGTTCGGCGGCGTCGCGGCCGCTGACGGAGAGGCTCTGCACCGCCGCCGGCACGCCGGCGGAGTCGAGGCGCCGCGCCTGCACCACGAAGCTGCTGCCGTCGTAGCGCTCCCAGACGACCGTCGCCGCGCCTTTCGCGTCGATCGCCAGCTGCGGCTCGGCGGCGTCGCGCCCGCTGGCGGAGAGGTTGGCGACGGCGCCGTCGGGGGCGCCGTTGGGATCGAGCCGCTGCTCCTGGATCAGCCAGTTGCCGCCGTCGAAGCGGCTCCAGACGACGGTCGCCTCGCCATCGGGGTCCACCGCCACCTCGGGCTGCATCGCGCTCTCCCCCACCCCCGAGAGATCGGCGACTTCTCCTTGGGTGGCACCCAGCGGGCCGATCCGCCGCCGCTGGACGATCGAGTCGGAGCCATTGAAGCGGCTCCAGACTACGGTCGAAGTGCCGTCGGGGGCCGAGGCGACCTCCGGTTCGACCGCATCCTGCTGGTCCGCAGAGAGGAGGTTGGTCGAGTCGGCCGGCAGGCGCTCGCCTGCGGGAGTAATGCGGCGCTCTTCGACGCGGTCGTAGAAGCCGTTGAAGCGCTTCCAGACCACGGTCGCGGTGCCGTCGGAGGCGACGGCGAGGCGCGGGTCCACCGCGTCCCTACCCGTCACCGAGAGGTTCTTGGTCGACGCTTCCGGCATCCCCCCGGGATCGACCCGGCGCCCCTGGACGAGGAAGTTCTGGCCGTCGAAGCGGCTCCAGACGACGGTGGCGGTGCCGTCAGGCGCCACCGCGACCTGCGGGGCCAACGCGTCCTGGGCGGGGTCGGAGAGCCGCACCGCCGGCTCGCGGCTGCCGTCGGCGGCGATCCGGCGCGTGAATACGGCGAAGCTGCCGCCGGTGCGGGCACTCCAAACGACGGTCGTGACGCCGTCGGGCGCCACCGCGACATCGGGGCCGGTGGCGACTTCGGCCGGGGCGGAGAGGTCGGCGGCCTGCGTCGGGTCCGGGCTCGCGGCCGGGGGCGGTGGGACTTTCGTCAGGTTCGGCAGCGAGACCGGCGCCGAGACGTAGATGCCGCTCTGGATCGCCTTGCGGAACGACTGCTGCGCCGTCACCGAAGTCTCGATCATCCAGTCCTTGTGGGCTCCGTTCTTTTCCGTGTTGCGGTTGAACCAGAGATAAGCCCCGATCTCTGGGTGATGGGGGACGTAGGTCGTCAGCATTTCCCGGATCCAGTCGGCCTTGTTGCCGCCGTACTCGCTCGAGGCCTCCTCGACGATCGCCACCGGCTTTCCGCCCCCCGTGAGTCCGTTGACGATGCTGAGGGTCGGCGTCAGCGTCTGGTCGGGGTTGCGCCACTTGTCCGGCTGCGCCGGGTTGAGGCCCCAGTTGTAGGAGTCGATCCCGACCCAGTCGACGTACTCGTTACCGGGGTAATACGGGGTCGGGTTCGATTCCGGGTCGAACCAGATCGCGTTGGTGATCCAGGTCCAGGTGACGTTGGTCGCGCCCTGGGCAACGACGACGTCGTGGAAGTGCCGCCAAGCGGCAACGAATTCGGTGCTCCGCCCCCAGGGGAACCAGGCGCCGTTCATCTCCCACCAGGGCCCGAAGAGGAAAGGGTGGCCCCAGGCCTTCGCCGCCTGCGCCCATTGTTTGATCGCCGCATCCTGTTTGCCTTCCCGCACTTCGGCCAGGGTGGCGCTGCCGAGGCCCATCGTCACCAAGGGGATCGCCCCCCGCGCCGCCGTCTTGTCCATCTCCCCCGGGTCGAAGCTGCACCAGGTTTGGGACTGGTTGAGGATCGCGACCTTCTTGCCCGCGTGGCGCTCGAAGAGGTCCCAGGCGGCTTCGTTTTCCGGCGCGTCTCCTACCTGGCCGTAGGGTTCGCCGCCGATCAGCGCCCCGAAGTAGACGGACGCGGACGCCGGCGCCGCCGCGCTCAGCAGTAGGCCGATCGCGACCAAGCACATAGCTCCCCACCTGGCAAGACCCCCCTGGACCATTGTTCGATGCTCGCGGAGGGGCGGCGGTTAGTCAAGCGGCGGCTCCACCCCCTTGCCGCTGCGGATCGGGAGCCCCGCCGCCCGCTAGGGCGACGGGGCAGCCTCGGGAAGGTTTTCCGGTTTGCCGCCGGACCCGGGTGAGTGTTCAGGCGTCGCTTTTTCGGCTGCCGGGGTCGACGGAGTCGCGGCCGGAGCCGGCGCTTCCGGTTTCGCTGAGGGAGGGTTTGCGGGCGCTTCCTCCGGCGGCGCACTGGTAGGCGGGGGCGACTTCGGCGGAGAGGGCTTACTCGGCGTCACCGCATGTTCGGCGCCGGAACCGTCGCTGCCGCCCTCGGGTTCCGGCGACGGCGGTTTCTGGGCGCCGGCGGTTTCCTGTCCCTCGGTCGCCGCGGAGGGGTACTGCTTTTCGTGGCCCTCGCCGCTGGGATGCTCGACCCCGGGGCCGTAACCGGGAAGGTCTTCGTCGGCGCCGGCGTGGTGGTGCCCGTGGCCGGCGGCGTTCTCCTGGTGATGGGCAGCGCCCTTGCCCGTGGTGACTCCAGAATCGGCCGGCGCCTTCTGCGAGCCCGCGGCGGCACCCGCCTTGCCAGCTCCATCGGTTGCTTGCTGCGCTGCCTTCGCTCCCCCCGTCGCGGCTCCGCCAGACGCGGGAGCCTGCTTGGCCGGCTGCGAGCTCTGCTCGCCGGGCAGACCGAGGTGGATGACGCCGGTCCGGTCGGCCGCGGTGACGCCGATCGCCGCCACGACCGCCACCGTCGCCACGCCTTTGGCCGCGACCGAGGCGCCGATCGTTTTCGCCGCGCCGCCGCCGAGCGTCGCCGCCAGCCCGCCGCCGGCCGCTCCATGTGAGCCGCCGAGCAGGCCCTGCAGCATCCCGGCCGCCGCCACCGCGGGTAGCGGCGAAAGCGCCGCGAGGTCACGCTGGCGACCCTCGATTTCGTCGCGGAAGGCGCGGCAGTCCGGGCAGGCCCGCAGGTGGGAGCGGATGTCGCGGCGCCGAGCCACGCGACCGTCGCCGTCGGAGAGCGCCTTGGCCACTACAGCACAGCTCATCTCACGCCCCTCCGCCATTTGCCGCAAGCTCTGCCGCGCCTCGTAGAGCGTCTGCCGTGCTACCTCCCCGGAGGTCGAGAGCGCGGCGCCGATCTCCTCGAACTCGAGCCCGCTCAGCTCGCGCATCACCAGCACCTCGCGCTGGCGGTCCGGCAGCTCCTTCAGGTCTGCGATCAACCCCCGCAGCCGCTCCCGCGTCGCCGCGTCCTCGGCGAGGCCGTAGCCCGGGGCGATCTGCTCGACGTCCAGCTCGCGCGTCTCCCGCCGCCGCCGCAGCAGGTCGATCGACTCGTTGTGGGCGATCCGGTAGAGCCACGGCTTCAGCTCGATCTCGCGCTCCTCGCCCGGCAGCGCCCGCAGCACCTTCGCCATCGTGTTCTGCAACGCGTCCTGAGCGTCCTCCGGGTTGCCGACGATCGCCAGGCAGTAGCGGTAGATGCTCTGGTGATAGCGGCGGAAGATCGCCGCGAAGGCGCGCTCGTCCCCCCCGACCGCACGGCGGGTGAGGCGCTCGTCGGAGAGCAGGCGGTTGAATCCCGCCGCGGCTGCCGCTTCGCTCATCGGCCGATTTTCCCATCTCGCGCCATTTGTTCATAGATATGGACATTTCCGCTACCTACTAAACGGAGCGCCGGCGAGAGCGTCAGTGCCTTTCGGAAAGGACTGACGGATTGGGGGCACGCCCGTTTCATTAAAGAACTCGTTCCAATTGCGGGGTTTCCCTCCGCGGAAACAGGAGGATCCAGATGGTCGGAGCACTGATCGGTCTTCTCATCGTCGTTGCGATCGTGCTGGTCCTGCTGAAGGTGGCCGTGGCCGGCGGCATCCTCGGCCTGATCGCTCTGATCCTCCTCGTCCTCCTCCTGCTCGGCCGGATCTGAAAATTTGCCCAACTGGGTAGGACCGGGGGCATGACTGACCTCGTCCTCGGTCCGCTGCTGCGCCACGTCTCCGAGACGGAGGCGACGGTTTGGGTCGAGACCAGCGAGGCATGCGAGGTCGAGGTCCTCGGGCGCCGCGAGCACACTTTCCGGGTCGAGGGCCACCACTACGCGGTCGTCTGCATCGATGGGCTCGAGCCGGCCTCGCGCTACGAGTACGAGGTGAAGCTCGACGGCGAGGTGCGCTGGCCCGAGCCCGAGTCGGAGCTGCCGCCGAGCGCGATCCGCACCACCGACGCCGGCAAGGAGCTCGACATCGTCTTCGGCTCCTGCCGGGTCGCGGTGCCGCACGAGGCTCCCTTCACCGAACCCAAAGACGAGACCGACCAGGGCCACGAGGTCGACGCGCTCTGGGTCCTGGCGCAGCAGATGGCCGCCGGCGATCGCGAGGAGTGGCCCGAGCAGCTCTTCCTCCTCGGCGACCAGGTCTACGTCGACGAGGGCTCGCCGAAGACGCGCAAGAAGATCAAAGAACGGCGCGGCACCGACACGCCACCGGGCGACGAGGTGACCGACTTCGAGGAGTACACCTGGCTCTACCAGGAGAGCTGGGAGGAGCCGCTGATTCGCTGGCTCTTCTCAACCGTCTCGGTCTCGATGCTGTGGGACGACCACGACATGAGCGACGACTGGAACATCTCCCGCAGCTGGCTGCTGGAGATGCGGGCGAAGTCGTGGTGGCACCGGCGCGCGGTCGGCTGCGTCGCCAGCTACTGGATCTACCAGCACCTCGGCAACCTCTCGCCGCGCGAGCTGGCCGAAGACGAGCTCTACCAGCGGGTGCGCGGCAACCAGACGGGCGAGGAGGAGCTCTTCCCCTGGGCGCAGCGGATCGACTCGACCGGGGCCGGCGTGCGCTGGAGCTTCTGCCGCAACTTCGGCCGCACCCGGGCGGTCTTCATCGACTCGCGAGCCGGGCGGGTGCTGGAGGAGGACCGCCGCGCGATCGTCGACGACGAGGAGTGGGACTGGATCGTCGACCACGCCAGCGGCGACTTCGACCACCTGCTGATCTGCACCACCGTCCCCTGGATCCTCTCCCCCACCTTCGACCGGCTCGAGGCTTGGAACGAGCAGCTCTGCGACGGCGCCTGGGGCAAATCGGCTGCCTGGGCGAGCGAGAAGCTGCGGCGTGAAGTCGACTTCGACCACTGGGCCGCCTTCGGCGAGTCGTTCGCGAGGCTGCGCGACCTCCTGCACGAAGTGGCGACCGGCCAGCGCGGCAAAGCGCCCGCCTCGATCGTCGTCCTCTCCGGCGACGTCCACCACGCCTACCTGAGCGAGGTCGCCTACCCGGCGTCCGACGGCGCCTCCAACGGTCGCAGCCCCGTCTACCAGGCGGTCTGCTCCCCCTACCGCAACCCCCTCGACGAAAAAGAGCGCCGCGTGGTCCGCGCCGCCTTCCGCAAGCCCGCCATCACCTTTGCCCGCCTCCTGGCGCGCGCGGCCGGCGCCCCCGACCCCGGCGTCCGCTGGCGCACCCTCGAGGGCCCCTGCTTCGACAACCAGGTCGCAAGCCTCCACCTCGACGGCCGCAACGCCTGGGCCCGCCTCGACAAGACGGTGCCCGGCGAAGACGGCAAGGACGCCCTCGAAGAAAGCTTCTCCCGCCGCCTCGCTTAAGGACGGTCATCGCGGGTAGAAGCACTTCGTCTTTACTGCGGAGGAGGCGCTGGGTTGAGCATCGAGAGGATGAGGTGGTTTCTGGGAGGCGCGGCGGCGGCGTTGCTGGTCGTGCTGACCGTGGTGCCTGCGGCGCGGGCGGTCTCGCCACCGCTGTTCGGCGGCGACGTCGGCTGCGCGACGCAGGTGGCGAACGGGAACGTGCGCCTCTGCCAGGGGAAAACGGCGACCTGGGACGGGGCGACGAAGATCGACGTCAACGTGGTCCTGCCGCCGCAGCCGAGCGCGGGCGAAGACGGGCCCTACCCGCTGATCGGGCTCTTCCACGGCTGGGGCGGGCACAAGATCGGCCTCGAAGATCCGCGCGTGCAGCAGTGGGCCGAAGCGGGCTACGCGGTCTTCAGCATGAGCGACCGCGGCTGGGGCAACTCCTGCGGGGCAACCGACCCCGAACGCCTCACCGCCGCCTGCGCCAAGGGCTACAACCACCTGATGGACGACCGCTACGAAGTCCGCGACGCCCAGTACCTGATCTCCGTCCTCGCCGATGAAGGCGTCGCCGAGCCGAAGAAGATCGGCGCCACCGGCGTCTCCTACGGCGGCGGAATGTCATTGGCGCTGGCGGCGCTGCGCAACCGCACGATGCTCCCCAGCGGCACCCTCGTCCCCTGGGAATCACCCGGCGGCAAGGAAATGGAACTGGCGGCAGCGGTGCCGCAGTGGCCCTGGAGCGACCTCGCCTACTCGCTGATGCCGAACGGCAGCACCCTCGACACCGCCACCGACTCGCCCTACCGCGGCCCGAATGGGAAAGCGAAGATCGGCGTCGAGAAGCTCTCCTTCGTCAGCGGCCTCTACGGCACCGGCCTGGCAACGAGCAACTACTCGGCGACCGATACCGAAGCGAACCTGACTGGCTGGTACACGCTGATCAACGCCGGCGAGCCCTACGACTCGAACCCGCTGGCGGCCGGGATCGTCGAACAGATCACCACCTACCACTCCTCCTATTACATCGACCACTCCGAGGCGCCAGCGCCGCTGCTGATCCAGAACGGCTGGAACGACGACCTCTTCCCGGTCGACGAGGCGATCCGCTTTTACAACCGCACCCGCGCCGAGTACCCCGGCGACCCGATCTCCCTCTTCCTGATGGACGACGGCCACGCCCGCAGCCAGAACAAGCCCGCCGACGAGGCGCTCTTCCTGCAGCGCGAGAACGCCTGGTTCGACCATTACCTGAAGGGAGCCGGGCCGGAACCGAGCTCGAGCGCCGAAGCGCTGACGACCGTCTGCGGCGGCCCCTCCGAAGGCCCCTACAAAGCCGGCAGCTGGCATGAACTCGCCACCAGCGAAGTCCAGCTCAACAGCGCGGTGTCGCAGACGATCCTCCCCGGCGCCGGCAACCCGGCGATCGGCGTCGCCTTCGACCCAATCGCCGGCAGCGGCGCCTGCGCCACCGCCGCCGGCGCCAACCAGCTCGGCGTCGCCAACTACCGCCTAACGGTGCCGGCACCCGGCTTCACCCTGCTCGGCTCGCCGACGATTAAAGCCGACCTCACCACCGTCGGCGAAGACTCCGAGCTGGCGGCGCGCCTGCTCGACGTCCTCCCCAGCGGCGAAGAGCGACTGGTCGCCCGCGGCCTCCTGCGCCCCGGCAAAGGTGGCAAAGGGGTCGTCTTCCAGCTCCACCCGCAGGGCTACCGCTTCGCCGCCGGCGACACCGTGAAGCTGGAGCTGCTGCCCTCCGACGCGCCCTACGCGCGGCCGTCGAACCTGCAGGCGCCGATCACCGTCTCGAACCTGCAGCTGCGGCTGCCGGTTCGCTAGCCGTCGCTAGCCGCGCTTCGCGCCGGTACTCCCACCAGGCCCAGGCTGCCATCACCGCGCCGGCGTAGAGCCAGCCGAGGACGACGTCGAAGAAGTAGTGCTCGCCGGTGGCCATCAGGGTCAGCCCCATCGCCAGCGGATAGAGCAGCAGCAGCGGTCGCAGCTTCGGGCGCACCCGGCCCCAGAGGAAGAGCGCGACCAGCATCGTGAAGGCCGAGTGCAGCGAGGGGACGGCGGCGACGAGGTTGCTCGTCTCCTGGCCCTTGGAGAAGAGCGAGGCGGTGCCGACGCTGAGCACTTCCCAGCCGCGCGCGGTGGTCCGGTGCACTTCGCCGATCAGCCCCATTTCCCCGGCCATCCAGGGCGGCGCCGCCGGGAAGGCGATGTAGGTGGCGAGGCCGGCGAGCGCCAGCGTCACCAGGCGCCGGGTGAAGCGCTGGAAGCCGAGCCGGTCGCGCGCCCAGAGCCAGCCGGCGAGGACGAAGGGGACGATGAAGTAGGAGGTGTAGACGAGGGTGAAGGCGACGTCCCACCACTGCACCACGTGCGGCTCGTAGAGCCGTTCCTGCAGCCAGACCGTCGGCACTTCGCCGAAGACGAAGCGGTCGAAGTCGATCATCGTCTCGTAGTGGATGCCGATCCCGATCGAGTCCGCCACCCCCCGGGTCAGGTCATACGCCCAGAGCACCGCGACGATCGGCAGCCAATCGAGCACCAGCTGGAGGATTTCCCGCGGCGGCCGCCCGATCGAGGCGCAGGCCAGCGCCCCGCAGGTCCAGAGGATCACCAGCTCGCGCTGGACCGGGATTCCGTAGTGCGCGCTCCAAAGGACGAGCGCCAGGAAGTAGAGCCCTAGCGCGTAGGGCCGCAGCGCTGCCAGCGAGGCGAAACGAAAGCCCGTTCGGCGATCGACGCCGATCTCGGCAAATTCACCAGTGGACATCGACCCCATGCTATGGGCCTCGCCCGGACAAAAAGCTTCGTCTGAAAATTGGGGGCGGGCTCTTCTTCGCCCGCCCCCCCGCCTCCGCTACACGGACTTCCGGGTCTGCACGGTCGGCATCGGAATCTCAATGCTGATGATTTTCATCTCCTCACCTCCTGGGCGGATCGCTTTACGAGATGAGGAACTTATCTTGATTAATGGAGAAAAATCAATTTAAAAGACCGGGCGTTTGCCTTGTCTTGTCTCGGGCTCCCTGTCTAACTTCAAGTGCACGCCGGGTTCCTGGGAAAGAACCGCCCGGTGTCAGGGCAAATAGCAATCAAGGGGAACTATGGGGAGGTATCGATGGCGCAGAAGAAACGCGGCGGGAGGAAACGACAGAAGATTCCCGCGGGCAAATTGCAGGTGCGGATCGTCGCTGCCTGCCATCTGCGAGAGGTCACGCCAAAAGAAATCGCCGACCAAGAAGGGCTACGGGTCGCCGCTGTCAGCTACCACTTCCGCCTGCTGGAAAAGGAAGGCTGGATCCACGTCAGCCGAACCGAACCCGTGCGCGGGGGCAGGCGGCACTACTACGTGGCAGACCGATTCAAAGTGATCACGGACAGGGAGTTCGAGGCGATGACCGAGCAAGAACGACGGGAAGTCAGCGAGGGAGCCCTTCTGGACTTCCTGGAAGTTTGCAGAGAAGCCCACAAAGAGGGGACGCTGGACGCGCAACCCGACAGCCACCTCAGCCAAACCCCGATGGGGCTAGACAAACAGGGCTGGACGGAGATCCAGAGCGAACTGGACCGGGTGCTGGAACGCACGCTCGAGATCAAGGCGGAATCGGACATGCGAAGGCGCAAAAGCGGGGAGAAACCGATCCCTACAGTCGTTGCGCTCGCCGGCTTCGAAGGCCCCGCCTCGATTGCCACCGGCCTCAAGACCTAGCGCTGATCAGCGCAGACACTCCATCGACTCATCGGCCAGGCGCAAGAGGCCCCGTCCGGAGAACGACTCCGGGCGGGCCTCTGCCGCTCAGCGCTGCGGCGGCAGGATCGGCGTCTGGCGCAGCCGCGAGTAGACGTTGCCCTGGAAGGGACCGCTCCTGACCCCGTGGGCGAAGACGGCGCTGGCGATCGGCGAGGTCTCGATCGGCCAGTCGACCCCCTGATCGAACTTGTCGAACCAGACGAGGCCGGCGACCTTCGGGAAGCCGAGGCGCAGGGAGGTGAACATGTCGCGAATCCAGGCGGCCTTGTCCCCTCCCGTGTCGTCCGATGCCAGCTCGGCCAGCATCATCGGCTTGCCGGGGGCGATGTGGCGGACGATCCGGCGGTAAGCGCCGCCGAAGATTTCCTTGAAGCTGCGCCAGGGCGCCTGCGCCGGCGAGTCCGGCCCCCAGTTGTAGCCGTCGAGGCAGGTCCAGTCGACGTAGCGGGCGCCGGGGTAATAGGGCGCCAGCGGTTCGTCGCCGACGTAGGGGCACCAGACCCAGGTCGCGTTGGTCGCTCCGACCCGCTGGAAGATGCTCCAGACGTGGCGCCAGGCGAGCTTGGATTCGCCGTCCTGGTTGCCGTTCGTCGCCGCCCCCCAGGGGAACCAGTTGCCGTTCATCTCCCAGTTAAAGCGGAGGAAGAACGGGTGCCCCCAGGCCTTGGCCTGCTGGGCGAAGGCGAGGATGTAGGGGTCGTAGCGACCGGCTAGCAGGTCGGAGAGCTGGAATTCCCCATGGTCGCCCCCGGAGGACCCGGAGTTCCAGCTGAACAACGGAATCGCCCCGTGCTGGCGGATCTTCTCCATCTCGGTCGTGGGGAAGGTGTAGAAGGTGCAGCCGCTGTCGCATTTGGCGAACGGAGCGGAGAACTCGAGCAGCGAGAGGCCCTTGCGGACCGCCTGTTCGAAGCGGTAGGCCGCTTCCATGTCCCAGGGCGCTTCCTCGCCGGTGATTTGGGGGCCGATCCAGGCGCCCCAATAAAGCGCCCGCGGCTTGGCGGCAGCGCTGCCGGGAAAAGCCAGCAACGCCAGGGCGAGCAAAGCCGCAACGGCCACGTGTTTGATTGAGCCCCGAAGTCGCATCAGTTCCTGGGAACAAACGCGACAGCCGCCGGCTGCCTTGCGGCGGCTACCGGGCTGGTAGTACCGGGGCTACTTGAGCGGGCGTGCGCGGGCCGCCATCACCAACTCGGACCCAGAGTGGCACGAAGGGCGGGACCGGTAAGGGGTACCCCGGCTCTCCCGGGGAGGTCGACCGTCAGGTCTCCGCTCCAACGCCGGCCCGCCTTCTTGCCGAGGTCGAAGCGGGCGCTGCCCGCAAACGGCACCGGGGGGCTGACGGTCGCGGTCCGCAGTCGCCGGTCGTAGCTGAAGTCCTCGCCCGGCATCCGCAACCTCACGAATCGTTCGGAGCGGATGCCGTTGCTGTACTCCGACGTCCAGGCGGCGATCTGCGCGGCGGCGCCCGGGCGGCTCTCTCTGACGCTCAGCTGCGGCCCCAACGCGGGATTGCGGACGAAGAGCGCTGCGCCGCGTGCGCGGCCCGGCGGGCCGGTGGAAACGATGGTGCCGCAAACCGCCGAGAGGAAATAGTCGATGTTCCCCGGCGCGGCGCTCGCTTCGAGGCTCGTGTAGCCCTCCTCGCCGTGGAAGTCGATCTTCCCTTCGTACTCGCCCGAGTCGAAGGCGATCGTTTCCTTGCCACAGGAGGCACTGGTCGGCTCGCCGGTGCGGTGAAAGCTCACCGAGATTTCCCCCAGTTCCCCCAGGTCAGCCTGCATCGAGGTTTCGGTCAACGTCGCGGGAGCTTTGTAGAAGGCGCCCTTCCCCTTCGCGGAGGCGAAGATCAGCAGGGACCCCGAGCTGCCGGCACGCGGCGGCGCCGCGACCACGGACAGCGTGTAGCCGTTGCTCGCCGGCAGCCGGAACGCCCCCGGGATCGGAAGCGGCGTCGTCGGCGCGGAGCGTGGCTGCGTGGAGGAGGAAGCCCTGGCAGACCCAGCCCCCAAGGCGAGGGCGCAAAGGAGTGCGAGGAGAGTCGTCGGTGGCAAGAGCCGGGCCACCGGGCGGCGCAAGCCGTAGGGCTCAGTCATGGCGAGAACCGTGAACACGGACGATGATCGGTTCGGGAGCGGCGATCGCGCCGTCGAAGGTGTGGTCGGGCCCTTCCCAGGTCACGTCGACTTCGATCCGTTCACCATCGCGGAAATAGGCCGGACGGTTTCGATGATCGATGAACGTTCCCGGGACATGCACCCGGAACTTCGCTGCGCCCTTCGTGTTGGTCCGCCCACCCCGGAACGATCGCCCGCTGCAGAGGTCTTCGCAGATCGCGGTGGGGAAAAAGGCAACTTCGGTGACACCCTTGCCCGGAAAGCCCGTGACCCGGATCGTCTCGCGGTGCCCGGGCCGCAGGCGGCCGTCGGTGATAACCCTCGGGTGGTTACTTTCTCTACGTCCGTGGCTCACAGCCGAACCGGCGTGGGCGGTTGCAAGGAGACAGATGCCGCTTACCGTCACAGTCAGAAGGACCCTACCCGCCCAGTTCATGGCCGCAGACTATCGAAAACAACCCTGGTAATTACGGGCTGTCACCGAGTAATATTCCGCCGATGCGCCGCAGGTCGATCCCCGTCTTCTTCGCCGCGGTTGCTTTGCTTGTCCTCACCGCGACCGCCGACGCCGCCTGCATCAAAAGGCATCAGGTGCGAGTAGCGTCGGGGACGAGCCCGAGCGGATGGAAATGGACCGTGGACGGTTCGATCGGGAGCAACGGCGGCTCCTGTCACGAATGGCTGTTCGGCATGGGCTTCGATCTGGAAGGGGCGGCAAATTGGGGCTGGGCAACCGGCATCCCAGCCGGTGGCCACCTCGGCCGGCGCTTCGGTATCGAGGCTTCCGATTTCCTACTCGAGGACGGCAGCTACCGCGTCTTCAGCGGAACCGTCAACGGCGAGGTCGCGAAAGTACTGGTCACGCTGAGCGACAACAAACACGTGGCGATCTATCCCAAATCGCCCCCGGAGCGACTACGCCGGAAGGTCATCTGGCTGCGCAACGCCCGCTACTTCGTCGCGTATTACCTGCCGGAAGGGTTCGTCACCGGTGTCGCAACTTTCAGCGCCTCCGGCGTGCTTCTCTACCGCGACAAAAGCTTCGAGGGCTTCTAGCGAAGCCAACCGCGATTTGGCCCTTTGGAACCGTTCTTAGACCTCGTTGCGGTGCTCGGGTTCCACTGGTGATCGGCTTCGCTTTTCCGTGCGGTAATTGAGAAATATCAAGCCCTCAAGAAATAAAAGGGTTACGGCACTATCCCAGTTGCCCTGAGTCAGCGCGTACGCCATCGCGACCAAGCAAACAGGCGCCATTACCAGCAGGGCTTTCATCTCCAGGCTCATTGATCTCGAGGATATGCGACGCGACAGCGCGCGTCATTCAACGCTTCAGTTCCCGTTCGTAGACCTCACGGCGAATGCCCGCCGCCAAAGCCCGCTCCGCTGTAACGGATCTTCCAGAGCCACTCCCCTTCCTCCACCCGGCTCTCGGGAAATACCCCCAAGAGCTTCTGAATGATGAGGCCCCGCCGCACGACATGGACCAGGCGCCCAGTCTCCTCGGCTATTTCGCGCCCGAAGGTCAAGGCGCGGTCTTCGTCTTCGAAACTCTCCTGCCACTTGCCGTCGTAACACAGCTGGTATTTCGACATCTATTCGCTCGGGTCAGGGTGGCGCGAAGCGCTGGTTTACCTTGTCGGCGTCAGCAGCAAGCGAGTCGGTCGGCTCGACCTGCCAAGCCTCGAGCTCGGGCGATTCGACAATCGCTTTGATCAGCTCGGTGCTGCCCCCTACCAAGCTTGAGTCAAAGTCGACCTCGCTCACGACGAACCATGAACGGTCGGCGGGCCAGATCAAATTCGGCGCCTCACGCCATTTCCAATCAAGCTCTCCAGGTTCCGGGGATGGTCCCTCTCCATACTGGGCTGAGAAAGTTATGGAGTTCGGATTCGTGCTTGAGTCAGTACGAACGATCTGATCCACGGCGGAGAGAGGACCGGCGAGCACAATGTGATCCCGTCCCATAGGCAATTTGAGAAGCGGCTTCAATTCCTGAGCTGAAAATGAACCCAGCCAGCTCTGGATCGTGCAGAGCCCGAAGTAGCAATGGGCGGGGTCCGCGGTCTGGGCGATGAGGATCCCGCACAGCGCATCGAGCGTGTCGAAATCCATCTCCCCAATCGGTGGATCCTGCCCGGCCCAGTTTGGTCCACTCTCAGTGCCGGCCTTGTAGGAAACTTGAAGTTCCTCCGGCCCCGCCAAGCCCAGAATCGCGTGCCACTGCATCTCACGGTGCGCCACCGTCCCGGCAGCTTCCGCGACTTCAGCCCACCTGACCGGATTCCCGTCCGGCCCGGAGGCCGGATGGAAGATCCGAGCGTATGCGTCGTAACCCTTCGGCACCTGCAGCGTTACCGCTCCGAACTCCCGACCCAGCCGAGGCTTGATCCAAGCTCCTGCAGTCGCACCGTCACAGACCTCGAGATCGCTGGAGATCACGGGTCAGATTCCTCGCCTTCCTTTCGAATGAACCGGCGGTATCCCCAAATCACCAGAAGCACGATGAGGGCCGTTTTCAATATCTGAAAGGTGACCCACGTAACGCGCCATAAAGCGTCGACATAGACACTGCCCTTACCCGCACCATCATGCCATTCAGCAATAGCTCCCACCACAAACACGAGCATTGCAACCACTAGGAACAGGTAGAAGATCAGCCAGCCGTTGGCGATGGGCGCGTCTGAATTGCGGGCAGCGCTTGCGGCCATCTGCTGAACCTTTCCGGTGGCAGCATCAAGCGTCCGCGCGCTGAAAGATTCTTGTTCTGAGTCAGACAACATCTCTTCCCTCCGGTTCACAACCTCAGTGGCCAGCGAGTTGGCTATTCCACCCAGACCTTAGTCCGATGATGACAACTGTGATCCGCCGGTTGCCCACACCAATGCATATTGACGTGACGCTGCTGAAATCCATTCGGGTAGACCCATGCGAACAACGTGAGGTTACCTTCCTTGGAATAAGTCCGTGCGCCAACCCAACGCTTATTTCGAACGTTCCACTGCCACCCGTCAGCGGCCCGTTGCTCTCTCCGTCCGTGGCAACCCCCGCGACACTGATCCATTGGTACACGATTTCGTATTGATTCTTGTAGGCATGATGGTATAGACACTGATAAATGATTGGTCTATTCCCGCTCCCCTGGTTACTTCCCAATGCCCGTCGACCGCGTGCTGAAAAGCCACTTGGGCAAACCCAGGTCGTACATGGACATCTTGTCCTGCCAGCGCGCTGGGCTACTGAATGAACTGACTATTCGGTGCGAAAACCAGGTCCGACTAGAGGCACAATGCCCCTACCAGGCAGAGAGCAACGAAGGTCCCCGCTCCATTGCGCCTCCGATTCTGCCATCGGCTGAAACATTGCTCTCCCTTCGAAGGGTAGCCCTGCTTCGATCGTCATGTTGCCTACGGCGTCCTTATCGATCTGTACTTCTTCGCCGAAATTCCAACACCAGCGTTCAGTGACGAGATGAGGCTGCGAGCTGATAAGGCCAGCTTCAATTCCGTCCACCGAACGCGACCGGTAGACAAGAACCTTTACTTCTTCAGAGCGACTTCGGTGCGAAATCCGCAACGCCGGCCTAACGGGCCTGTCTGGGCCCAGAGCAGCCGAAGCGCCGCGGCATATTTCGCGGAACTCGCGAACCGCCATGCCTGGAGCACGAGTCACACGAGCAGACGTAAACCCTAACTCGCCTTGGAACTGGAAAGTACCTCGAAAGGTTCCCCGTTGAACCAAGCTTCTCTTCCCCCGGCAATCTCCCTGCGGTTCGCTCGTTCGCCGATACGGAGTTGACGGGACAAAACGCATTGCGATCCGACCAACCGAGCCAATTTTCGCCCGAATCATGTTTCCATCTTTATGAACCTGCGTTTGATAGGCCGCTAGCCTACCCCCGGAATCGAAAGCTTCAATCCGAACTGTCTTCCCTTCTTCCACGACGACAATGTCATACCCCCGACTCCCGTTCAGGCTGAAGGTTCGCCAGCTCGCAGGCGGATGAACCGAGTACCCCGGCTTTGCACTTGCGGGCAGCGAGAACACGAGGAGCAGGGAACTCTGCAGCAACACTGCACCGACGATCATGCGCCAAACAGGCAAACAAGCCCTCACAGACATTTGTCCTGAAGCGCCCTCTCCTATGGTCCTCCGACTAGTCACCCCTAATTCCCTTCCTTCTTCTTCTCTTGCTGTCCCCGTATGGCGACTGCGGGCTCTCGCCCAAGATGCAGATGAGAACGGCAACAATGAAGACGATTCCAAGTGCCGTCCGTGCCGTTACCCCTGCGAGTACGACCACAGCGCCAGTGACGACGCTCAGGGCGGTCGCCAGCCATAACGTTCTACGGGTAGGGGGCCAGGGCGAAATGCCGAGCATGTCGAGAAGTCTAACACCATTCGTCGCGGATCCGCCTAGCTTTCATCGCACTCCGTTGGTGGTAGTTGCGGGTAGAACGGCGGGTTTCGCTCGATCATGTGCCGCTCGGTATAGCCGTTGGGAAAGACCCACTCTTGAAGTGAAAAGTGGTTCACCATGCACAAGAGATCGGGCAGTGGATATATTACAACGTTGAACTTACACCAATAGGTAATGTGTTCGTTCGACCCTCGTTTTACTTCATTTCGGCGGTGGCCCACGTCGAGCAGCTTCACTGAGAGATTCCACGACCACCAATCCATCACGTTGTAATCACAACCGGCCGGACTCCACCACTCCGCAAGCCGGTTCGTAACCTTGAACGTCCCTTTATCTAAGGCCATTTCCCAAATAGGACAGTTAAAGCCCGAGCAGGCTCCCACATTAAGATTTTTGATTTCGCCCGATTCTTCCTTCGGGTTACTAGGACGGTAGAGCGGACTGTTCCTTGGAAGTGGCTGAGGATGTGCCATGTGCCGGGCTTGGCGTTTCGGCACGGGCTTTTCCTTATTTCGGTGGGTACCTGGGCCTGAATAGAGATAACCATTCAGGTCATCCTGTTCGGCTTGACTTAACGGATCGTTGAAGTTGAAGCCTTCGGAGGTTTCTTCAGATTCAGTGTACGAGCCTGATTCCGCGTTTGCTCCCGCTCCTTCTTCTTCTTCTGCGATTTGTTCTTCAACTAGGTTCACCGTCACAATGGCGTATTCAGTCACGTAAGATTGTCCAGCAGATATGGGATACGTGTACCCCGCATTGCGATGTGGAACTTTGAGCACGATATCGCTGCCTTCAAGAATAGATAGCGTCGTGGGAACGGCCTCCCCGGTCGCGTCTCTTGCAGGGATCGCGCTAACGGTCCAGGCTTCCGCGCCGGTTTTCGAGATTACAGCTATATGCTGCGGGTCCAACTGCGTGAGATATTGCCCTTGCGCGAGATGGACGTGCCAAGCAAATTCCTCTGGAGCCGCTCCGTCGCGGATCGTGGTGAACATGTAGGCGCCGCTATATTCGGGCCTGATCACAGTATCAGCGCCAACGCCGGTCGATGGAATCACCGCTGCTGCATTTTCAACAACAGCAGGCTGCGACGCTTCCAGTCGAGGGCTCAGTTCGACGGGTCCCTGCAGGCCTTCCATAATCAGGGTTTCCGCGACGGGATCGATTTCCGTATCGACCGTTACTCCACTACTAACAATCTTCCCTTCTTCCCAATGAAAGTGGGGATTGTCCCCAGCTTCTATCTCCTGCTGTTCCAAGAACTCATCAGTCGACGCCACGGGCTCGAATTCTTCTTCTGGCGGCACCGTTTCTTCCATAGCTTCGAGGGTGTCGGTCGCCTCATTTGCGCCGACCGCGCCTTGCGGATCGACGTTCATCGTCCACGTCTGTTTTTTCCAGTTTCCTGCACCGTCTTCGGCGATGACGGCGATTTCGTGGGCGCCCCCTTTATAGGTGGCCGCATTGACGTTGAAGGTTTTAGCCTTCGAACAGCCCCCGGCTTCGCACGAGCTGACTTCAGATTCCCCAACCAGGGTTCCGTCTATGAGCAGCCTGATCTGCTTGACCCCGTAGCCGTTGGTATCGGTTGCAGTCGCCGTAAAGCTGTAGTTTTTTTGTTCAACCCAGCCTTCGGGGGCTTCGGCTAGCGGGCCGGTGCTCTCGACCTGTGGTGAGGTCGCGTCCCGTTGAACATTCATCGTCATCGATTTGCTCGATGAGAGGCCCGACCCATCGGTGACGGTTACTTCCACGGTGTGCTGCCCGACCGTATAGCTGTCAGATTTCAGGGTCCATTCGCGCGTCAGGACGCAGTTTCCAGTCCCACAGCCGGGGTTGTAGGTGTCGACGCTTTTGCCGTCGACTTTGATGGTGCTACTCACTACACCCGATTGGCTCGAAGCCGAAGGGAGCCAGTGCTGAACCCGATTGTTGTTCGCATCGGCAACGTAGAGCCCGCCCTGGGCGTCCAACCCTATTCCGACTGGAGCAAAAGCATTCGAGTCCCCGGTGGGCTGTTGGGTTCCGTAGCCGATTAGGAACTGCCCGGTCGGATCGAACTTCTTGACGCGGTGGTTTCCTTGGTCGGCGACCCAGACGTTACCTATGGAGTCGACCTCGATTGCCTTAGGCCCTTTGAATTCACGATTACCGGTGCCTTCGTATCCGAACTGGCGGACAAAAGCGAGCGAGGAGTTCCACTCCGCTACGCGGTTGTTTCCGGTGTCGGCGGCCCAGATCGAGCCATCGGGACCGACCGCCACCCCGCTCGGTTCTTTTAGCTGGCCTTCAGTACCGAGCAGGGAGATTTTGTTCAGGTAGGTGCCGCTCGAGGAAAACTTCTGCAGCCGGTTGTTCGCGGTATCGGCGACCCAGATGTTGCCGCTGGAGGTGACCGCTATGCCGCGGGGAGCGCTCAACTGCCCGAGGGCACTACCGGCGACACCTGCCTTGCAGACATTCCCCGAGGCGGCGGTGCAGATATTGCGGTCGGCTTCGCTACCGCCGCCTTCTACCTTCGTTTTATTGACGTCCTTCCCGAAGGCAAGGACGAAGCTACCGTTTTCGTTGAACTCCTGAATCCGGTGGTTGGAGGTATCGGCAACCCAGACGTTCCCGCTCGGGTCGGTGGCCACGCCAGATGGAGACGTGAGCTGCCCGCCGGCAGAGCCGTTGGTGCCGGCGCTCCTTATGTAGCTGTCGGTCGGTCCGTACTTGACGAGTCGATTGTTCAGCTTGTCTGCGACCCAGTAGTTCCCTTTGCTATCGACGGCAGCGTCTGCGGGCGCAAAGAAACCCGTTCCGTTGCCCGAGTTGACCGAAGACGAGAAGACGAGGGAGCCTTCTTTCGGTTCTGGGTCCACCCCTTGCACTTTCAGCTTGTAGGTGGGGCGGGTCGACCCGAGCGTCGACTGTTCGGTCATCGAGCCGGATAACGTGAGCTGGGGTGGGGTCCGGTCAGGGTGGAGGTCGACCGTAAGTTCGGGTGAGCTCGTCGTTAGTCCGACCCCGTCGGTGACCATCACCTGGAGCGAGTGCGGGCCCTCGGCAAATTCCCGAGCTTTGAGGGTCCATTCGTGGTTGGTGATCGCACAAACCGCTTCACCGCTACACGTCGGTTTGAAAACATCGCGTGGGATACCGTCGATGAGGACTTCGCTCTTGACGACGCCGGACTGGGAGTCGAGATCGACATTGCCCCACTTCACGACCCGGTTGTTCCCCCAGTCGGTGACAAACGCCGTATTACCGGGGCCGACCGCTATCCCCGCGGGGTTTGAGAGCTGGGTGGTGCCGTCGGTGACGAAGCGGAGGAAGTTTCCTTCGGAATCCAAAACCTGTAGACGATTGTTGCCCGAATCGGCGACGAGCAGATGCCCGAGTCCCGTTACGGCCACGGCATTCGGCGAGTTGAACTGCGCCCGTTCGCTGCCGAAGCTGCCGATCTGCCGGATGACAACGCCAGCAGAGCTGATCTCCTGCAGCCGGTGATGACCCGTATCGGCGACCCAGATGTTGCCGCTCGGATCGGCAGCCAAGCCGGTGGGGGTAGAGAAGGTCGTATCTTTGCCGGCAAGAGGCTGGCCGCTTTCGACTTTCTGTGCTCCTTTGACCCTCTTGACGATGGAGAGAACGCCGGAGCTTTCTTTGATCTGTACGACTTCGTTGGCGTTCGACACCCAGATGCTTCCATCAGGTGAGATCGCAATCCCGTACGGGCTTTCGAGGCTCGCGTCTTTGAACTGGCGGATGTAGGCACCGGAGGAACTGAACTCCTCAATCCGGTGATTGCCGTAATCGGTGACCCAGAAATTCCCGGCACTGTCGATCGCGATCATGCGCGGTGCAGCCAGCTGACCGTTGCCAGAGCCTGGCGCGCCGACCGTGGCTAGGTATTCACCCGCCAGGTTGAACTTTTTGATGCGACTGTTTTCCTTGTCGACAACCGCCACGATCCCCCGTTTTTCGTCGACGGCGACGCCGACCGGGTGGTTAAACGAGGAGACGATCGTTTTCTGAACGGTCGGTGGCGCTTCGAAGCCGTCCGTCGAATTGATTTTCAGACCGTATTCGAGCAGGTGCGTACCGACGGTCCCTTGTTCGGTCACCGTCCCGGTAAGTGGCGAGAGGCTGGGGCTCGTGTGGTCGATCCCGACTTCGGCATATGCCGGTTTCGCGGATTTATGCCCAACTACATCTTCACCCCACACAGGGATCGACAGCCACCCTTGGGGCATAACCGCAGGGTTGTAACCCCAGCCCGAGAAGGCGCGCCATTCGGAGGGGCAGGGGATCGCCACGTTCCCGAAACAAGAGTTGATCGTTTTGAACGGCTGTTGTCCGGGCAGGGAGAATTCGGCCGATTTCGCTCCCAAGTCCCGGTCGGTGATGGTTGCTTCGATGGGAGTTTGGGCGGTCTGGTTCGACCAGATCGCAGAAGAAGAGGGTTTTATGACTTCCGGTAGTTCTTCATCGCCGATTTCGACGGTCGCGCCGCCCAGGATCATTTCGCGTGGCCCGCCGACCGAGGCATTTTCATTGGTATGCATTCCTGGGCCGATTGCGATCTGCGCCTGCCTGTCGTTGCCGTTGGTGAAGCTGATCGTCCCGCCGATGATGTTCGGTGCATTTCCTTCGCGAGCCCAGAGAGCCTGGGAGGGCGCTTTACCGGCCCAGGTGTTCAGCGCCGTGTCCCAGATCCCCGCATACGCATACGGGGAGCTTGGACCAGAGCTTCCCTTGACGTAGACGCCCGACAACGTCAAGCCGGCGATGAAGCTGGTCGGTTCTTTTCCTTCTTCTTTTCCATACCTCGGAACAGACCGCACCCAATGGACATCGCTTTCGGGGGTGTAGGTGAGTCCCTGCGCACGCGCCGCTATGCCCGGGGCGAACCCGTCAGAAAATTCGCAGCAGCGCGCAACCATCCACGTGCGGTCGGTGCTGAACGATTCCCATTCGGCGGGTTTTGCGCCTCCCCAGGAGAAAGTTTCGTAGATAGGGTCAATCAAAATCGGATATTGGTCGGCTTCACCGGGGTCGATGCTCAACTTGACGGTGGCGCCCTCGACCGTCATATCGACGGGAACGTTTTCCCCGGCGGCATCGAGCGCGTATGGCGGTTGGATACGGATTTCCACATCGCCATCAGCGTTGACCACCTCGGCGCCGCCGTCTGCTTTCCGAAGTTCCGCCCCTTCCGGAAGGTCGACGTGAAAGCTTTGGCTTCTCGGGGCGGCAGGAGAGCGGAGGGTGGTCATCGTCTCCACCCCGGTCGGCGTCGGAGCCACCACCAGGTCCGTGTCGGGCGCAACGTTTGGATACACGGCCGTGCTTTCGTTGATCGAGGGAGCTCGCCCTTCGGGGGCATCGACCAATTCGATCGTCGATTCGGCTTCGGGTAGCCCTATGCCTTCATCCAGACTCGCAGGAATCGTCACATCGACGATGGGATTAACCGATTCGTAGCCGCCGTTTGCCTCTTCTAGACCGAGGTCGACGACTTCACCCTGCCGGCTCACGGGCAGGGTCGATTCAAGCAGGACTTTGCCTTCGGATGATTCTTCTGATCCACCGACAGTGAGACCCACGGGTTCCGGGCGTTCGTCGCCGGCGAGGATGGCAGCGTGTTCCCCGATCAACTCTTCTGCTTCCAGATCGTCAAAGGGGCCTGCCGCGCCCTGCAGGACCGGCTCGAATACGCCTTCCAGCAAGTCGAGTACTTCTTCTCTGCCGAGTTCGGTAAGGGGAAGTTCGGCGGCCACCGTGGAGTCGGTCAGTTCCGCAAAGGGCGGACCATCTTGTTCCACGGGTTTGATGGCGGCTCCCAATTCCGAGCTGCTCGGGAGCCCCTCGCTCGAGCCTCCGGATTCGCCTCCTGCGGCGAGGGCTGATGCGGACGCAACGACACCGATGAGGGACACAACGGCGAGCACCAGTACTCCATTTCGGCCGCGCGCCATATCGAAGGCATGCCTACCAGCCCGCTGTTTCATTGCTCTCCCTCGCCGCTTTGACTTTGATCGAAAACCGAAACCCGCGATACCCAACGCGTACCGGTCGGCCGGCATCCTGCAGACCAACTCCCCTTCTGTCAACCGTTCGGCTGAGCGAATACCCAGACTTACCAAAACAAAAGTTTCCGCCGGTCGACACCGATCGCCTATTCATAACCCTCTGTACTCACTGTCCAATATGGCGTCGCAAACCCCGCCATACATGCGAAATAGGCCGCTCGACACGCCGGACGCAGTGTCTATACAGGCATCACCCATTTACACCCGCCCTGCATGGGTTTTCTGCACCCCAGAGGCACCCTGGAAAAATTTTGGGGCAGAATACAACAGGATGCAGTCTGCTCCGGCCCAGAGTGACTTTGACCTGTTTGGCGGACCCTTCACCAGTCAAACCGGGCTCCCCACTACCTTGGGAACGCACGCCGGCGCAGGGACGAATCGCTCTCGCAGTTCACCTGAGGCACCAGACGTCAACGCTGGTGTGGATTGTCCCGAATAACAAATCCCAGTGAAGGCTGCCCTCGGGGTGAGCTGAGACCAACCAGAACCATGCTTCGAAAGCCCCAGATCGAGCAAGCCGATCGATCCTCCAGAAACAGCCCGATGCCGCTGGCTTATAGCTCTAGGCCGGCTTCAGTCTGGCTACTTGAACTCGAAGCTGGTCAGGTCCTGACCGAAGATGGGACTGATGATCACCTTGTCGAGATCGATCTTGTCGGAGACGAAGGTGCCGAGGGTGAGAGTGCCGAAGGGAGCCCACGGCGCCTGGCGCATCACCTCGCGATCCAGTGCGGCGTATTCGCGTTCCTGCCGCGGCCCCAGTTGCTGACGTTTGAGCTCGTTGATCTTGCGGTTGACCGCCGGGTCGTCGAAGTTGGCCCAGTTGGTGTTGCCGACGGGGAGGATGCTTTCGCCCGAGAGCTGCGGCTCGAAGTAATCGTTCGGGTGCGGATAGTCGAGCAGCCAGTTGCTCCAGCCGGCGTCGAGTTCAGGCGTGTTCGAGTTGCTCACCAGGGTGAAGTAGCTGGAACCACTTACCTTTTTCAGCTTCGCTTCGAAGCCGAGCTGCTCAAGTACCTGCTGGAAGTATTCGCCGGCTTCGTCGGCGGGCGCCAGGTTGATCGTCCAGACCGTGACCTGGCGGTCGGCCGGATCCGCCCGCGCCACCAGTTCCTTCGCCTTCGCCAGATCGTATGGATAGAGCTCGAACTTGCGGTAGCCGGGCATCTGCGACGGCAGCACCTGCTGCGTGCGCTCGATCGTGCCGGCGTAGATCCGTTCCAGCGCCGCCGGGTCGGTCGCGTAGTTGACCGCCTGTCGCACCCGTACGTCGTCGAACGGCGGCCGCTGGGTGTTCATCCAGAAGTAGTAGACGCTGATCGTCGGCGTCTCGCGGAACTGGGTGCCCTCGAAGCGGTTCTTGACGTCGGAGTAGAGATCGGGCGGCGGCGGGTTTTTCATCCAGTCGACCTGGTTGCGTTCGACTTCGCGCACCTGGGTCGAGGTGTTGGCCTGGACCTTGAAGACGATCTTGTCGACGTGCCCGCCCGGCAGCTGCGGCAGCGCTTCGGCGTTGGTCTGCGCCCAGACCGGGTTGCGGGCGTATTCCCAGCTGCGGCCGGGACGAACGTCGGTGATCTCGTAGGGACCGGTCGCCGGCGGCGGCTGTGCGGTCATGTCTTCGTTCGGCGTATCGGCCGGCAGCAGCGCCGCAAACTCGAGTCCGAGCAGATCGCTGAAGAAGCCGCTCGGTTCGGTCAGGTGGATGACGATCTTGCCGCTGCGGTCGTCGGTTTCGATCCCGCTGATCCCGCCCTTCTTCGTCTTCGCGAAGGCTTCGGCGCCGACGATGCCGGTGTAGAAGGTCGAGCCGACCGAGTTGATCCGGAAGAGACGTTCGACCGTGAAGCGAAAGTCGGAAGCCTTGACCGGCGTGCCGTCGGAGTACTTGAGGCCCGGCCGCAGCTGCAACGTGTAGCGGCGGCCGCCCTGGTCGATCCGCGGCAGGTCCTTGGCGAGGGCCGGAATCAGCTTCGTCCCGGCGGCGCCGTCCGCGTGAGCGTAGGTGAGCAGCGGCAAGTAGACGTTCTGCAGCGCCGTCGCTCCTTCCAGCGAGAAGGAGAGGCCGGGATCGAGCGATTCCGGGAAGGCCGAGTAGGTACCGGTCAGCGTTCCGCCTCCACCGGAGCCTGAGTCAGAGCTACCGCCCGAGCCGCAGCCCGCGAGCATGGCGAGCAGCAACAGCAAGATCCCGGTAGTTCTCAAGCGGCTGGCCAATGGCCGCCGTTTCCTCACAGCGCTCTCCCCTCGGTTACGAACGCGGCCGCAACTGTACCGGTATGTCTTCAAAAACCGTTTGTCAAGCTTTGACTGGTCCGTGATCCGACTGGTAATGCCGCAGGGTCTCGTCGGTGCTCTCGCCCGGCATCAGCAGCCGCCAGCGCAGCGTCTCGGCGAAGTCGTCGATCGCCATCCGCAGGATCTCGGCCCGCACCCGCAGCGAATGAGGGCGGCTCTCCTCCCCCGCCTCCTCGGCGAGGTCGCCGAGGAAGGGCAGCAGGCCCGCCAGCGCCCGCTCCTCGTCCTCGGTGCGGAAGTAGTGGACGATCGGGAAGTGGATGAGGTCGCGGCGGGCACGGATCAGCTGGTCGGAGAAGCCGGCCAACATCCCCTCCAGCAGCTGCGGGTCGGCGTCGGCCAGCTTCTCCCCCAGCCGCTCCTCGGCCGCCCTGGCGAGGTGGACCTCGTGGGCGAGCGAGTCGCGGCGGGAGATCGCGCCGTAGATCGAGAGCAGCCAGGAGATGCTGGCCGTCAGCAGGCCGAGGCCGAACATCGTCTCGATCGGGCCGAGCAGCCGCATCACCGCGGAGGCCGGCGAGATGTCGCCGTAGCCGAGGCTGGTGAGGTTGACGAGCGAGACGTAGAAGGCGTCGAGGAAGCCGGAGTGCTGGGCGGGATTGAGGCCGGGATCGAAGTGGAACCCCTGCGGCAGTTGCGGCAGGAAGACCAGCGCCCAACCCAGCGCCAGCAGCGCCGCCCAGGTGCCGACCACGGCGATGTAGCTGAGCGGCCCGACCAGCAGTCCGAGGCCATCGCCGCCCGGCGCCCGCCGCCCGACCGCGGCGATGCTCCGCACCACCCGCCGCGCGATCAGCCCCCGCCCAAGCGGGTGGAATAGAACGTCGAAGAGGTCGCGCAACGCCAGCGCGATCAGCAGGACGCCAAGAACGGTCCAGACGATGTCCACGCGGGGGACGCTACAGCGGCGGCTGGCTACTCAACGCCAGGTGCCACCGTCGTCAGGCCGGCGAGGCGAGCCACGCTGGCCTGGCGCTTGTCATAAGTGACGAAGGCGTCGATCGGATAGACGTGGATGGCGGTGACGACGTGGATCGCGTCGAGGCTGCGCAAACTCGGCTCGGCGAGCATCCCCGCTCCGATCAAGAGGGCATCGTCGACAGGGCGCAGGGCCATCGAGTCGAACACCTCCGCGGCCCGCCGCAGAGCCGGCTCGAGCTGGAAGTGGGGAAGTTCCCCAGCCACGCGGCGCAGGGCCCGCGGCACCTCGGTCAGCACAAGCTCACTGCTGACCAGCTCCGCACCATGTAGATACGCCTCCAGTGCAACCGTGCCCTCCTCCTCTTCGCGGATCGCCTTGACCAATGCCGAGGCATCGAGATAAACAAAGGACATCGGGCTCAGCGGTCGCCGCGGACTTCTTCGAGCGCGCGGAGAAGGGCGTTGGGGTCCCCTAGGTCCATCTTCAACGGCGGCGGCAACGGCCCCCTCCGTTTCGGCGGCTTTACTTTCCCTTCCGCGATCAGCTGATCCAAGCGGCTCTCACTTCGCAACGGCGGTCCTAGTTCGGCCACGGGCCGGTTGCGGTCGGTCACCACCAACCGCTCCCCGTCAGCCACTTTGCGCAGGTACTTGCTGAGGTTCTGCCGCAGCTCCGCGATACCGACCGTCTCGCTCATGTACATGAAAGTAGCATCTGGCGGAGAGGGCGGCCGCGAAGAGGGCACCGGTTGCAGGGTGGTGGTCATCCCCCAATAAGCGCCGGGATCGACGATCTCTCCCCCTGTGCGTCGAATTAATTCCGCAAAATCCGCGCCTAGGCGCGACCAGGAACAGTGGCCCCTATCGTGTCGAGCGATGGCAACGAGCTCGGTCCCCCTCTCCATCCTCGACCTCGCCGCGGTGGGCCGTGAGGAGACGGTCGCGGAGAGCTTTGCGGGGAGCGTCGAGTTGGCGCGGGCGGCGGAGCGGGGCGGCTATCGGCGGGTCTGGTACGCGGAGCACCACAACATCACCTCGATCGCCTCTTCGGCAACGGCGGTGCTGATCGCCCACATCGCCGCCCATACGGAGACGATTCGGCTCGGCGCTGGCGGGGTGATGCTGCCGAACCACTCGCCGCTGGTTATCGCCGAGCAGTTCGGGACGCTGGAGACGCTGCATCCGGGGCGGATCGACCTCGGCCTGGGACGGGCGCCGGGCACCGACCAGCGGACCTGGATGGCCTTGCGCCGCGACCCCCACGCGAGCGACCGCTTCCCCCAGGACGTCGTCGAGCTGCAGAAGTTCCTCAGCGACAAGGAGCCGGTGCCCGGGCTCCGCGCGATCCCCGGCCGCGGCACCCACGTGCCGCTCTACCTCCTCGGCTCTTCGCTCTTCGGCGCTGAACTCGCCGCCCAGCTCGGGCTCCCCTACGCCTTCGCCTCCCACTTCGCGCCACGCTTCCTGCACGAGGCGATCAAGGTCTACCGCGAGGAGTTCAAGCCCTCCCAGCAGCAGCCCGAGCCCTACGTCATCGCCGGCGTCGGCGTCATCGCCGCCGAGACTAAGGAAAGCGCCGCCACCCAGCTCGAAGCCGCCCGCCGCGTTCGCGCCCGGGCCATCTTCGGCCGCGGCAAAAAGCTCAGCGACGAGGAGATCACCGCGCTCCTCGAATCGCCCCAGGCCGTCGCCGTCGACGAAATGCTCGCCTACACCGCCACCGGCCTCCCCGACGAGGTCGCCACCTACCTCGAGCAGTTCGCCGCCGACACCGGCGCCGACGAGCTGATGACCGTCCACTACTCCGACTCGGTTCCGAACCGCCTGCGTTCGGTCGAGCTGCTCGCCGGCGCGCTCAACCCCGCCGGCGCAGCCTGAGCGATTCGCCTGCAGCCCTGCTCGTCGCCGAGCGCGACGGGGAGATCGTCGGAGCCCTAATCGCTGCCTGGGACGGATGGCGCGGCAACATGTATCGGCTCGCCGTCCGTGATGACAGCCGTCGGCAGGGCATCGGGCTGGCGCTGACGCGGGCGGGCGAGGACTACCTGCGCAGCTGCGGCGCCCGTCGCGTCACCGCGCTGGTCGCCTTCGAGGACGAGGCGGCGGCGAGCTTCTGGGACGAAGCCGGCTATCCGCGCGACGAGCAGATCGGCCGCCGCGTGCGCAATCTCTGAACTGCCCTTCCCTCAACTCACCCTGGTCGCGCGCTCATCCCAGGCCGTCTCCATCTCCTTCATCAGCGCCGGGTACACGATCCAATAGCGGAACGGTTTGATCAGCGCCATGTAGGCCCTGCCGAAGACGCCGCGGGGCTTGACGTAGACGGCCATCCGGCCCTCGTAGCGGCCGTCGTCGCGCTCGACCCAGGCCAGATGTGCGACGGCGTGGACGGTCTTGTTCGAGATCTCGGCCGCGGCCTCGCGATCGAGACGGTAGAGGGGGACGAAGGGAAGCGAGCCGAAGTTGACGTCCGAGGCGGTGCCGCGCAGTTCCGGTGGGAGGCGGTCGCGCAGGGAGGTCTCGCGGGCACCGGGGATCGGCAGGTTGTCAATCCCTTGCTCGTCGGCCGCGGTCGAGATCTCCCCGAGGCCGAACCAAGCGCCGAGGCGGTCGCGTAAGTCCCAAAGGAAGCGGGTTGGGAGGGATTCGGCCTGGGATGGGTCAAAGGAACCCGCCAGATCGAGCAGCTCCTGGAAATCCTCAGGCCCGCCTTTCGTGGGCAGGGCCCAAACGTCTTCCAGGGTGAAGTCCGCCACGAGGTCGTGGATGCGCCAGGGGCGGCATTCGTGCTCGGCCATCAGGAGCTTCATGTCGTGCTTTTCCATACGCTGTCGTATGGATCTTATGCAGGCGACTTGCATCTGTCAATACGGTGCCGTATAGATGCACCGATGGCCAAGGTTCGGACTCCCCGCAGCGCCTGGATCGACGCGGCGCTGCAGGCGCTGGCGGCCGGGGGTCCGGAGGCGATCCGGATTGAGCCGCTGGCGGCGCTCCTTGGGGTCTCCAAGGGCGGCTTCTACTGGCAGTTCAAGGATCGGGCGGCACTGCTCGACGCGATGCTCGACACCTGGGAGCAGAGGGTCGTCGGCGACGTCATCGCCGAGGTGGAGCGCGAGTCGGGAGAGCCGCGGGAGAAGCTGCGACACCTCTTCGAGCTGGCTTCCTCCGCGACTGACCTGCTGCCCGTCGAGCTGGCGCTGCGCGACTGGTCGCGGCGCGACAAGGGCGTCGCGGCGCGGCTGCACCGAGTCGACAACCAGCGCATGGAGTTCATGCGCTCGCTGTTCGCCCCCATCTGCGTCGACGAAGACGACGTCGAGGCCCGCTGCATTCTCGCCTTCTCGCTTTTCATCGGCAGCAACTTCATCCTCGCCGAGCATCCGGGCAGGAGCCGGCGCCAGGTCCTGCAGCTCGCGCTCGACCGCCTGCTCACCGAGTCGTGGGGTCGACCGTGACCGGCAATGCCGAAACGCGCCCAGTCCTCGTCTTCGACGGCGACTGCGCCTTCTGCACGAGCTCCGCGCACCTGCTCGAGCGGATCGGCCCGAAGGCGGAGATCGTCGCCTGGCAGCTCGCCGACCTCGACGCGTTGGGGATCACCGCCGCACAGGCGACCGAAGCCGTGCAATGGATCGGAGCAGACGGCAAGGTCCGCAGCGGGCACGAAGCGATCGCGGCGGCACTGGGCACGGCTGGCTGGCCCTGGCTCGTCGCGGGCCGCTTGATCACGCTGTCGGGGATCTCGACCCTGGCTGCCGTGACCTACCGATGGATCGCCCGCAACCGCTACCGACTACCCGGCGGAACGCCCGCATGCGCAGTCGGACAGGGCGCAGCGGATGACTCAAAGCCGACCTAGAAAGGCTTACCAACCCTCCGTCGGTCACTTGAGCACAGCATGGTGTGCTCAAGTGACCACGGATGGACAGGAGTCGAGATCGGCGAACCGTGGTCAGGCCGCGGCTTCGATGATGCTGAGCATCGCGGTGCCCGCGTCGCCGTGGACCTCGGCGGCCGCGGGGTGCTCGTCGCAGCGGTGTAGCTGGACCGCCTTGAAGCCGACCGCGCGGAGCTCGGTTTCGGCGTCGGCCTCGTCACCTCGGTAGGGATGGATGTTGCTGCGGACGAAGGCGCCAAGAAGCAACTCGAAGGCGTGCTCGGCGACCGTGCGCTCAGGACGGGCGAAGCGCAGGTCGGCTAGGTAGACGCCCGTGGAGAAAGGCCGCAGCGCCTTCGCCAGCCGGGCCCATAGCGCCTCCACGGTGGCGTCGTCGAAGTAGACGAGCAGGCCCTCGGTGATGATCGCCAGTCCCTTGGCCGGGTCCATCTCCTCGACCAGCGCCTCGAGGCTTTCCGGGCCGCCGTCGCGCAGGACGTCAAGGTCGGCGACGCGGTGGTGATCGCTCAGGGAGCCCATCCGCGCTAGCGCCTCGCGCTTGCGCCGGGCCATCGCCGGCAAGTCCGCCTCTATATAAGTGAGCCGGTCCCCGTAGCGCTCGCTGAAGCGCCAACCGCGCGGGGACATGCCGCAGGCGACCTCGATCACCTGGCTGACGCCGCCCTGGATCAGCTCGTCGAGCTGGGCATCGATGATCCGGTGGCGCGCGAGCAGCAGGCCTTCGAGCGTCGGGCCGCCCAACAGCTTGCTGGCCGCGTTCGGCAGGGCGAGCGTGCCGTGGAAGAGGCGGCCCTGCCAGGTCGCGAGCTCGGGATGGGAGAGGCCGTTCCTGACCCAGGTCTCACCGGTGTAGTGGGCAGTCGGCGAGATCGCTCCCGAGCTTTCGCTGCCAGCCATGGCCGCTACGTTGTCACAGACTGACGCTCCGTTTGCCTCGGGCAACCAAGAGGCCAGCGCTCAAAAGCGGGCTTCGGCTTCCAGGCGTCGCCAGAACTCAGGCAGGGAGCGGCGGGTGACGCGAGCGCCCCACCCCCGCGCCGTCCGTACGCGCGCGTGCCGTCCCTGGTCGCGGCAGAAGGCACGGCTGATCTCGCGGTGAGCGGACGGTTGATCGCGAGCGGGGTGAAATGGGCAGAACCCGAAGTCGCAGTCCTCGGCACATCCATCCTGGAGCTCGCGTCGTCGGCGGCTGCCCTGCAAGCATCGGGGCAGGTTCACCTCCTCCGCGAACTTGCGCCGCTTCTCCAGGTCCCCGGTCTCGTTGAGGTTGAGCAGGACGGTGATGTCGCCGACGAGCTGCGCCGCGGCGCGGTCGAGCTTCCGCGGGCGCCTGGAGACGACGACCCCCTCGTCCTTCCAGACCACACGCTTCATCCGCCTTAGCCTCTTTTTGGCAGCCTCATCGTCCGCGGCCTTGCCCCCGAGGACGCCTTCGCACAGCTTCGCCGCGTACCGCACCATCGGGTGCAGGTCCGCGGTCACCGCCGCACCGTCTTTCCAACCGCGCTTCCTTTCGCGTTCGCGCTGTTGGACTGTGGTTACGACCTTTCTGAGCGAAGCGGAGGTTTGAGAGCGATCCATCGCCATCCGCAGGGCCAGCGCATGGACGAGATTGAGCTGGGAATACCAAAACCTGGCTCTGCCGAGCATCTCTTCGGCGTCTTCGGCATCGGGATCGAGCAACGCATCCGGAAACAGCCATGCCTCGGCCTTGAACCCCTGGGCGATCGAGGCCTCGAGCCCGTACTGGGGGCTGGTCGCGACGCGCTCGAGCCGGAGCAGCCCTTCCAGGTGCGCTTCGATCCGCCCCCGCAGCTCCGGGTCTTTGGCACCGGTGCGCAGGGAGGGGAGCATCCACGCCAGCTGCTTGAGCAGGACGATCGGACGATCCCAATCGTCGACCGGCTTTTGCTCGGGCGCCTCCAGCAGCGGCGCCGCCTCCGCCAAGGCAGCCTCGATCTTCGGGTCGAGGACGTCGTATGCCTCGACCTCGACGGGTGAGCGAATCGCCTCCCCGCCGTGACTGGTCGTCGACGAGCAGCGACGGACCAGGCGTTCGACCGCAGTCCAGCGCGTGCCGTAGTCGGCGTCATGCGCAAACTCCCAGAGGGCCTCGACCGCGCGCGTTCCGCCAACCGTCTCCAGCTGCTCCAGCGCCGCGCGCTTGGCCACCGGTCCTGCGTCGACCTTCGCGCCCAGGCAGGCTTCGGCGATCGCCAGGTCGGCGCCATAGAACGACCCCGCCTTGGCGAGCTCGGCCGCGCCAGCGGCGCGCAGCAGACGCTGGTCGGCATTCAATCCCTCTGCGTCTGCGAGCAACAGCTCGCAGGCCCGCGCACAGAATCCAGCGTTCCCCCCGCCGGCTGCCGTCAGCACCAGCGCCAGCTGCACACGCGCCCCGCTCTGCCTCAGGTCGAGCTTGTCCTCCCAGGATGCACCCCTGGCCATCGCCCTCGAGGCGTAGTAGGCATGCAGGACCTCGTGTTTGAACTGGGGCTGCCGGCGATCGTCGAGAGCGAGCAGGTCGAACCGCTCGCCGTCACTGACAGCCCGCTGCCAGCGCTGGTCGACCTCCAACTCCTCTGTCGGCACCAGCCAAGCCGCGGCCAAGTCCTCGATTCCGCGGAGCGCTTCAGCCCGCCGTTGCTGCTCCTGCTCGTCGAGGGTCCCCTCGCCGCGGAGGCGTTCTCGGTCCCGATCGAGGAGCTGGAGGCGGACCGAATGCCGGCCGCTGTCGGGGGGCTCCTTCAGCATTCCGACCCTGAGGAGACGGATCAGCAGAGCAAGGTAGAAGGCGTTTTCGAGCAGGTCGCCCTTCTCGATGTTCCGTTCGACAAGGCCGCGGGCACTGTCGCCCGATTGCCCCGCCCGCCGCATCACGTGCTTGGCCGCGTCCGCCGTGCCTTCGAGCTGGTAGTCGGAGAGGTCGATCGGCAGCTCTCTCAGGTCAGGAGGCAACCCGGATGGCCGCGTCGTCACCACCAGCGGCAGCTTGCGACGACGGGCTCTGTCCAGCGCCAGTCGGACCCGCGTCCGATAGGGATCCTCGTCTTTCACCTGCGTGCTGCGGTCGAGATCATCGGCGAGGACCACGATCCGACCTCGCTTGCACATCCAGCGCCACAGCTTGTCGGCTTCCGCCTCGGCCTTGACGTAGGGGTCGACCAGGTCCTTGAAGCGCTTGAACGCCAGCTCCGTGAAGTCGTTGTCCGCCAGGTCGTTGGACTCGTCTCGAAGGCTGAACACAATCGGCACGATGTAGTGCTCTGCGGCGAGGTGAGAGGCAACCGCGAGAAGCACGGTCGTCTTTCCCGAGCCGGTGCCGCCGACGAGGATCTGCGGGCCGGCGCCGGGTGAGCGCAAATGGTCGGCGATCTCCCTGACCAGCCCTTCGCGGCCGAAGATCCGTTCTGCCATACCTGCCTCCGGCGCGTAGGGGAACAGTTGCTCGGGGCTCCGCTGCGCCACCCTCAGAAGCTCCCGCGTCGCCCAATGGGTGGTCCAGAAGTTGAACCAGAAGTAGGCGGCAAGCGCGAGTGCGCCGGCCGTGAACAGGCTGCGATCGAGGTTTTCGAAGAAATCGCGCCCACCCGTAAGCGGCTTCGGCAGCGGCATCCAGGCAAGCGCTATCGCCAGGACGAGAATGATCGCGACGAGTCCGCTCGATACCCAGCGGTTGTAGCGGCTGAGCCACCGCCCCAAACTGCCGGAGCGGATCCAAGTTCCCGGTCGACCTCCCACATTCACAACCGAGGCAGTCTCCCTGCGCTTATTCGATCGGTCAAGAAAAAATGCGGCGTTTCTTTGAGCGATCACCGCATCGGAGCCCACCTGTCACAGACGGACTCCCCACCTCGTCTCATCTGCGTACCCGAGGAAAGGAGCAAGCGATGAAGGTCCTGGTAGCCGGAGCGACGGGGGCGATCGGCAAGCAGCTGGTGCCGCGGCTGGTGGCGAACGGCCACGAGGTGGTCGGGATGAGTCGCAGCGAGGCGAAGGCCGAGGAGGTGCGGGCGCTGGGGGCGAGGCCGGCGATCGCCGACGCGCTCGACCCCGAGGGGGTCGCGGCGGCCGTGGCCGCGAGCGAGCCGGAGGCGATCGTCCACGAGCTGACGGGGCTGGCGGGGAGCCTCGGCAACCTGCGCAACCTCGACCGCGCCTTCGCCGCAACCAACCGGCTCCGCACCGAGGGCACCGACCACCTGCTCTCCGCCGCCCGCGCCGCCGGCGTCAGGCGCTTCCTGGCGCAGAGCTACGCGGGCTGGCCCTACGCGCGCAGCGGCGGCCCGGTCAAGGACGAGGAGGCGCCGCTCGACGACGACCCGCCCGCTTCGGCGCGGCAGACGATCGCCGCGATCCGCCACCTCGAGCGGGCGGTGAGCGAGGCCGACTGGACCGAGGGCGTCGTCCTCCGCTACGGCGGCTTCTACGGGCCGGGCACCTCGATCGCGCCCGGCGGCGAGCAGCTCGAAGCGATCCGCAAGCGCCGCTTCCCGGTCGTCGGGGGAGGCGAGGGCATCACCTCGTTCCTCCACATCGAGGACGCAGCCGAGGCCACCGTCGCCGCCCTCGAACGAGCCCGGCCCGGCATTTACAACATCGTCGACGACGAGCCCGCCCCGGTCCACGAGTGGCTGCCCGAGGTCGCCCGCCGAATCGGCGCCAAGCCGCCGCGGCGCGCCCCGCGCTGGCTCGGACGCCTGCTTGCCGGCGAGGCAGCAACGGTCATGATGACCGAAGTGCGAGGGGCCTCGAACGAGAAGGCGAAGCGCGAGCTGGGCTGGGTGCCGAGCCACCCGAGCTGGCGCCAGGGCATCCCGGAGGCGGCGGGGTGAACGAGCACGAAGCGCTGCTGGAGGAGCTGCGGCCCGGCGCCTTCGCGGTCGCCTACCGGATGCTCGGCAGCGTCGCCGAAGCCGAAGAAGTCGTGCAGGAGGCGCTGCTGCGCTTCCACGCCGCGCTCGAGCGCGGCGAGCAGATCGCCTCGCCGCGGGCCTACCTGGCGACGGTGACGACGCGGCTGGCGATCGACGCCCTGCGATCGGCCCGGGTGCGCCGCGAGAGCTACGTCGGCGACTGGCTGCCCGAGCCGCTCCCCGGCTCCGCCGAGGTGCTGTCGAGCGCGAGCGCGAGCGCCGACCCGGCGCAGCAGGCGGAGATGGCCGACTCGCTCTCCTACGCCTTCCTGCTCCTGCTCGAGAGCCTGACCCCGGAGGAGCGCGCGGTTCTTCTCCTCCACGACGTCTTCGACTACGGCTACGGCGAGGTCGCCGAGATCGTCGGCAAGAGCGAGGACAACGCCCGCCAGCTGGCGTCCCGGGCGCGCCGCCACGTCGCCGCCGGTCGCCCCCGCTTCGAGGCGAGCGAGGAGCGGCGGCGCGAGCTCGGCGAGCGCTTCTTCGCGGCGATCGAGGGCGGCGACGTCGAGGCGCTGGAGGCGCTGCTCTCCCGCGACGTCGTCCTCCGCGGCGACGGCGGCGGCAAGGTCCCGGCCCTGGCGCGAGCGCTGCAGGGCGCCGACCGCGTCCAGCGCACCCTCGGCGCCTGGTTCCGCACCGGGCTGCGCGGCGGGGCGAAGACCGAGCGGCGGCAGATCAACGGCCAGCCCGGCATCGTCATCCTCACCCCCGACGGCAGCGTGGTCGGAGCGATGTCGCTCGAAATCGCCGACGATCGCGTCGTCGCGATCAACTCGGTCGTCAACCCCGACAAGCTGCGCCACCTGGGACCCGTCGGCGACGTGCGTGCGATGCTGCGAGGGGACCGATGAGGCTTCCGGAGAGCGCCCACACCTCGCAGCCCTGGCGGATCCACGAGCTGACGCCCGACTTCCGAGTCGAGGACGTCTGGGCGCTTCCCACCCCGGGCGGGCCCGACGACTTCCCCCGGCTGATGCAACTCGCGACCTCGCTCGACCCGGCGCAGAGCCCCTCCGCCGCCGTCCGCGCCCTCTTCGCGATCCGCTGGAAGATCGGCGGCCTGCTCGGCTGGGACGATCCCGACACCGGCCTCGACTCCAGGGTGCCGACCCTGCGCGACCGCCTCCCCCCGGACCTGCGCGACGCCCCCACCCCACCCGGCCCCGAGACGCTCCCGTTCTCGCCGCTCTACCTGACCGAGGACGAGTACGCCGCCGAGATCGCCAACGGGACGATGCACGGCGTCCTCCACCTCGGCTGGGTCCCCGACGGAGCTGGCGGCTACCGCGGCCAGATGGCCGTCCTGGTCAAACCAAACGGCCGCCGCGGCCAGGCCTATATGGCCGCAATCGCCCCCTTCCGCCACCTCATCGTCTACCCCCGGATGCTCCGCGAGTTCGGCCGCGCCTGGGAGCGGCAGTCGCCGGCGAGCACCTGAGTAATTAGAGTGGCCGGGCGATGCCGACCCCCGCGGAACTGATCGAGGCGAGGATCGAGGAGCTGGGCGACTGGCGCGGTGAGACGCTCGCCCGGATCCGAGACCTGATCGAGCAGGCAGACCCGGAAATGGTCATGGAGTGGAAATTCAAAGGGATTCCGGTCTGGTACCACGACGGGATGGTCTGCACCGGCGAGACCTACAAGAGCGCCGTGAAGATGACCTTCGCCAAGGGCGCCTCGCTGGAGGACCCCTCGGGCCTCTTCAACTCCAGCCTCGAGGGCAAGACCCGGCGCGCGATCGATTTCCACGAGGGCGAGGAGATCGACCAAGAGGCGCTGAAGGAGCTGATCCGCGCCGCCGTGGCGCTGAACAGGTCCTAAATCTGCGGCACGACGCCAAGGAGCCGCTCGGCGATCGCGTCCCAGTATTCCTCGCCCGGCGGCCCCGAAGCATCGAAAGGCACGCCAGCAAAGCGGAGATCGCCACTCAGCTCCTCGGCGAGGATGCGAGCCTCGCTGGCGAGCATGTAGGGCGAGAGCCCGGCGGTCTCGTGCACGACCACCCAGCGCAGCAGGTGCCGATAGGCGGCAAAGAGCTGGGGCCAGTCGCGATGGGCGGGGAACTCTTCGAGCTCGAGAAACTCGGCCCAGTGCTGCCGCGGCGCCTGGAAGCGCTGCTCGTTCCCAAGGACTGAGGAGCGAAGGGCGCCGGCCGCGCGCAGCTGCCCCAGCGCCTCTTGGATGTTTCGCTTCGTGTAGGCGGTCGAGGCGGCAATCGCCTGCACGCTCATCCACGGTGCGTCGACGGTGAGGATCACACGCATCGCCTCGGCGCGGGCACCAAAGCCGAGCAATGCACGGAGGCGGAGGGCGAAGGCGATAGGGGTCGCGAGGTCAGGCGACCCCGAGTGCAAGCGCGGTTCGACGGGCGGTTTCAGGAGCCCCTGGGCAAGGAAGGCCGAATCGGGCTCGGCGATGACATCGCCCAGGCGGCGATAGAAGGGCTCACGGCGAAGCGGCGCCTCCTCACCGCCCTTCGGCCTGAGCCGGGCGCGCCGGCGCTGTCCCGCTAGCCAGCCGATCGTCCCCTCGACGAGGGCTCGGTCCTCCTCGCCGGTGATGAGATTACGCAGCCGCTGGACGCTGATCAGCCGCTCGTTCACCACCAGCCAATCGAGCACCTCGTCGGTGAGGCGCGGTTCTTCGCGACCGACCTCAAGGCTGAGGAGGATGAGAGCCTCGGGATCGGCGGCCCATGGGTCGTGGCGCGCGACGGATACCTGCACGCCGAGCTGACCCCACTGGTCCCAGAGAAAGGAGGCGAGGCGGCCGTGCAACTGCTCCCTAAGTTCAGAGAGCTGCATCGCTCACCCCCAGTTGCTGAAGGGCGCGCAGGAGCGTCTCCCGATAGGCCTCCGATGGGTCATGGGTTCGCGACCACCGAGCAGCGGCAAGCAACTCCGCTTCGCTCGGTGCCAGGGCCCGCAGGTCCTGCTCTTGCTTACCGGGTCCGCCTTCGTCGACCGTCGCGTAGAGCTTGAAATGGATCTGGTCATAGCGAGAGGCAAAATGGACAACGAGCGCCTCGCCGTAGCTGCGGCTATCCAGCCGATCGAGAAACCCGTCGGGCAGCCCGAGGTCGAGCAGCGCAGTAGGGCCACCGTTCATCCAGGCCTCATCCAGATCGAAGTCGCGGGCAACCCGCTCAGCGGCGCGGCGCAGCGGGTCGGGCAGGGGCTTCGCCGTGCCGAGGTCGTCGCCGTTTCGCAGTGCCACCAGATCGACGTCACGGGTCGAGCGCTCGATTTCCCCCAGTGCAAGCAAGCCGGATCCGCCGACCACGACGAGCTCGAAGCGCTCGTTGGCGGCTGCGAGCTGCTCGCCAAGGGCCGAAAGAAGGCGTTCTGCCTGCTCTTTATTTTCGATGGCAGACATCCTGAAACGAGATGATAAACATCGCGAATCGAGATGTCAATGATGCTCTGACAGCCCTTAAGTCGACGGCAATGTCGTCGATCCGGGCACCCGGACAGCGAGCCAGCCGGGGATAGCGAGTACGAAGAGGGCCGCAGCGGTGACGCCGGCACCGGCACCGGCGGCGCCGGTGCCGGCGAGCTCGTAGGAGACGGGGAAGCCAGTGATCGTCTCCAACGCTCGATCGAGGAGGTGCTGGCCGACGAGGCCGAAGGCGGCGCCGAGGAGGCAACCGGCGCCCAGCAGCAGGGCGCCCTCGAGCAGCAGCGCGAACCAGAGCTGGCCCTGGCCGATGCCATGGACCTTCATCGCCGCGAAGGTCGGGCGCCGCTGCCAGACCAGCCCCGCCATCGACGCCGCCATCGCCAGCACCGAGCAGATCAGCACCATCGCCGCGATCTGGTCGAGACGCGAGAGGCCGGCGCGGGAGGCGGCGCGCTGGTGGTGGAGCCGGTCGCCGGCGGCTTCGGCTCGCAACGGGCTCCATTGGCCCAGAATCGACTGCACGGCGTTGGCGATGCGCACCGGCTCGGCACCAGGCCCGAGCCGGACTCCGAGCGTGCTGAAAGCATGGCTCCCCCAGGCTCGGGCGTAGGAGCGCGCGTTCATCACGATCGCCCCTCCGGGCCAGCCGAAGTTGTTGGTCAGGGCCGCTAGGCGCAGGCGCGTCGGCCGTGGGAGCGGGAGATCGACCCGGTCGCCGATGCCGACGTCCAGCTCGGAGGCGAGATCCTCCGAGAGGGCGACCCAACCTCCCCGCCGCAACCGGCGCTCGGCGAGGGCCGGATCGCCGTCCTCGACCTGGCGCCGCAGCACGCCACCCACCCGTGAGGGCGTCGGCGCCAGCACCCAGACGCGCTCGTGCCCGACGTCGAGGAAGCTCCCGCGGTTCCGGCTCACGGCCCGCACGCCCCGCAGCCCCTCGATCGCCCGCATCTGCCCTTTGGCGACCCCGATCGCCGTGGTGCCGAAGATGTTGGCCGGGCCACGGAAGGCGACCCACACCTGGGCGCCGTCGTCGACGCTCTCGGCGATGCCGTCGAGGCCTCGCTGCAGGTCGGCGCGCGCGCCGCCGATCGAAGCGACCGCGAAGACCGCAACCGCCCCGGTCGCCGCGAGCGCGAGCGCGCGGGTACGGGCGCTGGCGGAGCGCAGCTCCAGGGCCGCCATGATCGCGGCCGGGTTGCGCAAGCGACGGCACACCACATCGAACGCCGTCGCCGCAAGGCGCAGCCAGACCTGCAGGAGCAGCAAGAGGCCGACAAGGAGAACGGCGAGTCCGGCCAGCGAAAAGGCGGGCGCGAAGCCGCCGATCAGCAGGCTCGACACCAGGCAGGCCACTCCACCGCCGATCGCGAGGCGCTGCCATCGAGGGGACTCCGTGGTCGTCGGCTCCTGCCGAGGCGCTGCGGAAAGGGCACCTCGAATCGGGATCAGGGTCGCCAAGAACGCCGCCAGCACGCCGGCCCCAGCGGCAAGCACGAGGCTCTGCCAGGTGACCAGCCGCTGCGATCCGATCGCAAAGGCAGAAGTCAGGTAGCCGGGGACGGAGTCGAACAGCAGCCGCGATGCCAGCTCGCCGAGCGCCAGCCCCGCGGCCGACCCCGCGATCCCGAGCAGGAGCGCGTCGGCAAGGACGACTTGGACGATGCCTGCGGGCGCATACCCGGCCATCCGCAGCTCGGCGATCAAGCGCCGCCGCTGCGGCACCGTCAGCAGCATCGCGTTGAAGGCGAAGAGGAAGCCGACCAGGGCGCTGAGCACCGAGAACAGGGCGGTCGACGCGCTGGTCGGATAGGAGGCGTGTTCGAACAGCGTCACTTCCTGGTCGGCGGGGGTCACGTTGAGGCGATTGCCCGCGATCCGCCGCAGCGCCGCCTCGACCGCACGCTCGCGACCGGGGGCAGCGTCGACGAAGACGCGGCTGACACGACCCCGCATCCCGGTCACCGCTCGAACCTGCGACAGAGGCGCCATCGCGACCGGGCTCTCGGACAGCGCTCCCAACCCGACCCGCCCGAGCGTCCCCGCGAGCGCGATCGACCTGCGTCCCGCCCCGGTCTCGACCGTCACCCTCTCCCCCCTTCGCACCCCGAGGTCATCGACTAGCGGCGGCGGCAGGAACAAACCGCGCCGGCGCTCGAGGCGGGGGTCGCCGCCGACGAGCAGGACCGAACTTCGCCCCCTCGGTCCGACCAGGTTCACACGAGCTTCGACGATCGGCGTGGCCGTGGCACCCGGGATGCGCTGGACCTGCGCGACAACTCGCTGGTCGAACCCGGCAGCGCTGCGCGCCGAGAGCTGGAAGTCAGCCTTGCCGACGATCGCCTCGCTGAGCTCACGGACCGCACCGGTCAGGCTCGCGTTGGCGACCAGCGCGGCGAAGACGAGCGCGACCCCGACCGCGATCCCGACCACGGCCAGCGCCTCCGCCCCGAGCCGCGAGCGCAACCGGATCCGGTAGAGGTGGAGGAGAGCCCCGGGCCTCAAGGGACGTGGTCGCCCAGGCGCCCGTCGCGAAGGGCATGGACGCGGTGGGCGAAGTCGGCCGCCTGGGGATCGTGGGTCACCAGCAGCATCGCCACGCCGTTCTCCTCGCAGAGCTCGGTCAGCAGCGCCAGGACCTCGGCGCTGCGGCGGCTGTCGAGGCTGCCGGTTGGCTCGTCGGCGAGGACCAGCTGCGGTTCGGTCGACAGCGCACGGGCGAGCAGCACGCGCTGGCGCTGCCCGGCCGAGAGCTGCTCGGTGCGGTGGTGGAGCCGATCCCCCAACCCCAACCGCTCGAGCAACGGCGCCACGCGGCGGTGCGCCTCGCGAACCCCCAGCCGCAGCGCGAACAGCTTCAGCGCCGCGTTGTCGATCGCCGAGACGCCCGGCAACAGATCCGGCGCCTGGCTGACGTAGCCGAGCTGGAGCCGGCGGTAGCGGGCCGACTCCCGCGCCGACAGATCCGACACCTCCCGCCCGTCGACCAGCACCATGCCGCTGTCCGGCGGCATCAGAGCCGCGACGATCGTCAGCAGCGTCGTCTTGCCCGAGCCGCTCGGCCCGTAGAGGGCGACGAGCTCCCCCGCCGCGATCGTCGTCGAAATGCCGTCGAGCGCCCGCACCGGCTCGCCCGCCGCCGAGGGATAGTGCTTGACCAGGTTCCGCAGCTCAAGCACGGCGATCGCGGCCGCCCGCAACCTGCTTGCCGAGCCGCCAGAGGCGAAAGACACCGAGCGCTGCCGGCAGCGTCGGACCCAGCTCGGCCTCGGCCCGCCGTTTGATTGCCGGCCCCGGCGGCAGCGCCGCGGTCGGCGCCGACAGGTAGTAGGCGGCGACCCCCGCCGCGGTCATCTGGTGGTGGGCGCCGTGGCGGATCTGCCGAGCCTCGGCCGTTGCGCGAGCGATTACCTTCCCGACCCCCTCCGCCGCCATCCCCTCGTCCTCGTAGTAGGCGATGAAGGAGTGGCCGTCGTCCGCGCGATCGGCCTCGTAGTCGACGACGCTGTCGAGCAGGGTGCTGATCGCCGAGATGTAGAGGTAGGCGCGATCGAGGCCGATCGCGCCGGCGGCGGTGATCCCGGAGTCGGCGGCGGCGGCGATCAGGGCGTGGACGGAGAGGATCGAAGCAGTGGCGCCGGCGGTGTACTCCCACCAGTTCAGGTCGGTTCCCTGCGCTTCCTCGCTCGCCCAATCGGTGAGTTGCTCGAGGCCGAGCAGATCGATCGCGTGGGTGCGGGTCTGCGACTCCCCGCAGCGCCGCGCGGCGTCGCGGGCAACCGGGGCGACGACGTCGGCCCTCGGCAAGCCGGCGAAGGCGCGGCTGCACGAGCCCACCAGCAGATCCAGGTAACCGCCGTCGTCGTAGCCGGGTGAGTAGGCGTAATAGTCGACCGCCTCGCTCGTCTCCAGGGACAGGGAGGCTGTGAACGCGGCAAACAGCTGGCGGCTGGAGGAGAGCGGATCGGCCACCTGCTCCTCGCTGAGACCGTCCAGATAGTCGTACATCACCTGCAGCGGCACGATCGCCCGGATCACCGCAGAGCGGTGCCACCGCGGCGCCAGCGTCGCCAGCGTCGCCGCCACCTCGGTGTTGAAGCGCTCCTCGCGGAGCTTCGCGAGGGCGATCTGCCGCAGGCGCTCGTCGGGGATCCGCTCGGCGGCTGCCTCGCAGAACCGGAGTCCGCGCTGCACCGGGAGAAGGACCGTCGGCCAGTACCGAGCGTTCGCCCGCGCCATCGCCCGCAGCGCGGCCGCTCCACCGCTCATCCTTGCTCCTCGCGGACCCGGCGGCGGGCGTAGAAGTCGACGAGCACCCGTTCGAACATGTTGCGGTCGAAATCTGGCCAGAGCTCCTTGCGGAAGACCAGCTCGGCCTCGGCCGCCTGCCAGAGCAGGTAGTTCGACAGCCGCCGCTCGCCCCCGGTGCGGATGATGATCTGCGGGTCGTGCACGTCGGCCGCATACAAATGCGCCCGGAACTCCTCCTCGGTGGTGCCGGCGAAGGCGCGGGCCGCATCGACGATCTCGGCCCGGCCGCCGTAGTTGAGCGGAATCACGAGGGTGATGCGGTCGTTCTCCCGGGTCAGCTCCTCGGCCCACTCCATCCGCTCCAGCACCTCCGCCGGGACCGGCTCCTCGCGGCGCCCGATGAAGCGCATCCGCACCCCGTTCTCGTGTAGCGACGGCGCCTCCCTCTCTATATAGAGAGCGATCAGAGCCATCAGCCCCTGTACCTCCTCCTTCGACCGGGCCCAGTTCTCGGTCGAGAAAGCGAAGACCACCAGCTCCTCGACCCCGAGCTCCGCCGCGTCGCGAATCCGCGCCCGCAGGTTCTCCGCCCCGGCCCGGTGACCCTCTAGCACCGGCAACTTCTGCCGAGCCGCCCAGCGGCCGTTGCCGTCGGTGATGATCGCGACGTAACGGGCGCCTTCCGCGGTCAAAGCGGTTTGGACTCTTCAAGGACAAGGTGGGCAATGCAACGGTTAGAGAACCATTTGACAAAAACTCCGACGCGTCGTGGTCCGCTCGACCGGTGAAAGTCGATGGCGTCGATGACCCCGCTCGGCGTCCAAAGTGGACGCCTGCGTTCAGAAACGATCGGCGGCCCACCGCACCTCGAGGGTCCGCCGCCGGTTGAATCGATCGAGTCCAGTGACGATGCCGCGAAGGAACCTCGAGCTGAAGGCGCGCGACCGAGACCCGTCGCGGTCGCTGAAGGTCTGCGAAAGCCTCGGCGCCGAGGAACAGGGGCTGCTGCTCCAGCAGGACACGTACTTCGAGGTGCCGAGGGGCAGGTTGAAGCTGCGGCGCGAAAGCGACGCCACCGCACAATTGATCTCCTACGAGCGCCGCGACCTGCCCGGCCAGAGGGAGAGCCGCTTCCGGATCGTCGAGGTGGCGGAACCCACAGAACTAGAAGGCGCGCTGAAGGCCACCCTCGGCATCAAGGTCGTGGTCAGCAAACAGCGTCGCCTGTTCCTGCTCGGCGACGTGCGGATCCACCTCGACCTCGTCGTCGACCTCGGCGACTTCATCGAGTTCGAGGCGGTGGGCGGCCACACCGACCCGGCTCGATTCGAGGACGTCCTCTCCGGCCTCTGCAGCTCCTTCGGCATCGAGGACGCCGACCTCGTCGCAGGCAGCTACAGCGACCTCAGCGCTTAGCGCCGATTCGGGTCTCGAAATCCCCTCCGGTCAGTCGCTGCGCGGGCATGCCGGGCAACTGGACCGCGAGGTCCCCGCTCAACTTGTTCGGCCGTGCGGAGTAGGTCGCTTCGCCGCTGAACGGCGCCGGCGGCCGCACCGTCGCCGAGCGTAGGTCGCCGGCGTAGGAGAAGCTCGGGCGCGCGGCGGCGATGTCGACGCGGCGCGTGATCGCCAGCGTCGGCGTCGGAACTTCGACCCGGTCGACGAGGTAGCGGGCCCGCTTCGCTTCGGTCATCGCCGCGAAGTAGGTGGCGCTGTTGGTCGCCGCCGAGAACGGGCTGTGGTTGATCAGGAACGCGTTGTCGAGGACCCATACGCGTTCGACCCGCCGCCGCCCCGGCCCCCGCGCGCGATTCGAGCTCGCGGTTGCGCCCCCGCAGCGCGGCCGTGCCGAAGGACCGAGCGAGCCCCACGCATCCGCGGCATCGACCGCCGAGTAGCCGTTCTCGCCGTGAAAGGCGATCGTGCCCGAGAAGGTCCCGACCTGGCGCACGAGCCGGCGCGGCACGCGACAGCCGGGGACGTCGCGGGCCCGGCGCGGCACCTGGATCGTCTCGAACTCGCCTGAGGGTTCGAAACGGACGTCGATGCGGCCGAGCGAGCCGAGGTCAGCCTCGATCGTGCTGTCGTAGGCGGAGTGGCTGACGTAATAGGTCGCCGAGACGCGCGGATGCCCCCGCGCCAGGGTGATCTTCGTCAATTCCCCTTCCGTCTTGACCTGCAGCGTGTATCCGCCCGAGGCGGGCAGGCGGAATTGCATCGACGGCATCGACGGCTCCGCCGCAGAAGCGGACGAAGGTCCAAGCAGCAAGAACAGAAGCATGATTAGAACCATGGTTCTTCCTTGACAATACCGCCTCTTGTCACTAGGTTCTGTCTGCAGCCGAACGGGGGGTCCTGCAGGTCGATTGAGGATCCTCACAGGGCACCTCGGACTGATTCCCTGTCGGTCCGAGCGTGTGGTTGCAATCCCCACCCCGCTCCTCGTCATTTCCCAGACGAGGCAGCACGCAAGCAAGCCCCTCGGGTTCCCCTCCGGGGGCTGCTTGCTGAACGAACAACGGCCGGCCGGCTTCAGAACCGACCGGCCGCAGACACAGGTAACCCTGCGACTAGTGACTGAGAGTGACCAGGCCGCCAGTGGAGGTTTTGGCGGTGAACGTCCCGCTCATGGTGATTGGCTGTCCAGTCGTGGTGTAGCCGATCAGCTGTTCGTTCAGCGTGACCGTCGATGGAGTAGTGCCCGAGCCGTTGACCCAGGTCCATTTCTGGGAATACTGGAAGTACCAGCTCCAAGGGCTCTGCATCGATTCGTTGTAGGAATAGATTTCTAGGTAATACTTTTCAGCGACGCTGTCGTATTTTGCCCGACCAACCATTCTCATGTAGAGGCCACTGGCACCCCCATCGCACAAGAACAGAGTCCGGCCACTGGATTCGTTAGAACCTATGAAGTTGCCAGATCCCAGATTACTCATGTTGATCGAGGCCGTACAGGTCTTGGCTTCAGCACCGTTGCGTTTGATGGTTACGCCCGTAGTGCTCAGCTTAAACGAGGTGGTGCTGAAATTGGCGTTATAGATGGTCGCCGACGCCGACGAGGCCCCAACGGCACTCAGCGCCATCGTCGCCACGGCTACCGCAAGCAGGATTTTCGTCCTTTTCATACAGTCATCCCTCCTTGTTGCGAATAAGGCTTACTGCAGCCGCAACGCTTTCAGTCTACGTTGAATGGTTACAACGGTTCCGCAGGAAGACGAGAAAAACTCCGACATCGTGACGTCGCTGCAAACCTCCTACCGACGGCGAAACAGCCCCGAAGCCCGTGTGCAAGATGCACATCGGCGTTCTGCAGGGTTACCCAGATTTGCCTAGGGTCGGCGTCGAGCTGTGAGCCGAAACGTCGACACACACATCCACGCCAGCTGGACGGCGATACTAACCGACCCTGTACGGCTATCGGTACTGCGTGGTCTGTGTGACCTGCATGCAGCGACCATTACCGAGCTTATGGCGGTCTGTCACACCAGCGCTCCGACCGTTCGTCGTCACCTCGAGGCACTCGCAGCACTCGACCTAATCCGCGAACAGCCCGCCGAGCGCGATGGGGTCAGCCCCGGCCGGCCGGCAAAGCGTTTTGCCATCGACAGCGATGCCGCCACACGACTCTGCACCCTCTTCGAGCTCCTCAGCGAGCCCCTCGTGCCCACACCTGCACCTGGGCAGCCGCCTCCTGCGGTCCGATGAAGGGCGTCAGGATCGTGTAGGCGGCTGCGGGGAGAAGACTGAGCATCCGCTCGCTCCTGCCGGCCACAACCTGCTTGCGGATCAGGCCCAGGACCGCACCCGCCAGCGCCTCCATGCAGACCGGCGGCAACCGCTCTACCTCGGGAAGGCGCCGGTAGCCATCCTCGAGAAACAGCGCAAAGGCCATGTGGTTCTGCTGCCGGTGGCGGACCGCCTCGCAACCCGCGGTGTAGGACTCGACGAAATCGAGGTGAGCGTAGTGCGGGGTCTCGGCGAGGAAGGTGAGGAAGGCCCGGGTCATCCTCCACACCCGTTGCGGCCACGCAGCGGCCGGCGAGTACTCGGCCGCCGCGACCGCCATCGCCCCTTGCAGCCCCCGGGTCTGGGCCGCCATCAGCGCCTCCCGCTTGCCCGCGAACTGGGAGTAGAAGGCGGCCCTGGGAATCCGGGCACGGGCCGCGATCTCGGCCACGGTCAGCGAGTCGAAGCCCTTCTCATAGGAGAGTGCGGCCGTCGCTTCGAGGATGCGCAGGCGCCTGGCGTCCGCAGCTCGCTCCGGTGGCCATGCGCTCCGTCCCCGCGGCAGCAACGTCGGTCCTTCGAGCCGCTCCGGGTGCACACTACGCTCGAAGCGACCGAGCTGCCTCCATTCCTGCTGGGGCAGGGGCTGCACCCCGGCCGGCAGGCGGTAGGTGTCGATCCAGCGGCCGAGATCCGCCCGCAGCTCCCGCAGGTCTCTCCCAGCCTGCTCCAGTGCCCGCCTCGCGATCGCATCCGCTATTCCCGCCACCAGGGCAGCCGCCGGGAGCTGGATCGCACCCGAGCGCGGCTGGTCGTCGAGAAAAGCCGCGACCTCGGCTTCGATGCGATCGATCAGCCCCTCGTGCTCGTCGCGGATGCCAGCCGGCGCACCAAGCGCCTCGATCAGCAGGATCCGTGCCAGTGTCCAGTCCGTCGAGAGCTCGTCCAACAGCGCCTCCAGCACCGCTTCCGGCCGCTCGGCCGGCCCGGCCGCGGCAGCCGCCGCGCTCACCACTTGGCGCACGGCCTCGACCTTTACCCGGTAGGTAGCCCGAAAGCATTCCTCCCGACCGCAGAAATGCTCGTAGAAGGTGGCGCGGGAAACTCCGGCCCCCTCCACCACCCGGGACACGGTTGCCCCGGCATAGCCGTGCTCGGACGACGCCGCGACCATCGCCGCCATCAACCGGCGGCGATGGTCGCTCCCGGCGCCGCTCGGAGCTAGCGCGCCCGCTTCCCGCACCGCGCCCGCACCAGCGGCATGAAGTCATGGACCTTGCCGTTCTGGCCGTCCATCTTCACGATCGCGCGATGCTTGCCGCGGCAGATGTTCGTGCTGTTTTCCAGCAGGCTCTTCCTGCCCGCCGGCATCTTCAGGACGAACTTAGAGACCGGGGCGTCGGGCACCTTGGCAAAGGTGGTGCGGATGCCGCCGGTCTTCTTGTCGCTGTCGACGTAGCCGACAAGGTCGACGTGGATCTGTCCGCCGAGGGAGGCGACGAGGTCGGGGAGTTCGCGTTCGCCGCCGTTGGAGCGCAGGTAGACCGGCCCTTCCAGCGGGTAGTCGAGCAACGGGCTGAAGGCGCGGGCACGCCCGTAGACCGAGCCCTTCGGGCAGCCCGCCCCCCCACCGCCGCCCGCGGCGTATTGGACGCGGGTGCAGGTGGTGACGATGTGAGCCTGGGCAAGGAACTCGGAGTGGGGCAGCGAGACCGAGGTGCGGGCGATATTCGCCCCGCCTTTCGGCATCTGCAGCACCGCGGTCAGGGCCGGGTGGCCGGCGCGGGTGGTTCTGCCCTTGAGGCTGATCGAGAGCGCCGGCTTGAAGCCCAGGGCGGCGCAGTCGCCGACCTGGAAGCGGTCGGCGACGTCCACGCTCTGTCCCGTGGCCGAGGCGAGCCTGCCCGTCACCTTGGTCGGTTCGCAGTCGGTCGGGTTGAGGGTGTATTCGGGCCGGTCGATTTCCACCCGCACGTCGCGGTAGCTGACCGGGATGCCGCCGAAGATCTGCGGCAGCGGGTCGGACTCGACCGAGACCTGGGTGGTCTGCGGATCGATCCGCAGCGCCGAGCGCACCAACACCGTGCCGAGGTCGAAGGGCCCGGCCTGCGCCGGCACCTTGGTGAGGATGCTGTAGGGGGCGCCCTTGTAGGGGCCGGCGAAGTAGACCGCCGTCGGAGCCTTGCCAGGCTGCGGCAGGTAGAGCGGACTCGATCCTTCGCCGACCGCACCGACCACCTTGCCGATCCGGCTCCCGGCCGGGCAGTCCCCGCCCGCCGCCTGGGCGCCGGAGCAGACCGGCACCCCGGCCAGCTTCGCAAGCTCGCCCTCGGGCAGCGTCGCGTCGATCCGGCTCAGGTTCGGTTGGCCGGAGTCCCTCGTCACCCGCAGGCTGAACGGCGAGAAGCTGCCTGCGGTCGGGTTGCTGACCCCGGCTTCGAACCCGGGCGCGAAGCCCGGCGCCGAGCAGTTCTGGTCGACCGTGAAGCCGAGTTCTTCTTCGACCGTCTTGCCGTTCCAACCGATCAGCGTCATTTGAGATGCGTACTTCCCGCAGGTCTGGGGCATCGTCAGCGGCGCTCGTGGCCCCGCCTTCAGGTGCAACTGCATCGTTTCGAACGGCAGCTGGGGCAGTTCGTCGAACGTCGTCGTCAACTGGCCGGTCTGAGGATCGACCCTGAGCGAGCCCGGCAGCTTGACGTCGATGCCGCGTTCGTCATCCCGCAGCTCGATCGCCAACCGGTACATCTCGCCCGAAGCCGGATCTTTCGAGGCCTGCGAGCGCAGGTAGACCGAGCCTTCCACCGGTTCTTCCAGCAGCGGCGTTCTCAGCTGGATCGTGCCAAGTTTACTCGCGCCAGGACAATCGGAAGGATCTTCCAATCCTAGTCGCAGTTGAACGTCGCTACAGGCCGCGAGGCCATCCGCGGAGGCGGGATTGATCGTCACGCCCTTGGGGAGGTTCAGTTCTGCAGTGCGTAGATCCGCCTCTGAGATCCCATTTGGTCCGCTGTCCTGCGGAATGGATAAGCCCACATCGACTCCGCTTGGAGAATGCGCCACGCGCTCGGTCGGAGTTACAGCGGCCTTCACATCAAAGGGAACCCGGTTACACCCTTGGAGAGGAGGAGTGGACGTTTCGCGCTGGTGAAACATCCCCACATGCTCATAGGTGTCAACTTCAATTCCCCATGACAGAGGATTTCCCGAGCACGAGGTGGGAAGTCGCAAGAAAGGTATTTCTGGAGAACTCAAGGGACACAACTCACCATTCGCGCCATACCGCCCCGTGGTGCAATGAGCCCGTAAGTGATCGTTCTCCGTCGCGGCCGGCGTTCCCCAGAAGGTGACAGTGAACTTCGGCACAGGGATGGTAGTGCTTATGTTTCGACTGATGAGGTCAATTCCGTAGTCGTTCGGCCGAAGATGAGCCTCAATGGTGGTGGTGACTCCCTCATAGTAGAAGCCGAACTCCGCAGGATCACCTTGCTGTGGCACGATGTTGTAAACCGGAACAATCGAGGGGGAATTGCCGTCGATCAGCGCGACGCCTACTTGAGACTCATCTGGACACGATGGTATCTGCCTGCCTTCCCTTTCCTCCGGACTCACAGGTTCCGTGCCTAGCTGTGCAGCCGTGCACCTGAGCGACGTTGCGCCTGGATTTCCAACGACCCCCGCCTGCACATGCGCAATTACGTCCCGGATATGCTCTGGCGCAGCAATTTCGATTGCACCCGCAGCGAATGGTGCATTGAGTATTTCCTTAGACTCTGCCACAAGTTCCCCGGTGGAATTGATCTCCTCGGGATGACTCCCCGCTTGGGTTACCGGTACCGTTTTTCCTTCCACCAGGTCTATGGAAAAGTTTTTCACCCTGAATGGACCCACGGGGCTGGTATCAAAGGACAGAGGAGACACTAGATCCACCCCGGTCCCGCCCCCGCTGACTTCCACGTTGCCCGTCAGAACGCCGGTCGCCACCGGAGAAACATAATAGTAACCGATCCACGTAACCTTCCGCCCAGGCGGGAGTCCATCGACATCCGCAGTACATTCTTCGCTCTCGCCTGCGGCCGTACATGCAAGGTCAGGTGCACCGTAAGGTTCGCTGTAGAATTTAAAGAGTTCTTCAGGCAGCGTGTACTTTAGCGTGAGTTCGCCGACCCAGGGTCTATCCCCGTCATTCAATACGCTTATCCCGAACTTCATGCTCTTGCCAGAAGTTATGTGGTCGGGCGTCCAGGTATCTATCTTAAGACTTGGCTCTGCTTGCGCATCGTCAGCCGACGCACCCACAAGAATCAGTGCACAGGAAAGAATTAGCAAGCAGAACAAGGCTCGGCGGCAGACCTCTGGCAAGACGGACCAGTTCGTGACGTGTTTTCCTTTCATCGACCGGTCCTCCCGGTTTGGTTGGATCGCTGTTGCTGTTTATGGCGGTGTCTCATACAAGGTTTCTTATGGCGCCCAGCCACTTTTCGCTTTTTCGATCTACATGGGCGAAGCTTGCCGTTGCCAGCCCCTTCTAGCGAGCTCGAGGGGGGAGCCTCAGCACCGGGCGTAACCGTGGAAGCCCCTTGACAGGCGTCACCGCTGCAGGACTCATCGGCGACCTGTGGTTCGTCGAAGCCACCCCCTACGCGAGCGTCATAAACATCAAGGCCGGCATCGGCATCGCTCGCGGTTAACGCCTGCCGGGTAGCGAAAAACACATTATTGCCCGTCGTGTCGGCGTCCATGAACATGCTCAGTTCGTTTCCACGCCCTGAGGAAATCAGACGCAGGGAGTCAGTACTGAAATCATATTCATAAACGTCATAAACTCCGTTGATATCGTCGGGTAGCAATGCCGCCTCGGTCGAGAAGAATACCCGTCCGTTGTTGGTCAAGTATCGAGGGCGATCACCGATAAGGATGCCCCCATTGGTTCCGAATTCAGGAGCTAGGCTGACAACCCCGGGGCATGAGACACAGTGCAGCCTATCCTGATCGAGGCTATACAGATACATACCGCCGTTAGCGTACGCTAAAAACTTGCCATTTTCACTTACCCTCGCATAACCGGGCTGGGCAGCGCTTAAAGTTAGATGGTGGGCCGGGGAAGCCGACCGCGGGACCGTCGAAATGGTTTTTTTAACACCGTGGTCCCAGGCTCCGATGGTACCACTTATGAACTCGTGGTAGTAAACGATTTCGCCGTCGTTGCTCATGCCTACGAGCGTGCCGCCATATCCTCCCGCGTCAAACACGCTTTCGCCGTCGTTCGTGATCAAGGTGAGTTTTGGTTTGTCCTGCGACTCTTCACGGTCCGTCCATCGATAGAGATCAGGACCAGGCGATTCGTCTTCGCTGAGCAATGGTGAGGTCGTGACGAAGAACACGCTCCGGCCATCCGGCGTCATGCCTTCGAAGTGCACACCTTCCGCTTCACCGGTAAAGGCAGGGTTCTCAGATTCAGAAATCAAGGCGGTGCGAGTGTGCGAGATCCGTAAATATAGCTGACTATTACCGGTGGGTGGCGATTCGAATATCTGGCGACTCCCATCGGCGGACATCTGATTGCGGTAAGTACTGCCTACTTCGGGTTCAGCCTCCGTGAACGTGGATCCTTCTGGAGGAACCATCCCGTCTGGAAGGATGCCGGCGAGATGGAGAGTCCCTTCATCCCACGAATAGACGTTCGGCGAACCATTGTTCGGGTACCCTGCGGCGACATCCGCAGGGAGGAGCTGAGTGCTGCTAACCCAGGTCACATGCTCCAGGTCGGCCGACGCTCCCCAGAAGTAGGGATTACTACCTCCCAGGAATTCTTCCTGTCCGTAAACAACGGGATCACCTTCGCCGGTCTGGGAGATACTGATCGGCTCCAGGGCTCTGGTTCCCGTATCCTCCAGGTACATGTTCTTTCGTTCAGGCGTGTCGTTTTCCACGCCCGGCAGGTCATAGGCACTGGTAATTGCATGTGAAAGATCTTCGGAGAACATATCCGTCCGAGTGACCGCGTAGAGGATCTGATACGCGAGGGGGTTGGGAGTAGGAGTAACGGCATGGGTGGTCCAGCCGGTTGGAAATCGGTCGGCCAGGTAGTTCGTAGGCCCGCCGGCCGCAGAACCGGCGGTGTCCGCGAAGCCGGCCAACGAAGAAAAAGCGAGAGCGTCGCCGCTGGTAGAGGCGATCGCCGTGGTGCCGTTGGCAAGGACCTCGCCCCCGTTCTTGTCCACCGGCGAGACCATCTCCCAGGCGCGGCAGTCGGCGAGATTCGTCGCGTGCTGGGCTTTGCGGATCGCTTCGTTGGGGCATTCGGCGACGGCGGCGGCCGGGAGGGCGAGTGCGACGAGGGCCAGGCCTGCAGCGATCGCGGTGGGGCGCCGGCGACTGCCGGACCTGCCGAGCATGGTGGCGAATAGTTCCCTTGCCTTCACATCTGTCTCCTTGTCCCGAAGGGCCCCCTGGTGGCCCGCTTTGTTCTCTACGGGAGGGCGGCTACCCGGTGCCTCCTCCCTCTGCTCCGCCGCCCGCAAAAGGCGCGGCGGAATGGAAAAGCAGCGGTACCGTAGCGCCTTACATAAAGTCGTGTCAAGGATGAAGCACGGTTTCGTCAAAATCGGGTAGCGGGCGAGGGTAGGGCGTGGGGCGGCCCCCCGGTCCGGGTGGGATGCCGGGTGACGGAGGCCGTCAAGCCCTCGCAATCCAGCATGGGGAGCGGGATCGACGCGTAACGCCACGGTGCTTTAGAAGCGCGGGTGTACCGTTGCTCCACCACTCCGCGGAGGTCGAAATGGCCCGTTATGTTGCGCCGCAAATGGTGATGACGCCGTGGGGGGACGCGAGCACATTGCGGGACCGCCGCCTCTCCCCGGGGCGGGGCGTGCCGCGGGAGGAGGCGCGCCGAAACCAGCGGGAACGGCTCTTCGCGGCGATGGTCGCGGTGACCGCCGAGAAGGGGTTCCCGGACACCTCGGTCGGCGACCTGGTCGAGCTCTCTGGCGTTTCCAGCCGCAGCTTCTACCAGCATTTCGCCGACAAGGAAGAGTGCTTCCTGGCGACGATGGACGAGATTCTCCAAAACGTCCAGGCCCTCGCCGAAACCGCCCTCGCGCGGCGCGAACAGGCGGGGCAGCCCTACCAGGTGGTCGAGACCTTCCTGGCGATGGTCGCGGCGCAGCCGGCGGCAGCGAAACTCTGCATGGTTTCGGCCTTCAGCGCCGGAGACGCTCCGCGTGAGCGGGTCGACCGGGCGGTGCGCAAACTCGCCGAGCTGGTTCGCCGCGGGGTCGAGCAGGTGCCCGACCGGGACGGGATCCCGGAGGAAATGACACAGGCGATCCTCGCGGGGGTGGCACTGGTCGTCTACCGCCGCCTCGCGCAGGACCGGCTCGACGACCTCGAGGAGCTCGGGCCGCAGCTGGGCCGCTGGGTGCTCAGCCTGCCGCCGCCGCCGCGGCCGCTGCGACCGAGGCCCCAGCGCCGGCGTGCCGCGGTCGCTCCCGGGCCGCCGCCGCTCGCCGCCCACGTACCTGCCGAGCGGGTGCTGCGCGCGTTCGCCGCCGTCGTCGCCGAGAAGGGCTACGCGGCGGCGGCGATCGCCGACGTCGCGGCCGCGGCCCACATCTCCCAGAACACCTTCTACAAGCACTTCCGCGACAAGGCCCACGCGCTGGAGGCCGCGCTCGACTCCAGCGGCGCCCAGATGTTGGCCGCGACCCTGCCCGCGGTGCGGCGGGCGCCGCAGTGGCCGGGGGCGCTGCGCGTCGCTCTCGAGGCCCTTTGCGCCTTCATGGCCGCCGAGCCGGTCTTCGCCTACCTGCGCGAGGTCGAGGTGTATGCGGTGGGGCCGGAGACCGTAACCCAGCGCGACCAGGCGCGGGGAGAGATCGTCGCCATGCTCGCGACCGTCGCCGAACCCGAGGGGGAGTTCGACCCGATCGCGGTCGAGGCGACGCTGGGCGTCTTCCAGGCCCTGCTCTACGGCCGCATCGCCGAGGGGCGGCTGCGCGACTTGATCGAGGTCCCGCCCCTGGTCACCTACATGGCGCTGGCGCCGGTGCTCGGCGCGGAGGAGGCCTGGCAGGTCGCCTGCGGCTGAGGCCGCCGAGGACTCGCAACGCCTCTAAGCGACGCCCGCGCGCGGGGTCTCGGCCCCCTCGTCCTCGCCGCTGAAGTCGAGGGCGAAGTCGGCGGCGCGCTCGGCCAGGGTGCGGGTCAGCTCGATCGCCGCGGCGAGCTCGGGCTCGGCGCCGCGGTGCAGCTGTTCGGCCCTGGCGAGGATCGTTTCCTTGGCGGCTTCGTGGACCTTGCCCTGGGCGTATGCGAGGAGCAGCTCGGGCACGAGGATTTCCCGGTCCTCACACGTGGCGCGCTCGAGCAGGGCGGCGATCAGCCGTTCGGCCTCGATCGAGCGCCATCCCCACCAGCTCTCGTGCGCGTACAGCCAGCGAAGGGTGGCGGCAAGGATCAGGGGGTCGTAGTAGGAGCGGGCGATGCCGGCGAGGTCGAAGACGCGGAACTCAGGCGCCGTCGTCGCCTCGGCCTCGCGCGAGCGCGCCATCGCCGCCGCTACCGCAGTGTAGACCGCCCTCGCGTCGAGGCGCTGGCCGAAGATCGAGTTGCGGGTCAGCTGGACTGCCGCGTCCGCCCCGTAGAAGAGAGAGGCGGGCTGTCCGTCGGGCTCGCTTTCCCCGTTGCAGAGCCGCAGCCGCTGCTCGAAGAGCGCCGTCGCCTCGGAGCTGAGCCGCGAGGGGTCGAGGTTCTGCAGCAGGGTCCGCTCCTCGGCCAGCGGAGAGCGGTCGGGAATGATGCTGTGGAAGCCCGCGAGAAGCGCATTGCCGAAAGAGTTCTGCAAGGTTTGCCATTCGCGCGCGGTGGCGGGGCGGGCATGGAGAACGAGTCCCTGGATCTCGAGGTTGTGGTCGCGATGGGCGTGCTGGACGCCGACAAGGGCCTTCTGCAGCGACCAGCCCGAGACCGCCCCCACGGCGAAGATCGTCACCCGCTCCGCCTCCGCCAGCCGGGCGCTCACCTCCGGCTCGAAACCCTCCGCCTCGATCGAAAACCCGATCGGCTCACAGGCGGGCGCCACCGCCCCTTTCACCGCGGCCCAGAAGTCGGCGAAGCCCTCGCAACCAAGCTCGTGGGCGGGGACGAGGACGAGGTCGGCGTCCGTCCGGAAACGCCCGTCGGCGGTGGCGACCGCGGCCCCCAGCCGCTCGACCGCCAGCGCGCGGAACTCGGGGCGGGCGATCAGCTCGTCGATCCGCAGGCGAATCGGCATCAGCCCGCTCGCCCGCAATGCCGGCACCGGCGCTACAGAGCGGCTCTCGACTGCCACCGCCTCCTGCTCGGAGCAGACCTCCCACAACCGCCAGTTCTCACGCGCATCGCTGACCGAGGGCATGATCGGCACGAGCTGGGCGGGCAGCATCCCGTCGAAGGTGTAGGGGTTGATCGGGATGATCCGCGCCCGCTTGGCGCTGCGGCAGTGCTCGCAGTCGTCGCGGCCGAGGGCGCCACCGCGCAGCAGCGGCGCTTCCCCTGGCAGCGGCGACCAGGTGTCGATGTCGGGCCGGGCGGGCGGAGGGTGCTTGTCGAGCATGACGATGACGCGCGGGTTGGAGAGGCTCTCGCGCTGGCGGTCGATTGCCGCCAGCAGCCGGTCGCGGACAGCCCCGGAGGAGTTGACGGAGACGACAGCAACGACGCGGCCGCGGTCGCCGGCGGCCATCTCCACCGCGGTGTCGACGTCGACGCTGTTGCGTGGGTATTGGTCGAGGACCGCCACCGGTCCCGGCGGTGAGTCGGCTTCGACCATCATCCTCTGCACCGCCTCGATCACCGGCGTCAGGGTGCCGGTGTCGACGACGAAGCCCGTGTCGGGGTGTGCCCACTGCAGCAGCCAGTGGGCGAGGACGCGGGCGTCGCGAGGGGCGCGAATCGCGTCGGAGAGCTTGGCGAATTCGGGCGCGTGCTCTCCCGAAGGGAGACGGAAGTGGTAACGCTGCGGGCGCCAGATCGCCTTCCCCCATTCCAGCAGCGCCTCCAGCTCGATCGCCCGGGCGGCGGCGGGATCGATCTCCGGCTCGCCTCGCAGCGGGGTGATCGCGGGCGGGGCGCCCAGGGGATGGCTCAGCAGCGCCGCCTCCATCGGCAGGTCCCAGCGCTCGAGGATTTCCGCCAGGTCGTCCTCCCCCTCCCCCCGGGCAACCCGGAAGAGCAGCTTGGCGCGCGGCTCGCGCAGGACCGTCGGCGGCAGTTCGCGGATCCGTTCCGCCTCGGCCCCGGCGGAGACGTCGATGAAGACGACGCTGCCCTTGCCGCGCGGAACGTTGAAGCTGCGGACGCCGCCGCTGCGGATGGATACATAGGCATGCGGGCTCGAGTGCGAGTCCATGCCGAGTTCAGCCCAGCAGAGGCAGGCGCAGCGAGATGACGCTTCCCATCGCGGCGGAGGCGTCGGCGATGGCGGTGACCTCGTCCTCGCTGACGCTGACGCTGGATCCGCGCACGGCGAGGGACATCGTCCCCTTCGCCTCCTGAACCAGCTGGGTCAAGCGCGAGAGACCGATGCCGCGGGCACGGCCCCACTGCTGCAGCCGCCCCTCCATCAGGGCTGGCAGCAGCTCGGCGTCGGGCGGGGGCTCGGCGAGCTTTGCCCGCAGCGTCCTGGCGATTCCGGCGCCGGTGTCGAGAACGGAGAGCAGCAGCGAGCCGGGCGCGCCGCCGGCGCCGGGATCGATCTCGATCCGCACCTGCGAGCTGACCGAGGGAGTCTCCTCGGTGACAGCGTGCTCGGTGACATTGACGACGAGCTGGTCGAGCGCGAAGCCGACGTCGGCGATGTGGCGCTCCGCCGCCTCGCCGGTGAGCCGGGAGCCGAGCCAGCGCCGGACCACGCGGGTGATGCTCGACGGCCCCGGCGGGGTGGTGGTGCGGTGTGGGTTGAGGAAGATCGCGTGGAGCGGCCCAAAGAGGCCGACGTCCTGCTCGGGTCCAGCGCCGAACATCGCCCCCCTGAAGGTCGCCATCCCCGGGGTCCAGGTGGCGCGGAGCTCGGGTGCGGTGAGGGGTGAGGCGGGGTCGGCGAAGGTCGTCGGGCCCCCGCGCGAGCCGAGCGCGGCGGCGAGGCCGGAGCGGAAGACGTTGGCGAGCTGGGCGCGGTCGGGTTCGTGGCTGATCCGCAACGGGATGTGGCCGAGCTCGGCCATCAGGGCGCCGGCGAAGAGTGCGCTGGCGTAAGGATCCGGCCGGTCGCGCAGGCGCAGCGACACCTCGAGCGGGTCGGCCTCGCTGCTCTCGCCGGCGGACCGGCGCAGCTCTTCGAGACTCTCCGAGTCGAGCCGCTCCAGCGCGATCACCTTCACCTGCCCTCCCCTTCCCGCGAGCGCTGGAACCCGATCGAAGTAGTCGACGAACCCGCACGCACAGGACGAATCTGGCAGTAGGGCCGGACGGATAGGTGCGCTCTCGACATCAGGGGAATGTAGCCGCAGAGCCACATGCGCGCCCGGCTCAGGAGCCGCGCAGCAGACGCGAAAGCCGCAGGAGCGTCGGTTCCGGGCGGTAGGCGAGGTCGGCCCAGCTCAATCGCCACACCCGGTAACCGGCGGCGCGCAGAACCCGGTTGCAGTGCTCGTCGCGTGCGGCCGCCTCGGGGTTGTCGTGGTACTGGCCGCCGTCCGTTTCCACCACGAGCCGCTGCCGCGGCCAAAGGAAGTCGATCTCGAAACGCTCCGAGCCGACCGTGAGCGTCTGGTTGACCCGCGGAGTCGGCAGCCCGTATTCGGTCAGCAGGGGGAGCAGCTTCGCCTCCAGGCGGCTGCGGACGTGCATCCCGGGCGGGTAGCGGCGCCAGAGGTCGACGATGCGCCGCAGGCGACGGCTGCCGCGGCGTCGCGGCCCGTCCAGCACGGCGTCGATCTCGGGGACGTTGAGCATGCGCAGGACCGCCGCCTGCTCGATCGTCTCGCGCAGCTTCCACTCGGTGGCGATGCCGGCGACGTCGACGATCGTGCGCGAGGGGCTGGTGCAAGGCACGCCTTCGTGGACCCATGCTTCGCGTTCGGACGGGAAGGGCGTGTGGCGCCGGTAGATGCCGTCGATCTTCCGCCCCGCTTCGACCGGGGCGATGACGTCGATCAAAGGCGGTGGCCGTCGCCAGAGCCCGAGGAGGGCGGCAGCCGTGCCATGGGAGACAACGCTCCCCTCGCCGCAGGCGAGCGCTGCAGCCGTCAGCTCAGCGTTCCGTCCCTGCGGGGGATGGCCGACCCCAAAGGCGCCGCGGAAGAGCGGGTACAGTCGCCCCTGCGCGATTGCCCGGTCGATCGCCCCGGGCTCGAACCCGATCGTCCGCATCTGCGAGCGCGAGACGATCCCGTGCCGCCGCCGCGCCAGCGCCGCGACAGCCCGCCACCGCTCCGCCCCGCTCCCTGCCGCGCTGTTCCTTTGCCCCGCCATGCACAGTTAAGGCACAGCGGAACCAAACTCTCCCCCCGCCCTGACGTTCCGCTGTTCCTTTGCGCCGCTATTCGGCGCAAAGGCACAGCGGAACGTCAGGGCGAGTCAGGGGAGGGGCGAGGCGGCGGGGGCGCGGACCTTCCAGACGCCGTCTTCGTGGGACATCGGCATGAAGTAGTCGACGCCGCGGGCGCCGTGGAAGAGGAGGAAGCCCGAGTCGCCTTCGGCGCGCAGGGAGGCGACGTCGGCGACGGCGGCTTCGCGCAGGGCGCGGGAGGGGACGCCGGCGGAGAGGCCGGCGATCGCTTCGGGGCATCCGCCCTTGCCCTTCGCGCCCGGCGCTTGCGAGACCAGCTTCGCGAGTTCGGCGGCGATGGCCTGGTCCATGTATTCGCATGCCGCCGCCCAGGCGCCGGCGGCGCGGGCGTCGAGATAGCCGTGCAGCGCCGCCGCCGCTTCTTCGAATTCCGAGCCCGACGGTTCCGAACCGTATTCCTGGATCGAGTTGTCCCCGCCCTTGGCGCGGAACTGCGCGGACCCGCCACCAGAGTCGTGATGGACCGGCGCGGTGAATTCGGGTTCGGGAAGGGCTTGCTTGGCTTTCGAACTGGGAGCCGACTGGGCCTTGCCGCCTCCGCCCCCCGCCTCGTTTCCGCCCTTTTCGCTCGCACCCACCGAGCCGGTGGTGGTAGTTCCGCCGCCATCGCCCCCCGCTCGCGGGCTCGTGCTCGTGTCCGTGGAGGATCTCGAGCCGCAGCCGACGGCGCCCAAGAGCAGGACGGACGCTGCGGCGACTGCCAACAGGCGGCGGACTTTCGGCGAGGAATGACTCATCGACGGTTCCTTCAGGGAAGCCTAACGGTTCTCGAAATAACAAGAGCCCCGGCGCCTTGCCGGGGCTCTTGTTAGATATTCGACTAGCCGAACTAGTGGCTCAGCGTGAGCAGTCCACCAGCGCTGGTCGTTGCCGTGAACGTACCGCTCAGCGTCAGCGTACCTTTCGAATCGGAGCCGATCGGGGTGTTTTCGTATTTGATCGTCGAATTCGTGGAGCCCGATCCGTTGACCCAGACCCCATCGAATTTTTCGCTGTCCTGGAAGAACCCTCCCCAGGGCGACACGTGGCTCGTCGAGGGTTCCGTCACGTTGCTATGGAATCGGTACGCTTCGGTAACCGTGTTGTAAGAAACAGAAATCCACATCGAGACTTCCAGGGTAGACGGCCCCGTACAGGAAAACCTCACGTCAGCCAGCGCGTAGTTTTCGAGGGTCGCTTCGCTGCCGGAGGTTCCGCCTTGGGCCTTGCCGCCGTAGAGGGAGCAGGTCCGGGTTTCACCGTTGGCCCGTTTCAGGGTCATGCCCGAGGTGGTCACCTTGATCGAGCTCGCGCTGAATTTCGCCGCCACTTCCGAGGCAGATGCCGGTGCCGCGAAAACCGCCGCCACGGCGACCACGGCAAGCACGGCGCCCAGGTTCACAAACAGCTTTCTACTCAAACGGTACACTTCGTTCTCCTTCGTGTGATCGAGGCTCGATGTCGAGCCCGCTTGTGTCAACCCAGACGATGTATTGGGGGGACGAACAGAGCAACCGTTACCGCACCCAGAGGCCATAATGGGAACTGGTTGTTGAGGCCCTTGGTTCGGGTACAACAAGAGAATTCGGAACCTCATCGGACGGACAAGAAAACCAGCGTTGTCTAGCCGAATCGTCCATCTTCCAACGTGGACTTTTATAGTGGCGGGGTGTTACCCGCCGAAGGCGTGCACCCGAGCTGGAGCGGAGTGATAGTGGACCCGTTGCGGCTGACGGTGGTTGCCGCGCTGGTTGATTCCCCACCCCTCAGCACGACAGAGCTGGGGCTGTTGGCCCACGTGAGCGAACGAGCCGTGCGGCGTCACGTCGAGGCCTTGAAGGCGATCGGACTCGTGCACGAGCACCAGGGCGAGGCGGACGGCCTGACCCACGGGCGGCCGGCGAGCCGCTATGCCCTCGACCCGTCGGCGACTGACGCCCTGCGAAGGCTCCTCGAGGTGCTCAGGGAGCCGCTTCCAGTCGGCGGTGGATGAACTCACAGGCGCGCTCGGGGCCGAGGAACGGAGCCAGGGTGACGTAAGCGCACTGTGGCGCCAGTTGCGTCACGCGCTCGGCACCGGCAGTGCGGAGGTGCCGGCGCAGGACGCCGTTGATGGCGCCCGCCACAGCCTCCGAGCAGAGTGGCGGGAGGGCAGGACCCCACTGCAGTCGTTCGAGGTGGCCTTCCTTGAGAAATAGGGTGTAGGCCATGCGGGTGTCACGCTCGAGCTTGATCGCGGTCTCCCCCGCCGCATGGACTTCGAGAATGGCCAGGTCCGCAGCCTGTGGGCGCTCGGCGATGTATCGGAGGAAGACGATCAAGGCCCCCCAGACCCGCTCGGGCCAGACATCGGCACCGTAGAAGGCCCCAGCCGAAACAGCCAGGCTCCCTTCGAGGTTGAGTCTCTGCGCCGCGAGGAAGGCGTCCAGCTTCGATTCGAAGTGCGAGTAGAAGGCGGCTTTACTCACCCGCGCCTCGGCGCCGATGTCAGCGACGGTAGACCCCGCGTAACCCCGGGCCGAAACCACACGGGTGGTCGCCTCGACGATTCGCGCCTGGCGATCGGAAGCCGCCTGGCCGGCCGGTAGCGCGCTCGCCCCGCGGGGCAGCAGGTCCGGCTTCGCCGCAACTTGGCGGGGTTGCGGCGGGAACCGCCCGCCGAGGCGCTGCCAGTGCTGAGGCGGATGCGGTGAGCAACCAGGGGATAGGCGGTAAGAGTCGATCCAGGCAATGAGGTCCGCTGCCATATCGGGGAGGGTGTCCGCTTCGTCTTGGACGAGCCGCCCGACGATCGTGTCGCCGACCCCGCCGACGAGCGCGCACGCCGAGAGCTGGAGCGGCGCTTCGACCCGCGAGCGGGAAGCGAGGAAGGATTCGATCCGCCGCTCGAATGCTTCGATGCGCTCCTCGTGCTTCTCCCTGATCGCCGCAGGGGCGGCGAAGGCCTCCACGAGCAGCAGGCGGGCGCCGGCTGGGTCAGCGGCAAAACGGCGGAGGACGGCATCCAGGACGGATGCGATCGGGTCCCTTTCGCCTTCCGGGCAAGCCACCGCCGCCTCGATCGCCTCGGCCAGCCCCCGAACCTCCATCCGGTAGGCAGCGCCGAAGCACTCCTCGCGGTCTGTGAATTCGGCGTAGAAGGTCCCGCGGGCAACCCCGGCCCGCTCGATCACGCGGGCGACGCTCGCCCTTGCGTAGCCGTGCTCCGCCGCCGCCTCGACCATCCCGCGCAGGATGCGCCGGCGCTGCCCCCCGCCGACCGCGGCGGCGGGGGGCGCCGGGCGACTTGGCCGGGACAGTGAGGTCGCCACTACCGGCGTGACTTCCCGCACTGCGCCTGCAGCGCGGCCCGGAAGTCATGCGTCCGGCCGTTCTGCCCGTCGAAGCGGACGATCGCACTGTGGTTGCCGCGGCAGATGTTGGTGCTGTTTTCCAGCAGGCTCTTCCTGCCGCCGCCCATCTTCAGGACGAACTTGGAGACCGGCGCGTCGGGCACCTTGGCGAAGGTGGTCCGCAGGCCGCCCGTCTTCTTGTCGGTGTCGATGTAGCCGACCAGGTCGACGTGGATCTCGCCGCCGAGGGAGGCGACCAGGTCCGGGAGGGAACGATCGCCGCCGTTGGAGCGCAGGTAGACCGG
>Ga0068854_100000086_pt1 | contig 66904 bp, 58 predicted proteins | sample KBSCornC42_FD_66590 | JGI IMG/M metagenome (GOLD analysis project Ga0068854, IMG submission 66590) | Corn rhizosphere microbial communities from Kellogg Biological Station, Michigan, USA - KBS Corn C4-2 | ecosystem: Host-associated > Plants > Roots > Rhizosphere > Soil ... | reverse complement strand
CGAGCCTGCTCGCCGTCACCTGCCAGAGCGCCCATATTGAGCGGAAATTGCTACCAGAATGGAAGTGATTGTGGTGGCCGACCCGGCCTCTACCGGCAATAAGTTCGCCAGTCTTGTTGCGGAAATTGCTTGGCACCTTTCAACGTCGCGTCACCGGAACGTGTGATCATGGCCAGTGCTTCGGCGTCAGATTCCCTCGCGCAAATCCGCGGCGACCGCGGCACCCGGACGTCGATGAACGCGTTGGTCGAGGACGAACTGGTCGTGGAAACGCCCCATCGACCGTTGATCCTGGGAAGCCTCGGCCGTTTCGCGCTTAAATCGCTCGCGTTCAGCGCAAACGGAAATTCCTCATCGTGAAGCTGCTCCCGCGAATGGCGATTCCTTCGGCGATCGAGCGAGAATTGCAGCCCGCGGCGGGCGAAGCCGGCGGCCGTCGGTCGGCTCGCAGGAGCGCGTTCGCTGCGTGGTCGCGCCTTTGTCGTCGGTACGAGGTCAGTCGCCCGGGAGAAGACGGCATCGCATGTCTGGTTGCCGCCTCGAGCTTGGTGGGGACACCGTATCGCTTGCATGAATTGCGATCGCGCTGCCCGGAAGCCCCTCGCGGCCTCTCCCTGTCGAGGCTGTCGCAGATTGCTTCGGACCTTTCCCTTGACGGCGGGATCGTCACCATCCCGGTAATTGGCCTGGACCAGTTGCAGCTACCGGTCATCGCGGAGTGGGATAGTACCCGCTATGTGGTCGTCGAGCACGCGCGCCCTGACGGTTCGCTTGTCATTTTTGATCCCGCCGGGGGCTGGCAATCCGCCGAGGCCAACGAGGCCGCGCGCAAGCTCGGCGGCCACGCCTTGACGATCGCAGCTACCGGCCGTCATTCGCCTTACCGACCGTCGAAGAGACTGCGGGTGAAAGACCTGTTTTCCTGGAGCCGCCCGTCGCTCCGTAAAATGGGAATCGTCATCGGGCTGTCGCTTCTTCTTCAGGCTTATGCCGCGGTTGGCCCACTCTACATGAAGGTGGTGTTGGACGAGTTATCGCGCCAGCGGCACGCTGATCTGATGCTTGGGCTCGCTTTCGCGTTCGCCTTGCTCGCTATGGCCAATGCCGGATTCGGCATTCTGCGCGGACTGGTATCCCAGAAGCTGCAGAACGAACTCAGCGCAGCGCTCTCCGAGCGGACCATCCTACATCTGTTGAGCCTGCCGCTCCGCTGGTTTCATATCCGGGATTCGGCGGATATTTTTTCCCGGCTGCAAGGCCTTGAACAGATCCGAATGACCATCGGGGCGCTGAGCGGTGCGCTTCTCGACCTGCTGATCCTAGTTTCGTCGCTGGTTCTTCTCTTTTACTGCAGCTTCCTGTTCGGCATCATAGCGATCAGTGGCGGCCTGCTGCTCGTCGCCCTGCGAATGCTGGCCATTCCGCTCGCGAGCAATTTCAACGGACATGCGATCATCGCCGCCGCGTCGGAGCAGGGCAAGCGGTTCGACATGCTGCGCTCGATCCAGGGCATCAAGGCGATGGCGCGCGAACAGCAGCGTTACGACAATTGGCTGATTCACTTCAGGGAGATGCTGGCGCGCTCCGCCAAAAGCGCGAATGTCGGAACGATCTTCGGCAACGTGCACGCGCTTGCGGTTAATTTGATGTCGATCGCGGTCGTCTTGGTCGGCGCGCGGGCGGTGCAAGCGGGTACACTTTCGATCGGGACCGTCACCGCGAGCGTCGCCTACCTGCTGCAATTCAATCAGAGCGTGACCTCCTTTTTTCAGCAGATAGTGGCGTGGCGGCTGCTCGATGTTCAACTCGATCGGCTGGCCGATATCATGCTGACGTCCGGCGAGTCGGATCCGGCACGCGCCGCTACGGCCACGGCCCCGAACGCACCGGTGGCCATGGAAATTACTGCCGCTGCCATCTGCTTCGGATATCCGAGCGGCGACCCGCTCTTTGATCAACTCGATCTGGCGATCAGCGCCGGTGAACACGTGGCGATCGTGGGGCCGTCCGGCTCGGGCAAGTCAACCTTGCTGCGCATTCTGACCGGACTTTACCAGCCTGACAGCGGGACGGTGTTGGTGGATGGAATCCCGATATTCCAGGGCGAAGGGCCTGGCCTGCGCCGCAAGCTCGGCGTCGTGTTGCAAGACGACGAACTGCTGCCCGGCACGATTGCCGAAAACATCGCATTTTTCGACGAGCCAATCGTCCGGGCGCGGGTGGGCGAATGCCTTTCAATTGTCGGTCTTGCGGATTTGCCCGCGACTCTTCCGCTCGGGCTAGACACCAACATCGTCAACCCCATGGCCGATTTTTCGGGAGGCCAAAAGCAGCGGCTACTGATCGCCAGGGCGCTATATTGCAACCCCGGGCTGCTGGTGCTCGACGAAGCGACCTCGCACCTGGATCTCGCCGCCGAGCGAAGCATTGCGGATATGCTCGGCGGATTGCGAATGACACGGATCACGGTTGCGCACAGGCCGCAAACGGTCGCCGTCGCCGACCGAATATTCAGCCTTGCGGGCGGTCGTCTGCACGAGGTTGACCGCGCGGCGGCTCTTCAGGGATGCGCGGCTTGATCCGGAACTGGAAATCGGAAGCCGCGCCGGCGGCCCTCGACTTCGCCACGCAGGTCGGGCTGGCATATCAGTTATTTTGCGGCAGCGGCATTTCGCAATCCTGCGCGTGGCTGGTCTCCACCTACGTCTTTCCGGCCGTTTCCGTCCGTCAGATCGCCTTCAGCTTCGACCAGACCGGTGCGCCTGAAGCGCTGGCCAGCTGGGCATTCGTATCCGACGAGATCGCCGAACGCTTGACGGTTCAGCCGCGCAAATTCCTCCACCTGAGCGAATGGAATGAGGGCCTCAACCTCTGGGTGATGTTGCTTCTGGGGAAACCCGGGCGAACCGCGCCCTTGCTCCGACGACTCTTGAACACCGAACTCCGCCACGTGGCCCGGGTCCGGGGCCATCGGTTCGATGTAGAGGCAAGACCGACCGAGTTTGTCGATCGGTGCCGCCGGGGCGCGGTCAGCCGGGCAATATGACCGAACTAAAAAGCGCGCTCGGGTTGGACCCCGCTTCGCAGTCCGCCGCCACGCATCCCCCGAGCGCGGTGGATCTGAAACGCCTCGGTCCCAAACTGCTGGTGCCCTTCCTGGCCAGGCGTCCGATCTCCGCTTCGGTACTTTGGCTGAACGAGCGCTGGTTCGATGAACGCGGGATCGACCTGGCCGTCCCGGGCGTGCGACACGCGGTTTCCGATTGGTTCGTCCAGAATTTTGCATTCTGCGTGCCTTCCCCGGCAGATCCTCCCGGGGCCTATGCCGGGCAGGCGACGTTTTTCGCTGATCGCTACGGCGCTCCCGAGGGTGGCTGGCACGGGGGAAGCGGACGGGCGGCCAGTCGCGACGGGTTTAATCTGAAAGGTATCGGCCGCACCCCGCTCGCGTCCGAGGACGCCAGCCCAAACCATCGAAACGGCGTGATGCTCTTGTGGGAAGCGGTCATGGAAGCGGTCTGCGCCGAGGTCGCGTGCGCCGAATTTCCGCACGGCGCCGTGCCGGCAGTTGCCATCATCGATCTCGGACTGTCCGCCGAGCAGGCTACGGGACGTGCGTCCGAGCGCCGCGCCTTGCTGATAAGGCCGGATTTCGTCCGCCCCGCACATATGGAACGCAGCATCTTCTTCGGCTCGAGCGGTTTCGTCGGGTCGGATCAGCATGATGACGCGATCCGGGTGAGGGATGCCGTGGGCAACGTCGTTGGCCTGTCTCCCGAACTCGGGACTACTCCCGCGGCGTTCCTGCAAGGCGTGTTTACGCGCGCCGCCGAGCAGGTGGGCTTCGCTCACGCAAATCGTATCTGGCTCGGCGTGTTCGCGAGCAGCAATCGGGCGATCGATGGCGCGCTGGTCGATTTTGGCGCTTTCCGCTCCGTGCCGACATGGTATGCACATCGCACCATCGCACCTGAGATATTTGGCAATGAAACCGCGCGCCTCGGTGCCGAAGTATTTTCGCTGCTCTTCTATTTTCGGAAATATTCCGCACCGGGCGAGCCGCTCCCCTCTCCTCCCGAATTGCATGCGCTGATTGATCAATCGCGCCGCGCAGCGTTCCGCGAAGCATGCGCCGCCGCCCTGCGGCTCGATGGCAAGGCCGCCGACCAGGCCGGCCTGCTCGATTGCCTTCACGCCGTGTTCGAGCGGCATCAGCGCACATTTGCGCCGGGCGATATCGACCCCGCGGCTGCGCCACCTTGGCTGCTGGATGCGCTGATGGCGCCGCACCCGACCATCGACGGCGACGTCACCGCCCTGCAGCAGATGCTCGGGGCGTATGATCGCGATCCGCGCTTACGACGCTTGCGCAGGGCGAGATTGCTCCACTGGCTGCTGCCCCGCAACTCCATCTCCCGCTCCAGGCTTTCGCATCTGATTCCGGGCCAAATCGACCGCTTCAATCGTCACCCTGACGTTCGTTCAGGCCTCGTCAGCCGCATGATCTGGCGCCTGGTCAGCAGCGCCAGGAGGAACTGGCGCGACCTGCCACCGACGCTCCGTGTCCGTAAGCAAATCCAGTCCGGTTCATCCGCCGCGTTCGTTGGACAGGACGTCATGACCGCCGAAGCGGGCGTCCTGATCTGCGGCCGAGCAACAGGCGATCATCTCGCCGCATTCGGAATGCAACTGGATCGCGAGGCTCACTCAGCATGCTCGTCGGATCGTGCAACGACCTGGATCTCGGCAAGGAAGCTTGCCGATCCCCGCTATTTGCGTTTGCAGCAAGTAATCCGGAAGGCAATTGATCTGGATCTTGAATTACTCCGTTATGGATCTCGTATTTCTAATTAGGCCGGATGCCTTGCCGACGCTCCCGGCAAGGAGATGTGGTCATTTTGGTAGATGTTTCACTATGCTCTATTGACTTGGGGTTGCCTCGACAGCAGCAATTCGCTGCTAGAGTCTTGGGTTCAAGATCTTGCGCCAATTGTGGAAAGCCCGATCGGGAGAGTCGTAGAGTAGCGTGCACCTGTTGCAATGGAGACAGAGGATGACCGTTTATCAAGCACTCGACTTGCCTGTTTCGACCGACCTGTTCGCCGACCTGACCGCGGAGGCATGGATGGACCCAGGTCTGACGAAAGCGATCGACAACGACAAGGCGAGCGCGATCAAGGCTTTCGCTCGCGAAAACGGTTATGAGGTTCCGAGCGCCGCCGAAATCGACGCCTTCACTCTGCCCGCCAGTCCGATCGGCGATCTCCGCTGGGACCTCGGTGGCCAAAACATTCAAGCCGGGACCTACGACGCGACCTGCCCCACTACCTCGCAGCCAGGATGCCCGAGCACGAATGGCACCAATTGCGGGCCCTGTTCGGCGAGCTTCTTCCCGTCTGACTGCACCGGCGGCTGCTACACGCCGTCCTGCACGTCCGGTTGGGCATGCGGCGCGTGACGTAGTTATGGCTGGAGAGGAATATCCTTTCCAGCCAACGTCCGGACTGCAAATCAGCCAGCGTCTCAAAGGAGCGGTGCGTGCCCGACACCTCCCGCACAGCTTTCGCTTTGCCGGAGGCCATGCAACCAATCCCCTCCCAGCCACTATCAAACGAGCGGAACCCCGCGCGCGCGGGGGCGAAACGCGGTTATATCGAAAAGGAGGCTGTGCTCGATGGCGCCTCGGATAGGTTGCGAGCCGCGCTCGATCATGCCGAGCACGGTCTCGGCGCTTATGGGGCTTCATATCTTCGCCAGGCGGCGCAGCATCTCTCAGGCACATTGGCGAGAGCCGAACAGGCGGGATTGTCCGGCGCGGTCGATCTATCCGGCCACATTTTTGCGACGTTCGCCGAGCGGCTCGCTTTTTTTGCCCGCCCGACCGCGGCGCTGCTGCTGAACGTCGCGCGCGTCAAAGGGGCGCTTCGAGCCGAGTTGCCCGCGGATCGGCTCGTCGAATTCGGACAGCAACTCCTCGATCCCCAGTTTCGGAAGGACTGCGGTGCCCGCTACCCGGTCCTGGACGCCATTCTGGCAGCCGTGACCGAGGATGCGATCGGGGCATGGGACGAGTTTTTCGGCAGGCTCGCGTCCGACCTGCATGAACTCCGGGCGCTTGCTCCGAACGGACTGGGAAAATTGAAGGAGACCGTCTTCTACGCGGGCGATCCGCACAATCGCGGCCGCTCCGTCGTTATCGTGACCGGCGAGCTTGGCCGTGTCGTGTACAAGCCCCGTTCGCTTGACACCGACGCCGCCTTCGCCCGCGTCATTGACTGGCTGAATCCGTATCTGAACACGAAAATCGCGCATCCGGCGGTCATTCGGAAGGAGCGTTACGGATGGATGGAATTCGTCGCGGAAAAGGATTGCGCGAACGAGTCTGAGGTAGAGGAATGTTTCCATCGCTGCGGCACGTTGCTCGGACTCTTTTACGCCCTGGGAGGCAGCGACCTTCACCACGAGAATATTATCTGTGCGGGACCAAATCCTCGTATCGTCGATGCCGAAGCGCTCTTGAACGGTCAGCCTGCGTCACCGAACGCGGCCGTGCGCAGGCTCCAGCGGGTGCGGCTCGATTCAGCGATCAGTACATCCTATCTGCCGCACCTTCAGAAGATTCATGACGGCGCGATCGATGTGAGCGGCGTGGGCTATACCGCCAATCAGCAAATGGTGCTGAACGGCGCCGTACCGGCCAACGCCGCGGACGACATGCATGCGCGGGATCTCGAATATATTACCGCGGTAAGCGGAAACGTGCCCAAGCTCGCCGGCCAGCCCCAGCACGCCAGGCACTATTTGCATTGCCTCGAGGCGGGCTTCGAACAGGTCCTCAGGGCATTGATCGAGCATCGCGAGGAGTTGCTCACGCGGGAGGGCCTGATACCGTCCTTCAAAAACGTGCGCTCCCGCTTTATCGCTCGCGCCACGGCTTATTATGGCAGCATTGCCGGCAACGCCCGCCATCCTCACGCATGCGTCAGCAATGCTAGGCAGGAGGAGGCCCTGGCGCAGCTGGGTGGACAACATCCCTGGACGAAACGGGTCGCAGCGGCGATCTTGAAAGCCGATCTCGAGGCGATGCGCCGTGGGGACATCCCCTTTTTTACCGCGCTCGCCGACAGCAAGAGCGTGTGGACCGCTGACGGCCGCGAGATTCCGGGCGTTTTCGAAGAGTCGGGCTGGCAGCTCACCGTCGATCGGATCCGGACCCTCAGTCCCGCGACGCTTGCGCGCGAACTCAGGTCGATCCGGTTCACCTTCAGCGTGAGCGAGGGGAAGGTTGGCCGCGCCGTCAAGCGCCGCGCCCCGCAAGCCCGGACTGTGGCAAGCAGTGACCTGCGGCTGAAGACGGCGGTTGAGATTGGCGACCACCTGCTTGAGCGCGCGCTTGTTTCGCGAGGGGATATTCATTGGCTGAGCCGGGCACCCATGTCCGGCCGCTTCACGCCGGTCTTCACCGCGTCGGATCTTTACGGCGGCAGCGCCGGAATCGGCCTCTATTACGCGCAGCTTGCGCGGGCGACCGGTGCCCCGAGATTCAAGCGCAGTGCCGAACTGTGCTTGGCCAACCTTCGCCGTGTTCAAAATCCTCGCAACGTCCGCGTCGGTGCGTTCGACGGCCTGTCCGGCCTTATTTACGCGGATGCATTGATTAGCCGCTCCCTGGAAATCGACGCGGACCGCGATTTCGAGCGACTTTTCAACTTGCTTGCGGAGGCCGTCTCGGGCGACCGCATCTTCGACGTCATAGGCGGAGCCGCCGGCGCGTTGCTCGTCGCGACAAGTTTGCGGACGTTACCCCAGATCGGCGGTTCGGCCGACGCCTTGGCGCACGCAGCGGCCCGCCACCTCCTTGGAAATGCTGTCGAAACCGCCAGCGGTATCGCCTGGAAATCCGAAGCGTTTGACCGGCCGCTTACCGGGATGGCACACGGATCGTGCGGTATCGCTTTGGCATTGACGCAATATGCTGCGACCTTCGCCGATCAAGAGGCGCTCGAGGCCGCGGCAAAGGCGCTGCGACATGCACGTGCATCCTTCGACAAGCGCCGAAAGTTATGGCGAGATCTTCGTGACACGGGAGGACATATGATCGCCTGGTGCCACGGCACCGGCGGCATCACTTTGGCGCGGCAGCGTGCGATCGAGCTCGTTCCCCAGCTTGGAGACGCTGCGACGCTGGAGGAAATCGACACGGGCCTGAAGGCGTTGAGCCGCCCAGTCCGGGACGGAATGGACACGCTGTGCCATGGCCGGTCCGGCAATTGGGAGCCTTTATGGAAGGGCACAACGGCGCATCGGCAGGTCGCTGCGACCGAGGAGGCCGGGCTGTGTTCGGACTGGAACAAGCGGATAATGCCGGGCACCGACCTCGACGACCCCCCGCCCGAGCTCATGAACGGGCTTGCCGGAGTGGGGTATCAAATCTTGCGCAGCCTCGACCCCACGGTACCGTGCGTCGCGGTATTGGGCGTGTGAATCTCCAGACAGGCTCGGCTGCAGTCCGATTTTCCCCGATTCCCCAAAAGCCTTTCTCGGCGGAGCTTTTGGATCGCGCGCGACCGCGGTCACCGCACGGCTTGGGGTATCCGACCTGTCGGCGCGACAGCAAGTCTCTGCACAGGTCTTTACTGGATTGACGGATTTGGCCCTTGAGCAGGGGCCGAGCTCGCGGCGCGCTGGCTTGTCTGCTGCAGTGGCGACGGTCCGGAGGCCGAAGCATGAGCGGAGGTAGAGGCGTCGATCCGCGCGAGGAGAGACTTTGCAGCGGGCTTTTCGGGCGAGTCATATGGGCCTGCGGCCACGGGCAGGATTACCGGTTTTGCCACGGCATATTGGCCGCGTTTAATGAGCGCGTCCGCCAGCGTGACCCGCGTTTCAGGTGCGGCGGGGACTTCCTCCATCGCTCTCTGCAAGCCGTCAACCGCTGTTGCGCTTGGCACTTCGCCCGAAGCGACAAAGCTCGCATAATAAGCCATGAGGGGCTCGATCGCGTCGTGATCGAGCCGGTTGGCGCGCATGATCAGGTCGCGGGCCGATGCTATGATCGGCGCACGCTCGGCCGGCGGGGCCGCGACGGCCGAGTGCAGCATCGCGAAAGCCTTCCATACCATCGCGCGCGTGTCGTTGGGCGCGATCGTCTCGGCGCGCCGCGCGGCGGTAAGGCATTCATTGGCATTGCCGCTACGACATTCAGCTTCCGCGAGCAGTAATTGCGCCTCAACCTCGCCCGACCAGCGCGCGGCAGCACGGCGCAGTCCTTCGAGCCAATTGTCGCGTTCACGCAGCGCCTTGTCGCGCATCCGGACCAGCTCCCGCGCCAGATCCGGTGAGGCATCCGCTCCTGGTGCGGGGGGAATCTCGACGCGAGCGCCCAGTTCGAGTCGGCCTTTGATGAACGAGGCCTCGCTCTCGCGCAGTCGGCGTACGATCGGCTGCTCGATCTTCGAACCGTCATAGGTAATTTGGAGATAAGGTTTGCGATTGTAGAAATAGGCGCCGATTTCATGGCCAAGCTGTTTCTGGTCGCCAAACACTTCAGCGGCGGTCGCGGCATCCACGCCCTGCGCCCGCATCGCCAAATATTGCCGTAATTGCGGTCGCCGTTTATCGTCGAAGAACAGGAAATGCGTCAGCATCCAGGCATGGATCGGCGTCCAGCGCGTCTTGTGAGGATCTTGCGTAAGGTATGTGTCGTCCAGCACGTCCTTGATCGGATAAGGTCCGAAACCGTGCATCACCGCGGCCGCGCCGTCAGGGGTGCGGCCAAACTCGAGAACGTTGTCGCTCTTGACCGCCATCGTCGCGAAGATCTGGGCAAAGCCGTCTAGATACCAGCGCGGATAGGCAGCGGGGAAATAGGTCAACAGGAAATGCTGCGCGTAGCCGGCGTAGAGGAGGCTATCCTCCGTTATGGTCAGGTTCTTTTCGCCAAAGGTGATGCCGTCATCGTGGCGGCCCTTCAGTCCCGCACTTGCCGACAATTCCATGCTGCCAATCGCCGCGAACACTTCCTGTTGCAGATTGCTGTCGCCCTTCAGCGTCGCCCCGGGTCCAGTGGCCAGTGCCATCGAACTGAGCACGCCCGCAACCGAATGCACGTTGATCGGCGTGCGCTCGACAACGACCCGCTGATCGGCTCCGACGCTCGCCATCACCGCGCCGTCCTGGCGCGGATCATAGTAGCGCCCGACTTGAAACAGGTCGTTATAGGGGCCTTGTTGCCAACGTTTGTTGCGTAGATTCATTTCGTCAAACTGGGCCACGTCGCCGATAAGCGTGATTCGGATCTTGACGACGTCGTCGTCCACCACTCCACGCCCCATCAGCCCGGACAACAAGAAATGCAGCCGCTCCAGATTGCGCGTGAACTTGACCAGCTCCGCTTCGGGGCGGTCGCTTAACATGATCACATGGTTGGTCTCGGCCTGCCGCCAGTTGCTCAGCTTCGATCGAACCGCCGTCACCAAGATTTCGGAACTTTCGTGCGGCGCCTTCTGTGCTCTCGCGGCCTGCGGCGTCATGATCGCGCCTGAGAGTAACGCTACGGCGACCAGACGGGCCGCAGTTGTGCCGACCATATCACTCTCCTTCTTTTTTAAGAATTTAGCCGACAGACGCTCTCTCTAAAATCCCCAACTTCGAAATCTGTAACCGCTATGGTTGTTTCCTGTGACGCCCGCCACTCGCGCAACGGCAGCGTCTCCGCCCGCCGCGGGGTCATTCTTCCACCTGTGGATTCTCACGGACAGCCGCGCGGCCAATGCTATCCTTTTTGTATATCCGAGCGATGGGGAGGCACCGGAGCGACCTGTTGCTCGCGAAGCAACACCCTATATCCGCCCGCCAGCATATGGCGCGCTTCGGCTGCGCGGTGCCGGATCCGGGACAGTAGATAGTCCGATCGCGTGCGCCAGTCGGCCCGCACGCGCGTTTCGCCAAACAAACCCTCTGCGATTTCGCGATAGGAGGCACCGGCGCGGAGTCCGTCGGCGACCTGCAGCGCCTCCAGTCGGCGCACCTGCCCGCGCGGTACAGGATAGGGCTTTTCGCCGAAACGCCCATAGCGCCGGAGACCGGCCAGGCGACGGAGTGTCTGCAGCAGCGGCTCCAGGTGCTGGAAACCGGAAAGCCGATAGTCCAGGCGGACCCAATTGCCGTCGGCGACGCTGCCTTCCACCACATCGAGGCGCAGCCGCCGCCAGCCGTCCGAGAGCACGATATATTCCTGGCCAAGCTCGCCCTGTGCGAACGTCGCAAGGGGCCGCAGGCGCTCGACGTTGAGTGCATCGGGGTCGTCAGGATCCGCGGGCGTAGCCCGGACAGCGACTACCGAAGGATCGAGATCGCCGCGCCACAGCAGCCGCGCCTCAAGCGCGGAGCGGCTCGGATCCTCAAGGAAAGTGGAGGCCCCAAGGCAGGGCAGCCGGATCCTCTCGCAACGCTGCGCCGTCACGGACGGCGGAGGATCCACCGCCGGAGCAGGCGATATAGAGGGGGTCGCGCCGCAACCATTCCCAGGCAAGCCCGGCCTGATCGATACCGAGCAGCGCGCGGTAGGGCGCGCTGCCATGCCAGTCAGGGCCGCCGTCAGCCCCGGGCTCCATCGCGCGGCGCGCTCTCGGAAAAATAGCCACGAAAATGGGAGCTTTTCGCGCAGCATAAAGGAAGCGGCTTTGCTATGGCGGCATCTTGGCTGACGCGCCGGCGGAGAACCGGCGCGGCGAGGCGTGGTGCATGCCATGCGACGACCCGACGGTCTGGGACCGGGCGCGCGAGAAGGTGTTGCCGATGGGCCTGGCCAAGCTTGCTGAAGAATGCGCTGACGCGATCGCCGGCGCGACCAGTCTGGACGATCTCGGGCCGGTCCTCGCTGTGATCGCGCTCGAAATGGGGTTTCGCTATTTCGCGCTGACGCATCATCTCGACATAGCGCGCGCGGATGCCGGCGGTGCGACTTCATAATTATCCGACCGCCTGGGCCGACTATTTCGACGCGGAGCGGCTCGGGCCGTCCGATCCCGTTCACCGCGCAAGCCACATGACCGGGATCGGCTTCGCGTGGTCGCGTCTGCCGCGCATGATCGAGCTGACGGCGCGCGATCGCGAGGTGCTCGACCTGGCGCGGCGCAGCGGCATCGGCGACGGCTTCACCGTCCCTGCGCACATTCCGGGGGAATCCGAGGGATCCTGTTCGTTCGCGACCAAACCCGGCCAGGATGCGCCGGGAAACCGCCTCTATCTCGCGCAAATCGTCGGCGGGCTCGCGTTCGAGGCGGCCCGCCGGCTGGTGGTGGCGCGCCCGCTGCCGGCCGACCGGCCGCATTTGACTGACCGCCAGCGCGAATGCGTCTATTGGGCTGCGCGCGGCAAGACCGATGGCGAGATTGCGACGATATTGGGTATCAGCCAAGAGACGGTAATCCTGCATTTGAAGCAGGCCCCGGGCACGCTACGGCGTCTTCAAGCGGACGCAACTCGCGGTCCACGCGCTGTTCGATGGAACACTGAGTTTCGTCGATCTGCTCGGCCGCTGACCATACCCATTTCTGGGAATAGCGCGCCGCGGCGGGGACGACGGATGATCGGGCTGCCGCTCGTCGTCGCGATAGTCAGCGGTTAAGCGGGTAAAAAGGTCGTCGTCGATCTTGCCATCGACATTATCGATGTACGCCTGCTTCATGCGCTCGCGGATGTCGTTCTGATCCCTGCGTAGGGCCTCGATCCGGCGGGCACGTTCCGCCTCCACGGCCGGAAGGTTTTCCTTCAACGCCTGGCCTAGCCAATCAAACATCTTCGGCGTCAGCGACACTCGGGCGATCAGGTCCGTGAATTGCTCCAGCAGCCGCTCCTCACGGCTCGTTCCTACGAAGGGCTCGAAGCTCTGGCGCTTCTGCTATCAATAGGTGGGGGTGCAGAAGATGCTCCACCTCGGCCCCTGGCCGACCACCTCGCTCGCCGAGGCGCGAGAAATGCCGCGACGGCGGTTGGGTCGTGTCCCGGCGCCTCGGCGTCCTATCCCTGGTTCATCGAAACGGTACGCCGATAATGGTTTTGACCGTCCAGCGGTCGCGATCGGCGCCATAGCCGCGGCCGACGCCCAGGTTGAGGTCCCATTTGCCGACATGCGTGTCAGCGACGAGATAGGTGGATTGCTCGCTCGACCCCAAGCGGCCGAGACGCTTGAACTCGCCGACGCCGGTGTAATTCTCGACGCCGAGCGAGAAGACCGATGTAACGGCATAGCTCGCTTTGGTCGCGATCTCGAGCGAGGCGGGGGCAGCGGCCGGCCCCGACACGGTGAAGTCCATGTTGGCGTTGGCGGCGAGCGTCCACCCGCCGGATCGCATGCCGCCGATCAGCTTGAATTCCGCATTGTAGGGGTTGGGGTCGAGCGCGTGGCGCACGCGGCCGATCTCGAAATTGGCGCCCCAGAACCAAGGTGCGTCGCGCTTGCTCCCGACATATTTGAGGCGAAACTTGACCCCGTCGACGGTGAAGCGGCCTCGATGGTCGATCGCCGCGAGGGGGAGATAGGCGCCAAGCTCGAAATGGTCGGTCAGGCCCAGTGCGAATTCGGGCGTGATGCGATATTGGTGCGCGGACTGTCGCTGCCCAGGATAGTCGGGCACAGAATCACCACTCAGGACATAATTATTGTGGATGTCGAGGCCGATTTCGCCTGGCGCACCCCTCTCGTCCATATAGACCTGGATTTCCTCAGGCGCGGCGTGGGCGGCCGCGGGGCCGAGTGCCAGTATCGTGGCGACCGTCGCCACCTTCGTCGAATGCGCCACTTTGCGTCCTTCTTCCCGAAACAAATATATCTCGTGCCGACGCTAGAGCTGCGCGGTCGGTCCGATTGACACGACATTACCTTGCCGACTTCCGGTGCGTTCGGCGTAGAGCGTGATCGGGCAAGACGCGCCTCAGCCGATCAATTCGGCCTCGGTGCGATGGCAGAGCACCACATTGCCCGCCGACATCATGCGCAGTGGCGGCGGCGCGATGTCGCATCGACCGGCAATCGCGACGGGGCAGCGGCGCAGGAAACGACAGAGATCGGTGGGTTCGGGCAAATGCGCGAGCGGCGCCGCGGCCTGCGCGGACTCGTCCGCCAGCCAGCCCGGCCGCAGCTCGGGGACCGAACGGATCAGCAAGTCGGTATAAGGGTGGAAAGGCGGCGTGTCATAGGCGTCGCGTCTGCCGCTTTCGACACGCGTGCCCTTGTAGAGCACGACGATCTCATCGCACAGCGCCTTCACCGTCGCGATGTCATGGCTGATGAACAGATAGGCGACGCCCAGATCACGCCGCAGGTCGGCCAGCAGGTCGAGGATCGCGCCACGGACGACCGTGTCCAGCGCCGAGGTCACCTCGTCGCACAGAATGATGTCGGGCTTGGCGGCGAGCGCGCGCGCCAGGTTGACGCGCTGTTTCTGACCGCCCGACAGCTCGTCGCAGCGACGCTCGGCGAGCGCAGCCGGCAGCCGGATCAGGTCGAGCAACTCGGCGACGCGGCGTTGCGCATCAGCGCCACGCAAATCGTGGTAGAAGCGCAGCACGCGCCCAAGAATCTCGCCGACATTATGTGCCGGGTTGAGTGCGACATCGGCATTCTGGAACACGATCTGGATGCGGCGCAGTTGCTCGCGCGTTCTGCCTGAGACGGTCGGCGCAAGCGGTTCGCCGGCCAGCGATACAGAGCCGACAGCCGGGGCGAGTAGGCCGGCGACGACACGCGCCACGGTGGATTTGCCCGACCCGGATTCGCCGATCACCCCGACCGCGGCGCCCCGCCCGATGGTCAGGCTGACATCACTCAAGACCGGATGCGCCGGCCTGCCTTGGCGATCGACCGGCCCATAACCGGCGAAAAGGCCCGCAATCTCAAGCAGCGGCTCGGGCTTTGCCGGGGCGTCCATCCGCGCTTTCACGACCGGGTGCGCCGCCGCGATCAGCCGTTGCGTGTAGTCGTCCGACGGCGCCTCGAGCAGCGCACCCACCTGGTTATGCTCACGCACGCGACCGCGATTGAGAACAAGGATCTGGTCGGCCATCTGCGCGACGACGGCGAGATCGTGCGACACGTAGACGCCGGTCGCGCCCTGCTGACGGACGACGCGCCGGAACGCTTGGAGCACACCGACTTGGGTAGTCACGTCGAGCGCGGTGGTCGGCTCGTCGAAGATCACCAGATCGGGCTGCGTGATCAGCGCCATCGCGGCCATCAACCGTTGCAGCTGCCCGCCCGACATCTCGTGCGGATAGCGGCTCCCGATCGTCTCGGGACTGGGCAAGGCCAGCGCGCTGAAAAGGTCGATCGCGCGCGCCCGCGCCGCTTCGGCCGATTCGGTGCGGTGGATCAGCGCCGGCTCGATAACCTGGTCGATCACACGGCGCGCAGGGTTGAACGCCGCCGCCGCGCTCTGCGCGACATAGGTGATGCTCCGTCCGCGCTGCCTCGCCAGCGACGCGCCATCGGCGCCGTCCAGCGTCGCGTCACCGACGCGGATCCGTCCGCTGATCGCCGCCCCGCCCCGGCCATAGCCCATCAGCGAGAGCGCGATCGTCGTCTTGCCCGATCCGGACTCTCCGATCAGCGCCAGCACCTCGCCGCGCGCGACGTCGAACGACACGTCGTCGACGATGCGCAGCGGCGCACCGTCCGGGCCGCGCACGGTGACCGCCAGATTGCGGACCTCGACGTGCGATGGCGGCGTCACTTCACTTTCCCCTGCGTCGCCGCATCGATCAACAGATTGACGCCGACCGTCAGGCTGGCGATCGCCGCCGCCGGCACCAGGATAGCGAGCGCGCCCTCCCCCAGCCCCGATACGTTCTCACGCACCAGCGATCCCAGGTCAGCATCCGGCGGTTGGAGGCCGAGGCCGAGGAAGCTGAGCCCCGACAGCAGCAGCACGATGAACACGAAGCGCAGGCCGATATCCGCAAGCAACGGCCGGACCATGTTGGGCAGCACCTCGACTAGGGCGATATATACGCGGCCCTCGCCGCGCGCGCGTGCCACCTCAACATAGTCGAGCCGGGTCAGGCCGACCGCGAGCGAGCGCGCAATACGGAAATTGCCGGGGACGTAGGTGATCGAGACGATGATCGTCAGCAGCACGATCGACGAGCCGAAGGCGGCGACCAGCACGAGCGCGAAGATCTTGCTCGGGATCGAAATGAGCGTGTCCATCGCGCGCGACAGCAGCTCGTCGAGCCAGCGCGGCCCAACCGCGGCGGTCAATGCGAGGCCCGTGCCTAGCGAGGCGGCGATGGTCACGGCGACCGCGGACAGGCCCACGGTGAACTGCGCGCCGACAAGCAAGCGGCTCAGCACGTCGCGGCCCAGAAAGTCGCTGCCGAACCAGAATTTGCCGCTCGCCCCCGCGAACACCTCGTAGCTCACGAATGCACCCGGCGGATAGGGCGCGATTAAGCGGCCGACCAAGGCGATGGCGACCCAGAAAATCACGAGCGCAAGGCCGATCTTGCCGGACCAGGGCAAGGCGCGGACCGCGCGAAGCAGACTGCCTCGGTTCATGCCTGGCGCAACCGCGGATTAGCCAGGATCGCAACGGAGTCGGCGACCAGGACGAGCAGCAGATACATGGCGCAAAAGAGCATCGCACAAGCCTGAAGCAGCGGCATATCGCGCGACGTGACGGCGTTCACCATCAAGCTCGCGAGGCCGGGGTAGTTGAAGATGGTCTCGACGATGATCGCGCCTCCAAACAGATAGGAAAGGCTGAGCGCCATGGCGTTGACAATCGGGCCGATCGCGTTGGGGAGCACATGGCGGAACACCAGGCGCATCGGCTGCACTCCCTTCAATCGCGCCATCTCGACATAGGGCCGGTCAAGCTCGCAGATGATCGCGGCGCGGATCATGCGCCCGAGCTGCGCGATCACCCCGACCGCCAGCGTCATCACCGGCATCGCATAGGCGCGCGCGAACTGCGCAAGCGTCGCGTCCTTTGGCACGATTGTGATCGACGGCAACCAACGCAGCTCGACTGCGAAGACCAGCACCGCGATGGTCGCCACTAGGAATTCGGGAAGCGCCACCATCGACAATGTCAGGATGTTGAGCGAGCGGTCGAGCTTACGGCCGCGTGATACGGCGGAAGCGATACCGATCAGGAACGCGAACGGCACCGAAACGAGCGCCGCCAACCCCGCCAGCGTCAACGTATTCGGCAATCGTTCGGATATGATTTCGACAACCGGTTTGTTCGCGACCAGCGACTGGCCCGGATCGCCCGTCGCGATCCTGCCGAGCCACTCGATGTAACGGACCGGCGCCGGCCGATCGAGGCCCATTTGGTGGCGCAGTGCCGCTATCTGCTCGGTGGTCGCGCCCCGCCCCAGCACTTCCTGCGCGGCATCGCCCGGCAACAGCCCGCTTATCGTGAAGATGACCGCCGAAACGAGTAGCAGCGTGACGAGCGCCAAACCGATCCGCTTGACGATCAGCCGCCCCGCCCCGCGCCAGAGCGATGGTGTCCCAGGACCGCTCATGCATCCCACCATACATGTTCGGCGAAATTACTGCCCATAAAGCCGGCGATCGGAATCGGGAACAGACCCTTCAAGCGACGGTCATAGCCATCGAGCAGCGAGATGAAGGCGGGGATGGCCAGGCCACCATATCGATGCACGATCATCTGCATCTCGCCGTAGATCTCCCTGCGCAGCGCCACGTCGGTCGTGCTGCGCGCTTCCAGCAGCAGTCGGTCGAAGCGCGGGTTGTTCCAGCCGGACTCGTTCGCCAGTGCCTTGGACTGGAAGAACAGGCTGAACATCATGTCGGTCGTCGGCCGCTGGTTGGTGTTCCCGAAGGTCATCGGGTGCTTCATCCAGTGCGTCGCCCAATAACCGTCACTCGGAACGCGATTGATCGCGAGGTTCAGGCCGATGCGGGCCGCATGCTCCTGCAGGACCGACCCCATATCGATCGACCCATTGGCGACCGGTGCCGCATAGACCGGCAGGCGCACGCCCAGCAAGCCGGCGCGCTTGAGCAGGAACTTCGCGCGATCCGGGTCGAACGGACGCTGCGGAATGTTGGGATTGAAGTTCGGATCGATCGGCGAGATCGGCTGGTCGTTCGCGATCGTCGCGAAGCCGCGGAACAGTGCGCGTTTGATCAGCTCGCGATCCTGCAAATATTTCATAGCCAGAACGAAATCCGGATTTCCGGTGACCGGATTGTCGCGGCGCATGATCAGGTTGGTGAACAGGCCCGATGGAATTTCCATGATGGAATGGGTCGAGCTTGCGCGCACGCGCTCGACCGAACCTGGGCCGACGGCGTTGACCATCTGCACATCACCGGACAGCAACGCGTTGACCCGCGAAATCTCGTCCGGAATCGCGATCAGCTCGATCTCCTCGAGATAGGGACGGCCGGGTTTCCAGTAATTGGGGTTGCGACGCACGATCGTGCGAATGCCTGGCACGAACTCGCTGCAGACATAAGGCCCGGTGCCGTTGGCCCTGCTGAAGTCGCGGAGCCCATTTTCGACGATCAGGAAATGCGACACGGCGAGGATGGCAGGTAGGTCGGGATTGGGCCCGGCCAAACGAAGTTGCAGTTCGAGCGGGCCGGTCTGCTTCGCGCCAGCGAACTGGTCGGCGATCGCCTTCACCGCGGATCCGGCGGCGGGATCGCGGTGGCGCAGCAGCGAGAAGATGACGTCGTCGACGGTCAGCGGCTTGCCGTTGTGGAAGTGCACGTCGCGTCGCAGCCGGATATTCCACACGATATTATCTTGCGTCGCCATCCGTTCGGCGAGGCCTGGCTTACCGCGCAGCTGCCCGTCGAATTGCGTCAGACCGCTGTAAAGCATGTAATGGCGGATATAGTCGGTGCCCGTGCTACCCTTGGCCGGATCGAGCGTGTCAGCGGTCGAAGCCGTGGTGCTGGCTACGCGGATACGGCCGCCGACGCGCGGCTGGCCCACCGCCGCACGTAGCCCCGCACCGTTTACGACCAGCCCGGCGGCCAGCCCGCCAAGCAGCGTTCGTCGCGAAACGTCAGGGGAAATCACATCAACCATGCGGCGTTTTCGCCCCTCTGCTTGTCTGCGCCGGGCATGTCGCGACCCTTAATCAGCTTAGCCCCGCAAATCCGGATAACTCTGCCGATTAGGCTAGTGATGCCATCAATCCGCAACATCTCCGTGCAATAGAACGGCAGTTTATGCGGCGCCCGCCCCTGACGGCAATCGGTGCACCCCGCGGCGATAGATACCTGCAGGCTAAAGCCACGCTTAACGGAAACGGGAAAGCCACTAGATTCTGCGGCAGCGCCCGATCAAGCCGCCGATGATACGGGGACGCACCCATATCCCCTCCAGGGGGATAGGAAAGTAGCCAATCGTCTGCTACTGGGCGCGAATGGAACCGCTAACCCAACTCCTCCAGCAAGGCGCGACGAACGCCTGGCTTTTTATTCCCACCGCCATCCTCCTCGGCGCCTTACACGGGCTCGAACCCGGCCACTCCAAAACGATGATGGCAGCTTTCATCATCGCGGTTCGAGGAACGGTACGTCAGGCGGTCTTGCTCGGACTTGCCGCAACCGCATCGCACACGCTGATTGTCTGGATCGTGGCGCTGGGAGGCATGAAGCTGTTCGGCGGGCTCGATCCGGAGCAGAGCGAGCCCTATTTCCAACTCGCATCGGGAGCGCTGATCGTGGCGCTCGCGGCATGGATGATCTGGCGCGTGCGGCGCGAACAGATCGCGCACGATCATCATGAACACCATCATCATACGCATGAGCATGGCCATGCGCACCACCATGGTCAGGGTCAGGGTCAGGGTCATAATGAGGAGGCCGAAGAGCAAGGGCTGGAGATCGCCACGGGCGGTTACATGGATGCGCACGAGCGCGAGCATGCTGAGGATATCCGGCGCCGCTTCGCCAATCGCAAGGTCACGACCGGCCAGATCGCCCTGTTCGGCCTGACTGGAGGCCTGATCCCCTGCCCGGGCGCGATCACCGTTCTCTTGCTATGTCTACAGTTTCATCGCGTGGCGCTCGGCGCCGTGCTCGTCCTTTGCTTCAGCATCGGACTCGCGATAACGATGGTCGCCTCCGGTGTGGTCGCGGCGATCAGCGTCCGACAGGTGTCGAAGCGCTGGCGTGGGTTCGGCGAGATCGTCCGCAAGGCCCCCTATGTCTCGGCCGCGGTGATCCTTCTCGTCGGCCTCTATGTCGCGGTACATGGTTTCATGACCCTACCACGCTGAGGAAATGCCCCATGAGCCACGCTGCCAATCCAGATCTGCTCAATCGCCTCAAACGAGCACAAGGGCACCTCGCCAAGATCGTCGCGATGGTCGCCGACGGACAAGACGGGCTTGCGATCGCGCAGCAAATGCAGGCGGTCGTCGCCGCGCTCGACAAGACCAAGACGCTCCTCGTGCAAGACCATATCGAACATCATCTCGAAGGTTTGGCTGGTCCCCTGCCGAAGGCAACCCGCGACGAGCTCGCCAAGCTCGGCGAGTTGGCGAAATATCTATAGGCCACGGCAAGCGGCTGCCGGCCTCGGCATCAAGGCGCTTATCCCGGGGCAATTGCCGCAGCGGTATCCCGTTCGCCAAAAGAGTCCGGGCATGGGCGCCTGGGTCACCACGCCGCCCTTGAACTCGATCCCTGGCCTGAGTTGGCGCTGCGCGGGCGTCCCTGAAGCGCAGCGGACAATTCAACCGTTCACCGGATCAGGGACGACCCGCCAATCAATTCACACTTTCTGCAGGAGCACCGTCTCAGTTCCTCGAGGCTCATCCGATCCGCACCGCCCCGTCGCGCCTCTTGTAATCAGGTCCCACAATGGATCGAGACTAGGCCGTGAGGATGATCGCTTCGCAAAGCGATCCCAATCCGATCGCAGATCGCAGATTGCAGATCGCATCATAAGCTAAATATTTGAGACCGAGAACAACGACGCTGACGAGGATGCTGCCGGCAGCGAAGCGCAGTGGAGAACTACCCCCACTTTCCACGCCAGCCGTTATCTGGCGCGGGCAATCTTCAACAACCCGGACAGCGTAGGTCACTCGATCTCATTTGATCGCAAACGTGGTGCCAAGATGGGCCTGGCTGACCTTGTCGACGACGAGCACGCCGACCTTGTCGCCGGACTTGAGCTGGAGAGCGGGACCGTCGAAGCGATTGCCTCCCGCCGGCGCGAGCGGAACATTCTGTGTCTTGCCGGCAGCATCCAACGACAGTTGCGCCGTCATCTTGGCAGCGTCCACGGGATCGTCGTCGTCGACGACGTAGAGCTGGACCCCCGAGGGGGCGGTGACGAGTTCGAAGAGCGTTTCCCCGCTCATCGAGACGATGCCGCCATGCTTGGGCTGGGTCGACCCATGGGCAAAGAGCGGTGTCGCTGCCAAAGTCACAATCGCGATCAAAACGGCCTGGGCATGCGCTTTCATCAGCTTTCTCCTGGAAGAGACTTCATTCCGGTTGGTGCGGGAGCACGAAGCTCAGCGTGGCCGTATGCTCGATCGAATCGTAGCGCTTGGGATCGTCGGTTGGTCCTTTGAAGTCCGCATGGACCACGTTCAGCCCCTGGTTTCGAACGGGCATGGTCACGGTCCCATCCGCGCCGGTCTCGAGCGGCCGGGCGTCCGGGTCGTTGATCAGGTCGTTGATGATCTTCGCGCCAGCAACCGGTTTGCCCTGAAACAGCACCTTATAGGTCAGCTTTTGCCCCAGCATTTTGGGGATCGGCCCGACCGGAACGATCTGAAGTATCTGGTCCGAGAGTGCAGGAACCGGCCTGTCGAGTGGTCCCATAATCGCGACCGAATATTTGTAAGCTTTTTGCGAAACGGTCGCGTTCGGCATCTCGTCGCGGCCCTTCTTCTCCCATTCGCCGTTGCCGACGCGCGACCAGACGCCATTGAAGAAGACGACCGACAACAAGGTCGGCTGCTGTTCGGTGTCGACCAGTACGATCGGGCCGGCAATGCGCGGCGTCGCCTTGATCGGCTGATAATTGGCATCATAGCCAGTCATCTTCTCGATGAAGCTGAACCGCTTGACCGAATCGAGATCGTCCGCACCGACGCCATAGATAAGTGCCGTCTGCTTGGCGCGTTGCGCGAACCAAACCGCATGGGCATCGAGCGGCGCTGTGAGCAGTCCCATCGCCACCGCGGCGACGAAGAATGACTTGACGGTCCGCATGATCCTGCTCCTCGGCATGGCATGTAAGAGAGTTCCCGAGAGCAGTTTATTATGCGCTTGCGGCACAATTCACTTTATTCGGCCGTTCACCGAGAGGATCGCGTGGAAGGGGTCGCGCGCAATCGCATAATCAACCGTGAATTGCTTACCTGGTGTTCTGGCCGACTGTGTGACGTCCTTCCGCTCAAGGCGATCCGAAGAGACCTCTTCCACGTCTGGCACATCAGCGGTCAAAAAAGCACGCCTGTCTCACGACCTGCTTGACGCTGCTTTCCTATCCTGACTGCATTTTGCGGCATCGGACCGGAGGTTGAAGCGCCCTTCGTCACAGAGATGAGCATTCGAGTTCGAGCCAACGCGCGAGGTTGTTGCGCCCCTCGGTCGAGCCGATCTCACCCGTCCAGATCAAGCCGTAATGACTGCCGTCAGGATCGAAACCCATTGGGGCGAACAACCGGCCGCGCGAGAGGTCGTCCGTCGCGAGGACAAGCGGGCTGAGCGCCACGCCAAGGCCTGCCGACGCGGCTTCGACACTGAGCGAATGATGGTCGTAAAACCGGATCTCAGCCGGTTGGGCCGCCGCTGGGTGCGCAGCCAGCCAGTTCGGCCAGGCGTCCGGCCTGGTACGGGAACCCAGCGCGACATATTTGCCGGACGTGAAGACCGGAATGAGCTCGTTCGTCAGGACCGGCCCTACCCGCTCGGCGAAAAGACGCCGCACATGCCAGGAGTCCGGCAAGCTGAAGTCAAGCCGCCGGATGGCCAAGTCTACTCGATCCCTTTGGAACTCGACCGGACCACCGCCCACTGACAGATGGAGCGCGACATCGGGAAAGGCCGACTGGAAACCATTCAACCTGGGAATGAGCCAGCGCACGGCAACCGAGGGCTCGCAGGACAGAACCAAGGTCTTCTGCTCGCTGTCAGCCGCTCGCAAATGTTCGACGGTCGCCGCCAGTTCGACGAAGAAGCGACCAAGCGTGATCTGCAAGGTTTCGCCAGCCGACGTCAGCCGCAGGCCACGGCCGTCACGCTCGAATAATTTGAAGCCGAGTACGCGCGACAGATTGGTGATGCGCCGGCTGACGGCGCCATGCGTCAACGCAAGATGATCGGCGGCGCTGCGGACCGAGCCCAGGCGAGCGGTCGCTTCAAAGGCCCGCAAGTCGTCGAGCGAAGGGATGGTGGATCTATCCATTGGTGAGATTCTATCACGGATTTACAGCAGAAACTTTCGCTATTTCTGCGGCCGGTTTGCGGCATTTTAAGCTCTATGCGAACCAGTCCGCGATACGAGGTGGGTATCCTCGCTGACGATTTGACCAGCGCGGCGGATGGCGCGGCGCCGTTCGTCGAACGCGGCGCATCGGCATGGATCGGGCGGAAATGCCTGCCCTGCCGGGACAGTGACATGGTTGCGATCGACAGCGGATCGCGATCGCTTCCGGTCGCGCGGGCCGCCGAAGCGACCGCCAGCCTGACGCGTCAGCTGGCATCGTGCGGCATTCTCTACAAGACGGTCGACTCGACGCTGCGGGGCCATGTCCGGGCCGAACTCGAAGCCTGCTACGCGGCGAGTGGACGCCAACGCCTCCTATTCGCGCCGGCGTTTCCAGCGGCCGGTCGGACCACCGTCGGCGGGATCCAACTGGTTGACGGCGTACCGGTCGCCGAGACCGCCTATGGCCGCGATCCGGTGCATCCGGCGCACCACTCGGCGCTGGCGGATCTGGTGCCGGACACGATTCCGGACGCCATCCTACTTGATGCCTCCACCCAGGAAGAGCTCGACGCCCGCGTCGCTGCATTGCCAGACCCTGAGTCGATACTGTGGGTTGGTTCGCCAGGAATGGCGGTTGCTTTGGCGCGGCGACTTCGCCCTGCGGCTCCGGTTGCAATGGACAAAGGTCATAAGGCCGGCCGCGTCCTTGTCGCGGTCGGAAGCGCCAATATTCGCAGTCACCGCCAGGGCGACCGGCTGACGGACATGGATGGCGTTGCCCTGATACGCACTCCCCGATCGCCGGAAGCGGATTCCTCTGGGGTGTTGGACCGCATCGCCTATGCCGCAGCCGCCCGGCTCCGCACAGGCGAGTTTGACGCGCTGATTGCGACGGGCGGTGACACGATGGAGGCCATTCTGGATCGGCTGGGAATCGACGCATTCGAGATTCTGCAAGAGCTTGAACCTGGTTTCCCGCTCGGCAAAGCCCGCCTCGATGATGGCGGCACGCTCCTGATTGCCTCGAAAGCCGGCGGGTTTGGCGACGACGACGCGCTTCGGCGTGCGGTCGCGCAGATGCGACCGATGCCGCATCCGACCGAAAGGGTTTAGAAATGACCGAGGTTCTCCCGATTGGGATCACGATGGGCGATGCGTCAGGCATCGGGCCCGAAATCGTGGCAAAATCCCTGCTCGCGGGCAACAAACGCTGCGTCGTGTTCGGCAGCTACGCGGTGATGCGGGATATCGTGCGACGCCTCGATCTGGCCGCCGACGTGCGGCAGATATCCACTCCTGAAGAGGCCCAGTTCGCGCCGGGATCGATCGATGTGATTGAGACCACGCAGATCAGCGAGGCTCCTCCCCTCGGCGTGGTGGATCCGGTTTCGGGTCAGGCGTCGTTCGACGCCATATTGGCCGCCATCTCCGCCGCGCGTGCCGACCGGATTTCCGGGATCGTGACAGCGCCGATCAACAAGGCGGCGATGAATTCCGCCGGCATTCGCTATCCGGGGCATACCGAAATTCTCGCCGACCATGGTGGCGCACGCCCCGTCGCAATGATGCTGGCGAATGACGAGATCCGCACCGTGCTCGTGACCGTGCACATGTCGCTGCGCGACGCCATTGAGCGGGCCGATTTCGACGCCCAGATGTCGGCGATCCGGCTGGCGCACGAGGGCGCTCGCGCACTTGGCTATGACGTTCCGCGCGTAGCGGTCGCAGGGCTCAATCCCCATGCCGGCGAAAGTGGGCTTTTCGGCGACGAAGAGATCAGGATCATCCGACCGGCGATCGAGGCGGCGTGCAGCGAGGGGATCGACGCCAGCGGCCCATGGCCCGGCGACACGGTGTACATGCAGGCGCGCGAAGGACGCTTCGACGTCGTCGTCGCGCAATATCACGATCAGGGGCTGATCCCGGTCAAATATCTGGGGCTGAAAAAAGGCGTGAACATCACGCTCGGCCTGCCCTTCGTTCGAACCAGTCCGGACCACGGGACCGCGTTCGACATTGCAGGCCGGGGGATTGCGGATCCCGCCAGCCTGATCACCGCGCTGAGCTATGCCCGCTTATTGGCCGCTACGAAAACAAGGACAGCGTGATGGGACTGCGCTTTATCTTCATGCTCACCCGCAACGACCAAACGGTTGAGGATGCCGCAGACCAGTTGCGGACCGCACTCGAGCTGGGCGTGCGCCATATCGGCTTCAAGGACGTGGGTCTGCCGATCGATCAGTTGAAGCTGTTGAACCGCATGATCAAGCAAGGGGGCGCGACCTCCTACCTCGAGGTGGTGTCGCTCGACCGGGATAGTGAAATCCGCTCTGCCAAGGCGGCGCTCGAAATCGGTGTCGACATCCTGTTGGGGGGGACGCGCGCCAACGACATCCTGCCGATCATCAAGGGTGCGAATGTCCAATATTGTCCGTTCCCTGGCCGGATTGTCGGACATCCGAGCGTGCTGGAAGGTACGATCGACGAGATCGTCGCCAGCGCCAAGAATCTCACCGCGCTCGACGGCGTGCACGGTCTCGACCTGCTTGCCTATCGTTCGAAGGGAAATGTCCCGGCGTTGATGAAGGCCGTCTGCGCCGCGGTGTCCAAACCCGTCTATGTCGCGGGGTCGATCGACACGCCCGAACAGATCGCCATCGTCAAGGAGGCCGGGGCGGCCGGCTTCACCATCGGCACCGCGGCACTCGATGGCAAATATCCGGCCGGCATCAAGGATGTTGCGGGGCAGCTCTCCGCAATCATCCGCGACGTGGCGAAGCTCAACCACCATCTCTCGCCCTTTTCAAAGGAGGGCATGGCCGGGGCATTCAGTCGCGTTACCGGCGCCTGGACGCCGCATGTGGCCGGTCACGTCAACGACATGCAGATCAAGCTCGCGAGAATCGAAGGCGAGGCCGCCTGGAATTTCCAGCCCGACGGAGACGAGCTCTTCTTCGTCCACAAGGGCAGGCTGCAGATGACGTTCCGGGATCGTGAGGAGACGATCGAAGAAGGCGAATTCATCGTGGTTCCTCACGGCGTCGAACATCGGCCACGCGCGATCGACGGCCCCTGCGAGGTCGTTCTGCTGTGCCCCGCTCAAGCGCACGAGTTGCGGCCCCGGGAACTGCCGGCGCGATAGACCGGACGGTCCGCTCGGACGGGTACACCGAGCAAGCCAAACATGCGCGCTCCGGCTCCTCGGATCAGGAGCCGGTCTGCACACTCATTCGGCATACAAGCCTGACGTTGGATCCCGGAGTGGAACGGCGCGGCGAGCGAAGATCATGCCAGCGCCCGATCGAGAACCTCCGCGAAGAAGTCGACATTTTCCCGTGTGAAGATCAAGGGCGGGCGAATCTTGAGAATGTTGTGATCGGTGCCGCAGGCGCTGATGAGGACTCCGTCCTCACGCATCGCATTGATCACACGTGTCGCCTTGTCTCGATCTGTGCTTTTTCCGTCTCGCGGCGAGACGATGTCTGCGGCCACGAATAGCCCGGCACCGCGAATATTGCCGAGGCAGGCATGCTTCGGCGCGAGCGCCCTCACCTTCTCGAGCAGATAGGCTCCCACGTTCGCGGAATTGTCCATGATGCGGTCGCGCTCGATCACCTTGAGCACGGCCAATGCTGCGGCGCAGGAGACGGTATTGCCGGCAAAGGTGTTGAAGTATCGCGCACTGCGCCCGAAGGCCTCGACGACGTCAGGCTTCGCCAGCAGTCCGGCGATCGGCTGGCCATTGCCCATCGGCTTGCCCATGGTAACAATGTCGGGGATCACGTCGTGGCGCTGAAAGCCCCACATGTGGCTTCCGGTCCGTCCGAAGCCCGGCTGAACCTCATCGGCCACGAAGATGCCGCCCGCGCGCCGGATCGCCTCCACAGCACCTTGCAGGAAGCCGGGCTCTTCCGCGAGGATCCCGTCACTCGTGAACATCGTATCCACGATCAGCATCGCCGGCTTTATGCCGTGGCGCTTAAGGTCGGAGATCGCCGCTTCCACGTCGCTCGCGAACCGCGCGGCCACGTTCGGACCGGTCCGGTACGCAGCCGGCGCGGGAACCGTGCGCACGTGTGCGCCGAGGTTCACCGCGGGCCCGAGCGTGGGGGAGAATTGGGACACGGCGTCGGTGATGCCGTGATAGGCCGTTTCGGTGATGATGACGCCCGTTCCGCCAGTGCGCACCTTGGCGATGCGATAGGCGAGGTCGTTCGCCTCGCTGCCCGAACAGGTCAGCATCATGTGCGACAGTTCATCGCTCACCGTCGCGAGCAAGCGATCGGCCAACTCGAGGATGGTCTCGTGCAGGTAACGGGTGTTGGTACAAAGCGTCGTGACCTGACGGGTAATCGCGTCGACCACATCGGGATGGCAATGACCGAGCGACACCACGTTATTGTAGGTGTCGAGAAAAGCGCGCCCCTCGGTGTCGTAGAGCCATACGCCTTCTCCGCGCATGAGGTGCAACGGCTTCTGATACATCAGCCGATAGGCCGGCCCCAGCAGCCGCGCGCGCTCTTCGATCAGGCGGGCCTCCTCAGCGCCGAGATCGACTTGGCCCGGGACGAAGGCATTGACGGAAGAAAGGTCCACGGCGTTCATCGCGTTTCTCCTGCGTGGCAAAATTGAAGCAATTGGTCATGGATCTGGCCGCGCGACATCCGGCCCAGGGCATCCAGCCCGTTCCAGGCCGGGCGGTTGTTGCGCATGATATATTGCCGGTTTTCCGGATAGCGCGTGGCGCGCCATTCCGTGATGAGCACCGTGATCACGAGGCGCGCCTCGAGCAGATCCGGAATGAGATCCAGTTCCTCGTCACTCAGCGCCAGGACCTCATGATAGGCCCCGATCATCTCCGCCGCGCCGAGGAGCGGGGCATCGCAATCGGTGAGCTGGTAGGCGGCCGCGGTTGCGATTTCGCCGGCCAAGGGGGCCGATACCGCGTCCCCAAAGTCTATGATCGCCGCGACCTCGTCGGTCGCATCCGGGCGGACGAGCACATTGCCGAGGTTGAAATCATTGTGGATCATCTGCGCCCGCAGATGATCGAGCCGCGGGAGAATATCGACCTCGTAGCGCGTCATGAAGCGATCGACCCGGGCGCGGCGATCGGAATCGGGGAGGCTCGCGACCATCCCGCCCAGCCGCTGTGCGGTCGAGACGTTCCACAACAATTCATGCCGCGCTGCGGGATGATCGAACCCGGCAAGCGCGAGATCGAGGCGCGCCAGGCAGCGGCCAAGCGCGTGCCTTTGACGGGTCGAGCGGGCGACGGAGCTCAACGGCGCGCCGGGAAGGTAGGTCAGCATGCGAAGAATTGCGGAGCGGCCATCGGCGAGCAGAATCGGAATGGCAGACCGCGCATCGGTGGTCAGGACCATGCTCGGCACGGGCAGGCCGGGATCTTGGCTGCGGACGTGCTCGAGCAGGGATATTTGGAGATCGACCATCCCTTCATCTTCGGCGGGATTGGAGATTTTGAGGAGGAATTGCCGGCCGTCGGCCGCGTCCATGCGGAAGTTTCGGTCCCGCTCGCCCGAAAGCTCAGCCGCATGGAGATCAAGCCCGTAGTAGCGCTTGGCCAGCTGCTCGGCGTCAGCGGCCTCGACGCCGGGCGGCTGTGTGGTGAGGATCGGGTCGAGAAGCATCTTTCCCCCATTGATCGGGTCGGTGCCGGCGCTGCCTCTTCCTTGGCTCCGCGCTGGTCCCGACCGAGTTCGGTTTCGAGGGGGTTATGCTTGGCGGTCCTCCGGAATATCTGCCGAATGCGGGCATTCCACGGTAGTGATCGCCTTCAGTTCGGCACGTTCGCAGTGACTAGGCCTTCCATCCGCGGCAACGCTACCGCGAGGGCCCGGCCGAATGTCAGGATGCCAAATCTGGTGCGACATATTCCATGTAGCTTCGGTCTGGCAGGTCGAAGCTACGGACGACGAAATAGCTGAAATAACGATCGACCAGCGAATTCTCGTCGACGATCTTCATGATCGTGTCGCTATAGTGTGCGACCGATCGCGTGATGAATTTCAGGATGTAGTCGCAATCGCCACTGATGCGCGAACATTCGGAAAGCTCTTCGATCGTTCGCAGCTTCTGCTCGAAGCGGGAGATCGTCCCTAACCGCCGGTCTTGGAGGGTGATCTCGGTGAATACCGTCACCAGTTCGCCGATCGCGGACAGATTGAGCCGCGCGCCATAGCCGACAATATATCCCGCGCGCTCGAGGCGGGCGACCCGGGTCAGGCAAGGGCTGGAGGACAGCCCGACCTTTTTCGCCAGATCGACATTGAGGATGCGACCGTTCTTCTCGAGCTCGGCGAGGATCCTGATGTCGATCGGGTCGAGCTTCATGCGGGCGGCGGCTCCACAATGCGGCTCGCACGCGCTGCGAGCCTCGGGACAGCAAAGGCATCCCTAGGATGAAACGCCCCGGCTGTCCCGCCTCTTGTCAAAGCCCGAGCAGTCCGGGCAACTCGCTGAAGTCCTTGATCCGCGTCACGCCATAATGCTCAGTCGGGGGCTCGTGGCCACGATCGACGAGAACCTTGGCGCCGAAGTCCAGATCATGAGCTGTCATGAGGTCATAGCGCGGGCTCGACGACACATGCATCATCTCAGCCGCGCTGCACCCGAGTTGTTGCAGCATATATTCGAACGGACGCATGAGCGGTTTATAGGCGCCCGCCTCTTCGGCCGTATAGACGGCATGGAACGGCACGCCGATGTTGGCGACGCTATAGGGGATCAGGTCGACCATGCTGTTCGACAGGATCACCAGCGGGAAGCGCTCCGCCACTCGCGCGAGCGGTTCGCGAACGTCAGGGTGGGGATGCCAGGTGGGAACCGCGTCGTAGAGCGCCTGTGCGTCGGCACTTGTCACCGGTATGCCGTGCTTCGCGCAGGTACGTCCGATCGAGTTCGCCACGACGTCATGGAAGGGCTTCCACGCACCGAGCACCTCGTCCAGCCGGTAGGCGCGGAACGAAGCGATGAAGGCATCCATCTCCTCTGGCTTCACACGGTCCGCAAAGAGCGTGCGGGCGGTCGGGCCCATGGCGAAGTCGATGATCGTACCGTAGCAATCGAAACTGATGAACTTGGGCTGGAACATGACCGCTCCCCGTCTTCTTTGCGGTTGTCGATGCCCTTTAGTTACGCCCCATGCGGCAGGGATCGCTCCTTGGTTTGAGCGGCTACGTAGGTTTTTATCCCAAATGGCGATCGCTTTGCGGCTGTTTCTCTGCCCGTCGGGCTCAGGCCGAGATCGGCAGCGGCCGGTTGCTGATCGGGGTGTCGGTGACGACGAACAGCGAATAACTCTGGACGCCCAGATCCGCCTGCCAGAGTTCCTCCATGACGCGCGCGGGCCCCTCATAGCCGATGGCGACGATCTTCATCAGATAGTCGTACTTGCCGTTGACCATGTGGAACTGCACCACCTCCGGCATCCGCGTGACGGCGCGTTCGAACCGCGTGGCTTCGCTCCGGCGATGATTCTTCAGCGTCACCTGGCCATAGGCGGTGACGAAATCGCCGAGCTTCGTCAGGTCGAACCGGGCCTCATAGCCGACGATGATCCCCGCGGCTTCGAGCCGCCGGACCCTGGTCGAACAGGGGCTTGGCGACAGGCCGACCTTGTCCGCCAGATCGACGTTGCGGATGCGGCCATCGGCGTGGAGCTGCCGGAGGATCTTCAGATCGATACGGTCGAGCTTCATGACTTCTGGCCCGCTATCCTTTCGAGGCCCCACGGCATGCGGGCGTCTTGCCACACGCCATCCGGCGGCGGTCGCCTTTGACCCGCCGCGTCCGGCTCAGGTAAAACCCTTCTGACATGGTACATCACCTCCCGGACGTTGCCGCAAGCCGCAATGAGGCCCGAGATGGCGCGTGAATGGCTACGCTTTGCCGGGCGGCTGTGGCATTTCCGTGCTGATTTGCCGCCTCAGGCGGCGAAAAGTAGGGGAGGCATGCGCCTAGCATATACTCTGCGGCCTCATGTCAGGCGCGGACGCCGGCGCTATCGAAGGGACGGACGTTGGAGAAGCTTGACCGGATAGACTTCAAGATCCTGTCCCACCTGCAGGAGCATGGCCGGATCACCAATGTCGCCTTGGCTCAGGCGGTCGGCCTTTCGGCAAGCCCTTGCCTGTTACGGCTGAAGCGCCTTGAGGATCTAGGCTACATCAAATCCTACGGTGCTCGCGTTTCGCTCGAGAAGCTGGGCGACTATCTGATGGTCTTCACCGAAGTGACCCTCCAAGATCATCGCGTCACCGATTTCGAACGATTTCTGGCTCGCGCCCGTACGATCCCTGAGATCATGGAGTGCCACCAGGTGAGCGGCGGCTTCGACTATCTGCTCAAGGTCATCGCCCGCAGTGTCAGTCACTATCAGGTGGTCATTGAAGGTCTGCTTGAGAGCGATGCGGGTATCGAGAAATATTTCAGCTATATCGCGCTAGGGACGCCGATCGCGCGCGAGGGCTACCCGCTCGAGCGGATCTTCAACACGTAAGCGAGCTGAAAAGGCGGCAAGCGCAGCAGGTCCCCGCCTGGACCGTTGATCACGCAGCAGCCATCGGTGGTTCGAGCGTACCGAGCCATGCTACCAGCGCGAGTACGCCGAGCGCGCAGCTCGCCTCGATCGCCAAGCTGCGGCGAAGCGCATTCAGCGCAGCAGCATGGTCGTTCTCGGCAAGCGAGCGCTCGAATGCCGGCACCAATCTGAAACGGTTAGCCGCGGCCAGGACGAGCATCGCGCCGAACAGCAGCAGCTTCGCGATGAGAAGCTGGCCATAGAGGCTGATGGACAGCTTCACGACGTTGGCCGGCCCGATCAGCATCCAGCCATTGACCAACCCGGAGATGATGATGACGGCGACGGTCAACGTGCCAACCGAGGAGAAGCCGGCCAACGCACGTTGCGACAGGATCAGGTGATCGCGGTCGACGCGACCTGGTCGCTGAAACACCAATAGCAGGAGCGCGAGCAAGGCGCCTACCCAGATGCCGGCCGCCAGGAGATGGGCGATGTCCGCGGTCAGGTGAATCCAGCCGGCAGGACCTTCGTCCCTCGCGCCATGTCCTGTCCAGGCAAGGCTGGCGAGCGCGACCGCCCCAGCCATCATCGCCCCGGTCAGGATGAGTATTGGGCGGCGCCACACGGCGAGTGCCAGCACGAAGACAAGGCCGAGCGCGGCGACCCGAACGATCCACGCCGTGCCGATCTTCGTGGCCGTGACGATCATTTCCATCGTCGCGAAATCGACCGACGCGAGCGGCACGCCGGCCATGCTAGCCGCAAGGGTTACCAGGCCCGCCCCGGAGAAGACTAGGCCCAGCGCCGCCGCGCCGGCGATCAGCGGCCGGAAGCGGATCGTGCCGCCCGACCGCCGCGCCTCGCCGGGCAGCCCATAAAGGCCGAACGCAGCGAGACCGAACAAGGCGGTCAGATCAAGGCAGAGCGCCAGCCGGACCGCGACACCGACCGCGTCCATGTCCTATTTGACCTGAAAACTGTAATCGCCCTGCACCCGGTGCGTGTCGGTCGAGACGACATGCCAGTCGACGCGATAGCTGCCTTTGGGCAGCGGCTTCGGGAACGTGATGATCAGCATCTTGCCGTCCTCGGCAAGGCTCGCCTGACCAGGCATGCGCATCGGCGCGTTCATCTTCATGCCGGGCATCGAGGTCATGGCGACATCAGCGCCCGAGAACTGCTGCACCAGCGCCTCCGAAAAAGCGAGCTGGACCCGCGCGGTCGGGGCGGTCGCCGCATCTGCGGCAGGAGTGGCCGAAACGAGCTTGGGATGAGCGAAGGCAGGCAGCGGCGCAAGCAGGGCCGCGACAGCGAGAAGAGATGCGATGCGCATTGAACGGAGACTCCGAAGAGCCGGCGGCATGCCGGTCGTTTCTGAATACGCATTGCCGGGACTTAACCCTCACCAGGCGAAATTTTTTTGAGTTTCGAAGCCTCACGCGTCAGAATCGGCGAGGGATCGAGCCGGCGCGTGCGTAAACGGAATGAACGGGTGCGGAGCAATGAGATGAGCATCGAACTAGACGAAGCACTGGGAAGGCTGGCAACAGCCCCGCCGCATCCCGGCCTCATCGGAATCGAGGATAGGGTATTCGCGCGCGTTCGCGAGCAGTCGGCATTCGCTGCTCAGGCCCCGCACCGCGTGCGTATCGGGGCGGTCGCGGCGATTGCTGCCCTCGGTCTCGGCTTGGTGGCGGGCAGTCCGGTGGCGGCATCGGCGTCCGCGGACGTGCTTTCGCCTTTCGGTCCTGCCAGTCCACTGGCGCCCTCGACATTGCTGGTGGGCGACCAGTGAAGCCTTGGCGCTGGACGATCGCGATCGCGATCTTTGCGTTCCTGGCTGGCTTAGCGGGCGTCTTTGCCGGTCGGATGCTGATGCCCATGCGGCCGCCGGCCTCGGAACTGCATGAGCTGCTGCATCATCAGCTGCAGCTCGATGCGACCCAAAAGGCGCGGATCGAGACGACGGAACAGCAGTTCGCAGTCCGGCGCCACGCGCTCGAACTCGAGCTGCGCGCCGCCAATGCTCGTCTCGCCGAGGCAATCCAGACCGAGCATGGCAACGGCCCGCAGGTTGCCGCCGCCGTCGACGCCTCCCATCACGTGATGGGAGAACTCCAGAAGGCGACGCTCACCCACATTTTCGCGATGCGGCAGATCCTCCGTCCCGACCAAACCGACGCGTTCGACCGGGCAGTGGTGAAGGCGTTGACCGCCGACGCGCGGTGAGCCTGGATCTTTCCGCACTGGACGATGGCGAGCTGGCGGCGCTGAGCCTCGGCGGGCGGGAGGCAGCCTATGCCGAGATCATGCGGCGCCACCGGGACGGCCTCTATCGCCTCGTCCTGGGCAACATCGCGGACCCGGAGGAAGCGCTCGACCTTGTTCAGGAAAGCTTCGTCGCCGCGCACCTGGCGCTGGCGCGCTACGACGCAAGTCGTTCGATGCGGGGTTGGCTCTCGGCGATCGCGCTCAACAAATGCCGAGACTGGCGCCGCCGCCGCGCGGTGAGGAGGCTATTCGCGTTCGCGCTTCCGCTCGACGCGGGCAGCGCCGAAGTGCCGGAAGACCGGGCGCTGCCCGACAGGCAAGCGGCGGATCGCGCCGAATTGCAGCGTACCGCGGCGGCCATTGCGGAGCTTCCGGATGCGCTGCGCGAACCGCTCCTGCTGTGCACAGTGGAGGAGATGACCCAGGCGGAGGCCGCATCGGTCCTCGGGATCACCGAAAAAGCGGTCGAAACCCGGGTACGCCGGGCCCGCGCGAAGCTTTCCGAGCGTTTGCGGCGTGGCTGAGCCGGGCGCCTTCCCCCTGACCAACTGTCAAACCCCACCTAGGACGCACAAGAAGAGGGATGGCCGATGAGGGGAACGAGCCGCGCATGCGTATCGCAATCATAAGGTTCCGGCCCGCAGACGGGGACAAAGATGAAAACTGCCATCGATCGCCGCCAAATGCTCCGCGGCGTAGCCCTGGCCGGAGGCGGCATCGCGCTATCCAGCTGGTTCCCCGCCTGGGCGCAGACCGGTTCACCCGGGATCGTTCGGCCACTGCCGACGCTGTCCGGGAGTGATATCACGCTCAGGATAGCGCGGCAGACCATGATCATCGACGGCCGCAGGTCTGATGCGATCGGCGTCAATGGTACCGTTCCGGCACCGCTGCTGCGCTTACGCGAAGGTCAGACCGTCCGGCTGAACGTCGTCAACGAACTGGACGAGGACAGTTCCATCCACTGGCACGGGGTGCTGGTGCCGACCCAGTTCGACGGGGTGCCCGGCGTCTCGTTCCCCGGAATCAGGCCCCGTTCGACCTTCACCTACGAGTTTCCGGTTCGGCAGTCGGGCACCTATTGGTATCACAGCCATTCGGGGTTCCAGGAGCAGCTCGGCCATTACGGGCCGATCATCATCGACCCAGCCGGCCCGGATCCGGTCGCCTTTGACCGCGAGCATGTGATCGTGCTCGCCGACCACAGCCCCCTGTCACCCGAAGCGATCTTCTGGCGGCTTAAAGTCGATCCCGGCAGCTTCAACCGGCAGCGCCAGACGCTCGCGGGCCTGCTCGCAGGCAGGGATCAGCCGCTCAAGGATCGCCTCGACTGGGGCAAGATGCGGATGGACCCGGCCGACATCTCGGACGTGACGGGCTCGGCCTACACCTACATCATCAACGGCCTCGGGCCCCAGGATAATTGGACGGGGCTCTTCACACCGGGCGAGCGCGTCCGGCTACGCTTCATCAATGCCTCGTCGATGACAACCTTCAACGTCCGGATCCCCGGCCTCAGGCTCAATATCGTCCAGGCCGACGGGCAGAATGTGGTGCCGCTCGAGGTCGACGAGTTCCAGATCGGCGTCGCGGAAACCTACGACGCCGTCGTTAAACCGACGGAAGACCGTGCCTACACGCTGGTCGGCGAAACGATCGACCGGTCGGGAATGGCACGCGCCACGCTCGCCCCGCGACCCGGCATGGTGGCTCCGGTGCCGCCGCTCCGCAAACGACCCCTCGCGACGATGAAGGACATGGGCATGGACATGTCCAACATGCCCGGCATGGAAGGCATGGACATGTCCGGCGGGCATGCCGCCGGCCCGCGCGGCGTCGATCCGACCGCCGAGCAGAATAGGTCGGCGCGGCTCGCCACCGCAGGCGCCGCCGCGATGCAGGGCCTGGATCACGCCACCATGCCTGGCGCGGATCATCAGGCGATGCCTGGGATGGATCACAACACGATGGCCGGCATGGACCACGGCGCGATGGGCGGAATGAGCCAAGGCGGGATGAGCGGCATGTCGGGTCAGCCGCAGCCGGCCATGGATATGGGCGCGATGGACATGGGTTCCATGAAGATGCGCGACTTTGCGAACGCGCCCCGGGTCAAGAAGGGACCCGACGTGCAGACGATCGCGCCGATGCCGGTCGACCGCACCGGCGAGCCCGGCCAAGGGCTCGGGGACGTTGGCCATAAGGTGCTCGTCTACAAGGATTTGATGGCGCTCGACCGCAACCCGGACGCGCGCGCGCCGTCGCGCAGCATCGATATCCATCTGACGGGCAACATGGAGCGGTTCATGTGGTCGTTCGACGGCGAAAAGATGTCCGATCATATGGAGCCGATTCCGTTCTTCGAAGGCGAACGCGTGCGCGTGAACCTGATCAACGACACGATGATGGGCCATCCGATCCACATCCATGGCCACTTCTTCGAGCTGGTGACCGGCCATGGTGATCATGGCCCGCGCAAGCACACGGTGATCGTCCAGCCGGGCGGCAAGGTGACGTGGGACTTCACGGCGGACGCGGTCGGCGACTGGGCGTTCCACTGTCATCTTCTCTATCACATGGAAGCCGGAATGATGCGCGTCGTGAGCGTGCGGCCGAGGGGAGGAGCAGCATGATGCTGCGGCTGCCTCTGTGCGTCGCCGGTATCGCGCTCGCTATGCCTGCCGCGGCGCAGGACATGCCTGGCATGCCGGGTATGAAGATGCCTGCTCCCGCTAAGCCCGCCTCAGCGACACCGGGCGCCAAGAAGCCGGTTGCGAAAAAGCGACCGGCACGCCGGGCCGGGCGTGGCGCACACCCCCAAGCTCCGGCGCAGCAAGCCGCCCCGTCCGCGACGTCAATGCCCGAGATGAAGGGCGACATGTCCGGCATGGCAATGCCGCAGGCTGGCTCGGAACGGCCGACGTCGATGTCCGCGATGCCGGGCATGGCCGACAAGACGCCTGCCGGCCCGGCCGGCACGTCACAGGATACAGGATCGATGCCGGGCATGGACATGTCCGGCGGGCATGCCGGGCACGATATGTCGACCATGCCGGGGATGGCGCAGACCGGCACAGCGCTTCCCGCCGGGAGTGCTCCAGCGCCGACACCGCCGATGGATCATTATGCCGACCGCTTCTTTCCCGCGCCCGACATGAGCCGCGCGCGCGGCGTGATGATGCGCGAGGGGGGCGGACAGTGCTTCTACCAGGTGATGTTCAATCTCGCCGAATACCAGGCACGGGCGGGCCGCAACGGATATCGCTGGGACGGCGAAGCCTCCGTCGGTGGAGACATCAACCGCTTGTGGCTCAAATCCGAAGGCGAAGGCACTTTCCACGAGGCCGTCGAGAGCGCCGAAGTTCAGGCACTCTACAGCCGCGCGGTCGGACCCAATTTCAATCTGCAGGCCGGCGTAAGGCAAGATCTCCGGCCCTCCTCGTCGCGCACCTATGCCACGCTCGGCTTCGAAGGGCTCGCACCCTACATGTTCGAGATCGAGGGTGCTCTGTTCCTGAGCAACAAGGGCGACGCGCTGGCCCGGCTCGAGGGCTATTATGATCAGCGCCTCACGCAGCGGTTGATCCTCCAGCCCCGGGTCGAGCTCAACCTGTCCGCGCAGGACATCCCCGCCAATCGCTTGGGGTCGGGCTTGACCGACGCTGAGCTCGGTCTGCGGCTGCGCTACGAGATCAGCCGACAGTTCGCGCCCTATGTCGGCATCTCCTTCGAGGCGAAGACCGGCCGGACGGCCGACATCGCCCGCGCAGACGGCAAGGATCCGACGACGACCAGCTTCGTCGCCGGCATACGTTTCTGGTTCTGAGGCGCCAACGGTCGACGTTGTTCTGTGGGAGGGTAACCGTATTCCCGAGTTCGATCACCAGCGATTGGATAGGTCAGCCGGCTTTGACTTGGTTTATCTAACCAATCCTCCTCACGCATTCGGCGCAGACATCCGGAATGTGTACGCGAATGCGCCCTCTCGCGCTCTGGCGCTCGACTGCGGATTTGCCGGGTTAAAGGAGGTGCGGCTCGGTAGTTGAAAATTCAAAATATTCGGCCGTGCCATTGTTGGTCTAGGCTTGGCCGGACCGCAATCGATATTTGGTGCCGAGCAGCCTCCACGGCACTGTTCTTATTGTTGCGGTATCATTTCACCCCCGCAGCATAATAAGCGGCCGTCATCGAAATTTCACAATTTCCCACCGTCTAGCCCGCGTGGTTCGATGCAAGATTCCTTTAGCAAGGCATATCGTACGTCAGCGGAAAAAGAGGTGATGAAACGTCGAGGCGAAATGTTTTTAAACAGTTAGCCAGAACAATAACATCATCCGCAACCCGCGAGGCGACAATGATCTAGGGGGTTTGGCGATATGACACGGACATCTGCATTTCGAGGTTTGCTGACCGCAAGCGCGGCGGTGATCGTTGTCCCGACCGGGGCCTGGGCCCAAGCGGCCGGCACCGATGCGACCGGCGAGGTGCTGATCACCGCTCAGCGCCAGCAATATCGCGGCGATGTCCCTCTGAAGGATTTACCTCAGAGCGCCCAGGTGCTCGACGGCAAGCAACTCGCGCAGCTGAACGTCACCCGGCTGGATGCTGCACTGGATCTGGCGAGCGGCGTCACCCGCCAAAACAATTTCGGTGGCCTGTGGGACGCGTTCGCCGTGCGGGGCTTCGCCGGTGACGAGAACTTCCCGAGCGGCTTTCTGGTGAACGGTTTCAATGGCGGACGAGGCTATGGCGGCTCTCGTGACGCCTCCAACATCGACCGAATCGAAATTCTGAAAGGCCCTAATGCAGCGGTGTTTGGCCGCGGCGAACCAGGCGGCACGATCAACATCATCACCAAGAAGGCGACGACTCAAGACACGTTCGGAAGTGCCGGTATCTCCGCGGGCAGTTTCGACACCTATCGCCTCGAAGGCGATTATAACGTGGCGCTCAATGACCATATCGCGGTTCGCATGAATGGCGCCGTTGAACAGGCACATAGCTTCCGCGACACGATCCGCACGAAGAAATATGTGATGTCGCCGTCTGCGCTGGTCAAACTGTCCGACCAGACGCTCCTCACCTACGAAATGGAGTTTGTCGACCAGAAGGTCCCGTTCGACCGCGGCATCGTATCCGTCAACGGCAAGCTTGACGCGATCGATCGATCCACATTCCTCGGCGAACCCGGCGATGGCCCGATGCACGTCAGTGTCCTCGGCCACCAACTTCAACTTCAGCACAAGATCGGCAAGGACTGGGTGCTGATCGCGGGCTTCGGTTATCGCGATACCAGCTTCTACGGTTACTCAAGTGAAGCCGAATTGGCGCTCGGACGCCAGATCCTCGACGATGATGGCATCCATCTCGCGCGGCAGCGCCGGATGCGTGATTACAAGACGACCAACATGGTGTTTCGCGGCGAAATCTCGGGCAAGATCTATACCGGGCCGTTTACGCACCATGTCCTGATCGGCGGGGATTCGGACAAGTTCGACATCAACCTTCTCCAGACGCGCTACCGGCCGCCCGCTTATACCGCCGGCGCGCCGATTAAGCCGGCCAACAATGCCGTCGATATCTTCAATCCTGTCTATGGCCAGATGCCCGCCCCGAATACGACCATCACCAACTCGTTGGAGGTGCAGAAGGCATACGGCGTTTATTTTCAGGACCAGATCGACCTGACCGAACGACTGAAGGTGCGTTTCGGCGGCCGTTTCGACCATTTCGAGCAGAACATCACCAACCGGATGGGCGCCTCCCCTACGCCTGTGACCCGCGAGCGGTTCAGCCCCACGGCGGGCCTGCTTTACAAGGTGACCGACACGGTGAGTCTCTACGGCGGCTATGGCACCGGCTTCCGACCCAACAGCGGCACGGGCGCACCACCTGCCGGCTCCACGATCGGCAGCCCGTTCAAGCCGGAACTGAGCACATCATACGAAGCCGGCGTTCGCTTCAACTCGCGCGGGAATGCCATCACCGCTTCGCTCGCGGCCTTCACGATGAAGAAGAATAACGTCCTGACCGCGGACCCGGTCAATGCCGGCTTCTCGATCGCCGGCGGCGAGGCGCGATCGAAGGGCATCGAGGCGGATTTGACCGCTCGTCTGCCGCAAGACGTTCAGATCCTTGCGACCTACGCCTACACCCTCGCGCATTGGAGCAGTTCGTCGCTGGACCCGAACTTCGGGGCTCTAATCCGGCCTGGCGATCCGCTGATCAACATCCCCAAGCATTCGGGGAACCTGCTCGTTACCAAAGGCATCGATCTGGGCGATGCGGGCAAGCTCACGCTGGGCGGCGGCGTGAATTACATCAGCCGCCGGCTCGGCGAGACCGCGACTACCTTCTTCCTGCCTGGCTATACGATCACCCGCGCGCTGGCGAGCTACGAGCCGAACGAGCATCTCCGTATCGGCCTCGACGTGACCAACCTGTTCGATGCCAAATATTATGCAAGCTCCTACTCACGGTTCTGGATCCAGCCGGGGACGCCGCGCACCATCACCGGCCACGTCACGGTCAAGTTCTGACCCCCGGAGCCGGGGCACCTTGGCGACGGGGTGCCCCGATGCTCCGCATCCGGGTAAGGCGATAGGGAATGCGTCGGTCCTCGTTTCTCTCGCTGCACAGATGGGTAGCGCTCGCCTTCGCGCCCTTCCTGCTGCTCCAGGCCTTGACCGGATCGATCCTCGTGATCCACGATGCCCTGCTTGCTTCCGATCCGGGAACCAACCATCCGATCACGTCGGTTTCGGTGCTGACCACAGGGGCAACGGATGCGCTTCCCGGATTCCGCGTGGTGCGGCTCTATATGCCGGGCGCACAGACCAATACCCCCTTCGCCGAGCTGATCGACCCACGCGGTCGTCGGGCTTATGCGACGCTCGATCCTGCGTCCGGACACGCGCTGCGGACCGGCTCGCTCTGGGCCTTTCCCGCCGCTGCGGCGCTGCAACTTCACCACGGACTTGCCGACGGGCGGATCGGAATGGCCGTGGTGCTCGGTAATGGCCTCGCGCTGATGATGCTCGCGGGCAGCGGCCTGTTCTTCTGGTGGCCAGGACGAAAAAAGGCGCTGCGATCGCTCGTCGTCCGCCCCAATCTGCCCGGCCGCTTCCGTCTCAGGCAGTGGCACAAAAGTGTCGGCGTGACGCTGTCCATCATCGTGATCTTCAGCGCCGCGACAGGCGTCCTTATGGTCGCGCCCGACCTTGTCGCGCCGGGGGGTACCGCATCCACCTTATTCCCGAATTGGACGACGACGCAGGTTGAGCAGGCGGTTGCGGTTGCGCGGCCACGGTTTCCGCGCGCACGGCTGCATGACATCCGGTTTCCTGCAACGAACCGGATCGATGTGAGCTTTTTCGCACCCGAACGAAATTCGCGCGCGCTACACGTCGTCTCTGTACGCCCCAGCGACGGTGCGATCGTCGAGACCTTGCCCGCCGCACGGAACAAGGCGCTGTGGATGACGGTGATGCCGCTCCATGCCGGCGACAGATTCGGTACCGCTGGCACCGTCACTCTCCTGGTCGAAGCGGGCGGCATCCTGTTTCTCGCCTGCGCCGGCGTCACGATGTGGATCCAGAGCCCAAAAAAAAAGAAGAAGAAGGCGCGCTGATGCGAGTGCTGCATTATGGCGACGAGCGGCGAGGCAAGGCCTGGGCCGAGGCGATCGCGAGCCAGCTGCCCGAAGTCGTTTTTCGCTGCTGGCCGGACGACGAGGATCTTGCCGAGACCACGCATCTGGTCGCCTGGAAGTTGCCGGACACGCTCGTCACTGCCCTCCCGAAGCTGGAAGTTCTGTTCAGCGTCGGCGCCGGCATCGATCAACTCGCCCTCGACAGGGTGCCGCCGGGCGTGCGGGTGATCCGCATGATCGAGCCCGGAATCACCGAGACGATGGCCGACTATATCTCGATGGCGGTGTTCGCGTTGCACCGGGACCTTCCTTTCCATCTTGCCGCGCAGCGGGCCGGAGAATGGATCTGGCGCGACGTCCCTCCGGCGCGTGAGCGCAAGGTCGGCATCATGGGATTGGGCGAACTCGGCAGGGCCGCGCTTGTGGCGCTCGCGCCGCATGGTTTCGGGCTGAGCGGCTGGAGCCGCAGCCGGCATGACATCGAAGGCGTCCGCTGCTTCGCCGGCCAAGGCGAACTGCCGCAATTCCTAGCGAGTGCCGACATTGTCGCCTGCCTATTGCCGCTCACCGATGAAACGCGCGGCATCCTGTGCAACCGCACGTTCGCGATGATGCAGCGGGGTGCCAGCCTGATCAATGCAGGACGCGGCGGTCACCTTGTGCAGGATGATCTCCTCGATGCGCTCGAGGCGGGCCAGCTGTCTGCTGCGATTCTGGACGTCACGACCCCGGAGCCGCTGCCCGAGGACCACCCTTTCTACGCGCATCCGTCGATCCTGCTGACGCCGCATGTCGCGGGCATCACGCGGACCGGGACCTCCGTCACGGCACTGATCGAAAATCTGCGACGAGAGCTTGAAGGCCTGCCTCTGATTGGCGAAGTCGATCTCAAACGCGGCTATTGAAGCACGGGGTGGGGAACACTGGCCTTTCTGCGATGGGCCCGGTGCAATGATCTTCGCTCGGTTGAGCGGAGCCAGATCCATTTCACTTGATCAACGCGCGTATTCCAAACAGTCTCAGGGCCCTTCTTCCGCGTTCCGGATCAGGTGCCCAGCAGGTCTTGCGATGAGATACCGGCATAGAATTCGAGGCGCCGCATGAAGGCAAGCGGGTCCTTGGCCGTGACGAGCACGTCCGGCGGCGGGTTCAACCAATCATAGGCGCGCGTCAGCGTGAAGCGCAGCGCGGCGCCCCGGCACAAAGTTGCGAAATTCTCGCACTCCTCCTGCCTCAGACGAACGGCTTGTCGGTACCCCTCGACCAATGCAGCAGACCGGCCGGCATGATAGGCGCGGCCGTCGGCATCGAAGCACCACGCACTATGCGTCACGGCCAAGTCATAGGCGCGGAAGTCGGTGCAACTGAAATAGAAGTCGATCAGGCCCGTGACCTCAGCCCCTTGTACCAGCACATTATCTGGGAAGAGGTCGGCGTGGATCACCGCACTTGGAAGCGTCCTCGGCCAGTGCGCATCGAGAAAGGCAAGCTCGCCGGCGACGCGCCAGCCAAGTCCGGGCGCGATCTCGTCGAAACGCGTGCCGCACCTGCCGGCAAGCTCATGCCAGGCGGAAAGATCGAGCCTGTTCTTGCGCCGTCCCGTGAAATCGGCAGCGGCAAGGTGCATTTCGCCAAGCGTCCGACCCACCGAACGGCACTGCGCCACCGTCGGCTCGCCGATCGATGAGCCTTCCAGGAATTGAACCAGACATGCAGGGCGGCCACCCAGATGTTGCAACCTCTTGCCGGTTTTGTCGGGGATAAAGCGCGGTACACGGCACCCGCGTGCTGTGAGATGATCGAGCAGATCCATGAAGAAGGGCAAGTCCGCTTCGCTGACCCGCTGCTCATACAGCGTCAGAATGAACCGGCCGATCGTGGTTTCTATGAGGTAATTGCTGTTCTCGACGCCCTCGGCAATGCCGTTCGCGCACAAGAATTCTCCGACGTCATAGCGCGTGAAAAAGTCGGCCATCTCTTCGGCAGCGATGTGGGTATAGACAGCCATCTCATTGCCTCCTCGCCATTAAGGATGATCGCGGCGCACGGTGCGTACTCCGAGGCAGTTAAAGCGATCACGCCACAAGAAGAGGCCGTTCCTGCCAGCTCTCGCGGCATTCCATTCGGCAAGGCCCAGCCGCCATGTCAGATTCGTTCGGGGCCAGTCGCGCCGACGGAGTGACGCCTTCGATCATGTCGCCCGCACCCGCGGCGAGAAATCGGAGCCCTTCCGCGTTTGGTTCCCCGATCGTGGCCGCGACATCACGCACCACGGCCGCCCTCACCCCACGGCGCGACAAGGCCAGCACAGCATTTTTAGCGCGTTGCCCAGCTAAAATACGGCCAAAAATTCTGACACAATGTCGCTATTCATAACGACAGTACGCTTCCCATGTTTAAAATATAAATGTTGGCATACGCGCCTAACAAAGTTCAACATGTCCAATAAAGTTCGTGCAAACGCGGCTAATCAATGCCGTATATCAATAATAATTGACGCGTTTGTCTTGGCGCGTTGCCGCATACAGCAGCGAGCCGTCCGTTGAACATACGATATATCGAACATCAAATACACGGTTCTAAAACAGAAATTGATAAAGGGATCCAAGATGGGGAAGAAAAGCAGTATTTTGTTTGGAAGTGCGCTTGCGGTTTGTACGCTGCCATTTCCAGCTCTGGCGGCACCTGATGACGTGGCGGCGAGTTCATCCTCCGATACCGTCATCGTGACGGGGACGCGCCGCGTGAACCGCACCGCAACCCAGTCAGCGATCCCAATCGATGTCTTTACCTCGGAAGACCTTACCCGGCAGGGCACCTCGGACACCAACTCGCTATTCCAGGCAGTTATACCATCGTTCAGCGTGCCCCAGTCCTCGATTTCAACAGGTTCATCTTTCGTACGCCCGCCGAATCTCCGCGGCCTTCCGCCTGACCAGACCTTGGTTCTGTTAAACAGCAAGCGCCGCCATCGTTCCGCTCTGGTCAACACCGACGTGAGCGCGCTGTCCCTCCTCAGCCAGGCAGTGGACCTTTCACAGATACCTGCAATCGCGATCGACCGTGTCGAAGTGCTGCGCGACGGCGCATCCGCACAATATGGGTCCGATGCGATCGCGGGTGTGATCAATATCACGCTCAAGAAGGCAAAGTCCGGTTTCACCGGGCAGGCGCGCTATGGCCAATATTATGCTGGTGACGGCAGAGACCATCAGCTCGCACTCAACAACGGCTTTGCGCTTGGCGAAAACGGGTTCATCAATGTCAGCGCCGAATATGTGAATAGCGGCCCCACGAGCCGTGGCACGCAGCGTCCCGGCGCATTCCAGCTGAGCCAGGCGCATCCGGAACTCAACATCCCCAATCCGGTGCAAAAATGGGGCAAAACGCAGATCGAGGCAGAGCGCCTCTTTCTCAATGGTGGCTTCGACTTGGGAACGAGCGAACTCTACTTCTTCGGCAATTATGGGCACTCCATCGGGCGTGAGAATTTCAACTATCGCCAGCCGCTTAGCACCGCGAATTTTTCGCGCACGGCCTTGTTCGGCGTGACCTATTATCTGGACCAGCTCGCGGACGGCAACCGCAACAGCACTGGTGCGATGTTCGATTTTACCAAGCTCTATCCGTCGGGCTTCACGCCCATTTTTTCCGGCCGGATCGACGACCTTTCGGGCACCGCCGGGTATCGTGGTAAGCTGGGCGAATTGCGATACGACTTCTCGGCGACCTACGGCCAAGACCAGATCCGATATTTCCTCGATCATTCGCTCAACCCATCCTACGGACCGGCGACGCCGACGAGCTTTTATCTGGGCAAGCTCCAGCAGAGCGAAACCAACTTCAACGCCGACTTCAGCTATCCCGTTGCAATCGGGTTCGCCAGCCCGCTCAACATCGCGTGGGGCGGCGAATATCGTCGAGAGGCCTATGAAGTTGGCCTGGGTGACAAGGCTTCCTGGTCAGCAGGCCCGTTCGCGCGTCAAGTGGTCGAGCGACCAGATCAATCGACCTTCGTGGTCACCTCGTCGGTTGGTTCAAATGGCAGCGCCGGCTTCGGACCGGACAATGCCGGGCTGAGCGCTCGCCGCAGCTATGCGGGCTATCTCGATCTCGAAACCGATCTCACCAAGAGCTTCACTGTCGGCCTCGCCGCGCGTTACGAGCATTTCAGCGATTTTGGCGGGACCACCAATTTCAAGGCTTCTGCGCGCTATGAGTTTTCGCATGCGATCGCGATACGGGGCGCGGCGAGCACCGGCTTCCACGCCCCCTCGCCGGGCCAGACGAGCGTCAATAATGTGGTCACCACCTTCGTCGCGGGGAGCACGACGCCGATCCAAACCGGCACGTTTGCCGTCAACAATCCTGCCGCGATCTATTTTGGCGCTGTTCCCGTGAAGCCTGAAAAGTCCGTCAACCTGTCGGGTGGCATCGTCGTCACACCGGGCGGGGGCATCAATCTGACGATCGATTACTACAATATCCGGATTCGCGACCGCTTGGGTTTGTCACAGGCCTTCAACTTGACGGCCGCGGATAGAACGGCGCTGGCTGCTCTTGGTGTCAGCAACGCCAATGAGCTGAACCAGGTTCAATATCTGACAAATGCTTTCAAGACGCGGACGCAAGGCGTCGATGCCGTATTGACCAGCCTTCTCCACACCGACACTGCGGGTACGTTCAACACGTCGCTCGGCTTGAACTACAATAAGACCGAAGTGATCGATTGGGATCCGGCGATTGTCAGCAAAGACCGGATAGCCAATCTCGAGAAGATGTTGCCCAAGTGGCGTGTGAACCTGACCGAGACGTGGAGCAGCGGACCGGTCTCGATCCTCGCGCGGCTGAACTATTACGACAAGTTCACCGTCACCGCGACCAGCAATGTCGCCCAGACCTTCGGCGCCAGGGCCGTCGCCGACCTGGAAGGCACATATCGATTTAACTCAAAGTTCAGCCTGTCAGTCGGCGTCCAGAATCTGTTCAACACCTACCCAGACAAGGACCGTCGTTCGATCGACCCTGCGACGGGCCTGCCTGGCAACGGCAATCAATATATCGATGCGTCGCCGTTCGGCTATAATGGCGGCTTCTGGTATATAAGGGCTGGGGTGAAGTTCTGATCTGAAGGACCGGGGAGGTGCGGCCCGCAAAGTCTGGCCGCACCTCCATCGAAAATCTTCGGCCGATGCGATGTACACCGGTGCCGCGCGACCTAACCGAAGCTACGGCAAGCGCACCCAGTTCACTTTGCGGACATGGCTGATCATGATCGTTGGCGCCGGGTTCGGCCCACGGCAGTTTATGCCATTTCGCGGGCGCCAAACCCCCGCCGCCACGCTTCCATCCAGCCACATCGGTGAAAAACCCCGCTTCTCCCTGAGCAAAAAGTAGCATGCGAGTGACAAGGCGCATCGTCGAGCAAGTGACCATCGCGACTGTGATGGTGACGGCGCTTTGGGTACGGCCGGCGGATGCCGCCGCACCGCCGGTCCGCGCCCAGATCGACCTATTGGAGCTGCGTTCAGGGCCTGGCGGCGCGCACCTCGCATTGGAATCCACCTTTACCGCCGGTTCCAATCTTCATCAATTCGCACTCAAGGTGGATGGCGGCAGCGACAGCCGCGTCGCGTTCGACCGGTTCCAATTCCAGGGTTTGTGGATGCCGCAAGTGGCCGCGGGCTCCACTTTGGCAATCGGCTTTCGACACGATCAAGGTGCGGCTAGCGAACTGAGCCATGCTGTGGCGGGGGTGGAAACGGAATTCGCTGCTTGGCTTGCCGGCGAACATTATTTCTACTTGTCACAACATGGCGACCTGACCGGAGGGGCCAAGCTGGTCGGGCGCTGGCCGCTCGGAGAACGACTGGTGTTTGAGCCCCGCATTCAGTTAGGCTGGTCAGCCGGGTCAGTCCCGAGCCAGAGCCTCTCTCGCGGTTTGACAGATGTGCAGGCTTCGTTGCGGCTTCGACGCGAGATTGGCAGGAACGCCGGAGTCTATATCGGGCTGGTCCACACGCGACTGATCGGCGGCACCTATTCGCTTGCGCATTCCGCCGGCGACACCGCCGTGAGCACCAGGGCAGTGACTGGCTTCGGCCTATCCTTTTGAGTGATCGACCGGGACCGCAACACGCCGCTGGATCCCCAGCAAAAGTCTTGGCAAGATTAGGGCGCGTCTCCGCTAAGTCGCGGGCTGCGCCACGCTACCGTTGATCCGCCGGCCCGCAGCGCCTCCACATCGATTGCATCGCGGCGCGTGCATCAGGAATTCTGCTCGCCGAACAGATGTTGGATTGGGAAATGATGCTTGATGAACGGTGATTTGATGACGACATAACTGAAGTATTTACTGATTCCATAATCCCCTTCGAGCATCGCTTCGATGATCGTCTGGTAATGGGCGACACCGCGCGTGATGAATTTGAGCAGATAGTCGTAGCCGCCGCTGACGAGGTGGCACTCGACGATTTCGTCCACCTTGGCGATGCGGGTTTCGAAACGCGAAAAGTCGCCGCGCCGATGCTCGGCAAGACTCACCTCCGTAAAGACCGTCAGAAATTCGCCCAACTTGTTGAGGTTGAGCTGGGCGCCGTAGCCGGTAATGTATCCGGCCTGCTCGAGCCGTTTGACCCGCGTCAGACAGGGGCTGGGGGACAGGCCCGCCGCGTCAGCTAACTCGACATTGGTGATGCGGCCATTTTGCTGGAGCTTGGCCAGAATCTTGAGATCGATCCGATCCAGCTTGGGCAAAGACAGCATCTGAATTTCCTTTCAGCGAAGGGCCGCCCGGACGTCCGCTTGCTCGAGCAGCTGATCGAGCGACCTTTCGACGCGTTCGAATATAAGATCCATTTCGGCTTCAGAACAGCATAGCGCGGGCGCAAAGCCCACCACTGCGTTAGGGAAGCAGCGAACGATCACACCATTGTCCCAGGTGAGACGCGAGAGGCGCCCTGCCATGTCGAGTTCGGGCGCGAACCCGGTCTTTCGGTGTTTGTCGGACACGAGCTCGATTGCGCCCAGCAAGCCGCGCCCCCGCGCATCGCCGACAAGAGGATGCGAACGGATCTGCAGCAGCCTTTCGGCAAAGCGTCTCCCCGTCGTAAGGCCGTTTTCGAGCAATCCGCCTTCACGATAGAGCCGCAGCACTTCGAGCCCCACCGCAGCGCTCACCGGGTGACCGGAATAGGTGAAACCATGACCGACGGGCAGCGATGTCGCGTCGGCGATCGCCTGGTAGACATGGTCCGCCATCAGAACGGCGCCCATCGGGCAGTAGCCCGAGGTCAGGCCCTTAGCCAGCGTCATGAAGTCGGGCGAAACCCCTTCAGCATCGCAGGCGAACATCGGGCCGGTGCGGCCGAACCCGGTGATGACCTCATCGACCAGCATCAAGATACCGAGCCGGGTGCAGGCTTCGCGGATCGCCTTCAGCCAACCTTTGGGCGGTACGAGTACGCCACCCGATCCCTGGATCGGCTCGCAACAGAAAGCGGCGACGCTGCCCGCCCCCAATTCGGCCACCTTGGCTTCCAGCGCGGCAACCGTCGAGGCGATGATCGCGGCATCGTCCCCGGCCTGCGGATGGCGATAGGGATAAGGGGACGCGATATGATGCTGCCACGGGCGCGGCAGGTCGAAGCCGCGGTGGAAGTTAGCGAGTGCGGTCAGCCCGGCACCGTTGGAGCTCGAGCCATGATAGCCCCATTCGAGCGCGATGAACTGCTTCTTCTTCGGCTTACCGATCGCGTTGTAATAGTGAACGATGTAGCGGATGGCGCTGTCGACCGCATCCGATCCGCCCAGCGTGAAATAGACATGGTCGAGCCCAGCGGGCGCGAGGCTGGTCAACTCACCCGCGAGCCGGATTGCCGGTTCGTTGGCGAAATGGAAATAGCCCGTCGCGTAGGGGAGCTTGCGCATCTGTTCCGCGGCTGCGGCGACGACGCTCTCCTGACCATAACCGGCGTTGACGCACCAGAGGCCCGCAAAGGCATCAAGCAGCTTGCGTCCCTGATTATCGCGCAGCCACATGCCCTCGCCGCTGTCGAGGATGACAGGGCCATGCTGCTCGTGGCCACGGAACGATGTGACCGGATGAATCAAATGGCTGAGGTCAATCTCGGCCAGTGTCCGGTTGGTGCGGTTGCGCGATGGGGAGGCGAGCTGACTTTCCATGCGGAGAAGTTAGGAGACGGGCGCCGCATGGATTCACCGAACTGCGGCCGATGAAACCCCCCGGTGCCGATTATGAGAGGGTCGGCGGCATATCATGCCGCCTCATAAGCCCGCAGGCCGGCTCGCTTTCAGCCAATCTCCGCCGCGATCGCTTTGCCACAGGCGGCAGTGTCGGCTGTGCCTTTGAGGTCGGCGGTGCGCCCGCTCGCGCTCGACAATATCGTCTCGATAGCGCGCACGATCGCCGCGGCCGCGTCGGTCTCGCCAAGATGCTCGAGCATCATCGCCACCGACCAGATCTGGCCGACCGGATTGGCAATGCCTCTGCCGGCGATGTCCGGGGCGGAACCGTGGACGGGTTCGAACAGCGAGGGATGCGTGCCCGAAGGATTGATGTTGGCGGACGGAGCGATGCCGATCGTCCCGGTGCAGGCGGGGCCCAGGTCGGACAGGATGTCGCCGAACAGGTTCGAAGCCACGACGACGTCGAAACGCTGGGGATTGAGCACGAATTGGGCTGCGAGAATGTCGATATGATATTTGTCGTGGGAGACGCCGGGATAGTCAGCTGCAATCGCTTCGACCCGCTCGTCCCAAAAGGGCATGGTGATGGCGATCCCGTTGGACTTGGTGGCGGAGGTCACGTGGCGCCGCGGCCGCCGGCTCGCCAGATCGAAGGCGTATCGCAGCACCCGGTCCACGCCGACGCGCGTCATGACCGTCTCCTGCAGCACGACCTCGCGCTCGGTGCCGGGAAACATCCGGCCGCCGATCGACGAATATTCGCCTTCGGTATTCTCCCGCACGACCCAGAAATCGATGTCGCCCGGGGTGCGGCCCGCCAGCGGACAGGGAACGCCCGGCATCAGTCGAACCGGGCGCAGATTGACATATTGGTCATATTCACGGCGGAACTGGAGCAGCGATCCCCATAAGGAGACATGATCGGGGACCGTATCCGGCCATCCGACCGCGCCGAACAGGATCGCGTCGGGGCGACCGATCCGGTCTTTCCAATCCTCCGGCATCATGCGCCCGTGCCGCGCATAATAATCGCAGCATGCGAAGTCGTGCCATTGCAGTTCGATCGCAAAACCGAAGCGCGCTGCGGCCGCCTCGAGCACGCGAATGCCCTCCGGCATGACTTCCTTGCCGATCCCGTCGCCGGGGATGACCGCAATCCGGTAAGAACGACTGCCGCGCATCCCTTATGCTCCCAGCTCGAGGCCGCCGATGTGGAAGGCCTTGGACTCGAGATATTCCTCCAGTCCCTCACGGCCGGCCTCGCGGCCCAGCCCCGATTGCTTGATCCCGCCGAACGGTGCAACCTCCATCGCGATCAGGCCGGTGTTGAGCGCGACCATGCCGGCTTCCAGGCGCTCGGCCACGCGGAAGGCGCGCGACAGGTCGCGCGTGTAGAAATAGCTGGCAAGTCCATATTGGGTGTCGTTGGCGATCGAGATCGCCTCATTCTCGCTCCCGAAGCGGAAGAGCGGGGCGACCGGGCCGAACGTCTCCTCGCGTGAGAACATCATGTCGGGGGTGGCATCAGCCAACACGATCGGCCGAATGAAATTGCCATCGTCACGTCCCGTTCCGGTCGCGAGCAGCCGGGCGCCCTTGGACAGCGCATCCTCGACGTGGGTGCGCACCTTGGCGGCACCGGCCGCATTGATCAGCGGGCCGATCGTCGCGGAGGGGTCGATGCCTGGCGCACAGTGGAGTGCTCCGACGGCGGCATTCAGTCGTCCGGCAAAGTCATCGAACACCGAATCATGCACCAGGATCCGATTGGCGCAGACGCAGGTCTGACCCGCATTCCGAAACTTGCTGGCGATGGTGGCGCGTACCGCGAGATCAAGATCGGCATCCTCGAACACGATCAGCGGGGCGTTGCCGCCGAGTTCGAGGCTCAGTTTTTTGATCGTGGCGGCGCTCTGCTGCATCAGCAAGGCACCCACACGGGTCGACCCGGTGAAAGATAGCTTGCGCACGATCGGACTGCGCGTGATTGCCTCCCCGATCTCCTGCGGCATGCCCGTCACGAGGTTGATCAAGCCCTTGGGGAAACCGGCACGCATGGCAAGCTCGATCAGCGCGATCGCGGTGAACGGCGTGAGATCCGAGGGTTTGATCACGACCGGACATCCGGCCGCAAGCGCGGGCGCGCATTTTCGCGTGATCATTGCGGCGGGAAAATTCCACGGCGTGATCGCTGCGCTGACGCCGATCGGTTCGGCGAGCACGATGATCCGCCGGTCCCGTTCGGGTGCTGCGACGGTATGCCCGCTGACGCGGCGCCCTTCTTCGGCGAACCATTTGATGAAGGACGCGGCGTAGCGGATTTCGCCCTGGGCTTCGGCGAGAGGCTTGCCCTGTTCGCTCGTCATGATGCGGGCCAGGTCCTCGGCACTGGCGAGGACCAGCGCGTGCCAGCGCTCGAGGATCGCCGCGCGTTCGTGCGCCGTCCGTGCTTTCCAGTCCGGCCAGGCATCGGCCGCCGCGGCGATCGCCGCTTCGGTCTCGGACCGGCCGCAATTGGGCACCCGACCGATCAGACCGCCGGTCGCCGGATCGATCACTTCGATCGCGTTGTCGCCGTCTGCCGGCAGCCATTCACCACCGATCAGCGCGGCTTCGCGCAGCAAGGACGGGTCGTTCAGCGAAATCGTCTGCATCAAGTCGTTCCTCGTGATCATCCCAAAGCCTGCGCCGGAATAGCGTGCACCTGTGCGGCGGGATCGGCTTGCGGCCGCAGGCCGCGGACCATCGTGGTCACCGTGCCGACAAGCGGCATTCCCAATTCCTCAAGCCATCCGGACAGCCCGGACGCCCCTGTGACATCCAGCCGGCAGAATTTGCCGCTGTGAGCAGCAAGCCAATGCAGGATCAGCGTCTTGGCACCGTGCGGATCGGGCGCGACAACCGGACCGACGAGCCGGCCGCGACCAAAGCGGCGAACTTGCGCAAATCCGACCGGCACATCGTCCCGCGTCAGCACAACGGCCTTTGATTCCGGCGAAAGCAACCGCAGCAGCGCTTGCCGATCCGTGCCGCTGGCACGCGAATAAAGCTGCCCCAGCCAGTCGTCCGCACGGCCGGCGGGTCGGACCCGTTCGCCTAGCAACAGTTCGGCAAGGGGCATGGCCGGCACATCCGCCTGATGCTGATGGATCCTGCCGATCGTGACGAAACCGAGCTTGGCGTAGAGCGGCAGTCCTGCCTCGGTCGCGTTGAGCAGGACGCTGCGTCCTTCCAGCCGATCAAGCATCGCCTCCATCAAGCGGCGGCCGACCCCCTGTCCCTGAGCCTCGTTGGCGACGATCACCATGCCGAGTGCGGCGAAATCATCTCCGTAACGCCAGGCCATGACGGTGCCGATCACGCTGCCATCCTGCTCCGCGACCAGCCCCTCGCCGGCGGCAAGAAAGAACTGCCAATCGTCCTCGCGATGGGGCCAGGCCTGTTCGCGGGAAAGATCGGTCGCCGCCTCGATGTCCGCTGCGGACATGGGCCGTAGAACCACCGAACTGGCCGATCGGGCTGCCATGGGAACTCCTGACTGGTTGGCGGCGCAGCGTTGATCTGAACGCCCACCCTGGACCACCATGTAGGATCCGCCTCGGAGCATGGGCTGCCGGTTTTCTCGGGATTTTAGAAGAATATCGCGCAAGCGGGTCGATCAGCCTCGCGGCTATTCCGTGAAGGCGTGCCAATGATCGCTGTTATCGCAATCAGCGGTCGACCTCTGCGACGGCCGTTTCAGCTTCGGGACGTCATCCGGTGGCTTGCGAAGCGAGCGCGAACATTGAGGGGCCAGCGCCGTTGGAGAACGGCCATGGCGTGCCGAGCGACATGCGTGTGCCTTTCTCGCGAACCTGGAGACCGCATTGCGCAGCAAAATCGGCGAGCCGGCTGGTCTGGCTCGCTAGGTCGATGCGCGAGAAACTGCCCGCCCGGTCGACCATCAACGGGTAAAGGACGTTGAGCGCGTCTTCCTCATTCTCGGCAAAGATCGGCCCGGTCACCGTGCCCCGTCCGAAGGGACGCATGAGAGCGCAGGCCTCGATTTTTCCTGCCCTGATAAGCACGGTCCCGCGCGAACGCACCACTAAGGCATCGACCAGGGCGTCGCGCGTCCATCCGGTGGCGGCCCGGTCCAGTTCCCGAAGCGCGGGCACATCCGAATGGCTGAAGGCGCGGATTTCCGCGTCTGCTGCGCCCGGCACCTGCGGAGGCGTGCGGACGTGGCCCTGGTACTGGTAGATGGTTCCTTCGTCCACGAACCCGAGCGACAGAAACATGCGATGCGATTGTTTGGTCGCATGCAAGCCAAGCGCGCGTCCCTTCGTCCGTTCCAGAACGTGCCCCATGAGCCACTGCGCCCCACCTTGCATCTGCAGTCGCGGGGTCGTGATGACCATACCGACCGTGGCATGCTGATCGCCAAACGGGAACCACATGGCGGCCCCATGGACCCGCCCGGTCTCGTCCATCGCGACACGCCCCTGCCCGACCTCGCGCATGAACTCCCAATCTTCCGCGCGGTGGGACCAACCTACCCCCAGCGACAGCGCCAGGAGCGAATTGACGTCGGCATCGGCTATATCGCGGGCCGACACAGTGAAAGCGTCGAGGAGAAATGTCTCGCTAAGCATATCTGGTGCCACCTGTGATCGCGTCAACTGTTCTGCGTGCCGTCATGCAGGGCTTCGAAATACTGCCGACACCGGAAGCTGGCGCGGCATGATGGGCGTTTTAAATACGACGTAGCTAAAGTATTTCAGGATACCCAAGTCCATGTCGGAAAGGCGCTCAACAATTTCCTGATATTCGGCAATGCCGCAGGTGTTGAATTTCACCAGATAGTCGTAGCCGCTCGACACCAGATGGCATTCCACGACATTCTCGATCTCCGAGAGCGCAGCGACAAAGCGTGACAGATCCTGTGCGTCGTGTCGGACCAAGGTCACTTCGGTAAATACAGTCAGCACATCGGCCAAGCGCCCCATGTCGATGTCGGCCGCGAACCCCCGGATCAGGCCCGTGCCCTGCAGTTTCTTTAGCCGCATAAGGCACGGACTCGCCGACAGATGAACCCGCTCGGCAAGTTCGATGTTGGTCAACCGCCCGTTCTTCTGCAGTTCCGCGAGGATCCTGATGTCGATGCGGTCAAGCTTCATGTCTGCGGACCCGATCTACGATCGCGCGACCCTCGTGCCGCGCGGCAATCATCCCTGCCAGCGTAGCAAAGCTCGGGTAAAGCGCCGATCCCGATCTGAAGCGACCCGACATACTGGCAACCACAACGCACTCCACGTTGATCATAGCCACGTACAGGCCCCGCGGGTTCACGCGGGACGACCCGACTACCAGTTCAGGACGACCTTGCCTGATTGCCCCGACCGCATCGCGTCGAATCCGGCCTGATACTCGCGGAAAGGCAATCGGTGTGTGATCAGCGGCGCTATGTCGAGACCGCCGTGGATGAGGCCGAGCATCTTGCGCCATGTCCCGAACATTTCCCGGCCATAGACGCCGCGGATCGTCAGAGCCTTGAGGATGATCTCGCCCCACGCGACCTGCATGGGTCGCCCTGGAATGCCGAGCATTGCCAATTTCCCGCCCATAATGAGCGCGTCTACCGCCTGCCTTATGGCCGGTTCGGACCCCGACATCTCCAGCGCGACGTCAAAGCCGCCTGCAATGCTTTCTTCCGACATGACGTCCCTCAGGTCTTCTTCAGCAACATTGACCGCGCGTACGTCAGCGATCCTGGTCGCAAGATCGAGCCGGAATGGGTTGACGTCGGTGATCACCACGGAGCGTGCACCCGCGCGCCGGGCCACGGCAGCTGCCATGATGCCGATCGGCCCCGCGCCCGTGACCAGGACGTTCTCGCCCATGAGGTCGAATTGTTGTGCGGTATGAACGGCATTCCCGAATGGATCGAGCAGGGCCCCTACCGCATCGCTCACGTCGTCGGGCAATTCGACGACATTGAACGCGGGCACGCAGACATATTCGGCGAAGGCCCCCTGCCGATTGACGCCGATCCCAACCGTGTCCGCGTCGAGATGGAACCGTCCCATTCGCGCCGCGGTGCTGTTCGGGTTGATGATGTGCCCTTCCGCGGAAACGCGCTGCCCGACCCGAAGGTCGCGCGATACCGCCGCGCCGATCTCGACGATCTCGCCGGCGAATTCGTGACCCACGATCATCGGCACGGGCACGGTTTTCGCCGCCCAGTCGTCCCAATTGTAGATGTGGATATCCGTCCCGCAGATCGCGGCCGTGCGGACCTTGATGATCACATCTCCGGGGCCGGGTTGCGGGATCGGAGCGTCGATCTGCCAAATCCCTTCGCGGGCTTCCAATTTGGCGAGCGCCTTCATCGTCATGGTGTGGGACGCGGTCGGGCGAGCTAAGGTGAGCGTTTCCATCAGACAATCTCGAGCTTCTTGCCGGCGGCAATGACGATGTCGGCGGCTTGGTGAACCTGTTCAGTCGTGAGCGCTGCCGACATTTGCATGCGGATCCGCGCCTTGCCGTGGGGAACCACGGGGTAGGAGAAGCCGGTGGTAAGGACGCCGGCCTCGAGAAGGTCCGTCGCCATCCGCTGGGCGAGTGGCGCTTCGTAGAGCATCAAGGGGATGATGGGGTGGTCGCCGGGGATGAGGTCGAAGCCTGCGCGGGCCAGCCGGGCCCGAAAGGCAATGGCATTGGCCTCGATCTGCGCCCGACGCGCATCCCCCTCAGCCGAGCGGGCAATCCCGATCGCCGCGAGGCTCGCGCCGCACACCCCGGGCGTGAGCGAGTTCGAGAACAGATACGGCCGCGCGCGTTGGCGCAGTAGGTCAACAACCGATTTCTTCGCGACAATGAAGCCGCCCATGGCGCCGCCGAGCGCCTTGCCGAACGTGCCTGTGACGATGTCGATCTGCCCTGCCACGCCGCACTTTGATGCGGTGCCTTGACCTTGAACGCCGACAAATCCTGTGGCGTGACAGTCATCGACCAGGGTCAAGGCCTCGAACCGCGTCGCCAGTTGCACGATCGCGTCGAGCTGGGCGATCGTCCCGTCCATCGAGAAGATGCCATCGGTGGCAATCAGGATCGTGCGGGCGCCATCCGCGCGAGCCTGCCTCAGCGATTGCTCGAGGGCGTCCATGTCATTCGTGGCGAAGCGGTAGCGCCGCGCCTTGGACAGGCGGACCCCATCGATGATTGAGGCATGGTTGAGGCTGTCGGAGACGATGGCATCCTGGTCGCCGAGGAGCGGCTCGAAAACGCCGCCATTCGCGTCGAAGGCGGCTGCGAAGAGGATCGCATCCTCAAAGCCCAGATAGGAGGCGATCTCCTGCTCGAGTTCCTTGTGGATCGATTGCGTCCCGCAGATGAACCGGACCGAAGCCAGCCCGGCGCCCCACTCGCGGGTCGCCTCGATCGCGGCATCGACGATGCGGGGATCGTTCGCGAGGCCGAGGTAATTGTTGGCGGACAGGTTGAACACGTCGCGGCCCGCAATGTGCACCGACCCGCCCTGCGGCGAAGACAGAATGCGCTCGGGCTTCAGCAGACCGGCGTCGCCAAGAGCTCGAAGTTCGCTTTCGACCCGCTGGTAGAAGTGCAAATCCATGTCCTGTTTCTTTCAAAAGGCCGGCGCGGCTTGCCGGCGCCTGGCATGAGCGCCGATATGATTGGTGAGGGCTTCGAAGGTGGCGGGGAGCGTGACGCAGCGCTCTGGCCTGTCCTTCAACCCGGCGATGCGGGAGGGAAGCTCGGCTTCGACGCCCAGCGCAGCCGCGACCGCGTCGCCGAACTTGGCCGGGTGCGCGGTGGCCAGCGAAATGATCGGGATCGTCCGGGGCAGATCGGAACGGCACGCCGCCGCGAGACCGATTGCGGTGTGCGGATCGATGATTTGACCACATCCATGTGCCCAGCGCATCGCATCGGTCATGGCGGTTTGATCGATCCGTGCACTTGCGAAGTCGGCAGCGGCCAGCTCGCGCATCCCTTCCGACAAGGAAAGGCGCCGATCCGCTTCGAAAGCTTGCATGTCGCGGCGCAGGAGCGCGGACTCTCGGCCGTGGAGATCGAGCAGCAGGCGCTCGAAATTCGAGCTCACCTGGATGTCCATTGACGGCGCGGTGGTTGGCGTCACCATGCCGACGGAATAGTCCCCCTGCGCCAGCGCCCGATGAAGGATATCGTTCACATTGGTGGCGACGATCAGACGGGCAATGGGCAAACCCATCTTCTTGGCGACATAGCCCGCATAGACGTCACCGAAATTGCCGGTCGGAACCGAAAAGGCCACCTCACGATGCGGCGCGCCGAGACGAACCGCCGCGTAGAAGTAATAAACGACCTGCGCGGCCAGACGCGCCCAATTGATCGAATTCACCGCCGCCAGATTGAAACGCGCGGAAAAGGAAGCGTCGTTGAACATCGCCTTGACGAGCGCCTGCGCCGTATCGAAATCGCCGTCGATCGCGATATTGTGGACATTCGGAGCCGAGACGGTCGTCATCTGCCAACGCTGCACCTCCGAGACGCGACCGCGCGGATGGAGCATGAAAATGTCGACATGCGAGCGGTCCGCCAGCGCCGCGATCGCGGCGGAGCCCGTGTCCCCCGAGGTTGCTCCCACGATCGTCAGATGCCGATCGCCGCTCGCGAGGAAGCGCTCGAACAGCAATCCCAGGAACTGAAGCGCGACATCCTTGAACGCCAAGGTCGGCCCATGGAACAGTTCGAGCAGATAATGGCGTTGATCGAGCTGAACGATCGGCGTGACCGCGGGATGGCTGAAGCGGCCCCATGCTCGTTCGCACAGGTCGTTCAGCTCGCTGGGCGTCAGCGTACCCACCACCAACGGCGCCAAAATGCGTGCCGCGGTCTCGGCAAAGGAGAGTCCCGAAAGCTTTTCTATCTCGGTCGTATCCAGAACCGGCCAAGCCTCGGGTACGTACAGGCCGCCATCGGACGCGAGGCCGGCCAAAGTCGCGCCCTTGAAATCGAGAACGGCGGCCTGTCCGCGAGTGCTGATATAGCGCATAACCCTCTTACCCCTCCGGGCGCGCGATCGAGCCACGCGCGCGAACCGGTGAATTCACATCCTGCGGCCAGCATGTCTGCGACCGATGACGGGATTCATAAGCGGGGTGCGGAAGGTAATCTGCCGAAAGGAGCAGGCGGATCAGACTTTGACGATCGGATTTCCAAACGACATCGCTAGGACATGCTGGATCCCAGCCAAGGCTCCGAAACGTTCAAAAAACGGTGCGCAAACGGCACCGCCGAAGCGCGGCACGGTTATCCGATGCGCGCGCCGGGGACGGGCTCCCGCCCTCTCAGCCGCCGGGCGCGCCGCTCAGAATTCCGAGACGTCGATCGCCTCGCCCGACGTGAAGCGCGCCAGCCGATAAGGGCGCGGGTCGACGATTGGTTCATGCCCGGTCGCGAGGTCGGCAACGAGGTGGGCCGCGCCGGGGCCTATCCCAAATCCATGTCCGCTGAACCCGGCCGCCAGGATCAGTCCGGGAATCGCCGGAATCTCGCCGATAACGGGTACGCCATCGGGCGTGCTGTCGACGAAGCCGGCCCAGCTCGCCACCATCGGTGCCGTCCCCAGGGCGGGGACGAGCTTCGCCGCCCGCTTCCGCGTCAGGCGGACCGTCTTGGAATCCGGCGTCGGATCCAGAATGCGCATCGCCTCCATCGGTGTCGGGCGATCGAGCCGCCACCGGAACATGCTCTCGTGGCCTGCCAAAGCCCCTTGGAGCCCACCCGGAGAGAGATTGCGCCAGCGGCGGGCGAACATGGGCAGGAAATCGAGTGAGTAGCGCAGAAACTGCAGGGTCGGATCCACCTTGGCGCGGCCGCTGATTGCCAGGGTATGGCATCCTTCGCCACGGTAGGTGATCGAGAGTGACTTGCTGACGAATGCATCGGGCAATGTCAGCGCACCGGTGGATACCGCGAGGATGGTCTGGCGGACCGTCGCCTGGGGAAAGCCCACACCGAGCTGGCGGCAGAACGAGGAGGCCCATGCGCCACCGGCCTGGATGACAAGGCGCGTGCGGATCCTGCCCATCTCGGTCACCACCGCGCTGACCGCACCGCCCGTCGTCTCGATGCCACGCGCCGCACAACCTTGAAGGACTGTCCCGCCGAGCGCGATCAGCGCTTTCGCCACCGCGGGCGCGGCCAGGCCGGGATTCGCGATGCCGTCGTCTTGCGAATGCACGCCGCCTTTCCAGCGCTGGCCGGTGAAGCCGCCGCGCTCGCTCGCCTCATCACCGGTCAGCATCCGGGTCTTGACGCCCACGGAGCGCGCGAACTCGCCCCAGCGCGCCCAGGTTGCGAGTTCCTCGTCATTGTTGCTCACGTAAAAGAGCCCGCACCGGCGGAAGCCGGTATTCTCGCCGGACTCGGCGCCGAACTGCTCCCACAGGTCGAGCGCCTTGGTGGCGAGCGGCAGCTCGCGCTCATCGCGATTCTGCTGCCGGCACCAGCCCCAGTTGCGGCTCGATTGTTCGCCGGCGATCACGCCTTTCTCCACCAGCGCCACCTTCAGCCCGCGCTTGGCCAGATAATAAGCAGTGAAGGTGCCGATGATTCCGCCGCCGATGACGACCGCGTCGGCTTCAGGGGGTAGCACTGCGGAAGAAGCGATGAAGCGCAGGGGCGCGGGCATGATCAGTCTCCGGTGAGATCGGGTCAGGCGAAGCCGAGGATGGCCTTCACCTCGAGATATTCCTCGAAACCAAAGGCGCCATATTCGCGGCCATTGCCCGAGCGCTTGTAGCCGCCGAACGGCGCATGGGCGTCCCAGGCGGGATTGTTGAGATGGACCTGGCCGGTCCGGATCCCGCACGCAACGCCGCGCGCCTGCTCCATGTCGGAGCCCTGTACGTGGCCGCCCAACCCGAACACCGTGTCGTTCGCGATCGCCACCGCCTCGTCGATTTGGCCGTAAGGAAGGATGGTGAGTACGGGGCCGAATATCTCTTCCTGAGCGATGCGCATGCCGGTCGTGACCTCCGAGAAGACCGTCGGACGAACGAAGAAGCCCCGCAGCTTGCCCTCCGGCCGGCCGAGGCCGCCGCAGACGAGCTTCGCGCCCTCCTCAATCCCGGCAGCGATCATCGCCTGCACGCGCTCGAATTGCGCCAGGTTCGCGATCGGACCCATCACCGTCGTATCCTCACTCGGGTCGCCGATCACGATCGCCTCGGCGGTCGCACGCGCGATCGCCTCGACGTCACCGAGCCGCGCACGCGGCACGATCATCCGCGTGGGAGCGCTGCATGACTGGCCGACATTCCTGAAGGCGGCCATGACCCCGAGCGGTACGACCCGATCGAAATCAGCGTCTGGCAGAAGCACGTTGGGCGACTTGCCGCCGAGTTCCTGCGTCACCCGCTTGACGGTCGGGGCCGCGGCCTGCGCCACGAGCACGCCCGCCCGGTTCGAACCCGTGATCGAGATCATGTCGATATCCGGATGCGCGGCCATCGCCGCGCCGATCTCTGCGCCGGTGCCGTTCACCAGGTTGAAGACACCCGCAGGCGCGCCGGCGTCGTGCACGATCTGAGCGAACATGAGCGCGCTGAGCGGCGAGAGTTCGCTCGGTTTCAATACGATGGTACAGCCGGCCGCGAGCGCGGGAGCGACCTTGGCGGTGATCTGGTAAAGCGGCCAATTCCACGGGGTGATCAGCCCGCAGACCCCGATCGGCTCGCGCACGATTGCGGTCGTGCCGCGCATCGTGAGGAAGTCATAATCGCGCAGGACATCGATCGCGGCGCGAACATGCGCTGCGGCGAGCGGCACATGCGCGGCGCGCGCATGGGCGATCGCCGCGCCCATTTCGAGCGTAAGCGTGCCGGCGAGCGCTTCCGCACGTTCGAGCATCAACGCATGGATCCGTTCGAGCAGCGCGATCCGTTCGGCGACGGGGGTTGCCGTGAAGGAAGCAAATGCACCGCGCGCAGCAGCCACCGCCCGATCGAGGTCGGCAGCCGTTCCCGCCGCGACTTCGGCGATGATCGTCTCGGTCGCCGGATCGACAACGGGCAGCATCTCGTTTCCCGAAACGGGCCGCCAGCCCCCGTCGATATAGGCGCATCCCCGCGTTTCGGCGGCCGCGCGCACGCCTGGGTTGGCGGCCGTCATTTCACCAGATCCTGATAGCGATAATAAGCACCCACGATCGGCAGGAACCATGGTTTGCCGAAATAGCCGGGGATGGCGGGCCAGTCGAAATCACGCCACGGGTTGAGATCGGCGCGACCGTCGAGCACCTCGGCCATGATCGCCCCCATATAGGTCGCCATGTGGGTGCCGTGGCCGCTATATCCCATGGAGTAGAACAGGCCGTCATGCTCGCCCGCACGCGGCAGCCGGTCGCGGGTCATGTCGACCATGCCCCCCCAGCAATAATCAATGCGGGTGTCGGCGAGCTCCGGGAAGACCTGAAGCATTGAGCGACGGAGGATCACGCCGCTCTTGGCGTCCGAGGCCGGATCGCTCCGTCCGGAGAAGCGGGCGCGGCCGCCGAACAGGAGACGGTTGTCGGGCGAAACCCGGAAGTAGTTCACGAAGTTTCGCGTATCGGTGGTATTGCGGCGCTTGGGCGTCAACCGATCCAGCAAAGGGACCGGCAGCGGCTCGGTGGCGATGATATAGGCACCGACGGGCACGATCCGGCGACGGAACCAGCTCAAGGGTCCGACCGCCGACGTGCCGGTCGCGAGCAGCACCTGTTTGGCCCGAATGATGCCATGCGGCGTCGTCAACTCATGGCCCTCTCCGGCTATGCGCCGCATCCGAATGACCGGGTTATGTTCGTAGATCGTCGCGCCGTGGCGGACAGCGGCCTCCGCCAGCCCCTGGCCATACAGGCCCATGTGCATGTTCGCGCTCTTCTCGAACAGCATGCCCCCGAAATAACGGTCGGATCCGATTTCCGAGCGCATTTCGGAACGGGGGACCATGCGCGTATCGGGATCGACCTCACGGGCGAGCAGCTCTTGGGATCGCGCGATCTTGTCATAATGCTGGGGCTTTGCGGCCAGCTTGAGCTTGCCCACCCGCGCGAAGTGGCAGGCAATGCCTTCCTCGGCCACGATCGCTTCCACCTTGTCCACACCGGCGTCGAAGGCCCGATAGAGCAGGTTCGCGCGCTCGCGCCCCAGCTTCGATGAAAGGCCGGCATAATCCTGGGCGAAACCGTTGTTGCACATGCCGCCATTGCGACCCGAGGCCGCGCCGGCCACCCGATCGGCCTCCAGCACCACGACCTTCGCGCCTTTCTTCGCCAGCGCGAGTGCCGCCGACAGGCCGGTGAAACCCGCGCCGACCACCACCACGTCGGCGGCGCCTTCCGGTCCGCCAGGTGCGCCGGACGCGAATGGTGCGGCCGTGTCCAGCCAGTAGGGCATCATTTTCATGCCAGAATCTCCAAGCACCGCGCCGCAATCATGTGAGGCCTCATCGTCACCACCCACGCATCCGCGGCCAAGTCGCCACGATCGCGCGGCTGCCGCTCTCCACCACGCGATAGGCGTCGTGCTGTGCGCCGGTCGCGCAGGCGTGATTGGGCAGGATGCGGAGCCGCGTGCCGAGCGGGAGGTCGGGGAGCACGCCGCCGCTGCCTGGCCGTACCTTGATCGTGCCATGCTCCTGGCTGGCGTCCGCGACGATCAGGTCGGCGAAAGGCGTGCCGTTAATGTCGCAGACGAGGCCGTAACCCTGATCGACCGGATGCCGTTCGGTGCCGCGATCGCGCGACAATGCCATCCAGCCGGCATCAATCAGAATCCACCCCTTTTCGGCCCGGTGGCCGATCACGGTCGCGACGACTGACAGCGCGATGTCGTCGAGATTGCACACGCCGATACCGTGCATGACGAGGTCAAAGAACATGAACACGCCTGCGCGAACCTCGGTCACGCCATCGAGATTTCGGGCGAAATGCGCGGTCGGCGTCGATCCCACGCTCACCATCGGCGATTCGTGCCCCGAGCGGCGCAACATGACTGCCGCGGCGACCGCGGCCGCACGCTCCGCTTCGGCGGCTTCCGGCAAACCGGTGCCGCCGCGCGCACCATAGGATTCACCGGCATGCGTCAGCACGCCCCGCAACTCAAGCCCACCCTGCTTGAGGATGTCGGCGATCGCGAGGATCGTCGGGTCGTCGGGTAGAAGGCCACCTCGATGACCGTCGCAGTCGATCTCGATGAAGACCGCAGGATTCGGGCCGCCATCCTCGGCCGCCCGGGCCAGAGCATGCGCCTGTTCTGGCGAGTCGATCAGGACGGACAGGTCGATGCCACGCCCGACCAGTTCGCGCGTGCGCTCGATCTTCTCCGGAGCGAGACCGACCGCGTAGGTGATATCCGTGAAGCCCGCCTCGGCGAAATAGTCCGCCTCGGCGAGCGTCGATACCGTTATCGGTCCTGTTCCTTCGGGAAACAGCCGTCGCGCCACGTCGACCGACTTGCCGCTCTTGACGTGCGGACGGAAGGCGACGCCGAGCGAGGCGAGATGCCCGCGCAATCGAGCGATGTTGCGGTCGAGTTTGGTCACGTCGAGCGCGAGTGCGGGCGTCTCGATCGTGTCGAGGTTCTCGGCGATCCCGGTATCGGAGGCTTGGACCATGGTCAGCGTCATTCGATCTTCCTTCGCTGCTGCTCAGCCAAGCGATTGATTGGAGAGGGCATAAAGCGACGCCGCTGGATCGGACTGCAGCGGCTTGCCGAGCACCATCGAGGTCGCCTGATCGACCTTTGGCAGGCCGATCTGCTCGAGCCAGGCGCTCAAGCCGCTCGCGGCCGGCACGTCGATCCGGACGAACTCCCCGACATGGCGCGCGGCGAGCGCCGCGATCAACGCCCGGGCGTCGGCCGGGCCCTGAGCGATCACGGGACCGATCACCACGCCCCGGCCCCAACGGCGCACGCAGGCAAAGCCGGTGATGCGGCCGTCGCGCTCAACCGCCAATGTGTCGGCGACCGCGAAAAGTGCGTCGAGCAGCTCAGTGCGCTCCATCCCGGAGGCCGCACGGTCGAGGCTGCCCAGTGCCGCCCGGTCGGCAGGTGCCGCCGCGCGCATGGGCGCTTCATACTGCGCCGGAGCCTGTCCAAGCGCCGCCTGGTGCTGGTTCTTCGTGCCGACCGCGATAAAGCCCAAACGCGTGTAGAGCGCCTCGCCCTCGCGCGTGGAATTGAGGATGATCGTCCGGCCGGCCGCGTCGGCGAGCAGCGCCGCCATCAGCCGGGCGCCAATTCCTTGGCGCTGCGCCTCAGCCGCGACGATGATCATGCCGGCCGAGGCATGGTCTGATCCGAACGGCCACCACAAGGCAGTCCCGAGGAGCCTGCCATGCGATTCGACCGCGAATCCGCGCCCCAAACCGAGGGCGAAGGCCCAGTCCTCGAGACGGTATGGCCAATTGAGCGCTTGGGACAGGCTCAGCGCTTGCGCGAGATGGCTCTCGTTGAGCTGCACGACGTCGAGCGAAGGGACCTCAGCAGCGAATTGAACGGGCGAATGATTATACATTGCGGGCAATCCAGGGCGGCTTGTTCGGGCTTTGCGTCAGTGGGGTCACCTGATCCTCACAGATATCGAAGCCATGCGAGATCCCGCCGGCGCTTCTTGAGGCGCGCGAACCATGTGGTGGGGACGTACAGGACCAGGACGAGCGCCACCCACCAGGCCACCACCCAGTGATAGTTGTCGACGCCGAAGACCGTCCCTTTGTTTGGCCCCCAGATCGCCAGTGCGCCATGATAGAGGATGCGCAACGTCGTCAGGTGCAAGAGATAGAAGAACATGGGCGCACCGCCGAAGATCGCCAGCTTGGCGATCAGCGAGCTGTCATGCAGCCGTTCGAACAAGGCCAGCAGGATCAACCCCGCTCCGAGCGTGAGCAGCAGGAACAGCAGCGACGGCGGGTATTTGGTCAACGAGAAGAAGCTCATCAATGTCCGCGGCATGTCGCCGTCAACCACGAACCATGGCTTGTCGCCATAAACGTTGAGCAGGCGTAGCGCGACGAACGCCGCCAGCGCGCCGAAGCCGAGCTGGAGCAGTCGGCGCTGGCGCAGGTCGGGGGCGACATCCTTCCGGAACCAGGGGCCTGCGCCATAGCCGAGCAGGATCACCCCGATCCACGCCAGGACGGGATAGGTGGTCTTGATCGTCAAGCCGATCGGCAGGACGATCGCGTCGCGCTGGTGCAGCCCCGCCCAGAGCGGAAAGAGCGGCTGTCCCGGTACCAACCTGATGGGATCCAGCAGGTTGTGGCCAAACACGATCACCAGCCCGAGCGCGATCAGCACCTTGTGCGGCAGCCTCATCAGCGCCGCCAGCGCCAGCATGCAAACGCCAATGCACCAAATCACCTGAAGCCAGACGGTGGGTGTGGTGATTCCCCAATAAAGCTCGGAAAGGTAGAAGACATCGAGGGCCATTAGGAGCAGGCCCCGCTTGACGAGATAGGATGTCGTTTCCTGCAGGGTGTGGGTTTGGCGATAAAGGTAAATGCCCAGCCCGGTGAGCCCGACAAAGATCGGCGCGCACAGACTGGCGGCAAGCCGCGCGAAGAACAGCGCCGGCATGACCGTCCGCGCATCGACCGGATCCGCCACAGGGACGTAGACGAACCAGGTTTCGCGCAGATGGTCGAGAAGCATGATGACCATCACGAAGCCCCGCAGGGCGTCAATATTCTGCAAGCGGGTCTTGACGAGGGGGGCGGTTTGGACGCGCCCGACGCCATCTGGGAGC